>ERZ836760.3164-NODE-3164-length-10803-cov-3.960923_pt1 | contig 10803 bp, 1 predicted proteins | sample MGYA00519941_ERZ836760 | MGnify/ENA primary metagenome ERZ836760 (study PRJEB31850, sample SAMEA3708807) | human gut metagenome | biome: human gut; feature: human-associated habitat; material: faeces | place: China | collected 2014 ... | reverse complement strand
ATTCTTTTTTTTCTTTCTCAGTAAGATTATCTAATTGTTCTTTTTTTAGCTTATTAACTTCTTTCTTTTTTTGTTGCATTTCTTTTTTAAACTGTTCTATGGTAGTATTAAAACCTAGATCTCCACCAGTAATTTTTTTTACTTTTTCTAAAATAGCTAGATCTTTTTTCATACCTTTAATTTCTTTTGTTAAGTTATTTATAGATTCTTTTTCAATTTTTTTGATATCACTTTCTACATTTGCAATTATTTTATCTAATTCTTTAAGTACTTCTTTCTCTTTCTTTTTCATCCCCTCTTCATATGAAGGAGGATTTTTATATTTTGGTGGAATTGAATTTAAAGGTTCATAATACTCAGGGATAATTTTTTTTTCATTTGCAGAATCTATTATCTCTATTCTTTTTCCATCATCTTTAGGAAAATCAAATGCATTATCTTTATCTAAAACGCTATATTTGTCATTTCCTTCTACACTTTCTACCTTATTTTTATTTAACGAGCTTGCCACTCCTGGGATTTAAACTTTCAGCGCCTTTTTGGAATCCATCCAATGCATTTTTGTTAGTAATAGCACCTCCAGTTAAGATTGCTCCTGGTTTTGATCCGCTTGCTGATTCCCACTTACCAGTTTCAGGATTCTTTACATATCCACCAACTGCAACATTTTCTGTATTGCCTTTTACTGATCCATTTCCTCCTGTTACTTCTGGAATTTTCTTAATGTTTGGCTCTGTTACTACATTTCCTTTTATACTTCCTCCATCAACTGTATCAGGTTTTTTAATTTCAGGAACTGGAAGTTTTACTGGTGGTTCTGTTGTAGGAAGTTTTAGTTCTGGAACATTACTTCCTCCTTTATCTACAACTCCTTTATTAGGTTGTGGAGATGTGCTTATTTCTGGATAAGAAGGTCCTCCTTCTACTTTTCCAGTAATTACCTTAGTTGAATTTCCATCAACTAAATCTACTACTGGTTTATCATTGTCTCCTTTTTTCTTGCTTCCAAAGCTAGGTACACTTGCTGTTCCAGAGAAAGTTCCTCCTCCTTCATATACATCCTTATCTGTAGTCAGACTGTTGCTTAGATCTGTATTAACTCCTTTTAATGGATCATTATCTCTAGTTATATCTTGAGCGCTTTCTCCATTTACTGTTACATCTCCTCCAATTTGAGTATTTCCAGGATTTAAGGCAACTGTTCCTTTTGCTGTCTTCTCTAGATCTATTACATCTCCAACTTCTCCTTGAATTCCGCCACCTTTAGATCCTATATTTCCTCCAACTATAGCTCCTCCAGCTTCAAGATTTGATTTTACATCTTCAACATTTACATTTCCACCTATTGTAAGGTTTCCATTTGCATTTCCTGTTTCAGATCCAAAAACTCCTCCTTTTAGGTTTAGGTCTCCTTCTATAGTTCCTGTGATATCATTTTTAACAACAATTCCTGCTTGATTGTTTATAACATCTCCTTTTTTATAGATTTGTCCTCCACCAGCTGAAACTCCAAGGTCTCCTGTTCCAATAGTATTTGATGCTACTCCTAGAGATCCATCTACTCCTGCCCAAGCTTCTATTCTTGATTCATCATATTTATCTGCTTCAGTAGTTACATTTACATTTCCTTTTAATTCAGTATGTAAATTATCTGCAACTATGTTACTTCCTTTAAGATTAACATCCTTACCTTTTAATTCTACATTTCCAGCTTCAATAACTGAACCATGGCTATATTCATTGTTTACATCTGATTTGCTAAAGCTTGCATTTCCTGTTACTCCTAACTGTGCATTTCCTCCATCTATTGCTCCTACTCCAGCACTTGCTGTAACTCCTCCTGATGCATTTATACTAAATGAATTTTCTGTATATGTTTCTTTTGCACTATTAATATTTATATTATGTTTTTCATCTGCATCAAGAACTACTTCATTTCCTTTCATTTGTACACCATTTAGGTTAATATCTCCATCTGTAGTTTTGAAGTTTATTTTTCCACCTGACTGAATAACTGTTTCATTCTCTTTTGTGTGTTTAGAAGAACTTTCGCTATATCCTAGTTCTCCTGTAACAGAAGTTGTATTAGCTGCAAGATCTCCAAAGATTAAGTTTGTTGCAGTTCCTGCTACTTGCGCTGCTGTTAATCCTGCATTAAGTGATTTTTCTGGATCTGCTGCAGTTTCTGCTATCTGCATTCCTTTATTTACTGCATCTGCTATACTGCTTGTAGTACTATTTGATACTTTTACTCCAAGAGAGAAATCTGAATTTGTTTTTTCAGTTACATCAGTATATTTTGTTGTATCTATTTGTTTAGCTGTAATATTGAAGTCTCCTCCTGTTGTAAAATCTGCTCCTCCAATATCCACAGTACCTCTAGAGTTATCATCATTTCCAGAAGTTATATTCAAGTTTCCTCCAGTTGAAACATTTCCTTTTGACCAAGTAGTGCTCTTTTCACTTGAATTTTTTACAGATACTCCAACAGTTGTTTGCGCAGATGTTAAAGAATCCATGTAGTTTTTACCTAGTTTTCCATTTTTATTTTGGCTATCTTTAGCCACTTGAACTGCATCACCAGTAATAACTTCTGTTGATCCTCCATCTACATGATTCCAGCTAGCTTTTGCACTTGCACCTCCTGCTCCTGCGCTTGCATCTGCAGAAGTTACTCCAACTGTAATTGAGTTACTGCTGTGTTCATATGTATTTTTACCAGCTTCAAATTTAACTTCTTTTCCATCTCCAACTTTTATATTTGTATCTCCTAAAGACGCAATATCACTTCCAACAACTTTTACATTTCCTCCAGCTTCAATATTTAGATCTCCCATTGAGCTTAGGCTGCTTTTTGTAGATGTTGTTCCTTTATATTCTTCATTTGATGATGTATATGAAATTGTTCCAAAGCTGCTTGAGCTTGATTTTCCTGATATTGTATCTTGGCCATCTAGAATATTTACATTTCCTTCAGATTTAATGTTAATTCCTTTTTCACCAGCAATTAAGTCACTTCCTTGTATAGTTGTATCTCCACCAGCCTTAACATTAAGACCTCCTACTCCACCTACTGTACTTCCAACTGATGTTGACTTAGTTTCTTCAAAACTGCTAGACTCTACTGTCAATAATCCATTTTTAAATCCTACAAAAGATGATTCTCCTGTTTCATGAGAATAATCTTTTCCATCAGTAATATTAACATTATTTCCTGCTTCTAGGTTTGCTTCATCTCCAGCTACAACATTACTTCCCTTAATATTAATATCATTTTTAGATTTAATATTAATATTTTCTCCAGCTACTGTAGATCCTGAAGATTTAGATGAAACTGAACTATATGAAGAGTTATCTGTTTTTTTACTTTCACTGCTTATCAAGTTTTGGTCAGTAATATTAACATTTTCACCGCTGATATTGACACTTCCTTCTCCAGTACCTTCAATGAAAGCGCCTTTTAAATTAACATCTTTTTCTGCATCAACACTGATATTTCCTTTTCCTTGGATTCCTGCATTGTTAGAAATAATTTGATTTCCTTTATCGTCATATCCTATTCCAGATTCAATATTAACTTCATTTCCAGCTTTAAGATTTATATCTCCATCACCTTTTACAGTTCCACCTTGCATATTAATATTATTCTTTGCATCAAGAGATATATCTCCACCAGCAGCAATTCCACCATTAAATCCACCAGTTGCATTATTTATAATATCATTTTCAGATTTAATGTTAACGTTTCCTCCTCCAATAATATTTCCATTAGAGTTAACAACATTTTCTGCATCAATATTTATATCTCCATCTACTTTAATATTAGAACCTGCTCCTCCACCTTTGTCGCTTTCAGCCATTTTAATTCTTGTTTCTTTTCCAAAGTATACTTGTGGTACAAGAACTATATCTCCATCTACTTCCATTTCAACATACCAGATAATATCTTTTTCTAATTTATTTATTTGTTCTGGAGTTAATGGCATTCCAAGCACTAATCCTAAATCTTTGCTAACTAATGCTCCATTATCCAACAAAGATTTTACATTGTCATTAGTTATCTCTCCAGCATATCCTAAACCTTCTCTTATACTTCTATCTATTAGTTCTTTTTCATAATATGCATCTCCAATAACTGTTGGTGTTTTATCTGGATCATATCCTATCTGTTTGAAAAGGTAATCAGAACCATAGTACTTACTTAAATCTATAAATTCAAGATTAGTTTCATATTTATATGGAACTCTTTCTCCTGGCTTAGGAGTGGCTGGTCTAAATACTCCATTTTCTCCTGTTGGAATTTCTATGTATATAACTGGATTTATTGTACCTGCTACAGCTATTGAAGAAATAGTTCCTCCAGTTGAACTAGAGATAGTAACTCCATTTATAGTTACTTCTCCTTTTTGAATTTCAACTTTATGAACAGTTTTTACTCCATCAACTTCAGTAATTTGATTTGGGTCGCTAATTGTTACTCCAAGATTTCCTGTACTTGCATCTACTTGTTGTCCTCCAATGTTTACTGTAACACTTTTATTTCCTCCAACATCTCCAGAACCACCATTAATCAAAGTACCTTTTTCTTGAGTAAAGCTACCTCCTGCTAATATATTGGCATTTCCATTTGCAATATAGTAATGCTTTGTTCCTGAAAAGTTTATATCTACATTTTTATTAAAAGTTTCTACATTATAAGTTATCCAAGCTGAAGAACCAAATACTGTATTTAATATTTCTTGTATTTCAGTATTACCTGAATTATATACTCCTTTTAATGCAACTAATGTCCCTACATCTATTTGCGAATAATATCCAGTTGCTGTATTATTTGCTATTTCTCTCATAACTTCTAATAAGCTTTTGTCTTCATATGTTGTTCCACTTTGGTATATAGGAGATCCTACTACCCATCCATGATTTCTCCAGTATAAAGAGACTTTTATAGAGTCTAGAATTTCTATAAGAGATTTAGTTGTTGCTGCACTTTCATTTCTAATATTTCCTGTTATTTTCATATTACTTGAAGTTTGTATTGTTCCAGCGCTATTAACTACATCAGATGTTTCTTTTGATTTACCTGAAATCGCTAAATCTCCTCTTGATGAGATAAATCCTCTATCTTCTGACTTTATATTAACATTATTAGCTTGGAAAATAGGAATTTTCATTGTCATTGAAAATTTATGTTCATATGTACTATCTCCCCATCCAGTTTCCCAATTATCTTTTATTTCTAGTGTATAATAACTTGTTCCAGCATCTTGATATATTGTCTTATTTTCAACTTTATCTGCTTTAATTGTTAATTTTCCACCAGATTGTATTTTAGAAGCTTCATTTAGTAATGTTTCAGCAGTTATTGCCATATCTCCTTTTGATTCTATTACAGAATGATTTTTGTTTAGAACATTTTTATCTGCTTCTAAAGTTATTTTTCCATTAGCCCAAATTGTACTTCCACCTTTATCAGTACCTATATTACTAATATTTTGGGCTTTTAATTTGATATCTCCATTACTTACAAGCATTCCTGTATTTGTAATATCCTTCCCTGCAGAGAAATCTAAAGGTCCATAATTTTGAAATTTTCCAGAGTTATTAATATTTCCACCAGTTACTAGTGTCATTAACTTTTGTGAACTTAATTTTCCTGTTTCTCCTATAATGATATCTTTCTGGTTATTTCCAAGGTCAACTTTAAGAGTACCATTACTGATAATATTTCCTTTATTTTCAAAATTAGTATTTAATGTTGAAGCTTTTCCATCTATTGAAATATCTCCTCCAAGTATATTTGCACCTTGCGAGTTATTAAATCCTTTAGTAATTTTCAAATCCAGTTTTTTTTCTGCTTGAATAGTTCCATTATTCTTATTATCTACTTTTCCTGCGCTAACTATTAAATTTCCACTATCATTTCTATCTTTAGATGTTCCAGCTGCTAAGAAACCAGTGTTTTCTAAATTTCCTGCTACTTCTACCTTTCCATTACCAGTAGTTACAATTTTTCCTTCATTTGTCATATTTTGACTACCTTTTAATGTTAAATTTCCAGTAGATTCTATAGAGGCATTAGCAGTATTTGAAATATTTCCACTTGCTGTAATATCTGACCCAGCATTTAAAATATTTCCTTTATTAGCGAAATCTTTTGCTGATACAGTTAAATTTTTTGTATTTTGCAGTTTAGTATTATTTGTTAAATTTCCTGTAGTTGTTATATTTAAATCTCCAGTTACTTCAAGACTTTCATTTAAAATATCTCCATTTCCTGCATTAATAGTTGTATCTCCGCCAAATATTGCAGTTCCACTATTTTCAACACCATTAGATGTAATATTTACTTTTGAACCAGCTTGAAGGTTTCCACTATTAACAAGTTTTTCATTACCAGCATTAATATCTAAAGTTCCACCAGTAATCAATTTATTTGCATTATTAAAACCTTTAGTTAAGATATTGGTATCTTTTGCAACATTTAAGTCTCCTGTGTTGCTAAAAGAAGAATTACTATTACCTTTATCTATTTTTAAATTTTCTCCTATAGTAGTAGTTCCAGTATTTGAAAGCCCTCCTCCTTTAATGTCCAAGCTTTTAACAATATTAGCTGTTCCATTAATCTCTACATTTTGATCTGTACCAGTTAGAGTTATTTTAGCATCTCCACCAACTTCTAATTCTTTTTTAAATTTAGCATTTCCTGTTTCTAAGTCTATATTTTTTCCAACTTTTAAAGAATCAATTTCAAAGTTATTAATAATCTTACCAGTGAGATTTTCTCCAACTGTTATAGTTCCATTGCTTGTAACATTTCCTTTAGCGCTTAAATTCAAGTTATTATCTATATTTATGATACCACTATTATTGATATCCTTCCCAGCATCAATGTCTGCTTTATTAGCAATTATGATTCCAGTGTTGTCAATATCTCCACTCTCAGATTTTAATTTTAAACTTTCACTTGCGCCTATGATACCTTGGTTGTCTATTTTATCTTTAACATTTATAGTGAGATCTTTAGACTCAACTATTCCAAATCTAAGACTTGATAACTCAGCCTTTTTAACAGAGACATCCCATTTTTGCTTTCTTAGTGTTTCAATTTGTTTGCTAAGATCAGCAATTTTTTTAGCATCAGTTTCTTTTTGCAATTGTGCTTCTAATGCCTTTATTTTCACATCAAAGTCTTCAAATTTACTTACACCATATTCTTTTAATTTACTTTCATACTCTGAAAGTGCTTCTGTATATTCTTTTAGTGCATCTTCTCCACCAACAGATGAGAAGCTCTTACCTTCAATAGTAGCTTTATCACCACCATAAATTCTTCTGGTATTTTCTATATCTCCACCAGCTTTCATAGTTAGTTCTTTACTAGCTTCAATAATACCATTATTAGTAATTCCAGCTGCTGAATTAATATTTAACTTATTTTCAGCTTTTATTATTCCAGAGTTATCTAAATTATCATTAGTTTTTCCAGTAGCTCTTGTTCCAGTAGTAGTTATATCAATATCTTTTCCTGCTACTGTACCAAATGAAACCATTTTTAAGTCTTCAGTTAATTTTTCTAAATCTGCTTTTACAGCTACTAAATGAGCTTTTTTAGCTTCTAAAATTTCTCTTTCTTTTGGATCTGTAACTCTTTTTAATCTATCTTCTATATCTAATATCATATTTTCAGCATCAGTAACGCTTTCATTAGTTAATTTATAGAATTCAGTTAAATATTGTTCTAATAGAGAAGCTCCACTTGGGTCATATCCAGCATTTAAGAATTTATTAACTTGAATTAATACTTTCTCCATAGCTGATACCATACCATAGTTAACAAAATCCTTTTCAGATTTTATAGTTACATTGTTTCCAATGATTTCACCCTGGTTGCTTATATCTCCTTTTGCATTAATAGAAGTATTACCTTTTTGAGCAATGATATATCCAAGGTTATTTAAAGTTTGAGCTGTGATCTCAATATTATTAGAGTCCCCAAGTCCTCCTGTTAAAATAGATCCTTTATTGCTAATTGAAGCAGCGCTTATCTTTATGTTACCTGCTCCATATGGATAGACTCTGTCTGCAGCAACTATTGTTGCTCCTTTGTCATTAACTAAATTAAAGTTTTCCCCTTTTATTTCAATATTATATCCAGAAACTACTCCTGTATTACTAAAGCTTCCATTTTTTATATTAATTGTTAGTCCATTGTATAGGTCTACAGCTTCTCCTTTAGTATGAGTATTCTGTCTAATTTCACCTTCATTAGTTATTTCTTCAGTATTTATTACAACTTTTGCTCCAGACATAGAACCAGTTATATTTTTTTCTTGCAATTTATCATTAATCATTTTACTATTAGTTATTTTTTTAGCATTAATTTCTAAATCACCAGAAGATGCAATTATATTACTATTCTCTAAATTATTTGCTTTAATTTTAATTTTATTTTGTCTATATTCTCTTAAATTTCTAATAATTGCCTCATTTTTAATATTGTTTCCTTCTATATCTATATTTTGCGCGTAAATTCCATCACTTTCCCATCTATATTCATTTTCATTAAGAGTTCTATTTGTTTCTGGATCTACAACTTTAACATTACCATTAACATCTTTTAAAACAAGTAATGGAGGCTTACTAGGATTTCTTCCAGCCATAACAGGTCTCATGAGAGTTTCAATATTAATATCCCCAGAAATCTTCATTGTTAACCCAGCATTAGAAACAATGGCAGCAGTAGTTTTTCCGTTTCCATTTATTCTTAGATTTTTAGCAGTAAATTTTATTCCTTCTTCACCAGTAGCAGATACAGCACTTTCAATAACTATATTTCCATCTACTGCAATATTGACACCATTATTAGCTAAAATACTATAGTTATATTTTACTTTGTCTAATTCATAAGCTCCATTAATAGTAGAGAAATCTCCTTTAGCTTTCATCTTAATAGATTTACCAGCATTTAAACCTCCAATAGCAATATCACCATTACTTTGGATTTCGATATCTCCACTACTTCTTATCAAACCTTCATGTCTAACTCCAAGTCCTTCTGTAGTACTTATCATTTTAATATTTCTACCATACATGGCACCTAGATTATTGGCATAAATACCATACTTAGTGTCAGTTTTGTCATTACCTAAAATTTTTTCAACATTTGGAGTCTTTCTGTCTTTTAAGTTAACTTTATTCTGTCCAGCAATTAAAGTAATATCAGCATCTTGTTCACCTTCAAAAGCTGCTATTTGTCCTTTTAATTCAATTGTTTTTGCAATTACATTAAAATAGTCTCCAGCAGTTCCAGCGCCCACTTCACCAATAGTTACCTTTCCTTTAGTAACATTAAGATTTAAATCATTTCCAGAAACAGAAGGTTTTCCAGTAGTTAAAGTAACACCACTAGTATTAATGAATCCACCACCATTTACAGAAATTCCATTTTCATTAGCAAGGATGAAGTCAGCTTTTTGACCAGCAATTTCAACAGTACCATCAATATTTGAAATTTTGTTACCAGTAACTTCAGTCAAGATAGCTTTGGCAGCAGTTCCAGGTTTACCTTCTTGACTAAGGTTAGGGTTATGAGTAACAATACCTCCAGTTTTAGATACAACAGGAGCACCAGTAGCATTGTTATTAAAGATAGCGCTATTTTCACTACCAACACTAAAGTCAACAAATTTATTATGAGATAACCCATTAGAATCAGGTTTAACAATATTAATTAGATCATTTCCATTAGCACTAGTGGACATGGAAGGACCACCAGTATCAGGTTTTATATTATTAGCAGAACGTTTTCTAGCTCTTAAATCTCTGGCAAAAACTTCTTCTCCAACAAAATCAATTCCACCAGTGATCAAAAAAGCAACTATTAAACTTAAGGTAATTCTCTTTTTATTTTTAAGAGAATGTTTTAAAATCTTTTCATTAATCTTTAAATAGTTCATAAAATATCTTCCTCCCTAAAAATTATAGCTTATATTGAAGTATATTGGATTTTGTTCCCTTGGCATATCTTTTGCCCATACTAATGGAATTCCATATGTAAATCCAAGATTAAATGCTCCTCTAGCAATTCTAAAACCAATAGCAAATCCAGCTATTTTATCAGAATTAGGTAAGTCTTTATCTCTTGAAATTCCTCCATCTAATCCTATAAATGGCTTTATAGCAGATAAAAAACTATTTGCATTTTGAGTTCCTAAATATGTAATTGTATTATTAATATAGACACCTTTATTCCCTACTACTGAACTTTCTTTAAATCCTCTTACAGTATATTCATCTCCCATAGTAAACTGATTTGCTGATAATAATCTATCATCAGAATAGCTTCCTCCTATTCCCATTCTATATTGAAAAAGATGGTCTTTTATAGAAAACATTCTTTGCCAATCAAGATTAAAGTTTAACTTATCATATTCAACTTTATAATCTCCTTCTTTTAAAACTTTTGGGTCTCCTTCAGCACCAAACCATGGAACTCCTCTCTCATATTCGATTATTCCAAAAACTGTTCCCCCAAATAATCTATTACTATGATCAATTCCAATTACTGTATTTGCATATTTTTTAGTACTAACATCAATTACAATTCCATTCATAGTATTATAATTATCTCTATATGTTATACCTCCATGAACTGTTGTTTTATGATACTGCCCCCTTGAAATTATTTTGCTGACTTTTAATTTATGTTTTTTACTTCTACTTTTATTTTTATAACTTCCCAAATCACTTATAGTGGTATTATAATTATCACCCATATTATAATTATATGAAATTCTCCAGTAG
>ERZ836760.3154-NODE-3154-length-10851-cov-3.352816_pt1 | contig 10851 bp, 9 predicted proteins | sample MGYA00519941_ERZ836760 | MGnify/ENA primary metagenome ERZ836760 (study PRJEB31850, sample SAMEA3708807) | human gut metagenome | biome: human gut; feature: human-associated habitat; material: faeces | place: China | collected 2014 ... | reverse complement strand
AAACCCCTGACTTCCCGGAGCCCGAGGACCATCTGGCCGTGGAGTTGGCGTTCATGGCGCGCTTGTGCGACGTGGCGGTGGATGCTTTGCGAGAGGGTGACGCCGCGGCCGCCGAAACCGCCCTGTCCGCTCAGCTGTCGTTCTTGCGCGACCACCTGTTGAACTGGATAGACCGGTTCGTCGTCGATGCGAAGAAGGCCGACGACGGCGGGTTCTACGGGGATTTGGCTGCGTTTACGCAGGCGTATTTGGAGGCCGACGTTGATGCGGTGGCGGAGGTTGTCGAGTAGAGCGTGCGGAGGCGAGAGGGATGACGGAGCAAATTACCCGACGAGGATTCTTGGCGGCCGGCGTTGTGGGCGCGGGTCTTGTGGGGCTGGGGGGATACGGTGCCTTGACGCGGCAGGCCGACGAGGCGTTCGTGCGCCCGCCCGGCGCGCAGTCGTCTTCGGACCTGGTGGCTGCGTGCGATCGCTGCCAGCGATGCCTGCAGGCATGTCCGTATGAGATTGTGACCCCGGTCCCGCTGTCCCAAAGCTTGGTGGCCTACGGCACGCCGATGCTTGCATTCGAGAACGGGTGCTGCGATTTCTGCATGAAGTGCACGGAAGCGTGCCCGACGGGCGCGCTTTCCTTCGGCGGCCCGCGCGAGCGGGATCTGGGCGTTGCCGTGGTGGTGAAGGACGCGTGCGTGGCGTGGGACTGGGCCGGATGCACGGTGTGCGTTGACGAATGCCCGGTCGAAGGCGCGATCGAGCTGGACGGCAACGACCGTCCGCTTGTGCACGCCGACTATTGCGACGGCTGCGGCAAGTGCGAGAAGGTGTGTCCGTCGGCTTCGCTGCGAGCGTACAACGCGGGCGTTGCGGACAAGGGCATCGTAGTGGTTTCGCGCGCCAGCGAAGCGGCTCAGATGACGGGCGCGGTGGATACGGCCACGCTGGAAGCGGGTAAAACCGTTGCCGTGACGCGCGGCGCGGAACTTGCCGCGCATACGAAGGGCGTCCATCCCGACGGCCCGGATAAAACACGCGAGGCGGGAGGGCTTCGATGAAGACGCGCGCGAAGATGGTTCGTATTGCGGTGGCTTCGGGCGTGCTGGTGCTTGCCGTTGCGCTTGCTCATGTGGGGGGCGTTGCGGCTGCGGGCACGCTTTGCGCGCTTTGCCTGGTTGGCTTTGCGCAGATCGCCGCGGCGTCGGGCTCGATTCCTTGGGGGCTTGCGCCCGGCGTGCTGGCCGTGCTGGCAATCGTGTTCCTGATCGGCCGGGCGTTTTGCTCGTGGCTGTGCCCTTCGCAGCTTTTGAAAAACGTGTTCGGCGGCCGTTCGCCTCGCGGCATTCTAGGTCGCAGCGGGAAGGCGGCGAACGGTCGCGCGCTCGAATCGTGCGCGCCGAACGACGATGCCGCGGCGCCTGCGCATGGGGGCTGCGCGTCGTGTGCGGAGGCTTCGGGGCTCGGCCTTAAAACGCAGGGCATCGTGCTGGTCGTGCTGTTGGTCGTGTCGTTTGCCGTCGGGTTCCCGGTGTTTTGCCTCCTGTGTCCGATCGGGCTTGTGTTCGGTACGCTGTGGGCGTTCAATCGCGTGTTCGTGCTGTTGCAGCCGGGCTGGGAGCTGATCGTGTTTCCGCTTATGCTGGTGGCCGAGCTGTTCTTGTTCAAGCGCTGGTGTTCGTCCGTGTGTCCGCTGGGATTTTTCTTCGGGCTTGTGGGCAAGCTGCGCGCGAAGCTGGGGTTCGGGGTGCGCCCGGTTGCCGACTGCGCAACCTGCCTATCGCGCGAGGGCTGCCGCACGTGCTCGACGGTGTGCCCCGAGGACATCGACGTCTCGGATTCCGGCAAGACCACGCTCGAGCACTGCACGTTCTGCCTTGATTGCGTGGAAAACTGCCCCACGAAGTCCATCAAGCTAGCCGTGAAGGAATCTGCGGCCGACGCCGATCGATCCTCTCATTAGGTGTGATGCGACTAGTTTTCCGTGCCGCCCGATGCTCGCGCTTTCCGGTATCATGGCTGCATCAAGTGCGATGAAGCTTGCCGTGCGGTAGCCGTGCGGGCAACAAGGAAAGCGAAGGGAAGTCGATGAAGTTCACGATTGTGGCGGTGGGCAAGCTCAAGGAGCGGTTCTGGGCGGACGCCTGCGCCGAGTACCTGAAGCGTTTGCAGCCGTACGCGAAGACAACCGTGAAGGAGATTCCCGATGTTGATCCTGCGCGCGCCGGCGGCGTGGACGCCGCGCGCGAGCGGGAGGGCGCGGCCATCGTGGCGGCGATTCCTCCCAGCTCCCATGTTCTGCTGCTTGCCATCGAGGGCAAGCAGCATTCAAGCGTGTCGCTGTCGAAGCGCATCGATGCGCTGGCGCTGGGGGGCACGAGCGACCTTTCCTTCGTCATCGGCGGATCCGACGGCGTGAGCGCTGCGGTGCGCGAACGCGCGAACGAAACGCTCTCGTTCGGCCCCATCACCTTGCCGCACAACTTGGCGCGCGTGGTGTTGCTCGAGCAGCTGTACCGCGCTCAAAAGATCTCGCGCGGCGAGCCTTATCACAAGTAGCGCGCGCTGCCGGATCGGTCGGATCGCCTCTGCCGTCGCGCGGCCGCCGCTGCGCCGCCAGCGAGCATAGCGAGCGCGCCCGCGGCAAGCGTTGCCGTTGTTGCTGCATCGCCGGTTGGCACCAGGGCTTTCGGATCTTCGGGTTTCGCTGCGTGGTCCTTGGTCGGATCGGTCGGCGCAACCGGCGGGGTGAGCGGATCGTCCGGCTTCTGAGGCTCCACGTCAAGGGACGTCGTGATGTTGTAGAACAGGAAATCGCCCGGCCATGTGTTTTCGCGGCCGCCTTCGTTTGCGCCGGCGGGCGAGCCTTTAGGCCCGAACAGCGCCATCAGGTCATGGCCTATGTCCAGCCACCTTCCGTCTGCCAGCCAAGCGCCCGTGCACACGGGCGCCGTGGACAAGGAAGCCGTTCGATTCATGGTGGCATCAAGGAATTGAACGGTGCCCCTTATGGCTCCTTGAGCTGGCAAGGGGCCGCGCGCAAGAAGCGCGATGCCGCCGTTCTTCCCAACGCGCATGTGGCTGAAGGCGTCTCCTGTTGCGGCGTCCATGCTGATGTCGGCGCGGGCGATTTCGACGCCCTTGTCGTCGAAGCGGACGAGCAAGCCGTCCTCTCCCTCTGCTTGAGGGTCGTACGGGACCGAAAGCAGCACGTAATAGTCGCCGTTAGCGCGTTGCACGTCAAGGAGCGACCGCCCGACTGCAAGGGGGAGCGTGGCGCTCATGACGTCGGAGGTGCACGCGTTTCCTCCATCGCTTGCGTTTTCGGGGCTGTACGTGCTGTTGGCAAGCTTTCGAGCCAAGTCGGTTCCGGCTACGATGCCCACTTCCTTCAATGCGCCGGTTTCGTTGTCGATGGTTCCGCAGGCGATTGCGTCGCTTCCCGCGAGGGCGGTCACGTCGAACGATGTCCAGCCGTAGCGTGCATCGGTCGTTTTGTCCGCTTGGAGCGTCAGCTTGGTCAAAAGGTTGCCGGCTCGCCATCCTTGCGGAGTGTGCCCCGGGTACGCGGACAACATGATGACGCTTTCATCTGCGCTTATGATCCTTGGATGGCTTTCGCTGCCAAGGGAACACGTTGCTTCCACCACGCCGCGCTCAAGATCTATCCAGTAGCCCTCGCATGATTTCGTTTCGTCGTTCGGCGTGGCCAGGAATGCGCGCTGGTTCGACAGCGGCACCGCGGTTAGGGTCTTCACCACTTCCCCGGCGGGCATGTCGGCCCCTTCGACCACGACGGTTTGAAGGTGCCCGGGGCTTTGCGGATCAATCGTGTGCAACTTGAGCTTTCCGTCTGCCACCTGGAAGAACTTCTGAGATCCGTCAGAGGCTGAAAACAGGTCGCTGGCAGCGGTTTGGCTGTCGTGGTATTCCGTTTCGAAATACTGGCCCGACTGCGAGATCGTTGCCATGTGGGCATCGACTTCAAGGGGGATGCGCACTTCGGGGGACAGGACGTCCTCATCGTTTTCCCGTGCGATCACGAACGTGCCTGCGGGAAAAACTATCTCGCATGTCGAGGTCGGCTTCAGATCGGCGGGGTTCACGAAGAACGGCACGGTTATCTTGGTTCCGTCTATTTTGATGTCGTAAAGGGGTGCATGCTCCCCGTCTACGATAAGGGTGGGCTGGGGTGTTGGGCCTAAGGGAAAGCTTGGCGCGCTCGACGCCTCGAACACCAGGTTGTTCGCGTTCGACACCGTGCTGAACGCAGGGGTCAGCGTGAAATCGCTCGGAGCTGCGGGCTTGTCTTCGGAAGAGTAGGAAACGGAGAATTTTCCTGCGCCGCCCCCTGTTTCGGTTGCGGTTATGGTCAATCCGGTAAAGCCCAGGTTGACGTTCTCGAAGAAGTTGGTTGACGGAAAGCTGCGCGGGGAGACCGTGTCCCCTTCGTATAGCATGCAGCCGTAGCCCGTTCCGTTTACGGCTGAAGAGACAAGCCCGCCGCCGCCGTTGGTGTGGATCTCGTTCATGTCGGGATCGACCAGCTCTATCAGCTGGTTGTACACGGTTCCGTGGCTGTTCGTGTGCGCGTAGTTCTCTCCGTTCGCGGTCAGCTCCCCTTGCACGCGGAACAGGCGGAAGCCCGAGGGCAGCGGCATCTTTCCCTCGGAAGAGCTGCCGTAGTAGACGCTTTGGTTCCCGGCGAATTGGTCGTATTCAAGCACGTAATACGACGAGAACATGCCTTCGTCCTGGTTCGAGACGACGGCTATCCGGCCGGCTTTCGTCGGATCGTTCGAGGTGAAAGGCTCCAGCGCCTGCTCGACGGTCGCGTTGCTGGGCGCTTGCTCCACAACGGTTTGCCCCTGCTTGACCGTGATGCCTTGCTCGTTGGCGATCACGCGCGTGACGTCTTCGTCGGCTATCCACCCGAGCAGCCATTTGGAAAAGCCGTTGTGGTCGCCTTGGTTGTCCATCATCATGTCGAAGGTGAGAAGCCCCGTTCGAGCATCGGTGCTTCCCTGCTGCGCCGCGTACTGGTAGTAGTCGGGCAGGCCCAGAACGTGCCCGGTTTCATGGATGAGCGTTTGCGCGGCGTGTGCGTCGTTCGACGGCTCGGCCAGCGTGACGGTGTTCCAAAGGCGCACGCGTCCGTTTTCGTACGTTTCGGTCGAGCCGAAGGCGGTGCTTTCGTTGCTCCACCATACCGAGCCCCATCCGGTGTCTTTCCCGGCGAATCGCAGGTACACGGCGTCGATCTTCCCGTCCTCGTTGGCGTCGAAGCGCGTTAGATCCACGCTGTCGTCGAGCGACTTGAGCGCTTCCTCGAACAGGGCCGTTATGTTGGTCGAGTAGTAATCCCGGGGGTGTTGCGCGCGGTACTCGAACGTCTCTCCCGTAAGGGAGAGCTTGCCGTACGACGCCCGGTAATAGTACGCGCTCAAGCTTTCGTAGGGAAACGATGCGGCTCCGGGATTGGCGGCGGCTCCTTCGGACGTAGGCCCGATAAGCGCCTGCAAGGCTTGAGCCGTGTCGCCTGCTTCGAAGGAGTAATCGGGAAACGTGACGTGCAGGGCCAGCACGTGGGCCTTCCCTTGCGTGGCCATGCCGCTTGCCCAAACGCTGGGAACCGATCGCTGGGCAATGCCGTCCTGGGCATTCTGGCGTGCGAGGGCCTGCTGCACAAGCGCGTCGTTCGGCTGGTCGTTTTCGAGGGCTTGTTCGAATGCCAAGCGGTTTTCGAACGAGCCGTCGGCAAGGTAGGCGGCCTTTTGCTCTGCGGTGGGCGTGCACGGGGATTCGCCTGTTTCGTGCGCGAGCGCCCAGCTCGGCGCAAGGAAAAGCGCGCATGTTAGGGCGATGCCCGCGGCAAGCGCGACCGCAATGCCGTGCAGTCGGCGTTGTTCGGGCGTGCGCTCGAGCGGCAGGGCTGTTTCGTGGCGGGCGAAGCGGTCCATGCGGTCCTCTTTTCAAGAAAGAAATCGATAGCCCGTATAGTATCGGTTTGCTCGATCGGGCACCACCTTTGCCGAGCGCGAAGGTTGCATTTTCCTGCGGCAGGCTTCGCGCGCGCTTCCGCTATACTGGACGCGATCAATTCGAGGGAAGGATTCCCATGCGCTTTATATCGTGGAACGTGAACGGCTTGCGGGCCGTGCAGAAAAAGGGCTTCGAGGACATCGTGTCCGAACTCGATGCGGACATTGTGGCTTTGCAGGAAACCAAGCTTCAGGAAGGTCAGGCAACGCTCGATTTGCCGCAGTACCGCGAGTATTGGAGCTATGCGGAAAAGAAGGGCTATTCCGGCACTGCCGTGTTTTCCAAAGAGGTTCCTTCTCGCGTGATTCACGGCATTGGCTCTCCGTATCTGGATACCGAAGGCCGCGTGACGGCGCTCGAGTTTCCCCAGTTCTGGTTCGTTGACGTGTACACGCCCAACGCTCAAAACGAGCTTGCGCGCATCGATCATCGTATGGAATGGGACGATGCGTTCCGGGATTTCTGCAAGGGGCTTGAAGAGGGCGTCTTGCCTGCCGGCGTGCCGGTTGAAAGCCCTGCTCCGGGAGAGGGGCACGTTACCATTTCCGAGCTGCCCTTGACGCAGCCGGGCGATAGCGCCGATCCGAAGCCCGTTGTCGTGTGCGGCGATTTGAACGTTGCGCACCAGGAGATAGACCTGAAGAATCCCGGCCCGAACCGCGGAAAAGCCGGATTCTCCGATGAGGAGCGCGGCAAGTTCGACGAGCTGCTTGCGGCGGGCTTCACCGACACGTTTCGGCATTTGCATCCCGACGTGACGGGCGCGTACTCGTGGTGGAGCTATCGCTTCAAGGCGCGCCAGACGAACGCGGGATGGCGTATCGACTACTTCTTGGTGAGCGATTCCCTTGCGCCGAAGATTACGAGCGCGTGCATATACGACGAGGTGTACGGCAGCGACCACTGCCCGGTCGGGTTGGAATTGGACCTTGCCTGATAGCGCACGCCCTTCCTTGGCGGGGCGCGGTGCTTTGACGTGCGGCTGGGTTCGGGCGTGCGCGTGCGGGGTTGTTCGTCGTATGCGCCGCGAGCCGGTCCTGTGCGTTGCATTTCTGTGCGCCGCGCTTTCCGCGCTGTTCGTTCCGCTTGATGCCGCCTACGCTTCGTACATTGACGCACGGGTGTTGATCTTGCTGTTCTGCTTGATGGCAACGGTTGCAGGCTGCAAGGCAAGCGGCTTGTTCGACATGCTTGCAAAGCTGTTGCTGCAAGGGGACCGATCGTTTCGCGTGGTGTCGTTTACGCTGGTCATGCTTCCGTTTTTCGCATCTATGCTGGTGACCAACGACGTTGCCCTGATCGCGTTCGTTCCGTTTGCCGTGCTGGTGCTGACGCATGCCGGACGCACGCGCTCCTTGGCGTGGGTCGTGGTCTTGCAGGCCGTGGCTGCGAACTTGGGCGGCATGGCCACGCCTGTGGGCAACCCCCAGAACCTGTACCTGTTCCTGCGCTACGACGTGGGGCTTGCTGAATTTCTGGGGCTGCTCGCTCCCTACGTGGCGCTTGCCTTTGCGGCGTTGGCGGCAGCGTCGTTGGCGTCGGGGTCGGGACGCGCTCGCGTGGTCGTGCCCCTTGCGGCGAAGGGCGTCGACGTGCGGCGCGTGGCTTTGCACGGCGCGCTGTTCGCTGCGTGCTTGCTTGCCGTCGCGCGCGTGATGGACGCGTGGCTGCTTTTGGTTGCGGTGGTGGCGGTGCTGCTGCTGTTCGATAGGCCCGCGCTCAAGGCGGTCGATTACGGATTGCTGCTCACGTTCGTGTGCTTTTTCGTGTTCGCAGGCAACATGGGGCGCATCGACGAAGTGCGCGCTGCACTCGAGGGGCTTATGGACCAAAGCGCCTTGGCGGCATCGATTGCGGCGAGCCAGGTTATCAGCAACGTCCCGGCCGCAGTGTTGCTTTCGGAGTTTACCGCCGATTGGCGAAGCCTGCTGCTCGGCGTGGACATCGGCGGGCTGGGAACGCCGGTCGCGTCGTTGGCCAGCCTTATCGCGCTGAGGATATACTTGCATTCCGAAGGGGCTGGCATCGGGCGCTTCCTTGCTACGTTTGCCGTGGTGAATGTAGCATTTCTGGCGTTGCTGCTTGGCTTGTGGGCATGCATGCTATGATGCTGGGACAAAACGACGAAGGAAAGCTTGGTATGGATAGAGCGAAAATAGAACAAGGCGTACGGCTGATTTTGGAGGGCATGGGCGAGGACCCCGATCGCGAGGGCTTGCTCAAGACTCCCGAGCGCGTGGCCAAGATGTACGAAGAGGTATTTTCCGGTTTGACCGAGGATCCCTCCGAACATTTTGAAACCACGTTCGACGAGCACCATGAAGAGATGATCCTGGTTCGGGACATCCCCTTCTATTCCATGTGCGAGCATCACCTGGTTCCGTTTTTCGGCTTGGCCCACGTTGCCTACATTCCCGCCGCCGACGGCCGCATTTGCGGGCTGTCGAAGCTGGCGCGCCTGGTTGACGTGTTCGCCAAGCGCCCTCAGGTGCAGGAGCGCCTTACCTCGCAAATCGCCGACACGCTGATAGAGGAGCTGCATCCTCAGGGCGTCATCGTGGTTTTGGAGGCCGAGCACATGTGCATGAGCATGCGCGGCGTGAAGAAGCCGGGCACGAAAACCATGACGAGCGCCGTTCGCGGTGCGTTTGAAAAGAGCCAAGCTACCAGGGCCGAAGCGCTTTCGCTTATCTTCGCGCGCTAGAGCTGGTGGCGCCGCGCACGTGCTTCACGTGAAACATGGCCGCGCGGTCGGGTATTATGGGTGCGAGCAGATTGTGGATGCAGGCGAGAAAGGGATTACCTTATGAAGTGCGTAGTTTCCGTTTTGGGCAAGGATCGCAGCGGCATCGTTGCAAAGGTTTCGATGGCCCTTGCCGAGTGCGGCGCCAACATCGACGATATCAGCCAGACCATTCTGGACGACATCTTCTCGATGACGATGCTCGTCACGCTTGATACTAAGGTCGCCGATTTCAACACCGTGCAGGAAAAGCTCGAGGCGGTCGGCGAAGACCTGGGCGTGCAGATCATCATTCAGCGAGAAGACGTGTTTCAGTTCATGTACAAGATTTAGCTTCGAAGCTAAATAATCGCAGGGCCGATGCCGCTGCGATTGCAAACGTGCCGTCAGAATTTCCTGGCGGCACGTTTCGTTTGGTAACGTCATGGTCTTCGTCGCGGGCTTTCGCATTGCTTGGCTTACAATGTGCTCGCGTACGTGAGCTTCTTTGCCGAGCTTGTCCATCGAGCAAAATGTAGGTGATACATGCATCGCGGAAAAGAGAAAAGCCCTAAAGCGCTGCGCCTTGTGAGCGCGCTCCTTCTTGTCATTGCGTTGTTGGGGCTGGTTAATGCGTTGGTCCTGCTTTTTAACGTCCACGCTATCATCCAAGACCCCGAAAGCGTCAGGCAGTTGTTCGACGGGCAGGCTCTTGATAACGAGACCGTTATCTTGTTCGTGGCGGTAATCGCAGGCATAGGCATAGCGGAATCCTTGCTGCAGATTTTTTCAGCTGCGATGGGTTTTCGCGCCGCGCATGGAAAAGCTCCTGCCGAAACGTGCCAGGTTCTTGGTTTAGGGCTGATTGGCGCCGCGCTGATCTCCTCGTTGGCCACGGGTCTGCTTTCGGGCTTTACGTACCAGCATATTGTTTCGTCTGCGGCTTCCGTGATCTTGCCCGTTCTGTATTACGCGGCGGCTCGTCGTGCCACCGCGGAAACGTTTTGGCAGGGCATCAAAGAAGAGCAAGACCATGAGGACGAAAAGGCCGAAGTCGATTCGGCGGCTTCGCATGCTTTCGAAGCTCCTTGCTCGTACCGACTTGAAGGGCGGCTGGTTCCTGTTGCCGATTCCGACCAGGCGGACGTGTTCATTGTGGGCAGGGATCCCGCCTTGTGCGGCGAGGCGTGTTCGTCTGACGACTTTGCAGAGAATCTCGTGCGCCATTGTCATGCGGACGTGCTGCCGTCGAACGTGAGCGGAACCCTTTTGCTTCCGGTTGACATGCTTCCCGAGGAGGTGAAGAAACACGCCGCGCGCCCCCTTGAGGCTGCATACGTGTTGGACGAGGGGCACTTGGTTTTTGCGACCGAAGACCCGTTGTTTCCCGTGCTGTTCAAGCTGTACGTCGATCGGCAAACGTTTGAAAAGACCAGTTCAGCCGCAGTTCTATTCGAGTTTTTGCGCTATCTCATCGGAAACGACGCAACGTATCTTAACGAAGTTCTCGAGCGCTTGGACAAGCTTGAGGAGAACACGTCCGAAGAGGTCAACGAGATACCGAAAGACTTCGAGGAGTTCGTGATGTCGTTGCGCCGTTCGCTTCGGGAATTGCTGCGCTTCTACAAGCAGTATTCTCACATGGGGCGAACCTTGGCAACGGCACGCAGCTCGGCGCTTACCGAGGATGATCGTGCGCTGTTCACCATACTGGCCGATCAATCTCAACGGCTTGCCGATGACACGCAGGATTTGCTGGACTATGCTCTGCAAATCAAAAACCTGTACCAGGCGAAAATAGACGTACGGCAAAACAAGGTCATGCAGATTCTTACCGTGGTCACATCCATATTCATGCCCTTGACGCTGATAACGGGATGGTACGGCATGAATTTCAAGGTTATGCCCGAACTGGGCTGGAGCATGTCCTACTTCGTCTTGATAGCGGTGGCTATCGTGATCGTGACGGTGGAGATAATCATCTTCAAGCGCAACAAGTGGTTCTAGCGGTTTGAATCGATTGGCTCGGCGGCGTTCTTGTGCAGGCTGCGCGCCCGGCTTGGAGCGGGCGGGGTTGCTGCAAAGCCCCGTCCC
>ERZ836760.3152-NODE-3152-length-10860-cov-2.533642_pt1 | contig 10860 bp, 12 predicted proteins | sample MGYA00519941_ERZ836760 | MGnify/ENA primary metagenome ERZ836760 (study PRJEB31850, sample SAMEA3708807) | human gut metagenome | biome: human gut; feature: human-associated habitat; material: faeces | place: China | collected 2014 ... | reverse complement strand
ACGGAAGCCCTTTCTTATACGTGAAATTATTCTTTTTTATCTGCGTCTGCCGGTGCATCAACAGGTGGTTTATAGCTTGGCGACATGGGGTTTGTCACAGGTGTCACGTGTTTCATTTCGCCCAAGTCATCGCTGCGGTCCGTAAAGTACGTGTGCAACATCATTTCTGCCGTTTCCGACAGGGGTTCGCCGAGGAACTGCTTGTACAGGTCCTGAATTTCCGGGTTTTCCCAGCTGGCCTTGTACTCTGCTTCGACATCGCTCTTGTAGAGAGAATCCATACGGGCCTGCTGTACCTTTTTAACCTGCGGCAGTTTTACCTTCGGCTGGCCGCCGCCACCGATACAGCCGCCCGGGCAGGCCATGACTTCGATGAAGGAATAGTCTTCGAAGTTGCCGGCTGCGACGAGTTCATCCAGGAATTTACGGGCATTGCCGAGGCCACTGATAGCTGCGACGTGGATGACGAAGTGACCGAAGACGACGGTTGCCTTCTTGACGCCTTCGAGACCGCGGACCGGTTCGAAGGGAATGAAGTCGGCCGGTGCTTTACGGCCTGTAAAGAAGTAGTACGCTGCGCGCAGGGCTGCTTCCATAACGCCGCCGCTGTTGCCGAAAATACGGCCGCCGCCGGTAGATTCGCCAAAGACTTTATCGAAATGATGGTCGAAGTCGATGCCTTCAGACTTGATCCATTCGGCCAGTTCCCGCGTCGTAATGGAAATATCCGTATCGCGCAGGTCTTCCTGGTTCCAGTAGGCTGCAGAGGCATTCAATTCGGGACGGCGGATTTCTGCTTTCTTCGCCGTGCAGGGAGCGACGTCGACGATGACGACATCTTTCGGATCGAGGTTTTGCTGTTTTACAAACCACGTCTTCATGACGGCGCTCAAGATACTGATAGGACTCTTGGTAGACGACAGGTGCGGCATCAGGTCCGGATAGTACGTTTCCAAAAATTCAACCCACGCCGGGCAGCAGCTCGTAAACTGCGGAATAGGAATTTCTTCGGACTGCAGGCGGTGCAGGAGTTCCATGGCTTCTTCCATGATTGTCAGGTCAGCGCCAAAATCCGTATCAAAGACATAGTCGGCGCCCAGCTTCTTGAGGGCTGCAACCATCTTGCCTTCGACGAAAGTGCCAGGGTCCATACCAAAGGCTTCGCCGAGACCGACGCGGACAGCCGGTGCGGTCTGAATCATGACGACCTTGCTTGGATCGGCAATGGCGGCTTTTACTTTGTCTACGTCAGAGACTTCCGTAATGGCGCCAAAGGGACACACGGCGGCGCACTGGCCACAGTGGACGCAAATAGGCATGTCGTTCGTGCTAGGCAGATAATAGTAATCCATGACGGTTTGCGTAGCAGCGCAGGTACGACGGCACAATGTGCAATTCTTGCACTTAGTTTCGTCGAATTGAATAGAAAAATTATGTTCATCAATGGGTACACGGCGCTGTATTTCTTTAAATCTGGACTGAAATTCGGGCATTTTTTCTCCTTTTTCTATGCTAATACCATCACTTCATATTAAATGATATTTTTCACAATCTCTTATCTAATAGAATAATACAAAACACTGCTTTTTTCCATGCCTTTTTTGTGAAAGGTGAAAGAAGTTTTACATACTATCTATTCATTTTTTACATAGATAAACTAGAATCATTGCTCAAATAGTATATCTCAGGAAGGCCTTTCTCACAAGACTTCTTGCTATATTAATTTCGTTCTACATGAATGCGGTGACCGCGCAGTTCTGCTACACCTACGCCACCTAAGACGAGGACGGCGCCGAGCCATTGCAGGAGAGTCAGCGTTTCACCCAGGAAGATGGCCGACAATGCCAAAGCCGAAAGGGGTTCGATGTAGCCGCAGATCGATACGGATTGGGCTGGCAGCTTTTGGATGCAGGAAAAATAAAGGCAACAGGCAAAGCCGGTGTTGAAGAAGCCAAGGAGGGCAATCCAGGCAAAGGTGGAAAGGCTGAGGTTCCATTCCGGCGTCGGTGCGCTGAGATTGACAATACCTACGATGACGGAGGCGATGAGGAGTTCTGCTGCCGACAGGGCCATGCCGGTGATGTTTTTGATTTTTTTGACAGAGATAATTAAGAGCGCATAACAGGTCGCGGAAAGAAAACCACAGGCCATGCCCCAGGAAAGACCATGAGCTTCTACATCAACGCCGTTGATGCAGACCATGCCTAGCGTAACAAGGATGATGCCCAGGACCTTGGGTACGGTGAGGGCTTCTTGGAAGATGAAACGGGCCAGGATCATGACCAGAATAGGACCGGCATAGCATAGGAGTGTGGCCAGGCTGACGCCGACCTGCTGATATGCTTCGTAAAGGAAGAGCCAGTTGCCTGCCAAGGCAAGGCCGGCAACAAGGACCCATACCAGGTCACGGCTAGGTTGCAGGAGCTGCTTCAGTTCATGACGCAGACATACGACTGCCAAGAGGCAAAAGCCACCTATCAGGGTCCGGCAAAGGACGATTTCGTAGCTCGACAGGGGAATGTGGCTGGCAACGATGCCATTGGAGCCAAAAACAAACATGGAAAATGCAAAGAGTACATACGGGTTATGCAGCATAAAGCATCTCTTCCTTTCGCGTATTCGCGTATATTCATTTCATTATAATGAATACAGGAAGAAAAGACAATGCAAAAACAGCCAGCCTGCCCTATCTTTTACAAAACAGGGGGACTGGCTATCTTTGGGCAGTTCCTGAAACGCAGCAGGAGGATGGTATCTGCGTCAGGTCATGACGCCGAGGTCGGCGGCCACGGTAAAGTCTGCATCTGTGCAAGCGCGGATATCGTCGACGCGGAGCAAGTTCGTGGAGAACCAGGCCGTCAGGTGTCACTTTAAAGTAGCACCGCTCCGTTACGATGTCCGTCACGCATTTAGAACCTGTCAGTGGGAGTGTACATTTCTTAAGGATTTTGGACTTGCCACTTTTTTCGCAGTGGTCTGTGGCAACGATAATCTTTTTGACGCCGGCACAGAGATCCATGGCGCCACCCATACCCGGTACGAGCTTGCCCGGTATTTTCCAGTTGGCAATATTGCCTTCCTGGTCTACCTGCAGCGTACCGAGGACGGTAGCGTCAATGTGACCGCCGCGACTAAAGCCAAAGGATTTATCGTGCTGTACGACGGCGCCGCCGGGAATGATGCTCGTCGGCTGGCCGCCGGCATCGGCCAGGTCCAGGTCCCAGTCCTGCCATTTCGGCGTAGCACCGCAGCCGACGATGCCGACTTCGGCTTCGAGCCACAGGTGTACGCCTTCAGGCAAATAATTGACGCACATGAGGGGCACGCCAATGCCGAGGTTGACGAAATCACCGTCAGAGAAAAATTTTGCGCACCGTGATGCAATGAGTTCGCGTCCTGTATAAGCCATTATGCCTTGCCCCCTTCCGCTTTTGCTGCTTCAGCAGCTTTGATTTTATCGAGTTTGCGCTGCCACGATTTGTACATAGGCCGTTTTTCACCTTGCCGTACGTAGAGCATGTCCACGACCGGTGCCGGTACGTCGATTTCATCAGGACCGAGCTCGCCTACTTCGACCAGCTCTTCTACTTCGACGATGACCTTGTCGGCTGCCATAGCCATGTAATCCTGGCAGCAGAGGCTGGTCAGGCGGAATTGGAGGTTCCCTGCTTTGTCGGCCTTCGTCGCTTTGAGGAGGGCAATGTCAGCATGAATGGGCATTTCCAGGAGGTATTCTTTCCCGTCCAGGTTAAGAACCTGTTTGCCTTCAGCTACTTCCGTGCCCACACCGGTGGGTGTAAGGATGCCGCCCAGGCCGTAGCCGGCAGCACGGATGCGTTCGGCAAAGGTGCCCTGAGGAATGAATTCCACTTCCATTTCCCCCTTCAGATAGCGTTCGATGCTGACCGGGTTGAGGCCAATGTGAGAGGTCAGAAATTTCGTAATCTGCTTGCTCGTTACCAGACGGCCTACGCCCATGTCGGGCTGGCCCGAGGCAATGGCAATGGCGGTCAGGTTCTGGACGTTCTTTTCAATGAGGCCCGTAATGATTTCTTCGGCCGAAATTTCACCGTGGAGATCGCTAAACATAATGCGCTGGCCGTCATGGAACTGGTCCAGCACTTCGTCGAGGCTGTATACTTTATTTTTCACGTTGGTATGCCACCTTTCAAGAGTTATGTACCGCTAAACTGGGCTTTCCGCTTTTCGATAAAGGCCTTGCAGCCTTCCTTAAAGTCTTCGGAAGCAATGCATTCGCGCTGGGCCGGCGTTTCGGCCTGGGCGAGCCATTCCTTGTACGTCGCAAAAGACGCTGCATAGACCTGGCGTTTGATATTCTTGTACGAAAGGAGCGGGCCTGCAGCCAAGCGTTTGGCCAGCTTCAGCGTTTCGTCGTGCAGGTCTTCCGGCGTCGTCACCTTGTAGGCCAGACCCCAGTCTTTGGCTTCGGCAGCGCTGACCGGACGGCCCGTAGTGGCCAGCTCGAGCGTGCGGTGTACGCCAATACTGCGCGTCAGGAGGAATGTAGCGCCTGTATCGGGTACGAGGCCGAGGTTGACGAAGGCCAGGATAAACTTGGCATTATCGGCGCAGATGAGGAAATCACCGCTCAGGGCGAGGCTCACGCCGGCACCGGCAGCAGGACCACTGACGGAGGTGACGATCATCGTGTCCATTTTTTTCATATAATCTGTGAGGTATTCGATTTTGGCCAGGAGTTCGTCCATGTTGACTTCTCCGCCGCTTTGAATGCGTTTGTAGAAATAGCCAATGTCGCCACCGGCAGAAAAAGCTTTCTCCGAACCCGCAAGGACGACCGTGCGGACGGCAGTATCGCCTTCGGCAATGGCCAGGGCATCGATGAGCTCATCGGCCATTTCGACATCAATGGCGTTCATGTTTTTCATATAATCCATGGTGATCTGGGCAATGCCATTTTCTACGCTGTAATGAATCTTTTTGTATTCCATAGTTTCTCTCCTTTGCGTCAACCTGAAACAGGCCATCCAGCTTGTCCGTCTGCTATGTACGCTATGTAAAATTTGAGAATGATTTTCTATGAAAATACTATACCATTTTACTCCAAAATGTGCAATAAGTAAAACTGTACCATTGTTGTATTCTTTATGCCAAAATTGCAAGAATTACGAGAAAAGCAAGGATTATTCCCGTCTTACAGGCAGCTTTTCCGGATAAGTTATGCATTTTATGCATAGTCTTGTTTTCTCAAAACAATGTGTTTCTTCAGTGGAACATTTTTGTTATAGCGTTGTCTCAAAAAATCAGTAAGAGGCCTGCCTGGCCAATGGAACACGACAAAAAGCAGCCCTGTGACGAAGGAAGGATGCCTCGCACAGGGCTGCTCTTTATATAATACTATATATATGTACTTTTTCTTATTGATTGAAGCCCCAGCGGGGATTCTTGTAAAGGGCCCGGCCTACACCGACGAGGTCGGCTTTGCCGGCTTGCAGGAGGGCTTCCGCATCGGCCGGTGTCTGAATGCCGCCTGTGACCAGGACGGGCACGGAAACGACGGCTTTAACGGCAGCAGACATGTCGGAGAAATAGCCCGGTTCCTGGTGATCCTGGCGGATATAGCGGCAAGTGCCACCGGAAAGATCGATGAGGTCGACGCCGGCTTTTTCCAAGAGGACCGCCGTCTGGGCAGCGTCTTCAATCGTGCTGCCGCCAGGCTGGTAGTCACAGCCACCGAGGCGGACGGCGACGAGATAATCCGGGCCCACAGCATCGCGGACGGCGGCGACGACTTCTAAGAGGAAGCGCGTACGGTTTTCCAGACTCTGCGGGCCGTATTCATCGGTACGCGTATTGAGCAAGGGCGAATAGAACTGGTTCAGGAGGTACGCATGGGCGCAGTGGATTTCTACACCGTCGTAGCCGGCTGCTTGAACGCGGCGGGCAGCAGCGGCATATTGCCCGACGAGGTATTTGATTTCTTCCTTCGTCAGCGCCCTGGCTTTTCTGCCACGGCAGGTGACATCGCTCGACGAAAGGAGTTCATAGCCTACAGTGTCTTCATTCGTCCAGGCGCCGGAATGGTTCATCTGGGCGATGACGATGAGCTCCGGCCGGACGGCGTGGATAGACGAAACGAGGTGGCGCTGGGCCAGCAGGACGTCGTCGCTGGCCAGGGAGACCTGCTTGTCGTCTACCTTGCCCGTAGGATCTACATAGGCGTGTTCCGTAATGATCGTACCGACGAGGGGGTTCTTGGCAATGGCCGTATAGTGATTGATGAGGTCGGCACTGATGTGGCCCTTAGCTGACGAATGGGTCGCCATAGGCGGAAATACGAGGCGTGTGGTCAAGGTTTTGTTTTTGATTTGCAGTGTATCGTGGATCATAGGTACTCCTCCTTTTAGACGTAGCGCATGCTGTGGCGCCGGGCCTGCAGGACCCGTTCGTCCTGTTCACTGAACTCAGCCAGGATTGCATCGAGACGCTGCAGTGTTACGTCCCGTTCTTCCGGCAAGGTCGTAACGAAGGTGACGCTGCTGGTCGAGGTCATGGTGTTGATCGTAATGGGAATGGTCAGGTCGGCAACGAGCTCGCGGACCTCTTCGATCCGTTCCCGTTCTGTCGCTTCGACAAATTCACCGGCCTTTGTCTGTTCGTAGAGCTTTGTGCCCGGCAGGATGGCCACGTTGGTATACATCATGTAGTACGGATGGATCTGGTTAAAGATGGCGGCACTCTTTTTGGCACTTTCTATGAGCTTACCCTTACCGGCCAGACCACCTAAGTAAATCATGCGGTAGGTCATGCCGGCCGCATCAAGCTTATGGCATTCCGTAAGAATATCAGCTGCCGTATAGCCTTTGTTGACGGCTTTGAGGACGTCATCGTCACCGCTTTCGATGCCGATCATGACTTCATCGAGGCCGTGTTCTTTAATCCGTTTGATGTCGTCGACGGTCTTGTGCTTAATGTCGTTAATCGTAGCGTAGGTTGTAATGCGGGCGTCCGGATAGTAGCGGCGCATGAGATCCCATACGGCGATCTGCTTGTCTGCGCTGAGGACAAAGGGGTCGCCACCAGAGGCCCAAATATTCTTGACATACGGCTGGTAGCGCTTGGCCTCCTGCAGGTCGGCTTCGATCTGTTCCAGAGGCGCTATCCAAAAAGGCGTGTCTTCGTAAAAATTACAAAATGTACATGTATTATGGGAACAGCCGGCTGTGACTTCAATAAACAAGCTATCGACATCGGTCTGGGGCCGGACTATAGGACCATGAAAGTGCATAGGAACATCTCCTTTTGATTTACATTTCTAAAAATATCGATATGAATGAGTGAAGAGAAAGGCAGGAGCTGCCTCCTGCCCTTACAGTTCTTCGCGGATATACACGGCCAGACGGCGGAGCATCTCCTCATTGCGCCGGTAATAGGTCCATTTGCCGTAGCGCCGTGACTCTAAGAGACCGGCCCGCTGCAGCATGTCCAGGTAATGGGAAATGGTCGACTGGGAAATGCCTGCTTTGTCGCAAATAGCGCCGACACAGACACTGTGTTCAAACGTATCTCCTGCGGGGATATGAATCCCTTGGGGCGGGAAATACTGTTCCGGATGTTTGAGCCATTTCAATATTTGTAATCTTGTCTCGTTGGCTAATGCCTTAAAAATTTCTATCTCATTCATGGCTCTATTATATCGTTATTTTTCGATATGTCAATACATTTTTTAGAGGATGTCACCACTGACGCTGCCGTTGAGCATGGTGCCCTTGACGATATGGAGTTCCGGGTACTTGCCTTTCAGGTCCTGTACGGCCTTGTCGATGCCGCTGCCACCGGACGTAGCAAAGAGTACGATTTGGGCATCGCCAAAGGAATGGCTGTCCAGATACGACAGGATGACGTGCGGGGCTGTATACCACCAAATAGGGAAACCGATGTAGACGACGTCGTATTCAAAAGGCTTGACGTGGTCTTCTACCAATTTCGGACGGGAATAATCGTCTTTCATTTCCAAAGACGAACGGCTCTTTTTGTCGAGCCAGTCCAAATCAGCTTTCGTATAGGCCTGGGCCGGTACGATTTCCTGTAAGTCAGCACCGACGAGTTTGGCTAATTCTTTTGCTTTCCCGGCAGTCCGGCCGCCGGCAGAAAAATAGGCTACGAGTTTTTTCATATAAATCACCCCTTGGGATTATTGTATATCTCTTTTGTTATAATTGCAAATGCATTTCTTTTCTGTTTTTCCCTTATTCCTTACGCCAATTACGGCTAAAGGAGCGTTGCTGTGATTCATCAATTCCCCGGTGACCATAGACCTGGCAGGCGTCGAGGCCTTGCTGCAGTTCGGCAAATTCAGCGTCTGTGAGCACGACTTCCGAAGCCTTGAGATTTTCCAGGATCCGTTCCTTGTTCTTTGAGCCGGGAATAGGAATGACGTGGGGATATTTCTTCAGCATCCAGGCCAGGCAAATCTGGGCGCTCGTGCAGTTCTTACGCTTGGCCCAGCCGGCTAAAAGGTCGACAATGGGCTGGTTGCCCTTGATGTTTTCCTGAGATAATTGAGGCACGAATTTGCGTACGTCGTCGCCTGTAAATTTCGTATCAGCTGTGACCTTGCCGGATAAGAGGCCGCTGGCAATAGGCGAAAAAGCGACGAGGCCAATATGCTGTTCCTGGCAGTATGGAATGAGTTCGTCTTCGCAGTCCCGTTCGACCATGGAGTACAGGTTTTGTACAGCCGTCAAGGGCGTAATATCCTGGGCAATGCGCAAGGTCTGGACAGGTACCTGGGAGAGGCCCCAGCCACGGATAAGACCTTCACGGATGAGACGGCCCATAGCAGCAGCTACATCCTGAAGGGGTATGTCTTCGTTAACGCGGTGCCAGTAATAGAGGTCGATATAGTCTGTCTGCAGCCGTTTGAGAGACGCGTCGAGGTGGCTGCGCAGAATGTTGTAGACCGGTTCTGATGGAATGTATTCTTCTGTCGTGATGTGCAGCTTTGTCGCCAAGACGATGTTTTTACGGATATCCTTCAAGGCTTTGCCTACGAGTTCTTCGTTGTGGCCCGGATAAAATTGTTCCCGTCCGTACGTTTCAGCCGTATCAAAGAAGGTGCAGCCGTAGTCGTAGGCGGCGCGTATAGCGTCTATGCTGTACGCTTCCGGCGGCACGGCACCGTAGCCATGGGAAAAGCCCATACAGCCCATACCGATTTCTGAGACAGTGAGTTTGCCTATTGTGCGTGTGTTCATTTTTAATCCCCCTTGGTCAATAGTTTGCAGATACAATGACGGGTCAGCTGGCGGATGGATACGTCCGGCCTATCTATGCCGGCTAACCGCATGGATTCGAGCTGCCACGCTGTAGGATAGACGTACGGGTAGATGCCGTACATAAAGGGCAGGAAGGTGTAGTGGAAAATCTGCCGTTCCTCTTTCGTCAGGTCCGGCACATAGGCTTTGAGACAATCATCCATGACGTCCCGGGCATGACCATAAGACTCTTTAAAAGCCGTCAAATGTTCCAAACGGCTGTGCTCTTCTATTTCGTAGAGGTTCATACATTGAATTTTTAGCATGGTCGTCCGCTGTTCCAGGCTCTGTCCGACAGCGTCAGCAAAATCAGTGACGGTCATGGTATCGTGCTGCTGGCGGATGTCTTGCAAGGCCTCAGCCCACAAGTCGTATTCCTCCCGCAGGATAGCCAAAAAAATCTCTTCCTTCGACTGGAAATAATTATAGAGGGCCGGCCGGGAAAGGCTTGTTTCTTTACTGATGTCCTTGAGGGAAATTTCCTGGAAGGTCATCGTTTCGTAGAGTTTGCGGCAGGCCCGGGTAATTTCCTGAGGGCGCTGGGCTACGACGGCGCGCGATACTTTCACATGATCACTTCCTTTTTTTCTGACGTCATGTCATATTATCAGTTTATATTTTTTCTGACGTTATGTCAATATAATTTCTGTAAAAAGATACCGTGCCTTCAGATTGGTGAAGACACGGTATCTGAGAGGAGCTCATTGCAGTTGTATTTACCCATTTAGAAATTTGCACTTTGCCGTGGGGCTCATTTCACCTCTAGCGCTTTTGTCTTTCTACGTTATGAGGCTTTTCGTCTTGCCTATATCGGCCGTATTCGCGGCCACTCATTCCCTGAGAAAGCGAGGTTAGAATTGGTAGTTGAAGCGCGCTGCCAGGGTAATACCTTTTTGCAGGCCTGTCCAGCCCGTGACATGGAAGTCCAGCGTGTACGGGTTGTCTTTGGTGGCTTCGGTGGTCCAGCCGGCTTCGAGGAAGCCGCTCGAGCCTTGGAGACTCGGCGACTGCGTACGCAAACCATTATAGGAGGCAATGCCGTCACCATTGAATTCATATTCCCAGCCCGTACCGATGTAGAGTTTTTGGTGTTTCCGGACCGTGCGGTTCCAGCGTGCGCCCAGGCGGGTAGCTACGGAGTCCATAGAATCGAAATGGTATTGGGCCAGGCCGCGGCTGCTGCGCAAGGTGACGGTGTCGCTGCCTTCGTGGGTCCAGAAAAGCTTAGCGTACACGTCGAGACTCGTATTTTTCTGCAGGGGCAGGACCTTGCCGATGCCGGCGTGCATGGCGATGTAGGGTGAGCTGGAGTTATAAGCAGCGCGGGTGCCATCGATGATGCCCGTGTAATCGTTTTTGATGTGGCCGCCGTGAAGGCTGCCTTCGTAGTAGAGGCCATCGTTTCGGTCTCTACGGACGAGGATGCCGCCGCCCAGGTACTGATGCTCCCCATCACCGCGGGCGCCGCTGTCGAGGAAGGTCGAGTAATTGCCTTTACCGTATTCGATGAAGGGCATGATCGTGTCGATGTAGTCCTGGCGTTGGAGACGACGGACGAGGCCGA
>ERZ836760.3138-NODE-3138-length-10910-cov-3.605712_pt1 | contig 10910 bp, 9 predicted proteins | sample MGYA00519941_ERZ836760 | MGnify/ENA primary metagenome ERZ836760 (study PRJEB31850, sample SAMEA3708807) | human gut metagenome | biome: human gut; feature: human-associated habitat; material: faeces | place: China | collected 2014 ... | reverse complement strand
TGGGAATTGCAATTCAGACGTACATGTATATATTGCTGTTTATTGGTCTGATTTTAATCAGCTATGAATTTTGAAACAAGAAAAAATATTATTTTGTAATACCTTATTGCTAAGGTGATTAACATTATCAAAAAAAGGAAATAGTAAAAAATACATTGATTAATATTTATAGATATGTTAATATATACCAAAGCATATTTCAAAAAAATCAACGGTATATAAAAACAACATATACCATCTATAATCTAATTTTATTTCAGAAATCTATGCTTTCATACCAATCAATTGTAAAAAAGCAGGAGATGACTGAAAGAGTAAAAAGACATCCTCCTGCATACAGGAGGAAACTGAATATGGCGAAAAGAAAGAATCAAAAGAGACGGAGCAAGAAGTATCAGGTAAATAACCGGCAGCTAAAGGCAAAAAGGATGTACAAGGATACAATTTTTAGAATGTTGTACCATGACAAAGAGAATTTGTTATCATTGTACAATGCGGTGAATGGAAGAGAGTACACAGATCCGGAAAAGTTGCAGGTTGTTACATTGGAAAATGCGATTTATATGGGAATGAAAAATGATCTGGCGTTTATCATGGATATGAATTTATATTTATATGAACATCAGTCAACGTATAATCCGAATATTCCACTTAGAAATTTGTTTTATATTGCGGATGAGTATCAACGATTAGTGGTTCGGAAATCATTATATTCAACTGTGATACAAAAGATACCAACGCCAAGATTTTTAGTATTTTATAATGGAACAAAAGAAGTTGAAGATCGTAGTGAGTTCCGATTATCTTCTGCATACGAGAATCCAACAGAAAATCCAGATCTGGAGTTAAGAGTGACTATGCTGAATGTGAATGATGGCCACAGTTCAGATTTGATGGAACATTGTAGAACATTAAAGGAATATGCACAATATGTCGCCAGAGTAAGAAAATATGCGGCGAAACAGGATGTCTCTTTAGAAGAAGCAGTTACGAGAGCAGTTGACGAATGCATAGAAGAAGGAATCCTGGCAGAGTTTTTATTGAAGAATAAGACTGAGGTGATCAAAGTGAGCATCTATGAATATGACAAAGAGTTTGAAGAAAAGAAACTGCGGAAAGCAGAGTATGAGGCTGGAAGACAGGATGGAATCGAGATTGGAAGACAGGATGGAATCGAGATTGGAAGACAGGATGGAATCGAAATTGGAAAGCGGATACTCTTAGAAAAAATAATAAAGAAGAAATTGAAAAAAGGAAAATCAACAGAACAGATAGCAGATGAATTAGAAGAAGATATAAACATAATTCAAAAAGTGGTTGAGAAACTAAAAAGCCAAATATAGAATTTGTCAAAAGAATTCCCTGAAGTGAATAATAAAACTTCAGGGAATTTATCATTTGCTCACTACCGGTATTATTCTGTAGTATCACGTCGGATCAATACAGGCGTAATCTGCTTATGAACCGGCTCTTTTAAAGGAGTTGGTTTTCTTTTTTTCATTTCATTCATTTGGAGAACCAGAAGCTCCATGGCAGTCTGTGCAATTTTCTCAATCTGCTGTCCAACGGTTGTGATTGGAAGGATTGCTTCGCTTGCAATAGGAGAATCATCAAATCCGACAATCTGATAATCCTTCGGAAGTTTTCCGTATTTCTGGAATATCAGGTTCAGGAACATACTGGCATAAGTGTCATTCGCAAGAAAGACTCCCTTTTTTTGTGCCGGATATTTCTCTTCAATTTCATTAAATATATTCTTTAACTGAGCTAAAGTTTCCTGATAAGTGTTTCCCATATTTCTTTGGATCAGTTCGTGAGTAATATGATGCTCATTACAGATATCTTCAAATCCCTGAATACGCCCATAAGTCGGGAGGGTATCAGAAAATATGGAATTGATATGTAAAATGACATCACAGTTATTACGTATCAACAAACTGGTTGCCTGAACACCACCCAGATAGTTGTCTGTAGACACGCTGCAGACATGGTCACATTCCCGCTCAATCGTGACAACCGGGAGTTTATAAGAAGCAAGTTCTTCAGACGAAATGGTATTGCTTAAGACAATAAGTCCCTCAATCTTATAAGCCATCAGTTCATGAATATATTTTTCTTCAATCTCTTTTTTATTATTTCCAATGAATACAAGAAATTTATAATTATACTTTTCGTAAGTAGAAAGTAACTGGTTTAACATCTCAGAGTAATAGTGAAGATACAGGTTGGGGATGATAATTCCAACAAATTCACTTTTTCCATTAGCCAGTACTTTGGCGAGCTTATTTTCCTGGTATCCAAGGACATCCAGTGCATGAGTGATTTTTTCCTGATTTTCAAGAGTCAGAGAATCCGGATTATTAAAATATCTGGAAATGGTAGTTTTTGAAAAGCCTGTATAAGCGGCTATATCTGCAAAAGTTACTTTTTTCTGTTTCATGTAAATCCTCTTCCTTATAATGTATATTATCAGTATAGCAAGTGCATTGAAAAAAATCAAACAAAAAATAACTAGTTAAGTAACCGGTAACTTTTTCTTTGAAATCTATTGACAAGTAAGATTCTGGATAGTATTATGAACATATAAAGTAACCGGTTACTTAACTGGTTACGCAATCGTGAATCTGAAAGGAGAAAGCTATGAAGAAACGAACAGTAGGGGTACTGCTGGCAGCATTCTTTGCAATGGCATTGACGGGGTGTGGAGATAAACAGCCGCAACCAGGAGAAGTAAAGGGATATGACAAAGGCGAAGAATATCTTTCTATCTGGGTACATTCAATCGAAGACACAGAAGAAGGACAGTGCTACAGGAAATCTGTAGATGCATTTAATAAGAAATATGATGGGAAATATTTTGCAGATATTGAATTTATTCCACGAAATGACAGTGGTGGAGGCTATTCGGATAAGATCAATGCATCCGTGATGTCAGGAGATCTGCCGGATGTGCTTACTGTTGATGGCCCTAATATAGCGGCATATGCAGAGAACGGAATTATCCAGCCGCTTGCAAAATTAACAGACGAAGAAAAGAGTGTGTATCTGGATTCCATTATTCAGCAGGGAACGTATAATAACAAGCTCTATGCGCTTGGAGCAATGGAATCCAGCGTGGGACTTTATTATAACAAAGATATTCTCGCAGAAGCAGGTGTAGAAGTTCCAGATGCAGATCACCCATGGACATGGAGTGAATTCACAGAGGTGTTAAAGAAAGTACAGCCGGTAGTAGAGAAGAAAAAAGGTTATGCGCTGGATATGACTTTCCCGACAGGAGAAGCTACGATTTATTATTATGCACCGTTTTTCTGGTCAAATGGCGGTGACTTTGTAAGTAAAGATGGACTGAAGGTGAACAGTGTATTCAATTCAAAAGAGAATCTGGAAACAGTGAATTATTTTAAATCGTTTTTGGATAATGGATATATGTCTAAAGTACAGATCACAGACCTGTTCGAAAGCGGAAGAGCAGCATTTAAGTTCGATGGGGCATGGGAAGTAAATACAATCTATAATAACTATCCGGATGTAAAACTTGGAGTTGCACCATATGTAGTATCCGATAACTGGGATGGCGGAAGATATACACCAACCGGTTCCTGGGCATTTGCGGCATCATCAAAGACGAAGAAATTAAGAGGTGCGACAAAGCTGGTACAGTGGATGAGTGGTGTAGAAAGTGGAAAGCGTCTGTGGGATGAAAGTAAGAGTTTCCCATCTACATATGAAGCGTTTGAGAGCAGTCCGGTTTTTGAAGAAGATGAGAATTACAAAGCCTTATATCATCAGCTCAGTAAATATGGACATCCAAGATCAAAAACACCTGTATATCCACAGGTTAGTGCATCGGTACAGGAAGTACTGGAAAATTCGGTGCTTACCGATAAAGATGCGAAGACAGAACTGGATAAATCTGTAGAAAGGATTAACGCAAAATTAAAGCGTTATGTGATGAAATAATGAAGAAAAGAACAGAATCCATTATGGGAATGGCGTTTTTTGGACCGGCACTTGTGTTACTTACGATATTTTTATTCCTGCCAATGATCCTGACATTGATTTTCAGTTTTACTGATTTCTTTGCTTTAAATCCGGGACTGACGCATTTTGTCGGACTGGACAACTATATTCAGATTTTTAAAGATGATGTGTTTTCACAGGCATTTTTTAATACCGTAAAGTTTGTGATCATTATTGTTCCGCTGCAGGGAATTGGAGCGCTTGTGCTGGCACTTCTGATTAATAAAGTGACGCATTGTAAGAAGTATTTCAAAGTAGCATTCTTTGTTCCGGTGGTCATGTCACTTGCTGTTGTGTCAACACTGTGGATCCAGATCTACAGCCCAGAAGGAATTATGAATGCAATCCTTTCTTTCTTTGGAATTGATGCACAGCCATTCATTAACAGTGCCAGTCAGGCACTTCCATCCATCGCGATCATGAGTGCATGGCAGGGAATGGGATATCAGATGATCATCTTCCTGGGAGGAATCCAGGCAATCAATCCGGCACTTTATGAAGCGGCCGAGATGGACCATGCAACACCGTGGCAGAAATTCAAGGACATTACCCTGCCGGAATTGAAACCATTGTGTGTGTTCGTTTTAATTACGATTACGATCGGAGCATTCCGTATGTTGGTACAGCCAATGGTTATGACCGGAGGAGGACCATCGAATTCAACGTATACGGTTGTGTATGATATATATGAAACAGGTACTGTTAACTGGGAAATTGGACTGGCATCTACAATGGCTATTGTATTCGCATTCTTTGTAATGATACTGACCGTGATCCAGACAATCGCAACAAGAGATAAGGAGGATCAGAATGTTAACAAAAAAGCAAAAAAGAAATAATTGGATACTGACGGTCGTACTTCTGATCGTATCATTGTTGTTCCTGTTCCCGGTTATCTGGATGCTGGCAAACTCATTCAAACCAGATGCGGCAATCACTGCTGATATGAACAGTATGGCGGCATTCATTCCACCGGCATTGAACGGCAATTTCTTTGATAATTATGTATCTGTATTAACAAATACAGGATTTGTACGATATATGTGTAATACCTTGTTCTATGCAGCAATATTGATCGTACTTGGTGTAATTGTAAATGGACTGGCAGGATATGCATTGGCTAAGATTAATTTTCCATTCAGAGAACGCTGGCTTCTGATCATTATGCTTCTGATGATCGTACCGATGGAGACGATCATTACGATACATTTCCTGATCATTGCAAAACTTGGACTTCTGAATACGGTGCTTGGATATGTACTTCCAATGATTGTGAATCCGTTTAACATTTTCCTGTTCCGTCAGGTATTCCTGGGGCTTCCGGATGATGTATATGAGGCAGCACAGTTAGATCACTGTGGACCGGTAAAATACTTTTTTACTATGGTTCTTCCAATGTCAAAGAGTGTAGTGGCAACGGTTAGTGTATTTACATTCCTGAATGTATGGAATGATTATCTGTGGCCGTCACTTGTATTTACATCCAGTGATCTTCTGACTGCACAGATTGGTCTGAATGCGATTACATCAAATGATAACACAACAACAGGACAGACCCTTGCAGTTATCACAATGGTAACAATTCCGGTCATTATTATCTATTCACTCTTCTCAAAACAGATCGTAGAGGGTGTAATATCAACAGGTTCCAAGGAGGGCTAAAAGATGAGCTTTATCGAATTTAAAAATATATGTAAAAAATATGCAGGAAACGATAAGAATTCCGTGACAGACTTTAACTTAGATATAGAAGAAAAAGAATTTATCGCATTTGTCGGACCATCCGGATGCGGTAAATCCACAACACTCCGAATGATCGCAGGATTTGAAGAGATTACAAGTGGAGACCTTTTTATTGATGGAAAACGTGTGAATGAGGTTGCACCGGCGGATCGAGGAATCTCTATGGTGTTCCAGAACTATGCACTGTATCCACATATGACGGTAGAAAAAAATATTTCTTATGGATTGAAGAACATGAAGGTTCCGGCAGATGAGATCAAGAAAAAAGTAGACTGGGCAATTGATATCCTGGGACTCGAAGAATATCGTTACCGTAAGCCTAAGAATTTATCAGGTGGACAAAGACAGAGAGTGGCACTTGGAAGAGCGATTGTAAAAGACCAGAAAGTCTTTCTGATGGATGAGCCACTTTCTAACCTGGATGCAAAACTGCGTGTCAGCATGAGAAATGAGATCAGCAAGTTACATAGAAATCTTGGAAGTACAACCATCTATGTTACACATGACCAGGTAGAAGCCATGACAATGGCAGACCGCATTGTAATCATGAAAGATGGCGTGATCCAGCAGGTTGGAAAACCGATGGATCTGTATGAACATCCGGTGAATAAATTTGTGGCAGGATTTATCGGCTCTCCGCAGATGAACTTCTATGATGTAAAAATAGACGGAAGAAATCTGATCTTCAAAGATGGAAATAAGATTGAACTTCCGGAAGCAATCGCCAATCGCATTGCCGGTTATTCAGAAGTTATCATGGGAATCAGAGGAGAAGATATCAAGTTTGATACAACTAATCTGGATGTCTATGGAAGTCATCAGAAAGCAGTTATTGACAATACGGAGATTATGGGAAATGAGAATAATCTGTATTTTGACTTCGGAGGAAGCGTAACGATTGCAAGAGTATCAAAATATGAAGTAAGCCAGGTGGGAGATGAGGTGGAATTTACCTTTATGCCACATAAGATGCATTTCTTTGATAAGGAAACAGAGCAGGTGATCGGAGCAGAATAATTTAGAATAGAAGAGGAAGAACGTATGCTTGAAAAAGCCAATGAATATATCAGACGGAATCACATAGATGAAAAAGAAAAACCATTATTCCATGTGACACCGGAAACAGGATGGATGAATGACCCGAATGGTTTCTCTGTATATCAGGGAAAAGTACATTTATTCTATCAGTTCTATCCATACAGAATGGGGACCGATGCACTGGGGGCATCAGGTGACCAAAGATCTGGTAAAATGGGAAGCATATCCGGTAGCTATGGCACCTGATCAGGATTATGATCACATTGGATGTTTCTCTGGAAGCGCAGTAGAAGCTGATGGAAAGCATGTGCTGCTTTATACAGGAGTAAGCCAGAAAGACGGAAAAGAAATCCAGAATCAGTGCATTGCCATCGGAGATGGGAAGACTTATGAAAAATGGCAGGATAATCCAGTTATAAAAGGGGATATCATGCCGGAGAAATTTGACAGAAAAGACTTCCGTGATCCGAAGATATGGAAAAAGGATGGCAGATATTATTGCGTTGTAGGCAATCGCTATGAGGAAAATTGTGGGCAAATAGTCTTATTTAGCAGTGCGGACTATAAAAACTGGCGGTATGAAAAAGTCCTTTTGAGAAATGACGGAAAGAATGGAGATATGTTAGAGTGTCCGGATTATCTGGAAGTAGACGGGTATCCTGTAATCATTTGTTCTCCGCAGAATATGCATGCTCAAAAGTACGAATTTCATAACGGTCATAATTCCATTTATATTATTGGAGATGCAGAAAAAGAAATATCGGATTTTGCATGGGAGAAAAAGAGAAGCCTAGATTATGGACTGGACTTTTATGCACCACAGACAACAGAGCTTCCGGATGGCAGGCGGATCATGGTCGCATGGATGAAGTCGTGGGATGCACGTGTCATGACAAAAGGACAGAAATGGCAGGGAATGATGACACTCCCAAGAGAATTAAAAATCAAAGATGGGAAAATCTGGCAAAGTCCGGTGAGAGAACTGGAAAAGTATAAGAAAAATCCAATCATCTATACAGAACAGAAAATTAGCGGACAGATGTCTTTGGATGGTATCAATGGCCGGGTGATTGACATGACGGTAGAACTTACGAATGTAGAAGGCCGGGAGTTCAAGGTAGATGTGGCACATAATGAAGAATATACAACAACATTTACATATTATCCGGAAAAACATCAGATTGAAATTGACCGGACCTACAGTGGTGTAAATGCAGATGTTGTCTGTGTGAGAAAGATAGAAATTGCGGAAAAACATCATGCGCCGAAACTACATTTTATCATGGACAGATATTCTGTGGAATTATTTATTAATGATGGAGAGCAGACGGCAAGTGTGGTCATTCCTACGCCATTGGAAGCAAATGAAATTATATTTACTAGTGATGAAGCGGCAACCGTTAATATTGAAAAATATGAGATAACATTCAATTAGAAGAGATCGTTTCTCATTCACCGATTGATGTCCCCGTGCATATCTTAATACAGATAGAACCGCCAAGGAGCAATCAGGATTATGGAGAACAAATTACCGTTCTATATGGCTTATCCGGTTCCGCTGCTGTATAATGATGACCGGAATGCGAGAAGAGACTATGACTATATGAAAAGCATTTACCCGGATACGGCGAAGAGAGTACTTCCTTATATGGAAGAGGAATGTGACAGAATGGAATATGACGGAAGTATGATGTATGATGAATATCCGGACCGCCTGCAGCTTCGTCTGATGTGCCGCAGGATCTATGATAAGGCGGAGAAGGAAGAAGAGAACCCGGGTGCCTGGCTTATGGATCTGATCGAGGTTATGACATATCAGGAACTTTGCAGGAGACGTGTGGAACATAGAGAGATACGTAAAAAAATATATTGATCTACAAGAGGGCATCTGGAAAAAAACTTCCACTTCGCCCTCTTGTGTGTTATACTGTGCGGTGATAAATGAATGTTTTCAGATGAAAAAGTCAGAACATAACATACAGGAGGGCACATCATGGCAGATAATAACATTATTTTTATCGGAATGCCGGCAGTCGGGAAAAGTACAGTTGGTGTGGTAATTGCAAAGAGACTGGGATACAGATTTGTAGACACGGATATTCTGATCCAGGAATCAGAAGGAAAACTTCTGAAAGATATTATTGCTGACGTTGGACCGGATGGCTTCCTGAAAGTAGAAGACCGGGTCAATGCACAGGTGAAAGCGGAACGTACCGTTATCTCGCCGGGAGGCAGCGTAGTATATTGTGAAAATGCGATGAAACATTATAAAGAAATCGGCAAAGTCGTATATTTACAGGCATCCTTTGAGACAATAAACAGCAGACTTAAAAACGCCAAAGGCCGTGGAGTGGTACTGCGTGACGGACAGACGCTCAAAGATCTGTATGATGAAAGAGTAAAGCTTTTTGAAAAGTATGCAGATATTACAGTGTGTGAAGATAATCAGAAGCTGGAAGATACGATTGAATCGGTATTAGATGCATTAGGGGAGTAAAAGTGCACAAGTATAGATAGAACAATTGGAATATGTTACAATAAAATTACATAACTGTAAAAAATATTTTACAATTGAGAAATTTGTGCTATAATAGGCGCGAACCCTTTTGGGGTTATATTGTGATGCAGAAATTTATGTACAATTTGAGATAGTTATAAATATTGAACAAAAGATTTATTGTAATTAGAGATTCATATAAATATTAATGAGGTGTAATTAATGGAACAGTATATTATTAAGGGCGGTCATCCGCTTGTGGGAGAAGTGGAAATCGGCGGCGCCAAGAACGCGGCACTTGCAATTCTTGCAGCAGCAATTATGACAGATGAGACCGTATTAATCGATAACTTACCAGATGTGAATGACATTAACGTACTGATCGATGCAATCGAGGGGATTGGAGCGAAGGTACACCGTGTCGACCGTCATACAGTAAAGATTAATGGAGCCAGTATCAAGAACGTAGATATTGAGTATGATTATATTAAGAAGATTCGTGCTTCCTATTATCTTCTTGGCGCATTACTTGGAAAGTATAAACGTGCCGAAGTTGCGCTTCCGGGAGGATGTAATATCGGAAGCAGACCAATCGACCAGCATCTCAAAGGATTCCGTGCGTTAGGTGCAGATGTAGATATTGAACATGGCAAGATCGTTGCAGAGGCAGACCGTCTTGTCGGAAAGCATATTTATTTCGACGTGGTAAGTGTTGGAGCAACGATTAACGTTATGATGGCAGCAGCTATGGCAGAAGGACTTACCATTCTGGAAAATGTTGCAAAAGAGCCACATGTTGTAGATGTTGCGAACTTCCTGAACAGCATGGGAGCCAACATCAGGGGAGCAGGTACAGATGTGATCAAGATCCGTGGTGTACAGCGCCTTCACAGAACAGAATATTCTGTGATCCCGGATCAGATCGAAGCAGGAACATTCATGTTCGCAGCAGCAGCAACAAAGGGAGATGTAACGGTACTGAATGTTATTCCGAAGCATCTGGAGGCTACGATCGCAAAACTGGTAGAAATCGGATGTGAAGTGGAAGAATTCGATGATGCTGTACGTGTCGTATCAAAAGGAGATCTTACAAGCACACATGTGAAGACCCTTCCGTATCCTGGATTCCCGACAGATATGCAGCCGCAGATCGGCGTAACACTGGCTTTATGTAAGGGGACAAGTATCATTACAGAGAGTATTTTTGAAAACCGTTTCAAATATCTGGATGAGCTTGCAAGAATGGGTGCAAATGTGAAAGTAGAAGGTAATTCTGCAACGATTGAAGGCGTGACAGAATTTTCGGGAGCCAGAGTGAGCGCACCGGATCTTCGTGCAGGAGCAGCACTCTGTATAGCTGGTCTGGCAGCTGACGGAATCACAATCGTAGACGATATCGTATATATCCAGAGAGGATATGAAAGATTCGAAGAGAAGCTCCGTGGTATCGGCGGAATCATCGAAAAAGTAGATTCCGAAAAAGCAATCCAGAAATTCAAATTAAAAGTAGGCTAGATGATACATTTTCTTAGATATGTCTATTGACAGTATGTGTAAAATAGAGTAAAGTCTTAGTCGTACCAGAAATATAATAAAAGCAAACTTTCTC
>ERZ836760.3128-NODE-3128-length-10959-cov-2.529806_pt1 | contig 10959 bp, 9 predicted proteins | sample MGYA00519941_ERZ836760 | MGnify/ENA primary metagenome ERZ836760 (study PRJEB31850, sample SAMEA3708807) | human gut metagenome | biome: human gut; feature: human-associated habitat; material: faeces | place: China | collected 2014 ... | reverse complement strand
AGAGATTACCTGATCTATATGCTTGGTTTTCTTCCGGGCTTTTGTTATCTGGGCGGGCTGGATGAAAGGATCCATACACCCCGTCTTGCCAATCCCAGAATCAAGATCAATGCAGGAAGTGTGGGGATCGGTGGTTCACAGACAGGAATTTATCCCCTGGATTCTCCGGGAGGATGGCAGCTAATGGGAATGACACCCGTAAAAACCTATGATCCGGACCGCAACATCCCGATTCTGGTAGAGGCAGGAGATTATATCCGTTTTGTACCGATCGATGAAGAGGAGTACAAACGGATCAGAGAATTAGTAGAACGTGGCGAATACCAGTGCACCGTTCATGAGGAGGCATAAAATGGGAATTCGTATATTAAAAGGCGGAATGATGACAACGGTTCAGGATCTGGGACGTTATGGATATCAGAGTCAGGGATTCAGTGTAGCAGGAGTCATGGATGTCCGTTCATTCAAAATAGCCAATCTTCTTCTGGATAATCCGGAGAATGAGGCAGTATTGGAGATAACGCTGATAGGTCCGACCCTCGAATTTACATCAGCTACTATCATCGCGATCACAGGCGGAGATTTCCAGCCAACCATTAATGGAGAGCCGGCTCCCATGTATACAGCCCTGTATATGAATAAGGGAGATGTACTGAAATTTGGAAGTGCAAGAACAGGAAGCAGAGGTTATATTGCTTTTTCCAGTTATCTGGATATTCCGGTAGTGATGGGAAGCCGATGCACCAATTTAAAGAGTGGTCTGGGCGGATTTAAGGGAAGAAAACTGGAAGCGGACGATTATATCGGATTTCGTAAGAGACGTTATCTGCCGTTTTTCCTTTCCCGAAAGCTTGATATGGATGAGTTTGATCAGACAGAAGCAACACTGCGGGTAGTAATGGGACCGCAGGATGGTATGTTCAGCAAACAGGGCATCCAGACTTTCCTGGGCAGTGAGTATACGGTGACAAATGAATTTGACCGTATGGGCTGCAGGCTGGAGGGACCGTTTATCGCACCTAAGGAGACTTCGGATATTATTTCCGACGGAATCGCATTTGGGGCTATACAGGTACCTTCCCATGGTAAACCTATCATTCTGCTGGCTGACCGTCAGACAACAGGCGGTTATGGGAAAATTGCCACAGTAGCATCTGTGGATATTCCCAAGCTGGTACAGAGAAAAACAGATGATAAGATACATTTCAAGGCAATTACCGTACAGGAGGCTCAGGCTCTTTATGTTGAGGAAATGAAAGAACTTGACGGGCTGAGAAAGATCATTCATCAGCCATGTAAAGAGGTTCTGGATTGCCGTCTGGTGGCAAAGAGACTGCGTAAGCTGTTTGAAGAATAACTATAAAAAATAATATAGAATAGACAGAAAGGATAATGTTCGATGGATTTAGAGAAGATTGAAGGATTGGTAAAGATTATTGAGGATTCATCCCTTAACGAATTCACATATAAGGACAAGGATGTAAAGATTACAATGAGCAAGCTGGATCATCCTCCTGTAGTTGCAGCGGGAGTACCTGTGGCTGCATCTGCACCTGTGAATACAACTGTGGAAAAGGCTGAGGAAGAAGAGGAGGAGAGTCTGTTTATCACTTCTCCTATCGTAGGAACTTTCTATTCTGCTGCTGCTCCGGATGTACCTGCTTTTGTAAAGGTGGGAGATCAGGTAAAAGCAGGACAGACAGTCTGCATTCTGGAAGCTATGAAGCTTATGAATGAGATCCAGAGTGACTATGACTGTGAGATTGAAGCAGTTCTGGTAAGCAATGAACAGAAAGTAGAATACGGACAGCCTCTGTTCCGCGTTAAGAGACTGTAGGATAAGGAGGCTTTCATATTGTTTAATAAAATTTTGATCGCCAACCGTGGGGAAATTGCAGTCCGGATCATACGTGCCTGCAGGAATCTGGGGATCCGAAGTGTGGCTGTTTATTCAAAAGAAGATGCTAAGAGCCTTCATGTACAGCTGGCAGACCAGCGTATCTGTATCGGAGAAGGTCCTGCCAGAAACAGCTACCTGAACATGGACCGGATCATTGCTGCAGCAGAAAATATGGGAGCAGATGCTATCCATCCCGGTTTTGGCTTTCTTTCAGAAAACAGTGAGTTTGTACGTAAATGTAAAGAAAACGGAATTACTTTTATCGGACCGGATGCAGATGTTATTGATAAGATGGGAAATAAATCCCATGCCCGTAAAACCATGATGGATGCCGGTGTACCGGTTGTACCCGGAACAAAAGAACCTGTATACGATGCAGAAACAGGTAAAAAGCTGGCTGAAGAGATCGGATATCCGGTTATGATTAAGGCTTCCTCAGGAGGCGGCGGTAAGGGTATGCGTGTAGCTGCCAATGAGGATGAATTTGAGTTTCAGTTTAATATGGCACAGAGAGAATCAGCCAATGCTTTCGGGGATGATACCATGTACATTGAACGTTTTGTAGAAAATCCCCGCCATGTGGAAATCCAGATTATGGCAGACAGTCATGGAAATGTGGTGGCACTGGGAGAGCGTGACTGTTCGGTACAGAGAAATCATCAGAAGCTGATTGAGGAATCCCCGTCCCCTGCCATTGATGAAGAAACCCGCAGGAAAATGAATGAATATGCAGTTCTTGCTGCGAAAACAGTAGGTTATACCAATGCAGGAACTATTGAATTTATCGTAGATCCAAAAGGCAACTTCTATTTCATGGAAATGAACACCAGAATCCAGGTTGAGCATGGAGTAACAGAGATGGTTACAGGTACAGATCTGATCATTGAGCAGATCCGTGTGGCTATGGGAGAGGAGTTAAGCTTTAAACAGGAAGATATCCGGATTAAAGGACATGCTATTGAATGCCGTATCAACGCAGAGATTCCAGAAAAGAATTTCATGCCAAGTCCCGGAGTAGTACAGCATATGCATCTTCCGGCAGGCAACGGAGTCCGGGTGGATACTGCCCTTTATACAGGCTATAAGATTCCGTCAGAGTATGATTCCATGATTGCGAAGGTAATCGTTCATGCACCTGACAGAGAGGCTGCCCTGCAGAAAATGCGCTCTGCGCTGGATGAGATGGTGGTCATGGGTGTGGAGACAAACCTTGATTTCCAGTATCAGATCATGAAGAATCAGGTATTCTGCGACGGAAAGGCAGATACGGGATTTATTGAGAATGTACTGAAAATTAAGGGATAAGATGGTAGGTAAGGATCCTGTATACGGATTGAGGGAGTGATTTTTCAAACACGCTCTGGGAAATAAATAGAAAAGAGGTAAGGTAAATGTATACAGTAGATTTAAACAGTGATCTGGGAGAAAGTTTTGGAAACTATAAAATCGGTAATGATGATAAGATCATTCCGCTGATTTCCTCTGCAAATGTAGCCTGCGGTTATCATGCTTCAGATCCGGTAGTTATGGGAAATACGCTGGCAATGGCAAAGGAAGCGGGAATTCGTATAGGAGCACATCCGGGTTTTCCTGATCTGATGGGCTTCGGAAGAAGAAATCTGAGTGTTTCCCCTGCAGAGGCAAAAGCATATGTGCTTTATCAGCTGGGTGCACTGGATGCATTCTGCAGAGTAACCGGTGTAAAAATGCAGCATGTAAAGCCTCATGGAGCCTTATATAATATGGCTGCAGAGGACTATGCCCTTTCTACTGCGATCTGTGAGGCAATCAAAGAATTTGACAGCAGTCTGATCGTACTTGCTCTTTCCGGCGGACAGCTGGCAAAGGCTGCTCAGGATATGGGCCTGCGTACAGCTATGGAGGTTTTTGCAGACCGCGCCTATGAAGAAGATGGTACTCTGGTAAACAGACGTAAGGAAGGTGCTGTGATCACTGATGAAAATGAGGCTATTGTCAGGGTGATCCGTATGGTCAAAGAGAAAAAGATTACTGCAATTACAGGAAAAGATATTGATATTCAGGCAGATTCTGTCTGCGTTCATGGAGACGGAGCCAAGGCTCTGGCGTTTGTGGAAAAAATCAGAGAGGCTTTTGTAAAAGAAGGAATCCAGATCAGTTCTCTGGATGAGTTTGTAAAATAAAAGAAATTTAGAAACAACTATTAAAAGGACTGAAGTAAAGAGGCTGTGGCACAGATTTTCTGATTGCCACAGCCTTGTTGCTGTTTTACAGCTTGCAGCGGTCCTTCTACTGATGCTTCAGATTCAACCCCTGCTGTTTTGCAAGTGAAGTGATAATCTCAATACAGTTATCGTATCCAAGGCTTCCGGTATCCAGACACAGGTCATAATCGTGATAAGTGCCAAGCTCATGTTTTGTATAGGTTTTGAAATAGGTTTCACGCAGGTTATCCATTTTTGTGAGATATTTTCTGGGATCTTCCTTTCCGTTTAAGCCTAATTTCTGAATATGTTCTGTGCGGAGATTTACATCTGCATGAAGGAAAATATCCAGACTGGGAATACCGGCGTTTCGCAGGATAAGATTGGAACAGCGGCCGATAATAATACAGTCCTGTTCTGCTGCGAACTGGAGGATCAGCTCTTTCTGAGCCTGGTAAATAGCATCATGGGAACTGAAATAACCTGCAGAGTTATTCAGAATGTTGTCCAGAAGTCTGGCGCTGCGGCTCAGATTTTCACCCTCACGATCAATATCCTCCTGGGAATATCCGCTTCTGGCAGCAGCCTGTTTTGCAAAATCCCGATCGTAATATGGGATACCAAGCCTTTCTGAAACTACTCTTGCAATACTGTGTCCCCCGGCACCAAACTCCCGGCTGATTGTGATGACAGGGTATTTTCTTTCGGACATAATAGATACCTCCATTGGGTTGTTATTTATTTTGTTATCCATGTTTTTCCTTTATTGTAACGTTTTTTGTAAGATTGTTCAATAAAGATTATCATTTTTTGAAAAAATATGTTATAATTCAAAATATTATGTACCTGAAGGAGATGGATTTATGAGAAACAAAGAGCTTTTCAGAGGCAGGAGAAAAGCTGGCAGGATTGTTGGCCTTGTTTTGACTCTTGCACTTGCAGTCAGCCTTCTGAGTGGCTGCGGACAAAGTAAAGAACGTCTGACGTTTGGTACCGGCGGTACGGCGGGAACGTATTATTCCTACGGTGGTGTGCTGGCCCAGTATATTACCAATAATACAAATGTAAAGGTTACAGCAGTTTCTACAGGTGGTTCCAAAGCGAACCTGCAGTCAGTACAGGACGGAGATTTCCAGCTTGGATTTGTCCAGTCAGATGTAATGGCCTATGCATGGGACGGCGTAAGAGCATTTGAACAGGACGGTGCAACCCATGATTTCAGGACTCTGGGCGGCCTGTACTTCACGGAACCGTATTATGAATCTGGTCTGATGGCAATTGTGGGCAAGAACAATGACAGCATTAAGGGTCTGGAAGATCTGAAGGGCAAGAGTGTATCTATCGGTGCGGCAAATTCCGGCGTATATTTCAATGCGTTGGATGTATTAAATGCAGGCGGCATTACCCTGGATGATATCCATCCCCAGTATCTGTCTTTTGAGGACAGCAAGGAATCTTTGAAGGATGGAAAAATTGATGCTGCATTTATTGTTGCAGGTGCACCTACGACAGCTATCACAGAGCTTGCAACTACCAATGGTGTCTATATGATCAATATTGACGGTGCGATCAGGGATTCAATTTTGAGTGACTGTCCATATTATACATCCTACCAGATTCCGGCAGGAACCTATCCGGGACAGGATGAACCGGTAGAGACAATCACCGTTAAGGCAACAATTGTTGTATCTGAGAATCTGGACGATGATACAGTGTACGATATGACGGCTGCTATTTTTGACCATGCAGATGAGATTGCATCCGAGAATGCAAAGGGAGAGGAGCTTTCTCTGGAGAATGCCACTACAGGTATGACGATACCGTTCCATGAAGGTGCTGCACGTTACTATGCAGAGCATGGAATTACAGTTGACACGAAAGGGGAATAACCGGTATGAAAGAATATAACAGTAAAAAAGTAAATACATCTCCGGTGGGACAGTCAGATGTAGATGCGGTTATGAAAAAATATGACCGTGAGTCTAATATCCGTATATGGACAGGAAAATATAAGATTGCTATCCGCGGAATTCTCATCGCCTTCTCACTGTGGTGTATCTATGTAACACTTTTTGCAACCTTCCTGGAAGAAATTCGACTGACTTCTTTCCTGGGACTGATCGTTCTGATCGGGTTTCTGACTTATCCGGCAAAGAAGGGTGACATCAGAGAGAATTATATGCCGATAAGCGATATTATTTTTATGCTGCTTGGCACAGGAGCATTTCTGTATTTCACTTTTAGTGCGAATAAAATTATTAATCAGGGTACCAGATTTGAATCATATCAGATCATTATCGGTATTATTGGTATTCTGGCACTTGTTGAGCTTACCAGACGCTGTGTTGGTCTGCCAATTCTGATTGTAGCCGGCTTTTTCCTGATCTATGCGCTGGCTGTAGGACTTACAAACCCGGCGTTTTTTGGCAGGGTGAAATTCCTGGTACGTAACCTTTTTTATACAAAAGAAGGTATTTTTTCCACACCAGTAAATGTATGCTCTAAGTATATTGTAGTGTTTATTATTTTTGGGGCATTCCTGGAGAGAACAGGAATTTCCAATTTCTTTATCCAGCTTGCGAACTGTGTGGCCGGAAAATATGCAGGTGGCCCTGCGAAGGTAGCAGTTATCAGTTCTGCTCTTTGTGGAATGGTTTCAGGTTCTTCTGTAGGTAATACAGTTACCACAGGTTCTGTTACTATCCCTATGATGAAAGAGACCGGATACAAGCCGGAGTTTGCAGGTGCAGTAGAAGCGGCTTCTTCTACAGGCGGACAGATCATGCCGCCGATTATGGGCGCTGCTGCATTCCTTATGGCTGATTTTATAGGAGTACCCTATTCACAGATCATCGTCAGGGCAATCCTGCCGGCATTGCTGTATTTTACTGGAATCTTTATCGCAGTTCATCTGGAAGCTAAGAAACTGGGGCTTTCCGGTATTCCGAAAGAAGAACTTCCTGTATTTAAGATTCTGATCCGTAAGATTTATTTGTTATTACCGTTGATCATGCTGGTTATCTGGGTATCAGGAAACTATATGACAATGCAGAAAGCCGCAAGTTATGCAATCGTTCTTTCTATTATAGTAAGTCTGTTTGATAAAGAGAACAGAATCAGTGTTACAAAATGTCTTGATGCCTTGGAAGCAGGTGGAAGAGGTGTTATTTCTGTAGCTGTAGCCTGTGGTGTTGCAGGTATTATTTCCGGTTCCATTACTATGACAGGCCTTGCAAATGACCTGATTAACGGAATTATCAGTGTTGCAAACGGAAAACTGATCATTGCGCTTCTTTTGACAATGCTTTGCTGTATTGTTCTTGGTATGGGTGTTCCGACTACTGCAAACTACTGTATCATGGCAGCAACCTGCGCACCGATTCTGGTACGTATGGGAGTGCCGATTATGGCAGCCCACTTCTTTGTATTTTACTTCGGTATTGTAGCAGATATTACACCTCCGGTAGCACTTGCTGCTTATGCAGGTTCTGCCATTGCAAAATCGAACCCAATGAAGACTGCGTTTACAGCTTCGAAACTGGCGATTGCAGTATTTATTGTACCTTATGTATTCTGCTTTAATCCGTCCATGCTTCTGATCGATACCACTGCTGTCAGTGTAGTTCAGATCTTTATCACTTCACTGATCGGTGTATTTGGTCTGTCAGCGTCACTGGAAGGATATCTGTTTACGAAGATGCCTGCAATTGTCCGCGTTATGCTGGCTGTAGGAGGACTGATGCTTATCAATCCAACGCTTTTGACGGATATTTTGGGACTGCTTCTGATCGTTGCCGGATGTGCATGGCAGAAAATGCAGCAGAATAAAACGAAGGTAGTGGCCTGACAGATAAAGTTCTGATTATTTGTTCTACAGTGGGCTGGAAGGAGAGTTTCGTAAGATTGGGGGAAATATGCATAAAAAAATATCAATTGAACAGTCAAAAATATCAGACGGCATTAATTTTGTTGAGAATGGTCTTGCAGAATTAAAAATTGCAAAAAAGCAAAGAATGAAGACCATGCTTGTGGTAGAGGAAGCGCTGGTCAAACTGACTGAACACGCAGAGAGTCAAGATGATCAGATTGGTATCAGTTTAAATAAAAATCTGAACAGGATTTATGTCAATATGACTCTCAGGGGACAGGAATTTCAACTGATACAGGGATATACAGTTGAGGAGGTACTGAACCGGGAGAATGATGATCAGCAGTCTTCGCAGGAAGAAGAGGGAATGATCAGAGATATCCTTCTGAGATCTAATAAAGACCAGCTGCGCTATAAGAATAAGAATCATACAAATATGGTGGAGATCATGGTACAGAAAAATCCACATGCAATGGCAATACAGACAATGTTTGCCCTGGCAGCAGCCATTGTGGTGGGAATGCTTATGAAGACCTTTGTACCTGATACAGTTAATACTGCATTAAATGATAATATCTTTTCATCTATCAGTACCATGTTTCTGAATGCATTAAAAATGATCGTAGGTCCTGTGGTATTCTTTTCCATTGTCAGCAGTATTTCTCAGTTTGGAGATCTGAAGGAGGTTGGCAGGATCGGTGGTAAGATTATGGGATTTTATATGCTTACGACTCTACTGGCTATTCTTTCCTCAACTGGTATTTTTTATGTTTTTCAGCCCGGAGATCCGAGGCTTGCATCAAAGCTGACTGCAGATGTGTCAGCAATTGCATCTTCGGATGTCAGTATCTCTATTAAGGATACTATTGTTAATATTATTCCTTCGAATTTTGTGAAACCTTTTCTGGAATCCAATATGCTGCAGCTGATTTTTCTTGCAATCCTGATCGGGATCGCACTTGGAAAGATCGGAGATTATTCCAAAATATTGAAGGATATATTTGAAGCCTGTAATTCACTTTTCCTGAAGATTACGGTTATTCTGGTTCAGTTTATACCGATTGCAACATTTGCATCTGTTTTAACAGTTATATTAAAGACAGGACCGGATGTATTACTGTCAATGCTGGCAATGTTGGGAACTTTTACAGTTGGTATTATTGTAATGCTGGGAATTTACTGTCTGCTGATCCTTTTGATCGGACATCTGACTCCTGTACCATTTATAAAGAAATACAGCCCTACTATGCTGCAGGTGTTTGGACTGGCATCCAGTAATGCTGCGATCATAGTAAATATGGATGCCTGTGAACATAAGCTTGGCATTCCAAAGAAAATCTATTCTCTGTCAATTCCTTTAGGTGCAACAGTGAATATGGATGGAACCTGTATATATCTTGTAATATTCGGCATGACACTGGCAAGGATCTTTGGTGTGGAGATCAGTGGAGGAATGCTGTTGTCCATGTTTTTCTCTGTTCTGGTCCTGTCGGTGGGAGCGCCGGGAGTGCCGGGAGCAGGGCTTGTGTGTCTGTCAGTATTGCTGACTCAGATGCAGGTGCCTTTGGCTGGAATTGGTCTGGTCATGGGAATGGATTCGCTTCTGGGTATGATGCGTGCCATGAGCAATAGTCTTGGTGATGTGGCAGCATCCCTGATCGTTGCAAAATCAGAGAAAATACTGGATATGGAAAAATATATGGAGCGCAGCAGAGAAGAAGAATAGCAGAAGAAAACAGAAAAAGAGTATAAAAAAATACAGCTGACAATCGGTATAATATATGCCGGCTGCCAGCTGATTTTTTATGTTATAGGAAATTACTCCGTCTTGTTAGAAATCCAGTTCCTTGAGATAACGTCCCAGTGCATCCTGCCAGGTGGGGAGTGGTGTGATGCCATTGGCTGTCAGTTTGCTCTTATCCAGGCGGCTGTTAAACGGTCTGGCTGCTTTGGAAGCGCCATACTCTGCAGTTGTGACGGAGTTGACTGTCATGTTTTCCGGGAGATATTCCGGGTGTCCCATGGCAGCGGCCTGACGGAAGATTTCTTTTGTGAAATCATACCAGCTGATATATCCGCCCTCATTGGTTGCATGATAATAACCGTATTTTTCAGTTTCAATCATATCTACCAGAAGTCTTGCCAGGTCATAGGTATAAGTAGGTGTACCGATCTGGTCATTGACTACGGAGAGAGTATCATGAGTTTTTCCGAGGTTGATCATGGTTTTGATAAAGTTCTTGCCGTTTTTGCCGAATACCCATGCAATACGGACGATAAAGAACTTATCAACTGTGCCGGATACGGCAAGTTCACCGTCCAGCTTTGTCTGTCCATAGACATTTAATGGTTTATAGTCTTTGCAGTCCGGCTCCCATGGAGTGGTTCCCTGACCATCGAACACATAGTCAGTGGACAGATACAGCATCTTGATGTCAAGCTCTTTGCACACATCAGCAATATTCTGGGTTCCGGTTACATTTACCAGACGGACTTTCGGCTGATTTTCTTCATCCTCGGCAGCATCTACAGCTGTCCATGCAGCACAGTGGATCACAGCGTCAACATTTGCTTCTTTGATGACTTTTTCTACAGAAGTCTTGTCAGTGATATCCATCTGAACATAAGGCATTGTAGTAACTGCAGTGCCGTCTGCGATTCCGCTGTAGGAAGGAGCAATGTCGTTTCCCACACCTTCATAGCCGCGTCTCGCAAGTTCGTTCATAACATCATGTCCGAGCTGACCGCCTACACCTGTTACAAAAACTCTCATAATTTATGCCTCCCCGCGGTGTGCGTACATTTTTTCATAATAATTCTGATATTCTCCGGAGATGATCGTTTCCCACCATTCTTTGTTATCCAGATACCATTTGATGGTCTTCTTGATACCGTCTGCAAATTTTGTTTCCGGTAACCAGCCGAGTTCGTTGTGAATCTTGGTCGGGTCAATGGCATAACGCATATCATGACCTTTACGGTCTGCCACATATGTGATCAGGCTTTCC
>ERZ836760.3121-NODE-3121-length-10981-cov-3.163829_pt1 | contig 10981 bp, 7 predicted proteins | sample MGYA00519941_ERZ836760 | MGnify/ENA primary metagenome ERZ836760 (study PRJEB31850, sample SAMEA3708807) | human gut metagenome | biome: human gut; feature: human-associated habitat; material: faeces | place: China | collected 2014 ... | reverse complement strand
ATCAACTCGCTGAAAAACTAGCGCGCTTCCCGGAGGCGGTCACGGGCCGCCTCCCGCACCATTATGGGCGCGAATCGACCCAGCAAAGCTCTGCCGAACGCGCCGGACACACCGAAAAGGGGCTGCATCACGTTTGATGCAGCCCCTTCGTTTGAAACCGGTTGGACAATGCGCTAGTCGCGCGTGAGCTTGCGATGGATGCGATGCGGCTTCGCGGCCTCTTCGCCCAAGCGCTCCACCTTGTTCTTCTGGTAGGACTCGAAGTTGCCCTCGAACCAGAACCAGTTGCCAGGATTCTCGTCGGTGCCCTCCCATGCCAGGATGTGCGTGGCAACGCGGTCCAGGAACATGCGGTCGTGGCTGACCACCACGGCGCAACCCGGGAACGCCAACAGCGCCTCTTCCAAGCACTCGAGCGTTTCGACGTCCAGATCGTTGGTCGGCTCGTCCAAAAGCAGCAGGTTGCCGCCCTCTTTCAGCGTGAGCGCCAGGTTCAAGCGGTTGCGCTCGCCGCCGGACAGCACGCCCGTGGGCTTCTGCTGGTCGGAACCCTTGAAGCCGAAGCTGGCCACGTACGCGCGCGTCGGGATTTCGGTCTCGCCCACGCGAATGTAATCGGTGCCGCCGGACACGGCCTCCCACACGTTCGCCTTCGGGTCGAGGCCCGCGCGGTTCTGGTCGACGTAGGAGATCTTCACCGTCTCGCCGATGTCGAGCGAACCCGAAGTTAGCTCCTCCAAGCCCACGATCGCCTTGAACAGCGTGGTTTTGCCCACGCCGTTCGGGCCGATCACGCCCACGATGCCGTTGCGCGGCAGCTCGAAGGACAAGTCGTCGATCAGCACGCGGTCCCCGAACGCCTTGTGCAGATGCTCGGCCACGAGCACCTTCGACCCCAGGCGCGGGCCCACGGGAATCTGGATGTCGGTGAAGTCGAGTTTCTTCGATGCGGCAGCTTCAGCGGCCATCTGCTCGTAGCGCTCAAGACGGGCCTTGCTCTTTGCCTGGCGAGCCTTCGGGCTGGAACGAACCCATTCGAGCTCGGACTGCAAGCGCTTCGCCATTTTCGCATCGCGCTGGCCCTGGGCCTCCAGGCGCGCGGCCTTCGTCTCCAGGTACGTGGAGTAATTGCCCTTGTACGGGAACAAGCTGCCGCGGTCAACCTCGCAGATCCACTCGGCCACGTTGTCCAGGAAGTAGCGGTCGTGCGTGACGGCCAGAACAGCGCCCTGGTAGTTCTTGAGGAAACGCTCCAGCCACAGCACGGACTCGGCGTCCAAGTGGTTGGTCGGCTCGTCCAAAAGCAACAGGTCGGGAGCCTCGAGCAGCAGGCGGCATAGCGCCACGCGACGGCGCTCGCCGCCGGACAGCACGTTCACCGGCATGTCGGGATCGGGGCACTGCAGCGCGTCCATGGCCTGGGACAGCTGGCTGTCCAGGTCCCAGCCGTTCGCCGCATCGATGGCGTCCTGAAGCTCGCCCATCTCCGCCATAAGCGCATCGAAGTCGGCGTCGGGCTCGCCCATGAGTTCGCCGATCTTGTTGAAGCGATCGATCTTCGCCTTGACCTCGCCGAACGCCAGCTCGATATTCTCCAGGACGGTCTTGTCCTCATCGAGCGGCGGCTCCTGCTGCAGAATGCCCACCGTGTAACCGGGAGAGAGACGCGCCTCGCCGTTCGAGACCTCCTCAAGACCGGCCATCAGCTTGAGCAGCGTCGACTTGCCCATGCCGTTGGGGCCCACCACGCCAATCTTGGCGCCGGGATAGAACGACAGCGACACGTCGTCCAAGATGACCTTGTCGCCATGCGCCTTGCGCGCCTTGTACATTTGATAAATGAATTCCGCCACGGATGCTCCTTGTTCTCAATTTCGCGCAGGTCGCCGCTCATAGCCGCGCCTGCACAACTGCATCGGCCTATTGTCGCATATTTGGACAAGAAGGGGTCATACGAGGCGTGCTTCCCGAAAACGAGCATCGATCGTAGGGCACTTCACGCACGCAAAACGATTGCACGGTTTTCCTGCACAATTCAAGCAGGTCAACGGCAACGCCGCCGCACCCCCTCGTTTTGCAGGGGAGCCACATTGCCGCGCAAAACACCGCACTTGGGGTGTGCCGCGCAAAAGCCTCTTTTTCTAGGATCTTCTTCAGCACATGCGCAACAGCCGTTGCGTATGAATCGAACCAAGGAGGATTCGCATGGGAGAAACAAGCAGTCTTGCAAACCAGAGTCGTCGCACATTTCTCAAGACCGCAGGCGTGGCGCTTGCAGGCGCCGCAGGCCTTAGCATCGTCGGATGCGCACCGCAGGGAGCATCGAACAGTTCGGATAAGGGCTCGACAGCCAAAGGCTCCGACACAAAATGGGACGAAGAGTTCGACGTAGTGGTTGTTGGCGCTGGATGCGCAGGCCAAGCCGCCGCAATCACGGTTGCCCTCGAAGGAAACGGCGCGACATGCCTACTAGCCGAAAAAGGCACCATGCCGGGCGGCAACAGCCCTTTCTGCAAAGGGACCATCGTTTACACAAACGACGAAAACGCGTTCAACCAGTACATGCTCGAAATGCGCGGCAGCGAAGGAACCACGCCTGACGATGTAATTGCGGCCTATGCCAAGGGGGCTGCCGAAAATTACGACTGGGTATTCAACACTTTGGGAGGAGCGCTGGAAGAAGCGTCCATCATCCCGCCCAGCACAAAGGACGACCCCTTGGCCCCTACGCCCGAATGGCCTGAGTTCGAACACTGCTATTCATTGGGAAAACTCACGATAGCCGGCAAGAAAGACGTTGAAATCAAAGGCGCGAAGCATATTACCAAGCTGCTCGACAGCATCATAACCAGCCATGCTGACGTTATCGAATACCGCACCGAAGCCCCGCTCAGCGAGCTCGTGCAAGACCCGGCCACGAAAGAGATCCTCGGCGCCGTCATTGGTGGCAAAAACGTGAAGGCAAACAAGGGCGTCATCATGTGCACAGGAGGCTTCGAGGCAAACCCCACCATGCGCCAAGACTTCATTGGACAAGGAGCCGCGCACCCCGCCATCGAAGACTTGAACACCGGAGACGGGCATAAGGCGTGCATGAAAATCGGTGCGGATTTTTGGCACATGGAACATGTTGCGGGCTTCTGGATGGCCGGACGGGATTTGGCGAACACGAAGTTCACGAACAACCAGATCATTTCGCCGTGCCCGAAGCAATTCGGCATCACGGTGGGAGCAAACGGACGTCGCTACTATATGGATTGGGATGGCTATAGCAACAAGTCGGATATCGCGTACAGGGACAACGTATCCCTAGCCGTTGGAAGTCGCCATGGCCACATGCAAATCGGCGGCGAATGGCCTCACCTCGCCCAGCCAAGCAAAGCATGGTTCGTATTCGACCAGCAAGGTCTGGAGGCGGGAGCCATACCTGCTTCCACCACGTCCGACCCGGTTGCAGACAAGCTCGCCTATTCCGCAAGCAGCATCGAGGAACTAGCCAACCAGATGGGCGTTCCCGCAAGCGAGTTAAAAACCACGGTAGACCAATGGAACGAATGCTGCACAAACGGCGCCGACATCTTCTTCCATCGACCAGCAAAGACTCTCTCCCCCATCTCCACCCCTCCGTTTTACGCGCAGTTATGCTGTCCCGCATTCCTCAACACCGACGGTGGACCCGTTCGCAATGCCAAAGCAGAAATCCTCGATCCGGATGGAACCCCCATTCCGCACCTGTACTCTGCGGGCGAATTCGGCTCCATTTGGAGCGGCGTGTACCAAGGTGGCGGCAATGTCGCGGAGTGCCTGATCTTCGGGCGCATCGCAGCCCGCTCCGCTATTGCAGGCTGACGACACATCGACAGGCCGCTCAACAAGATTGATCCCTCCAACGAAAGCCCGTGGCATAAGAAACCCCTAAAGTCGTGACCGATTTTATTAAATCTGGTCTAACTTTAGGGGTTCACTTCAAACGCCGGGCTTTCACAAGATGCCCGAACATGCGAAACCAGGCGGCAAGAAGCCAGGGGCGCAAGGCGCCAATCGGTCATTTTTTCATGAAGTCAATAAGATCCTGCTTCGAATGAACGTCAAGCTTCTGATAGATGTTCTTCACATAGCTGCGAACGGTATTATCCGAAAGGTATAATTCCCCGGCGATGTAAGACGAACTGCGCCCCTCCGCAAGAAAGGAAAGAACTTCGGTCTCACGCTTGGTCAAGCCGTACTGCTCGCGCACCTGCATCAAGCGATCCGATTCGTCGGGAACGCGCACGTCCCCGTTTGCAAGCGCAGAGAATACGGGGCACCCCTCCCGAGTGGACGGAGCTCCCCCATCCAAGCAATCCTCCGCAAACAGCGGCCTTGTCCGCGGAATGGCATCCGTCAGCAGGAAACCCACGCTCATAGCAAGCAGGCAAATCATCCCCGCAATCACCAGCATCTGCTCGAATCCTCCGTGGTTTCCTATCCCCAACATGACCAATCGCCCGCTCTCGCGAAAAAACAGATGAAGGAACCAAAAGAAACCTACGACCAGGTACGGTGGCAAAGCACGATGACGCGCAACATCGTACGAGGTGAACCAAAGAAAGCCCACCTGGAACAAATTCGTGACAGCAATGAGCGTAGCTCCGATTTGACCGGTAAACGGATCAAGCGTGGACAACATGATTACGCCCACCGCGAGAGCGGCAAGCTGCGCCTGCCATAAAACCGAAAATCGCAGGCGTCGGCCTTTGACGAGCGCCCACCACATAACGCCAAGCGCCGCAACCGTCACACCCACGTGTTGCACTAGCTGAAACGAAGGCGAGAGCTTGATTGATTCCCCGAACGGAAAACCTCGCGACACGCCAAGCACGAAACTGAACAAGGCGATGCCCACAATCAAACGCACGAGAGTTGAACGAGGCTCGTGCGCGTACACGTCATCCGGCGACGGAGTAACGATTCCGCACGCCTCGCGCGCATCAAGCACCTTCTGAGCCTGAAGATACATGACCAGAATGACCACCGGCAAAAGCATGCTTATGAAAAACGCAGTCTTCGCCTCCACGTAGCCTATGAAAATGCCTATGACGGTGGAAATGGCCAACGACCCGAACGCGACCAGCAACGCCTCGCGCAGGCCAAGGCGTACGTAGAAATTGATCCACATGCCGCCGCCCCAAGTCAAACCGATCCCGGAGCAAATCGCCGCAACCAAGGTAAACGGAAGATCGGGCATAAGCGATTGCACGAAAAACAACAAGCTGCCCAACGTCATCAACAAGATCGACGTCCAGCCGAGCATCGTTTGCATTCGATGAGAGAACGGCTTTCGAAGCGCGATTGCTCCCAGCGCCACGATGCACGCGCAGCGCGCAAAGTTGATCTCAACAGTGGTTAACCCGGAATCAACCCAAATGTAGCGAGCATACAAAATGCATTGTATCCAAACGAGTACTAAACTGGTTCCAAAAAACGACGGGGAAAGGCGCTCTTGACATGCGCCCGAAAAGCTTCTCGCAGAGAACAGCTCCGTCATGCACCAGACCCTTCGAATACCGCGCGCACCAAATACTCCACGTTGCCTTCCGGGCCCGTGATGGGAGACTCCACCACGCCCGTCGCGTCGAACCCGGCATCCTCGAGCGCCTCGCGTACCTCGGCCACCGTGCGCTCGCGCACGGCCGCATCGCGCACCACGCCGCCTTCCGTTTCGCCCGCGCGCGACTCGAACTGAGGCTTCACCAAGCCGATGAAGATAGACCCCGGATGCGAAAGCCGCGCGAACACGGGTGCAAGCTGCGCCAACCCGATGAAGCTGAGATCGGCCACTAGCATGTCGAACGGAGCGCCCAGACTGCCCGGATCGGCAAGCTTGATGTTCGTCCGCTCGAACACGCTTACGCGCGGGTCTTGCCTCAGCTTCCAGGCAAGCTGCCCGTAGTTGACGTCCACGCACGCCACAGAGGCCGCGCCCGCCTGCAGCAAGCAATCGCTGAACCCGCCGGTCGACGAGCCGATGTCGATGCAGCGCATGCCGGACGCGCTCTGCCCGAACGCGTCGAGCGCGCCTTGCAGCTTATGCCCGCCGCGCGAAACGAAGCGCTTGCGATTCTTCACCACCACGTCGGCGTCCGGCGAAACCTTCACGGCCGCGCTGGTTGCGTACACGTCGTCCACCTTCACCTCATGCGCCAGCACCGCACGCAACGCGGCGTCCGCATGGGGAAAATAGCCCTGCTCCACCAGGAGCGTATCCAATCGAATTTTTTTCATGGGGCACAGTATAAAGCTTCACTCGCAAAGATTGAAACAAAGCGCGGAGTCAGGCAACCTGCCCGGCGCACGCAACCCGATTCTTCCCCTCGCCCTTCGAACGATACAGCGCCTGATCGGCCGCCTGGTACAGCGAAGCGAAATCGGTTCCCGAATCCGGACAGTACGCCACCCCCACGCTCACGCTTGTTCCCGTGGCTTCTTCGTGACCTTTCCGAACGTTCTCCACGAACCGCTGAGCAAGAGCAACCCCTTCCTCCCGCGACGCAAGCTTCGAGAAGAACACGACGAACTCGTCGCCGCCCAGCCGGCACAGCACGTCGCCGGGCCGCAATTCGCGCTCGATCGCCTGCGTGACGCTGAGCAGGACGCCATCGCCCACGCTATGCCCGTGCGTGTCGTTCACCTGCTTGAAGTCGTCAATGTCCACCATGGCAAGCGCCGACAGCACGCCTTCTTCACGAGCCTCGAGCAGCCACTCGATCAGGCTTTCCCCCGAACGACGGTTGAGCACCCCCGTCAGCGAATCGATAGTGCTGAGCTTCTCGAATTCCGCCCTGGTCACCACATCGTTCAGCTTGACCCGCATGAACGCCGCGTTTATCGCAATGCCCATGAAGCAAAACGATACGCTGTTCCTCACATCGGCCAACGCCAATTCCGGGCTTTTGAACATCGTGGCCAAAAAGCAGAACAAAGCCGTTGCGGCTCCGATGAAAAGAGCGATGCGCCACGGCCGATCAAGCACGAACAAAGGCAGCATCACCATGAACATGATGAACGTGATAGCCGCCGATTCGGTATCCCATACGGTTCCCATGAGCATGAACAAAAGCAACATCAGGCCCAAGAACGCGTAGTACGCAACCAGCACGATATCCAGGCGGCGGGCAAGAACGGTTCGCGTGCTCACGCAGCCCACGACGGAAAGCGCCGCAAGCGCATACGCGCCCGCGCCTTTGAATCCGAACGAGGCGTCAATAAGCTCCAGGAGCACGGCGCCGAACGATACGATCAAGCAGCCGAGGCACAAGCCCTTCATCATGGACAGATTCTGCTCACGCACGGCCTCGCGATAGTCCGAGAACTCAGGAGGGTTCACCAATGCCCGCACCCAACCCACCAGCATGGCCCCTCCTTCTTCGCGAATATGTCCGATGCGTTAGCTTACCTTAAAAGATCCGCACGAATCCGAAAGGGCACGTTTGTTTCGGCACCGAAACCAACCACCTGGCGAAATGCAGGAGCGTCCGAACGCAGCGCGGCAAGCGAGCGCAAGTTCATCCGCGCCGCGTCCTCGATGCGTTGCGCCGAACGCGCCTTCCCGCAAGCGGACAACGGCGAAGCGAGGCGAACGAAGCAAAGGGGCAAGACGAAGAAACGCACCCCTGCCCTACCCCTTTCCCTTCATTTCGCAACGACGGCCGCCCAAGCAGGCGGCCGTCGAATAAGAGCTTTGCCATATGGGCTTTACGGCAGAAGCAGCTGCGCGATCTGCACCGCGTTAAGGGCTGCGCCCTTGCGAATCTGATCGGCGACCACCCAGAACGCCAGGCCGTGCTCAACCGTGGGATCCTTGCGCAAGCGACCAACGTAGGTGTCGTTGGTCCCCGCCAGAAGGCCCGGCATAGGATACGTGTTGGTAGCGCCGTCGTCCATGACGGTGATGCCCTCGAACGCTTCGAGCGCTTCGCGCGCAGCCTCCACGCTCACCTCGTCGGCGAATTCCACGTTCACCGACTCGGCATGGCAGCGCAGCACGGGCACGCGCACGCACGTAGGCGCAACCTTGACGTTCTGATCGCCCATGATCTTCTGCGTCTCGACGACCATCTTCCACTCTTCCTTGGTGTAGTCGTCGTCCATGAACACGTCGATGTGGGGAATGCAGTTGAACGCGATGCGATGCTGAAACACCTCGACCGTCAGATCCTCGGAAGGCGTGCCGCCCAGGAAGTCCTTCGTCTGACTGTACAGCTCCTCCATGGCCGGCGCGCCGCCGCCGCTGGCCGCCTGGTACGTAGACACCACCACGCGCGTGATCGGCGACAAGTCGTACAGGGGCTTGAGCGCCACCACCATCTGGATGGTGGAGCAGTTCGGGTTCGCGATCACGCCGTTGTGCCAAGCCACGTCCGCAGGGTTCACCTCGGGCACCACCAGCGGCACGTCCTCGTCCATGCGAAACGCGCTGGAGTTATCGATCATCACGGCGCCAGCGTCCACTACGGCTTGGCGCATTTGCTTGGACATGCCGGCTCCGCAGCTGAACAGCGCGATATCCACACCCTGGAACGACTCGGGGGTCATCTCCTGCACGATCAGGTCGCCTGCCGGCACCTGTCCGCAGCCCAAGAACGGCAAAGCCTTGCCTGCCGAACGAGCGGACGCCAACGCGCGCACTTCGCTCGCGGGAAAGTCCAGGTCATGCAGCACCTGCAAGAACTCGGCGCCCACGGCTCCCGTTGCTCCTGCAATAGCCACCACCGGGTTCGCCGGTATTTCCTTCGTCCAAGCCATCGGTAATCTCCCTTTCCCCTTGTTTCCAGGTTGACGTTCAGGTTGCATGCGTGTCTCTGCCGCTTGCGCGCGCCGCCCAGGTTGAAGCGGGGCTCCAGGTTGGCGCAGTCAGTCAGCGAGAGGGGTTGCGTCGTTCTGCCGAACGACGCAACCTTTACCGACCCTTGTTCATCTTCGCAGCGATTTCTTCGGCGCTCAGCTGCGTTTCCTCGAACACGCTATCGGAATCCAGGTCAAACGCCGTATGCAGGCAGCGCACGGCCTGCGCGGTTTGCGCGCCGTCCACCACCACGGACAAGCGGATAGGCGATGTGGAAATGGCCAGGATGTTGATCTGGTTCTCGCCAAGCGTTTGGAACGCCTTTGCGGCCACGCCGGGCGACGACTTCATGCCCGTTCCCACCAAGCTCACCTTCGCAATATCCTCGTCAACATCGTACTCACGCGCGTTGATATCCGGCAGGATGCGCTCCACCGTTTCGCACGCACGCTGCTGATCGGCGCCCGGACACGTAAAGCTGATGTCGGTGATGCCGTCAAGCGAGATGTTCTGGATGATCATGTCCACGCTCACGTTGTTGCCCGCCAGCGCCGAGAACACCTTCGCAGCCACGCCGGTCATATCGGGTACGCCGCGAATCGTGAATTTCACCTCGGACGTGTCGTGAGCTACGCCGGTGATGACGGCTTCCTCCATCATGTCGGTATCCTCCTTGATATAGGTGCCTTCGGCATCAGAGAACGCCGAACGGGAATGAATGACCACCTGGTATTTGCGCGCGAACTCCACGGCGCGCATCTGCAGCACGCCCGCGCCCGAGCTGGAAAGCTCCAGCATGTCGTCGTAGCTGATAACGTCGAGCTTCTGCGCGCGCGGGCACACGCGCGGGTCAGCCGTGTACACGCCGTCCACGTCCGAATAGATCTCGCACACATCGGCCCCAAGGCCATGCGCCACCGCCACCGCCGTGGTATCCGACCCACCGCGGCCGAGCGTGGTAATGTCGCCGTTCGCGTCGATGCCCTGGAATCCGGCCACCACCGCGATCATGCCGTTGCGAACCGCATCCATGATGCGCTCGTTGTGCACCTTCACGATTTTGGCCTTGGCGTGCGTTCCGTCCGTCTCGATGCCGGCCTGGCGTCCGGTGAAGCTCATGGCCTTGTAGCCGCGCGCCTCGATGGCCATGGCCAGAAGCGTCATGGAAACCTGCTCTCCCGTGGACAGCAGGCGATCCATCTCGCGAGCAGGCGGATTGTCGTTGAGCGAGGCGGCTAAGCCTACCAGCTCGTCGGTCGTCTTGCCCATAGCGGACACAACGGCCACGACGTCATGCCCTGCCTGCTTCTTCGCGATGAGCTTTTTCGCAACCATCTGGATGCGCTCAGGCGAAGCGACGGACGTGCCCCCGAATTTGCATACGATTAACGACATGGTGTTCTTTCTCGTTGCGATGGTCCAATCGGCTCATCACTATACCAAACAACCCGAGGTTGCGCCTGCGGAAAGCCCGCCGCCTGGCATCATTTTCACCGCGAAAGCGCGGCACCGAACCACCGCAGATGCGCACGCGGCCGTATCGAAGGCGGTTTTGCGCGAAATGGAGGTCGCCGCGATCAACTATGCTGTCGTTGGGGTTTCGGTTGCCGGGCCAGGGTTTGGCGAGCCTTCCGAACATGGCTGCCCACATCAAGCCTGGTCGGGTTGATGCTTCCGCTCTCGCCCGACACCTTGCAAGCGCGCTCGTCCCCACAAGAAACCCCGGGAGCCGGGGGCCGCCGCTTGGAAAACCTGGGCGCGAATCGGTACCTGTGACAATTCGAGTCGTGCCCAAAATTCCAAAGGGAGCAAGCCTCGAGGAGTTGCGCACGAAAAACCGCCCTCGCTGGCGGTTTTTGACGGTTTGAGGTCGTCGAGAGGAGCTCCGCTTATCTCCCTTCTTTGCTCGCTTTTTATTTTGCCTGGTCAGAACATTGTGACGTCGGATGGGACTCCTAAGGACGCTCACGGCGCCAGACCAAACGACCTCAAACCGTCAAAAGCTGCCAGCGGCAGGGGTTTTTCGCGCGCAAGCACCCACGCACGGGGTGCACGAGCGCCCCGCCCCTCCGACCTGGAAGGGAGCGGGGCGCTGCACGATGCGGCGGGAACTACGCCGTGATGATGGTGCCGGTCTTGCCCTCGAGGCCCGCGGCG
>ERZ836760.3120-NODE-3120-length-10983-cov-3.682101_pt1 | contig 10983 bp, 8 predicted proteins | sample MGYA00519941_ERZ836760 | MGnify/ENA primary metagenome ERZ836760 (study PRJEB31850, sample SAMEA3708807) | human gut metagenome | biome: human gut; feature: human-associated habitat; material: faeces | place: China | collected 2014 ... | reverse complement strand
CTTTAATGCGGTTTTTGTCCTTATTCAGCTTGCTCTCAATAGCCTCAAGAAACCATTTTTCTGTCAGTCCTTTTTCATCTCTGCAGTCCGCAAAAAGATCTGACAGACCGGATTCCTTCAGATTGATTTTCTTAATAATGGTTTCCCATTCTTTATAATTGATCTGGTATTCCATCAGCTTATCAAAGTACTGGCGGGACTGGGCATAGTTTGTCAGATCGTAATAAAAGAACTTCATATCCCTGTCTTTTTTGTAGGTTTCAAAAAGCTGTCTGCAGGAGTTGAAATTCTTCAGGATCATCTCTTTTTTACCCTTTTCCACTACAGGAAGATGGTAGATATCCTGAATACAGGGGCTCTGATATTCACTGACAATTCCAATAATGTCCAGATTCTCTTTTCTGTCCTCTTCCATATCCTGGGATTTTCTGACCATAAGGCCTGTAAGAACATAGCCCGCTCCCTGATCCAGTGCCCATTCCACCAGGATAAAGGATGGCTTATTGGTAGTAAAATAGCTTTCAAATAATCGGTCTTTGGTATTGCGGTATCTTGGATGCACAAAGGGCGCAGTCAGCATCTGGACAAGAACAGATTTTCCACCGCCGTTCTGCAGAGAGATCAGTGTGCTTTCTCCATTAAAGTGCAGAGTTTCATCACTGATACGGTATGCATTGTTATTGTAATTCACGTTGATCAGACGCACTGCATTAATCTTACTCATCTTTTGCCACCCCCAGTACTCTCAGAACCCGCTGGTAATTGTTCTGGTTCAGAAGATTCCAGTCCATAAAATTATCCAGCTTTCTGGTTGTTTTTATCATCTCATCCTGTACCACATACTCGATCAGTCCCTGTTTCTGAAGGAACATCAGAATGTTGTAGATAAAACCTTCCTTAGTTGTTTTCATCCTGGAACCTCTGTCATCAGACTTCAGAGCCTCGTAGGTTTCGTAAAGGATTTTGAAAGAAATCCCTGCAGTATCTTTGGGATTCTTTCCATCTTCCTCCTCTTCAGAGGCAGTCTCTTCTGCTGCCCCTTCCTTCAGACGGGCGGAAAGACAGTTCATAAGCTCTCCCACACGCATATATTCCCTGGATTTACTGCTGCTTCCCTGTCCGTCAAAAAATTCTACCAGCAGCGTAAGGATTACAAACTGTGACAAATAATAATCTTTATCCGTTGCCCCGGATTTGCACAGTGTACTTTTAAGCTGCTGCTTGGAAAAGCCAAGAAAATTGTTCTCCTCCTTGGGAATCAGATAGATCACATTTCCGTAGCGTTCGATATTGCAGCCGGCAATATCACCCTGAGATTTCACCAGATTCCTAATGGTTTCTTCTTCTGCATATGCCTTATATAAAAGCAATTCATCCTCTTCCCGCAACTCATGATGTTCCAGGAGATAATAAAATATCTCCTGACTGGTGCGGATTTCCTCTGCTTCGTATGCCATATCTGTTATTCCTCATTTCTCATGATTCGAATCAGGATATTAGAACAGCGGATGCTTTTTTTCACTCCATTTTCGCTGAAAACATTGTCAAAGGTGACTGTGCTTCCATCTTCTATCCTGTATACCTCTATTTTACCGATTCTTTTGTCTGAAAATCTTTCTTCTGAAAGCTGAAGAAGCATTTCGTTGAGCTGAAAATCTGCTGTCTGGTCCTGGATAAATTCGCTTCGTTCCTTTTTCAGTGCTTCCATATTGATCTCTTTAAAAATTTCAACATTTGGAATCAATTGCTGCTGCATTTCTTCTGTATTTTTCTCATTTTCCTGAATGTTTTTCCAGATATCAGAAAGGGAAATTTCGCCTTTTTCAGATGCCTGCCCAAGCAGAAATCCCAGACTGCTCTCATAGCGTTTCAGCTTCTGTCTGCGCTTCTCTTCCTGCTCTTTCAGATATGCATCTTCGTCAAAATCCAGCATCTCCTCAGTGTCCTCATCCTCATTTCTGACAGACGGTTTCTGATATAATAAAGCTTTATTCAGGTTATAAACCTTGTCCGGCTCCCGATTGAATAAGGGTCTTAAAAAATAGTCCAGATTTCCCAGTGCCGACGGATTCTCCAGCACTTTATCATAAAAATCATTGCGCATGGAAAATCTCCGGATCAGGGACATCTGCGACAATGCTTCCAGTTCTCTGGTATAAAGTGCTTTCAGGTCAAAATGACTGCTCAGGATTTTCTGGTGCTCATCAATAGTTCTGTTCAGATAGCTCTCAATAATACGGAGATTTTCCAGATTCTCCTCTTCTTTTTCGCCAAGGCGGCGTACATTGATGTTCTCTTCTTCCAGTTTCTTTACCCTGCTTCGCACCAGTTCCCGGTATTTCTGAAATTTTTCCTTTGTATCGCTGATCGTATCCAGATTCTCCAGAAGGATTTCCTCGTAGTCCTTTACTGAATAATTCAGGGCATTTCTGCGGATTTTTCCCATAGCTTCCTGAATCTTCTGAAGCTGGATGCGCATCAGATTAAAGACATTCTTAATCTCATCCACAGCCTTATCATAGCTCTGTTTTTCCAGATGCATCTGAAAAATCATTTCATGGATGGTAAGCTTCATATTATTTTCTATTTCAAGGGTGGAAAGTATCAGATTGTATCCGTCATCTGTAAGATAATAAGAGGTTCTGCGAACCTCCTGATCCAGATACACGATCCGGTTCGCCACATAGCTGATATGCATAATATGATAAGCATTCTGTTCAAAATCGTATCCATCAAAATACATGGCACGACCTTCATTTGACAAGATTACATTGACAATAAAATCGCCTAATTTCCTACAGTCATCATAGGAAATTTCTTTGCCCAGATATCTGGTATTAATGGTATCAATATAGGCTCCAATGTCATCCATAGTACAGTTCTCTTCCCGCAGAGACTGCTCCATAATATAGAGCAAAACCGCGAAAATGAGATTCATTTGCTCATCAAATATCTGGAAACCAAACTGCTTCCAGGATGTCTTCTGGATACTGTTCTGACTCAGAACACCGTACAGACCTACATTTTTCATTCGTTTTGGAAAGTTTTTCAGAAATTCGTATTGCAAAGCTGCCTCCCTGGGTTAGATATAGTTTGTACCCTGTTGCTTCTATAGTATAAATTTACGTAACTGTACAAATCCTGCGTCAGAATCCGCATCAAAAATCTGCGATATTTAAGATTTCCTGCGGTATATATCTGTTCTTTTCCAGGACAGCTTCCATTTTTTTAACCATTACTTCATCAAAACAGGAGAAAAATTGTGTACTGATATTTCTGTTCTGATGCTCCTTTGTCTCTGGAAGTTCAGTTATCTGTTCTGCCTTTTCCAGCATAGCCTGATATGCCGGCACAAAAGGAATGATCTTCCATCTGCTGCGAAATTTTTCTGCCAGATTTTCGTATATACCGATGCCCTCATAATCCAGATCCCCGAAATAATAAATTGTATTCTCCGGATGTTTCATATAAGGTTCCGCACACAGGTCAAAATCCTGAAAAGAACGGATAATACCTTTTCCTGCACCATAAATCAGAGTTCCGATTTCTGCACCAAAAATTTCAGTATGTCCATTCAGCAGGTAATTGCGCATACTGAAAAAAGGGTCTTTATTTTCCAGGATCAGGATATTCTGCGGCGTATTTCTTGTATGTGTATAATAAGAAAGAGGCTCTGTTGTCCTGTATACATTCAGAGCCTCCACATTAAGTCCACAACGTTTCAGAATCTTCTTTCCCTGTTCTCTGTCCAGAAATTTCTCTCTGTGCCATATTTCAAAGCTTCTTTCATTCAGAGATTCCGGTGTCAGTAATGCATCTGTATGTTTTTTCAGATATTCATTCAGCATAAGCACCCACACTCGATCCTTTTCATACATATCCGGACGCCCGAGATAATAATCTACAGAAAGCATGGTAGAAAAAGTATATTTTATTTCTTCTATATAACTACTGTAATCCTTTTGCTCTTCTATAATCCAGTATTCACGATAAAGCGTGGGTTTCTTTCCATTTCCTTTAGAAGCTTTCACAGGCTTTATCTCACCCTTCTCCAGCAATTTCATTATATATTCATATTGTTCCTTATAAGAAAGGTGCTGTCTGGTATGAAGAAGAGCATCCAGTGATATTCGTTTCATGGATATCCCCTCCAAATGACCGGCTAAAATGTATTCAGCCGATTGTCTGCAATATAGCCTTCAGAAGATCTCCCTGAAGATAATAGGTCGTCTCAAAATGAAGGTATGATAACGATACCTTATCCCATAACAGTAAGATCTTTGGCAGAAATTCTTCATCTCCATCCCAGAACTGAAGCAACACGGAAAAATCCGGAAGAACAGGCATTTCAAATGTCACATCCGCCCCTGCCAGACGCTCCCTCTGCTTTCCGCCCAGACAGATACAGGCCTGCTTTACCTCTTCCACTTTGCCTGAAAATGCTCTCGCATACTTTTCCACAAAGGGATCTGTTGACGGACTGTTTCCGGCAGTTACAAACCTGCTCACAGGCTGCCACTGCCCGGTCAGAGGAGGCAGTATTTCCTGCCCGGAACAGCAGAGAAAATCATAGATTGTCATAACAATTGTATATTCTACACAGTCCGTCCATTCTTTATCCACAACATATTCAATAGCACCATTTCCACGATTAATCCGATATTCTGTTCCGATATATTTCAAATACAGGTATTCTTCATCATATTTCAATCCATACTTCTCTATCAGCTTATCCTGATCATACTTTAGAAACAACTCTCTTCCTGTATATACCTGTTTTTCATAATTATCCATAATATACTGTATTCCATTTCTTATTTAACCGAATCTGCCCGGCACACTACTCTCTTTTCACAGGTATATTCTAGCAAACTGTCTGTGAGAAATCAATTATGTTTTATCGGGTTTTCTGTGACCTTCGCTCACAAAAAAACACCCCGCGGGATATTACCAGTAAACAGTAACACGGAGTGAACAATAACTAAACAATTTATTGACAAATAACTGATCAGATGTAATAATACCACTCAGAGATAGTATTTGAACTCAAAACTATACTCTGGCTGAAATCACTGGAATCTTATATAAAAACAACCAGCCGGAACCCGGAAACGGGAACGGAGGGATGTATGTAATTTTTAAAGATATGAGCCGGTATTTATGATACAGGAACTAGAGTATGTTTGAAAAAGCATTTTTCAAACACGCTCTAAGATTTCCAATAATTTATGGAATAACAAACCACATTTTATGTCTCAGAAACAGGACTCAATATACAGGGAATCAATCAGAAGCGTTTCAGGGTCAAAGTGTATCCTGATGCGCTTTTTTACGTGTTATATGAAGATATTTTTCTTTTTATAACACTGCACAATTCTGATTTTTTCCACAGGAAAGGACTATATAAGATGACAATAGAAATGTTAAAAGGAAAAATCCACAGAGCAACTGTTGTCCAGGCTGAACTGGATTATGTAGGAAGCATTACTGTGGATGAAGAACTGCTGGAAGCTGCCGGAATACTGGAATATGAGAAAGTTCAGATCGTAGATGTGAACAATGGCAGTCGATTCGAGACATACACAATCTGTGGAAAACGCGGAAGCGGTATGATCTGTCTGAACGGAGCAGCAGCAAGATGTGTGAGTACAGGTGACAAAATTATTATCATGGCTTATGCCGGGTATAAGCCTGAAGAAGCACGCAACCATAAGCCTGCAGTTGTATTTGTAGATGAAGAAAACAAGATCAGCAGAGTGACCAATTATGAGAAACATGGTCTGCTGAAAGACATGGCCTGAAAGGTTTTATCCGCACACGTTTCGCACTGGGCGCAGTAAAACAAAGAGCCAGAAGCTAACATCATAAGATGAAGGTGAATTCAGAAAAGAGGCTATCTCAAAATCTATGATACCGGTCCATTGACCGAGAAAGAGGAGATAACAATGCAGGTAACAAAAACAGTAGAAGAAACAAGAAAACAGATCAAAGCATGGAAAAAAGAAGGTAAAACTATAGGTCTTGTTCCAACAATGGGATTTCTTCATGAGGGACATGCAAGTCTGATCAAAAAATGCAGAGAGCAGAACGACATTGTAGTTGTGTCTGACTTTGTCAACCCAACACAGTTTGGTCCGACAGAAGATCTTGAGGCATATCCAAGAGATTTCGAACGCGACAGCAAACTCTGCGAGAGTCTTGGCGCAGACCTGATCTTTTGCCCTGAACCTTCTGAAATGTATCATGATCCCCATGCATTTGTAAGTATCGATACATTATCTGAGACACTTTGTGGAAAAACACGCCCTATCCATTTCAAGGGTGTATGTACAGTTGTAACTAAGCTGTTCCATATTGTAGCCCCGGACAGAGCATATTTCGGCCAGAAGGATGCTCAGCAGCTGGCCATCATCCGCAAAATGGTCCAGGATCTGAATTTTGATATAGAGATCGTAGGCTGCCCGATCGTCCGTGAAGAGGACGGACTGGCAAAATCCTCCAGAAATACATATTTAAGCGATGAAGAGAGAAAGGCTGCTCTCTGTCTGTCCAGATCCGTAAAACTCGGACAGGAAATCATTCACGCAGGCATTTCCGCAGAAGAACTTCTCGGCAAAATGCGTGCAGTGATCGAGGCAGAACCTCTGGCAAAAATCGATTATGTTTCCATGGTAGATGCACTTACCATGCAGCCTGTGGAAAAAGCTGATCATAATGTTCTCGTAGCAATGGCTGTCTATATTGGCAAAACAAGACTGATCGATAATTTCAGCTACGAGGTATAATATATGGAAAATATTTTAAAGAAAATCGGGAAAATCAGCAGTTTTGTATCCAGATATATTGGAATCATCATCATTGCCTTTTCATGCCTTGCCTTTTTCTGGAGAGATGGATTTGCATGGATGACAAATTATACGTCTGTTTTTCTGGGTGTGATCATGTTTGGTATGGGACTGACCATACGTCTGGAAGACTTCCGGGCAATTTTTTCCAGACCAAAGGAAGTAATCATTGGTGCAGTGGCGCAGTATACGATCATGCCAGTCGTGGCCTGGGTATTGTGTAAGGTTATGAATCTTCCAGCAGATCTGGCTCTGGGCGTAATCCTTGTGGGATGCTGTCCTGGTGGAACAGCCAGCAATGTGATCACCTATATTGCAGGTGGTGATGTTGCACTTTCAGTAGGAATGACCATCGTTTCCACTCTGGCTGCTCCTGTTATGACTCCATTTCTTGTGTACATTCTGGCAGGTGCATGGGTGGAAGTATCCTTCTGGGCAATGGTACTGTCTGTAGTAAAGGTAATTCTGATTCCTGTACTTCTTGGAATCCTTCTTCGTACACTTGCAGGAGATCATGTGGATAAAGTATCTGATGTTATGCCATTGATCTCTGTTGTGGCAATTGTTATGATCATTGGCGGAATCGTGGCAATTAATGCTGAAAAAATCTTAAGCTGTGGAGTTCTGGTCCTTGGTGTTGTTGCGATTCACAATTTCTGTGGTATGATGCTTGGACTCCTTGCGGCAAGAATTTTCCATGTAGAATATACACGGACAACAGCTATAGCTATTGAAGTTGGCATGCAAAACAGCGGACTTGCAGTTTCTCTGGCAGCAGCTAACTTCGCAGCCAACCCACTGGCAACACTTCCCGGTGCTATTTTCAGTGTATGGCATAATATTGCAGGCTCCATCTTTGCAGGAATCCGCCGTTCCGGCGCAGAGAACCAGGCACGCACAGGTGAAAACGGTGTGTCTGCGGCATAAATAAAAAATAATATAAAAAAATCCCCGGAATCCTTGGCTTAACAGTGATAAGAAACTGATTTTCTTATCTGCTGCCAGCTGACTGATTCCGGGGATTTTTATAACTGCTCCGCTGTTTATCAGAAGGAGCTTGCGGTATTTCCATATTTACTGCAATGCAGCGCGTTTTACCTGTGTCAATGCCTTCGACACTGCAGGTACTGAAATAATGATCACTGTGATAATGCCCTCTGCCAGCAGATAACTGTAATTATATAAAATCGGATATACAGCTGTCAAAGATTTTGGGAAATTGTCTGGCATGTAGCTCATCCAATAAAGATAACCGCCCAGAGAATGGAAAGCTCCTCTGGCAATCACTGCTATTATATACCCTTTCAGAAGTCCATGACTCTGTTTGGCAAATAATCCTGCCAGTCCAAGTGCTGCAAATGCAAGTATGTAATCACAGCATACCTGGAAGAATGAAAGTATATAAGGCTCCTGGATAAACTGCAGGATTCCGTAAGCAAACCCAGCCATAATACCTGTTCCAATCCCATACCAGTTTGCGATCAGAACAATAAAAAGCATACTGCAAAGGGTGACGCTGCCTCCCCACGGCAGTTTAAAGATTTTCAGATAAGACGTAACAAAAGCAAGTGCAATAGCTACAGCACAGAATACCAACTGTCTTGTGGTAAGCTTTTTCTTGTCTGAATTTTTTCCTGCAAAATAAATTGCCAGAAGAAACAAAATAACTCCGGCAATAACTGTAATCACATATCCGGAAGTTGTAAGTCCACCATCAGCAGTTACCATAAAATCAAACATAACATGACCTCCCTCTTGTTATTAATTTTGTTTAATTGATTTTATCTGCTCAAACACACTATAATTTATTATAAGCATTTCATCATTCCTCGTCAATTGTCCCTATTTTCTTATTGAAAATCCACAGACAGTTTCGTTCCCGCTCAACAGAAAAACCCCGGAAACCTTGCGGTTCCGGGGTATCTTACGTTTGGACACAATGTACCTTGCGGTACTCTATTTATATAATTAAGATGTTATGCTAAAATTATTCGATAACTGTAGCAACACGTCCTGATCCAACAGTACGTCCACCTTCACGGATAGCGAAAGTAAGACCCTGAGCCATAGCGATTGGGTGGATCAGTTCGATTGTCATTTCGATGTTATCTCCAGGCATGCACATTTCTGTTCCTTCTGGAAGGTTGCAAACACCTGTTACGTCTGTTGTTCTGAAGTAGAACTGTGGACGATAGTTGTTGAAGAATGGAGTATGACGTCCACCTTCATCTTTTGTCAGAACGTAAACCTGAGCTGTGAATTTTGTATGGCATGTAAGTGTTCCTGGTTTAGCAAGAACCTGTCCACGCTCGATTTCGTTTCTCTGAACACCACGAAGAAGTGCACCGATGTTATCACCAGCCTGAGCTTCATCAAGGAGTTTACGGAACATTTCGATACCAGTTACAACAACTTTACGTGTTTCTTCTTTGATACCAACGATTTCAACTTCGTCAGATACATGAAGTACACCAGCTTCTACTCTACCAGTAGCAACTGTACCACGACCTGTGATAGAGAATACGTCCTCTACAGGCATTACGAATGGTTTATCTGTGTCACGCTGTGGGTCTGGAATGTAGCTGTCAACAGCATCCATAAGTTCCATGATCTTGTCTCCCCACTCGCTGCTCGGATCTTCAAGAGCTTTAAGAGCTGATCCACGGATAACCGGGATGTCATCTCCTGGGAAGTCATACTCGCTTAAGAGTTCACGGATTTCCATTTCTACCAGTTCAAGAAGTTCTTCATCATCAACCATATCACATTTGTTCATGAATACAACGATGTAAGGAACACCTACCTGACGGGAAAGAAGGATGTGCTCTTTTGTCTGAGCCATAACACCATCTGTAGCAGCAACAACGAGGATAGCACCATCCATCTGAGCTGCACCTGTGATCATGTTCTTAACGTAGTCAGCATGGCCTGGGCAGTCAACGTGTGCATAGTGTCTATGCTCTGTTTCATACTCAACGTGAGCTGTAGAAATTGTGATACCACGTTCTCTTTCTTCCGGAGCTTTATCGATATTAGCGAAATCTGTAGCTGTGTTACCAGCAACTCTTTCAGACAGAACTTTTGTGATAGCTGCTGTTAAAGTTGTTTTACCATGGTCAACGTGTCCGATGGTACCAATGTTACAATGCGGTTTTGTTCTCTCAAACTTAGCTTTTGCCATTTTAAAACGTCCTCCTTAAAACATTTGGCTCTTATATTATTATAGAGCGCCTTTTTCGGTTTTAAACTTGCTATCCTTGATTATATTGCATAACCGGAATATTTGCAAGCATTTTATACAATTTGATAAGTTTCACACTATAAACAGTGTATTATTATCAATTGTTGTATCATTACAGTCCACACATTGCTGAGAACATAGTGAACAGTAACTTTATATCTCCTACACCCTGCCGGCTTTAAACACCGGCAGACTGCAGATGATCAATAATTATCAGTCTTTCTTAGAAAGGATTTTTTCCTGTACAGACTTCGGAACCTGCTCATATTTCTCAAAGAACATAGAGTAGTTACCACGTCCCTGTGTTCTGGAACGAAGATCTGTAGCATATCCGAACATTTCGGAAAGCGGTACATATCCGCGGATCATCTTACCACCGCCGATATCTTCCATACCTTCGATACGTCCACGACGGGAGTTGATGTCACCGATAACATCACCCATGTAATCTTCAGGTGTTGTAACCTCTACCTTCATGATCGGCTCAAGAAGTACAGGAGCTGCTTTCTGCATAGCATCCTTGAATGCAAGAGAACCTGCAATGTGGAATGCCATTTCAGAAGAGTCGACTTCATGGTAAGAACCATCATATACGTTAGCATATACGCCGACTACCGGGAATCCGCCAAGGATACCGGCTTTCATAGCCTCTTCGATACCTTCGCCAACTGCAGGGATGTATTCCTTCGGAATAGCACCACCAACAACTGTGGATTCGAACTTGTACAGTTCTTCTCCGTTGGCATCCATAGGCTGGAATTTAACTTTACAGTGACCATACTGTCCACGACCACCGGACTGTTTTGCATACTTGCTGTCTACTTCAACAGCCTTGGTGATTGTCTCTTTATAAGCAACCTGAGGAGCACCTACGTTAGCCTCTACCTTGAATTCACG
>ERZ836760.3114-NODE-3114-length-10998-cov-2.777301_pt1 | contig 10998 bp, 9 predicted proteins | sample MGYA00519941_ERZ836760 | MGnify/ENA primary metagenome ERZ836760 (study PRJEB31850, sample SAMEA3708807) | human gut metagenome | biome: human gut; feature: human-associated habitat; material: faeces | place: China | collected 2014 ... | reverse complement strand
GCTGTACGTGTTTGCCGTGCTGTACGTCACGGGATCGGGCACGCTGTACGACCTGCTGCGGCAAACGGCCAGCTGGGGGCCGAATGACCTGTACTTGATTCCGTTTCTTGCCGCCGACCCGATCGGATGCGCTCTCAATGTCGTGCTGTTCCTCCCCTTGGGCTTTTCGATCCCGTTCATCTGGAAGCGAGTTGACCGGGCGTTCACCATAGGAGCGATGGGCTTCTCTTTTTCGCTCGCCATCGAGCTGAGCCAGCTTCTCAACCATCGCGCGACCGACATCGACGACCTGATATTGAACACGCTCGGCGCGCTTTTGGGCTTCGCGCTGTATCGACTTTGGTCGAATCGCGCGAATGCGGCGCGCAGCAAGCATGTTTTCGTCTCGGAGCGTCTTCCGAGTGCACGCGAACCCGCCCTGTACCTGGCCGTCACCTTTGCGGGGCATTTCTTTTTGTTCAACGAGATGGGTATTGCGAAACTGCTTTACGGGTTCTAAGCACCTGCGCCCTCCGCGCCAAGCCGATACGCTCTATCGCCAGCGTATCTGGGTAAGATCCTTCAGGTCGGTTGAAATCCTGTCGAGATCGAACAAGGCCAGCAACTCTTCGGGCGACGCCGGATCGCACGTGGGGGCAAGCCCCGTGATTCCCGCAATATGGCCGATAACTCCCTCGGACGTTTTGAACCGATCCAAAAGAGCATCGAGCGCCGCGTCGTGATCGCGCTTCGAAAGGCGCCGCCCCTCTCCCGCAACGATAAGCGGCACATGGGCGTACGCAGGATGCCCCAGACCGAGCAGTTCCTGCAGATACAGCTGCTGCGGCGTGGAGCAAAGCAGATCGACGCCGCGCACGACCGAGTTCACCCCTTGCTCCGCATCGTCTACGACCACGGCCAGCTGGTACGCGAACGCCCCGTCCGAGCGCTGTATCAGGAAATCACCGCACTCGCGATCCAGGTTCTGACGATACGGCCCCTGTATTTGATCGTCGAAGGATACGGTTTGATCGGGAACCGCCAGCCGCTGCGCCGGAGCGCGTCGGGCACGCCGCAAGGCGCGCTCCTCAGCCGTCAACGCACGACAGGTTCCCGGGTACACGGGCTTTTCGCCACGATGAGGCGCTGATGCCGCATGCAGATCGGCGCGCGTGCAGAAACAGGGGTACACGAGCCCGCGCGCAGCCAGCGAATCAAAGGCGGCCCGATACGCCTCCGTGCGATCATGCTGGAAGTACGGCCCTTCGTCCCAGGTGAGTCCTAATGCCTCGAAATCGCGTTGCACGGCATCGATGAACTGCGGCTTCGATCGTTCGGCATCAAGATCCTCTATGCGCAGGACAATCCGTCCGCCTTGCGATTTCGCCACAAGCCACGCCACGAGCGCCGCGAACACGTTGCCCGCATGCATGCGCCCGGTCGGAGAAGGAGCGAACCTCCCGACGACCTCGGTATGCGAAGGGGCTGCTTGCATGGGCTGATCTCCTGTTGGTCCTTCCCGCGTGCGGGCTACCGCACCGCAATGCCGGCGGGAGGCCGACGTGCGTGCACGGGCCTCCCGCATTCAATCTACTTGCGTCGATCTTCGACGTGCTTCGTCTTGCCCAGAGACCTCTCGATGCCGCCGGGCTCGACCAGCTTCACGCGCACGCCCACCAGAAGAACGCCCTTGAGCTTCTCCTCGATAGCGCGGCGGAAGCGGTCCATCTCCTCGAAGGAGTCGCTGAACGCCTCGGGCTTGAGCTCCACGTGCACCGCCATGCGGTCGAGCCCGCCCTCGTTGTCCACCACGATGCGGTAGTGCGGCGTGACCCCTTCGATGCCGGTGAGGACATCCTCCACCTGGCTGGGAAACACGTTCGTGCCGCGGATGATCAGCATGTCGTCCGAACGCGCGCGCACCTTCTGCATGCGCGCCGTCGTGCGCCCGCACGCGCACGGCTCCGTGACCACGCGCGTCAGATCGTGCGTGCGGTATCGCAGCACGGGAATAGCCTGCTTGCCAAGGGGCGTGAGCACCAGCTCGCCCATCTGCCCATCGGCGACGGGCTCGCCCGTTTCGGGATCGATGACCTCCCACAGGAAGTGATCCTCCGCAATATGCTGCATGTCGCGCGCCGCCAGGCATTCGCCCGACACGCCTGGACCCATGACTTCGGTCAGACCGTAGTTGTCGGTGCAGACGATGCGCATACGGCTTTCGATCTCGGCCTTCAGGCCCGGCGGGCAGGGTTCGCCGCCGAACAGGCCCACGCGCAGGGTGGACCGCTCCCAATCGAAGCCCATGCGCTCTCCCACCTCGCACATGTGCAGGGCGTAGGAAGGCGTGGCCACGAGCACGGTGGTGCCGTAGTCCTGGATCATGGCGATGTGGCGCTCGGTGTTGCCCGACCCTGCGGGAATCATCATGCAGCCAAGCTTCTGCAGCCCGTAGTGCAAGCCGAAGCCGCCGGTGAACATGCCGTATCCGAACGCCATCTGCGCTCGATCGCCCGGCACGACGCCCGCCATCTGCACAAGGCGCATGATGCAGTCGGCCCACAGCTCCATGTCATGATCGTTATAGCCGACCACGATGGGCTTGCCCGTGGTGCCCGAGGACGAATGCAGCTCCTTCACCTGGTCGAGCGGTACGGCGAACAGCCCGTACGGAAACGTGTCGCGCAGGACCGACTTGTCGGTGAAGGGGAGTTTGCGAACGTCTTCAAGCGTCTTGATGTCATCGGGGCTCACGCCGTCGCGGTCCATGCGCTCGCGGTACCAGGCCACGCGGTCGTACGTCCAACGCACCTGCTCGATCAGGCGCTCGAGCTGCAGCGCGCGAATCTCCTGGCGCGAGGCGCACTCGACGGCAGGGTTGTGGATGGGCAGGCTGGAGAAGTCCCCGGCTTGGGCGGCAGCCAGCGCCGCGCCCTTGACGGTCATATCGGCCATGACGTTCACCGCCCTTCAGCGGGCGCAAGCGGCTGCGCGAGATCGTCCTGCCCGATGAGCTCCACCGGTTCGCCGGCCAGCAATTCCTCGGCACGTGCCAGATCCTTGACGGATAGCGCGATGTAAGTGGAGATGAGGGAATAGCTGTACGTGACGTTGATGCCGCAATCGGCCATGACGCCCATGACGCGCGCCAACTCGCCGGGCGTGTCGTCCAGGCGCGCGCACAGCACCTCCGATTTCGTGGCGGCGGCGCCCATGTCGGTGAGCACGGCCAACGCCTTGTCCGGATCGCTCACGATGAAGCGCACGATGCCGTAGTCTCCCGTGTCGGACGCGCTGTATCCGCGAACGCTGACGTGAGCGGCCTCGAAGGCGTCCAGCACGCGCCGCAGATGCCCCGGCCTGCTCTCAAGAAACACGCTGATCTGCTGTACGCTCATGCTCGATCCCCTTCCCTGCTCTCGACCGCTTCCTCGGCGAAGGCGAAGCCGGCGCGAAACGCGGCCAGGTTCGCTTCGACGGTTTTGGGCGGCACGCGCTTTGCGATGACCCGCTCCCATGCGTCCTGCGGAAACTCCAAACGCGTGGCAAGCGCGCCCAGCAGCACGACGTTAACCGACTTCGGGCTGCCGACGCCTGCGGCTATGTCACCGGCGGAAATGAGCGTGGCACCCGCGTCGGCCAGCGTTTCGCGGGCGTTCTCGGGCATGGACGCACGTCCGATGAGCACGGGCAAAGGCTGGATGGACTCGTCGGCCACCAGCAAGTACCCGCCTTCGCGCACGAAGGAAAGGTTGCGCAGCGCCTCGGTCGTCTCGAACGACACGACGCAATCGGCGCACCCCTCGTCAGCCACCATGGACTGCACGCCGTCGCGCCCGAAGCGCACCACCGTGGTAACCGCGCCGCCGCGCTGAGACATGCCGTGAATCTCCGAAACCTTGGCGTCGAAGCCGGATTCCAAAGCCGCATGGGCAAGCAGATCGGCGGCGAGGATGGTTCCCTGCCCGCCGACGCCGCACAGGAGCACTGTGGTCGCCTTATTCATGGCAGCCCCCTTTCTCCAGAGCAGGTTGCGCGATGGCCTTCCAGGCGCAGTACTGCGCGCATTGGCCGCACCCGACGCACTGGCCGGCGTCGATGATCGCATGGTCCGTTTCGGGATCCTTCGATATGGCAGGGCAGCCCAAGGTCGAGCAAACGCCGCACGCCGTGCAGGCGTCGCTTACGGCGTACACCGGATTCTTGATGCGATCGATGAGCACGCACGGGCTGCGGAACACCAGCACGGAAAGGTCCTCGTTCGCCACGGCCTCCTTGAGCGTGCGGCGCACGGCCTTCGCATCGTTGGGATCGATCGTGCGAACGTCCTCCACGCCCAGCGCGCGCACGATGCCCTCCAAGTCCATCTCGCGCGACGGACGTCCCTGAAGCGTTTCGCCGTTGAACGGGTTTCCCTGACGGCCCGTCATAGCGGTCGTACGGTTGTCGAGCACGCAAACGGTGCCGCCGCCCTGGTTGTACACGGTGGAGATGAGCGCCGAAAGCCCCGAATGCGCGAAGGTCGAATCGCCGATCACGCCCACGACGGGACGATGGTCGGTTCCGGCCCACGCCAGCTCGAAGCCGTGCGACATCGAAACGGACGCGCCCATATCGATGGTGGTGTCCATGGCGGAAAGGGGCGGCAGCGCACCGAGCGTATAGCATCCGATATCGCCCGTGACCACGGCCTTCATACGCGAAAGCTCCTTGAACACCAAACGGTGGGGGCACCCGGCGCACAGCGCAGGCGGGCGGCCTGGAAGGCCTTCGGGCATGGATGCGTGCGCAGGCTCGTCGAGTCCGAACGCGGCGCGAATCAGACCGGGCGAAAGCTCGCCGTCGCGCGGCAACGGGTTCTCGAACTCGGCAACCGTTATTCCGAGCGCTCGCACGGAGTCGGTCAGGTATTCGGACGCTTCCTCGACCACGTACAACGCATCGACGCTGGCAGCGAAGTCGCGCAGCGCACGAGCGGGCAGCGGCCACGTTACCCCGAGCTTGAACACCGACGCGTCAGGCAGCGCCTCGGTCACGTGTTGGTACGTCGCGCCGGCGCAGACCACGCCGACGGCGCTTTCCTTATGCACGACGTTGTTGTACGGGCATTCCTCGACCCACGCGCGCAACGCGTCGATGCGGTCGAGCTGCACCTTGCGGCGCGGCTTCGCGAATGCGGGCATCATCACCCACTTGGCAGGATTGCTCTCGTAGGCCTTCACCGGAACGTCGGTGCGCTCGCCAGGCTCCACCGGGGTCTTCGTGTGCGAAACGCGCACGGTCGAGCGAATGAACACGGGCACGTCGAAGCGCTCGGACAGATCGAACGCTTCGCGCGTGAAGCGCAGGGCTTCGGCGGAATCCGCAGGATCGAGCATGGGAATATGCGCTGCGCGGGCGTACCAGTGCGAATCCTGCTCGTTTTGCGACGAGTACATGCCCGGATCGTCCGCGGCCAGCACGACCAGGCCGCCTCCCACGCCCGCATATGCGGCGGTGAACAGCGGGTCGGCCGCCACGTTCACGCCTACGTGCTTCATCGTCGTGAGAACGCGCGCGCCGGCGGCAGACGCGCCGATGCCCACCTCCACGGCCACCTTCTCGTTGACGGCCCATTCGGCGTACACGCCGTCCTTCTTCGCGAACGCTTCGAGCGTTTCCGTCGAAGGCGTTCCGGGGTACGCCACGCCGATATGGGCGCCGGCTTCCCACGCCCCTTGGGCGATCGCCTCGTTACCTGACATCAATTCCATTAGACGAACCTTCCTTGAATGCTGACCCGCAGGGAATTATACGGCAAAGCGCGCCGCGCGGCCCGGTCAAAGAAGGAAGACCGTTCCGAGCGGCGCGCTATTCGACGCTGGGCGCCCGACGGCGCGTCGTCGCCCTGAAACGCGAAGCTCGGCTTCAGCTCGGCCTCAGGACGACGACGCGCGAAAGAGCGCGTTACTCCTCTTTGTAGACCAGGCAGAACGCCCCGATCTGGATGACGTCGCCGTTTTCGAGCTGGCGCTCGTCGATGCTCGCGTTGTTCACCCACACTCCGTTGAAGGAGTTGGAATCTCGGATGACATAGCCCCCGTTCGCAGGCTCGACCGACGCATGGGAGCGCGACACGGTCATGTCGTTGAGAAACACGTCGCACTGGGGGCTGCGGCCGATGGACAGCGGCGCGTCGGCAAGGTGGAAGCTGACGCCGGTCTGCGGACCGCGCACCACATGCAGCACGGCGCTCGCCTGGGGCTGGGCTGCCGAAGTCAACGGGTCGTCCGACAGCGCCACCGGCTCGAAGCGCTGCGTGCTGCCAAGAAGCTTGAACCCGCAGGTCGGGCATGCGGCTGCCTGGGCGTCAACCGGATTGTTGCAAACGGGGCACATGGTGCTCATGGCAATTCCTCTCTGCGGCGCGCCTTACGCGGCGGGGGCCGTCTTGTCTACGACCAGCGGCGTTTCGTTGATCGTCACGGATTGGGCCACGGTGCTCTGCCCGGAGAACCCTCTGAACAAGCGATCCCACCAGATTCCCACGCTCTCGAAGAAATTGGGGGCTGCAACGTCTTCGCATGCGACCAAGTCCATAGTGGCTATTTCAGCGTTGCGCTGCTTGAACGTGATGGTGCCCACCTTGTCGCCTGCGCGCACGTCGGTGGTCAGCTGATCGAACGAAAGCGACTGGCTGACGTTGCCGTTCAGGTCGAAGATCGTGGCAGAAGCTGCAGGATCCGCAAGCGTGGCCTTCACGGTCTTGTCGATCCATCCTTCGTGCGCCACTTCGGCGATTACGGGAACCTCGGCTCCGTTCATGATGGCGGTCTGGTTGCTGTGGGCCAACGGGTACTTCACCTCGTGCTGGTACACCCACTCGCAAAGCGCCTGCGCATCCCTGAAACGCTGAGGCTCGGACGAGGAGTTGATGACGATGGCGTACAGCTCTTTCTCGCCGTTGTTGGCAGCGCCTGCGAACGAGAACCCTGCGAGCGCGGTGAACCCGGTTTTGACGCCGATGGCGTACTCGTAGATGTCGAGGAAGCCGTCCGTGGTCTCGAGGCTGATGTCCGCCTTCGCGCCGCCGCGCGTCACCTGGATGACGGTATCGCCCTGGGAAACGTCCGCGCGGAACGTCTCGTTCTTCATGGCGTACTGCACCACCTTGGCCACGTCGGCAGCCGTGCTGTGCAGGTTGCCCGCGTACGCGTCGAAGTCCAGGCCGTGGGGGTTCTCGTAGACCGTATCGGTGCAGCCGAGCTCTGCGGCCTTCGCGTTCATCTGGGCGACGAACGCGCCTTGAGCGCTGTCGCCCGATGCCGTGCCGCTTGATTGGAGCGCAGCGCCCACCGTCTCGGCGATGGCGACGGCCGCGTCGTTGCCCGACGGGACGAGCAGCGCCGTCAGGGCCGTGCGCAGGCTCATGACGTCGCCTTCTTGCAGCCCGGCCGACGATTCGCCCGCGGCGGCGGCGGTTGCGGACACCGTGATCGGGGTGTCGAGCGATACGATGCCGCTGGACACCGCATCAAGAGCCACCACGCCCGTCATGACCTTGGTGATGGAGGCGATCTGCGTGGGCGAGGACGCGTTGCGCTCGAAGTACACGGTTCCCGCAGAGTCCATCACGATGGCGTACTCGGCATCGATGTTGGGGCTTTGCGCGACCGACAAGCCGCGCGCGTCGACGGTTTGGCCGTAAACGACGTCCGCTTTGCGCACGTCCGCTGCTGCAACGGCCGGAAAGGCCGCAGCGCTCGCGAACGCAAGCAAAAGCGCCAGGGCGCACGCGAGGATGCGCGTGCGCCCGCTCTGGGCGATATGTTGAACGGTGCTAGTCAATGCGGTAGATATCCTCCGGTCGAACCGGCTGGAAGCCGGCATCGGTCAGCTTCTGCTCCACGGCGTCGTCGCTTACTTTAAGCACGTCGACGGCAGTGTCCTGATTGACCGAGAAGCAGTAGCCGTACTCCACGTTCACGTTCTGCTCGTCTAGGAACTCCAAGAGCTTGGCAAGGCCGCCGGGCTCGTTGGGAACGCGCACGGCCAGCACGGGCGTGACGGCGGCGCGCCAGCCCTGCGCCTTCAACGCTTCGGCGGCGGCTTCGGGCGTGTCGCACAGCATGCGCACCACGCCGAACTCGGTGGTGTCGGCCAGGTTCAGCGCGTGCATGTTGATGCCTGCGTCGGAAACGGCGCGGCAAGCGGCCGCCAAGCGGCCTTTCTCGTTCTCGAGAAAAACGGTCAGCTGGGAGATCATGCCTTCTTCCCTTCTCTCAGGTCGATGATGCGCTTCGCCTTGCCCTCGCTGCGCTCGATGGTCTTGGGCTCGACGATCTTGATCTCGACGGCAATCTGCAGGTTGCTCTTCAGCTCGGAGGCCAGACGGCGCTTGAGGTCCTGGAGCTTGCGGATCTCGTCGAACGGGAACTCGGGAACGGTCTCGACGTTGAGCTCCACGTGATCGAGCGCGCCGCGCGTGGTCAGGACGATCTGGTACTGCGCCGCGATCTCCGGGAATTCCGTGATGACCTGCTCGATCTGCGACGGGAACACGTTGACGCCGCGCAGGATGAGCATGTCGTCGGAGCGGCCGACGATGCGGTCGATCTTGCGATGGGTGCGTCCGCATGCGCACGTCTCGGGTATGATGCGCGTGATGTCGCGCGTGCGGTAGCGCACGAGCGGGCAGCATTCGCGCACGAGCGTGGTGAACACGAGCTCGCCCCATTCGCCGTCGGGCAAGGGCTCGAGCGTGTCCGGATCCACGATCTCGGCGTAGAACTGGTCTTCGGCAAGGTGCAGGCCGTTCGATTCAGAGCACTCCACGGCCACGCCCGGTCCCATGACCTCCGAAAGCCCGTAGATGTCGCAATAGCGAATGCCCAGCTTCTCGCGGATTTCCTGGCGCATGTTCTCAGAGCACGGCTCGGCGCCGAAGATGCCGGCGGAAATCTTGAAGTCGGTCGCGGGATCGTAGCCCATCTCCCGCGCCGTGTCCGCTATGAGCAGCGCGTAGGAGGGGGTGCAGGCCAGGATGTCGGTACCGAGGTCCTTCATCATCTGGATTTGTCGCTTGGTGTTGCCCGAAGACGTGGGGATGACCGTGCAACCAGCCGCCTCGCCGCCGTAATGCGCGCCCAAGCCACCGGTGAACAGGCCGTATCCGTACGATACCTGGATGGTGGATTCCGGGCCGCCGCCCGCCATGTAGATTCCGCGCGCGAAGCAGTCCCCCCAGTTCTTGAGGTCGTTCGCCGTATGCCCGACCACGGTCGCCTGGCCGGTGGTGCCGGAAGACGCGTGAATGCGGGACACCTCTTTCTGGCCGACGGCGAACAGCCCGCGAGGATAGGCGTCGCGCATGTCCTGCTTGACGACGAAGGGGAACTTCGAAAGATCGGCGAGGCTCTTGAGGTCGCCCGGCTCCACGCCTGCTTCCTTGAAGGACTTCTGGTAGAACTCCACGTTATCGTATGCGTGCTGCACGCTTTTCTTCATGCGGTCGAGCTGCAGCGTGCGCAGCTGCTCGACGGGCATGGTCTCGATTTCGGGCTGGTAGTACACCTTGAGAATCACCTCTCCTACTGTTGTATACGGATGTCGGCGGAGATCTCTCCGTCAGGTGTTGGTCTCGTCGCTATCGGCGTCAGGGCCTTTCACCACGACTTCCGTCACGGGATCGTACACAGAATAGAACGGGTCCTCGTGCAGGATGGAGCCCGTTTCGTCTTTGACCGTGCGAACGACCGTTATCTTGCGCCCGTCGGTTCCGCGGATTTTGATGTAGCTCGAACCGGGAGCAAGCGATTCGTCAACCTTCGTTTTCGTCGAGTAGTGCTTGCCCTCGCTCCATTCGCCCGCGACCGAGGCGACCTGGTAGCCGGGATCAACACCGTACAGTGTAGCCGTTACGGACCCATCCGCACAAGAAAGACGAACTAAAACATCGCTTGCGCCGTCGTTTTCCCACACGAGATCCAAATCGGGCCAGCTGACGGCCGCATCGCGACCGGCGGGATAGCTCGATATGTACAGCGAGTGGTTGTGACGGGTTTTCACGGGGTAGCCGGCTTCGTACACCGCGTTGAACATAGTGGTGGCAACCTGGCAGATGCCGCCGCCGACCGCATCGTTGTACTGCCCGTCTATGATGGCGCCGGCCCCCAAAAAGCCCTTCTCCTCGTTGCACTCCCCCGCCGTCTGGTTGAACGACCACGAACCTCCGGGCTTGACGATGGAGTTCGACAGCAGCTGGGAAACCAAGTTGATGTTGTGGTTGCGGTTCTCGGTGCCGACTCCGGTGGTGAACTCGGTGGTGTAGGACGCTATCGTTCCCACGATGCCGAGGTCTACGGCCTCGTCGAACGACAGCGTTGCGGGGGCCGGGCCTTCGGCAATGGGAACTTGCACGGCAGCGTCTGCAGCCGATGAGTCCTGAGGCTCCGCCGAAGCTTTGCCGTGTTCGCCGAAGAGCGCGTCGTTGAGCTGGCGAACCGCATCGGAAACCAAGGGCATGGTGCCGGTTCCGTCCGTTTTGACGGTTACGTCGCTGCCGTTCGCTTCGAAGGTCACATGAACCGGATCGCTCTTGTCGATCTTTTCCACATGCATGAGCAACGAGGGTTTTGCGCGCGATTCGTCCACGAACGCGGTCAGCGCGAATCCCCCTTCGCGCTCGTCGATGCGCGTTGCGATCCAGTCTCCCATGTCGGCCGCAGAAGCGCTCCAAGCGGAATCCCCGTAGGCGAAGCGCGCCCCGTCGCCGATGGCGCGGTTCACCGCATCGGCCACCCGTTGAGCAGCCTGAGCGTCAATGCGCAGCGGCGCGTGCTCCGCGTGCGCGATAAAGGAGCCCTGCCCGTTTTCCTGAGCCAGCAGCACCCGGTCAAGCTCCTTTTTGAAAGCGGCGCGATCGACCATGGATCCGTCGTAGCCTTCGGTCACCGATGCGACTCCGTCGGTGACGGCCACGTTGAAGTCCACGCGCGGCTTTCCTATGGTTGCGTCGATGTCGGAAGCAAGCTGCTCCAA
>ERZ836760.3111-NODE-3111-length-11008-cov-3.590158_pt1 | contig 11008 bp, 7 predicted proteins | sample MGYA00519941_ERZ836760 | MGnify/ENA primary metagenome ERZ836760 (study PRJEB31850, sample SAMEA3708807) | human gut metagenome | biome: human gut; feature: human-associated habitat; material: faeces | place: China | collected 2014 ... | reverse complement strand
AGAGTGCGAAGGACAAGGAAGATACCTGCAGGCGTGCTGACGCACGGCAAAGATAATAATTACTAGGATGTTTCTGTGCGTCCCTGTAGATAAACAGATGACAAACCCTTGCTCCATATGCTATAATACAGAATTAGCAAACCCATCAATTACAGTATATAAGAAAGAACTCAGGAGGGAATTCCTTAATGATAGACCAGAGCAAAATCAGAAATTTCTGTATTATTGCACACATAGACCACGGCAAATCCACTCTTGCCGACCGAATCATCGAAATGACCGGCACTCTGACAGAACGTGAAATGCAGTCACAGGTACTGGATAACATGGAACTCGAAAGAGAACGTGGAATCACCATTAAATCTCAGGCAGTACGAATCGTATACAAAGCCAAAGACGGCGAAGAATACATCTTCAACCTGATTGACACCCCCGGCCATGTAGACTTCAATTATGAAGTATCCCGAAGCCTTGCAGCCTGCGACGGTGCAATCCTGGTAGTAGATGCAGCTCAGGGAATCGAAGCCCAGACATTGGCAAATGTATATCTTGCCCTTGACCATGACCTAGATGTCCTTCCGGTCATCAACAAAATCGACCTGCCAAGCGCAGAACCGGATCGTGTGGTAAATGAAATCGAAGATGTCATCGGCCTTGAAGCCCATGACGCACCAAGGATTTCTGCCAAAACAGGACTTAATGTAGAAGAAGTCCTGGAACAGATCGTAACAAAGATCCCGGCACCTCATGGTGATGTAGATGCACCATTAAAAGCCCTGATCTTTGACTCCATTTATGATGCATACAAAGGCGTTATCGTATTCTGCCGTGTCATGGATGGCCGTGTGAAAAGAGGCACCCAGATCCATATGATGGCAACTGGCTTCACCACAGAAGTTGTGGAAGTCGGATACTTTGGTGCAGGTCAGTTTATTCCATGTGAGGAACTGACAGCAGGCATGGTAGGATACATCACTGCGAGTATTAAAAACCTTGGTGACACTCGTGTAGGTGATACAGTTACAGATAAGGAAAGACCATGTGCAGAAGCACTTCCGGGCTATAAGAAAGTAAACCCTATGGTATACTGCGGATTATACCCGGCAGATGGTGCCAAATACGGTGATCTGAGAGATGCTCTTGAGAAGCTTCAGCTCAATGACGCCTCTCTGTTCTATGAACCGGAGACATCTGTAGCCCTTGGCTTTGGTTTCCGATGCGGTTTTCTGGGATTGCTCCATCTTGAAATCATTCAGGAGCGTCTGGAAAGAGAATACAACCTTGATCTTGTGACTACAGCTCCCGGTGTTATTTACAAAGTACACAAAACTAACGGTGAAGTTATCAATCTGACAAACCCCAGCAATCTGCCGGACCCGTCAGAGATTGAATACATGGAAGAACCAATGGTAAATGCCGAGATCATGGTAACAACTGAATTTATCGGTGCCATTATGGATCTTTGCCAGGAACGAAGAGGGCAGTATCTGGGAATGGATTATATGGAAGAAACACGTGCGCTTCTGAAATATAAGCTGCCGTTAAATGAGATTATCTATGATTTCTTTGATGCCCTCAAATCCCGCTCCAGAGGCTATGCTTCTCTGGATTACGAACTCTGCGGATATGAGCGCAGCGAGCTTGTGAAACTGGATATTCTGGTAAACAAAGAAGAAGTGGATGCTCTTTCCTTTATCGTACATGCAGATACAGCATATGAGAGAGGCCGTAAGATGTGCGAGAAATTAAAAGACGAGATTCCCCGCCAGCTTTTTGAGATTCCGATCCAGGCAGCTGTCGGAAGCAAGATTATTGCCAGAGAGACAGTCAGAGCCATGCGTAAGGATGTACTTGCCAAATGTTACGGCGGTGATATTTCCCGTAAGAAGAAACTTCTGGAGAAACAGAAGGAAGGTAAGAAACGTATGCGTCAGGTAGGCAATGTGGAGATTCCGCAGAAAGCATTTATGAGTGTATTGAAACTGGATGATAAATAAAGTATGAATGGTAACTATTCGGCAGCCTGCTGTCCACATAACTGTGAAGGTACTGAACAGTTATCTGTGAATAGTGCTCATCTCAACAGAAGGTTAAAATATTGAAGAAAATGATTAAGCGAAAAACAGTTATACTATGTATGTTATTGCTTGGAATTTCTGTCTCCGGATGTGGGAAAACCAGGGAGGTAGATGAAGCGTCCTCCAAAGTGATCCAGATCAGTGTTGCGCCGGAAGAGACAAGTCCCACTCCGGCACCGGATCAGGTAGCTTCCGCAGCAGTTACCACCAATGGTAATCTGACAATGGTAAATACGTATCTGGCAGAGCAGGATGCAGCAGGTATCTCATCTGCGGAAAGTTCAGACAGCCAAAGTGATGCCGACAGTACAGATAACAGTGTCGACTCAGCAGATAACAATGAGCAAGACAGCAGTACATCAGATACTGAGGAATAGAAAACAGGTCATAACAGGAGCAGATTACAATGGAGAGAAGGAATATCACAGATTCTCCCATGGAAATCTATGTCCACATTCCATTTTGCATAAAAAAATGTGATTACTGTGATTTCCTTTCCGGTCCGTCAGGTCCAAAGGAGCAGGCTGATTATGTAGATGCTCTGCTTGAAGAAATCAATGCAGCAGAAGAAGGAAAAGGAAGGAGTGTATCCTCTGTATTTATTGGAGGGGGCACTCCTTCTGTTTTGGATGAGAGATTCATAGGAGAAATTTTAAATCATATAAGACAAAAATTTCAGATTGCGGATCATGCTGAGATCACCATAGAAGTAAACCCGGGGACTGCAGACAGAAACAAACTGCAGGCATACAGAACATATGGAATCAACCGCCTGAGCATAGGTTTACAGTCGCCGGATGACAGAGAACTGAAGATCCTTGGAAGAATCCACAATTATGAGCAGTTTCTGGAGACTTACAGAAGTGCAAGAGAGGCAGGGTTCGACAATATCAATATTGATCTGATGAGTGCGATCCCGGATCAGACTTATGAAGGATGGATCCACAATCTTCGCACTGTTGCAGGACTGGATCCGGAACATATTTCCGCATACAGCCTGATTATTGAGGAGGGCACACCTTTTGCATCGCAGACGCTGAATTTGCCGGATGAAGATGCGGAGTACAATATGTATGAGGCAACAGCACAGATTATGGCTTTGAGCAGTATGAGATTTCCAATTACGCAAAGAAAGGCAGAGAATGCAGGCATAACGTGGGCTATTGGATCCGACAGGATTATCTGGGGTTTGGCCTGGGAGCTTCCTCTCTTTATGGAAAGGAACGTTTTGTCAATACGCAGGATATGAAAAAATATCTGGAAAACAGTAGAACTCCGAAAAAAATAAGAGAAAAAGAGCCGCCCCTCACCAGAGAGGATGAGATGGCGGAGTTCATGTTTCTGGGACTTCGTATGACCAGAGGAATCTCAAAAGCTGAGTTTGAGCGGCAGTTTGGCAGTGAAATAGATGCAATATACGGGGATGTTCTGAGAAAATATAAGTCAATGGGACTGCTTTTGGAAGAAAACGGAAGGATTTTTCTGAGCAGAGAGGGAATTCATGTAAGCAATTCCGTTATGGCGGATTTTTTGCCGTAAACGCCTTGACGAACAAATGTTCCTGTATTATACTGATGCCATGAGGATTGCGGGGCAGCGAAACTGCGCACAATCCATGAATATCATAACATACGAAAAAGGTGTAACTGTCAAGGTAAGAAACAGTTATTATTTATAAATGAGAAACAGGAGGCCCACAATGGCAGCAGATACAACGAAGAAGCACTTTATCAGGATCAGAGGTGCCAATGTTAATAATCTTAAGAATTTAAGTGTGGATATTCCCAGAGACAAGTTTGTGGTATTTACAGGACTGAGTGGCTCCGGTAAATCTTCACTGGCTTTTGATACCATCTATGCAGAGGGACAGCGTCGTTATATGGAATCTCTCTCTTCCTATGCAAGACAGTTCCTGGGACAGATGGAGAAGCCGGATGTGGAGAGCATCGAAGGTCTGCCGCCGGCCATTTCCATTGATCAGAAATCTACCAACCGCAATCCCCGTTCCACAGTAGGAACAGTGACAGAAATCTATGATTATTTCCGACTTCTGTATGCCAGAGTGGGAATCCCTCATTGTCCGAAGTGCGGAAGAGAGATTAAGAAGCAGACAGTTGACCAGATGGTAGACAGTATCATGTCTTTTCCGGAGAGAACGAAGATCCAGCTTCTGGCGCCTGTTGTGCGGGGGCGCAAGGGAACTCATGCAAAGCTTCTGGAGCAGGCAAAGAGAAGCGGATATGTACGTGTGCAGATTGACGGAAACCTGTATGAGCTTTCCGAGGAGATCAGTCTGGACAAGAATATCAAGCATAATATAGAGATTGTGGTAGACCGTCTGATCGTGAAGCCCGGGATTGAGAAAAGACTCTCAGATTCCATTGAGACAGTGCTGGATCTGGCAGAGGGCCTTCTGATGGTAGATACTATGGATGGAAATATTCACAATTTCAGCCAGAGTTTCTCCTGTCCTGACTGTGGTATCAGTGTAGATGAGATCGAACCGAGAAGCTTTTCTTTCAATAATCCTTTTGGCGCCTGTCCGGACTGTCTGGGACTTGGGTATAAAATGGAATTTGATATTGATCTGATGATCCCGGATAGATCTCTGAGTATCCTGGATGGTGCCATTGTGGTCACAGGATGGCAGTCCTGCACAAATGAGGGAAGCTTTTCCAGGGCAATCCTGGATGCTCTTGCCAGAGAATATGATTTCAGCCTGGCAACACCTTTTGAGGAGTATCCGGAGAAGATACAGGACATTCTGATCAACGGAACTAATGGACATTCTGTAAAGGTTTACTATAAAGGGCAGCGCGGAGAGGGCGTTTACGATGTGGCGTTTCCGGGGCTGATCCGAAATGTGGAGCAGCGTTACAGAGAGACAGGCTCTGATGCCATGAAGCAGGAGTATGAATCTTTCATGCGCATTACTCCATGTAAAACCTGTAAAGGTCAGAGACTGAAGAAGGAATCACTGGCTGTGACTGTGGCGGATAAGAATATTTATGAGGTCACCAATCTTTCCATAGAGAAGCTGAAAGCCTTTCTGGCGGATATGCAGCTCTCCGAGCAGCAGCAGCTTATCGGCAGACAGATTCTGAAGGAAATCAGGGCAAGGGTAAGTTTCTTGTCAGATGTAGGACTGGATTATCTTTCATTGGGACGTGCGACAGGAACTCTTTCCGGCGGCGAGGCGCAGAGAATCCGTCTGGCTACCCAGATTGGTTCCGGGCTGGTAGGAGTTGCCTATATTCTGGATGAACCGAGTATCGGACTTCACCAGAGGGATAATGACAGACTTCTTGGTTCTCTGATGAAACTGCGTGATCTTGGAAACAGCCTGATCGTTGTGGAGCATGATGAAGATACCATGCGTGCCGCAGACTGTATTGTAGATATAGGTCCCGGTGCAGGGGAGCATGGCGGACAACTGGTTGCCATGGGAACTGCAGAGGATTTGATGAAGAACGAGGATTCCATCACAGGAGCTTATCTGAGTGGAAAATTAAAAATCCCGGTACCTTTGGAGAGACGGAAGCCAACCGGTTTTCTTACTGTCAAGGGGGCGGCAGAGAATAATCTCAAGAATATCGATGTGAAGATACCTCTTGGGATCATGACCTGTATCACAGGAGTTTCGGGCTCAGGTAAGAGCTCTCTGATCAATGAGATTCTTTATAAACGCCTGGCAAGAGATCTGAACCGGGCAAGGGTGATTCCGGGAAAACATAAGGATATTCTGGGAACAGACCAACTGGATAAGGTTATCAATATTGACCAGTCACCTATTGGCCGTACTCCACGTTCCAATCCTGCGACTTATACCGGGGTATTTGACCAGATCAGAGATCTTTTTGCAGCAACAGCAGATGCCAAGGCAAAAGGATATAAGAAAGGACGATTCAGTTTTAATGTAAAGGGCGGAAGATGTGAGGCATGCAGCGGTGACGGTATTATCAAAATTGAGATGCATTTCCTTCCGGACGTATATGTACCATGCGAGGTCTGCAAAGGTAAGAGATATAACAGAGAAACCCTGGAAGTAAAGTATAAGGATAAGAATATTTACGATGTGCTGAATATGACGGTGGAGGAAGCACTGACTTTTTTTGAGAATGTTCCTTCTATTAAAAGAAAGATACAGACTCTTTATGATGTAGGACTTTCCTATATCCGGCTGGGACAGCCGTCCACAGAGCTTTCCGGAGGAGAGGCACAGAGAATCAAGCTTGCCACAGAGCTGAGCAAGCGCAGCACAGGTAAGACTATCTACATTCTGGATGAGCCTACCACAGGTCTGCATTTTGCGGATGTGCATAAGTTGGTGGAGATTCTGAAACGATTATCGGAGGGCGGTAATACAGTAGTTGTGATCGAGCATAATCTGGATGTGATTAAGACCGCAGATTATATCATTGATATCGGACCGGAGGGTGGAGACAAAGGAGGTACCGTAGTTGCTCAGGGAACTCCTGAGGAGGTGGCACAGTCACCGGTTTCCTATACCGGAAAATATGTAAAGAAATATCTGAAATAATCTTGAAATCATATTGCAGGACTTTCTTTTTAAATGGAAGTTGTATATAATAGAAGAGATTATTTATAGCAATTCTCGTAAATAATATATTTTGATCCGGCTTATCAGGATGTGAAGCCCTGTTGGACTGTTTTGATCGCATTATTTTATGGAGTTGTTATAACTAAACCGGATAAGTCCCCGGTAGAGACTGTAAAAAGTAATGATCAGTTGAAGGGGATGAGGAGAACGTAAGAACAGAAAGGGGATTTCCATGCCGACAAGTGATATTGGAATTGACCTGGGAACCAGGAACAGTCTGGCTTATTCTACAGGAAAAGGGCTTGTGCTAAATGAGCCTTCGATTGTAGTTTATGATAAAAATACAGAGAAGATACGTGCGATCGGTGAAGAAGCCCGTCTGATGGAAGGGCGCATTACTTCAGATATGGAGATCATCCGTCCCATCAGACAGGGCGTGATCGTTGATTATACAGTTACAGAGAAGATGTTGAAATACTTTATATCCAGAGCAATAGGAAGAAGAGCTTTCCGCAAGCCCAGGATCAGTATCTGTGTTCCCAGTGGAATTACAGAGATTGAGAAAAAGGCAGTGGAGGAAGCAACCTATCAGGCTGGTGCCAGAGATGTCTATATGGTGGAGGAACCTATAGCTGCGGCAATTGGAGCCGGGGTGGATGTGACCAAGCCCTTTGGAAATCTGGTCGTAGACATTGGAGCCGGAACTTCGGATGTTGCGGTTATCTCTCTTGCGGGGGTTGTGGTTTCCGCTTCTGTGAAAGTTGCAGGGGACACTTTTAATCAGGCTATACTGAACTATGTGAGAAAGAATCATGGACTTTTTATCGGAGAAGATATGGCAGAGAAGATCAAAATTCAGATTGGTACGGCTATAGAGGAATCAAATCCGAGAACAATGGAAGTAAAGGGGAGAAATGTGATTACCGGTCTGCCGAAGACAGTGACACTTACCTCAGAAGAAATACGTGTGGCGTTAAAGGATGCTACAAGCCAGATTGTGGAGACTGTTCATGGAATTCTGGAAAAGACACCGCCGGAACTGGCTGCGGATATTGTAGACAGAGGAATCGTACTTACAGGCGGCGGTGCCCTTCTTCATGGGATGGATACACTGATCGAGCAGAGAACCGGAGTAAGTACACTGACTGTGCAGGATGCAATGAGCGTGGTCGCAGTGGGAACCGGTAAGTATGCAGAGGTAATGGCACGTTTTGACGGATAAAGCAGGAGGTACTGCACAGTGCAGTGCCTTTTTGCGTTGTCAGAGGATCAAAGAAGCAGGAGGTGTGGAGAAAAGCACATGAGTGAAACTGTCACAGGATACATAGATCATGTTATTTTCAGAAATGAAGATAACGGATATACAGTTATGGTACTGAAAGGTACAAAAAAAGAGGAAGAGCTGACCTGCGTGGGAAGTTTCCCTGCGATCACACAGGGGGCATCTATTGAAGCAACCGGAGTATATATCCATCATCCGGTATATGGCAAACAGTTTCAGATCAGTTCTTTTACAGAGAAGATGCCGGAGGATACATATGGAATAGAACGTTATCTGGGTTCGGGCGCCATCAGGGGAATCGGTGCTGCACTGGCTGCCAGGATCGTGCGGAAGTTTGGAGATGACACACTCCGTATCGTAGAAGAAGAGCCGGAGCGGCTTGCAGAGGTAAAGGGGATCAGTGAGAAAAAAGCCCGGGAGATCGCTGCGCAGGTAAGTGAGAAGGCAGAGATGCGAAAAGTAATGATCTTTCTGCAGAAATATGGGATTTCCCTGAACCTGGGCGCAAAGATTTATCAGAAATATAAGGAATCTGTCTATACGATCCTTCAGGAGAATCCTTACAGACTTGCGGAAGATATTTCCGGTGTGGGATTTAAGATTGCTGATGAGATTGCTGCCAGAGTCGGTATTCACGCAGACTCAGATTACAGAATCCGCAGCGGAATGCTGTATACTCTTCTGCAGGCTTCGGGAGAAGGACATACTTATCTTCCGAGGGAACAGTTATTTACAAGATGTGCCAGACTTCTGGGAGTAGATGAATCCTATATGGAGAAACATCTTATGGATATGGTTATTGACAGGAAGCTGGTGCTGAAAGAAAAAAGCGGAGAAACTATCGTTTATCCGGCACAGTATTATTATCTGGAACTGAACACTGCCAGGATGCTTAATGAACTGAATATTGTGTGTCCTGAGGATAAAGAGCTTGTCAGGCACAGAATTGAGCTGATCGAGAAAGAGACAGGAACTGTTCTGGATGAAATGCAGAAAAAAGCAATCACTGAAGCAGCGGATCATGGACTCTTTATTCTTACAGGAGGCCCCGGTACAGGTAAAACGACAACGATCAATGCGATCATCCGCTTTTTTGAGGGAGAAGGTGCAGAGATTCGGCTGGCTGCACCTACCGGACGTGCTGCAAAGAGAATGACAGAGACTACCGGATATGAGGCGCAGACAATTCACCGTCTGCTGGAACTGAATGGAATGCCGGAAGAAGAGAGGGACGGGCATTCAGCTAAATTCGAGAGGAATGCGCAGAATCCGCTGGAGGCAGATGTGATCATTATTGATGAAATGTCTATGGTGGATATCCATCTGATGCATTCTCTTCTTCTTGCAGTGGTAGCAGGAACCAGACTGATCCTTGTGGGGGATGAGAATCAGCTTCCGAGTGTAGGCCCGGGCAATGTGCTGAGAGATATTATCCGAAGCAGATGTTTCCCTGTAGTGGAACTGACTAAGATATTCAGACAGGCATCAGAGAGTGATATTGTTGTAAATGCTCATAAGATAAATAAGGGAGAACAGGTTCAGATCAATAATAAGAGCAGGGATTTCTTTTTTCTGAAGAGATATGATGCAGATATCATTATAAGAGTAGTGATCGCGCTGATCCAGGAGAAACTGCCGCGCTATGTAGATGCCAAACCCTTTGAGATACAGGTACTGACACCTATGAGAAAGGGACTTCTGGGAGTAGAGCGGCTGAATCAGATCCTGCAGAGATACCTGAATCCGCCGGAAGACGGGAAATCCGAGAGGGCGGTTGGAGACCGGCTGTTCCGCACAGGGGACAAGGTCATGCAGATCAGAAATAATTATCAGATGGAATGGGAAATACGGGGACGATATGGGGTTGTCATTGAGAAAGGCGTGGGAGTATTTAACGGAGACACCGGAATCCTCAGGGAAATCAATGAATTTGCTGAGACAGCAGAAGTGGAATTTGAGGATGGACGTTTTGCAATGTACTCGTTCAAACAGCTGGAGGAACTGGAACTTGCATATGCTATTACAATCCACAAGTCTCAGGGATCTGAGTATCCGGCAGTCATACTTCCATTGCTTTCCGGACCACAGATGCTTTTAAACAGGAACCTTCTTTATACCGCAGTTACCAGAGCAAGAAAATGTGTGACGGTTGTGGGAAACGAGGAGACCTTTGCAGAGATGATACGCAATGAAAAACAGCAGAAGAGATACAGTGCATTGGATGAGCGGATCAGAGAACTGAGTGAGACTACAAAGGATAATAATAATACAGACGGTGAAGAATGACATTGCAGACTGTGATCTGATGACTGAATAATAACAGAGAAAAAATTTATCTTAATAATATGAGAAAAACAGAAATACAGAGGATAGCAAAATAGAGAGTAAAATAGCGGAAGGAAATGGAAATGAAACGGTTTCTGAACATGGTTGCTGATATTTTTTACCCGAGATGCTGTCCGGTCTGTCAGAAAATACTGGCAGACCAGCGAAGGATGATCTGTCCGGAATGCGAGAAAGAACTTCGCCCGATTGGTCATCCCAGATGTTATAAATGTGGAAAGCCCATAGAAACAGGGGAATACTGCAGGGACTGTCAGAAACACAGGCATGTGTATGAACAGGGAAGAGGTATTTTTGTCTATGATGGCATAATGAGAAGATCTGTTACCAGATATAAGTACTATGGATGCAGGGAATACGGTAATTTTTATGCCAGAGCAATGTATCAATATGCGCAGAAAGAATTGCAGGAATGGAAGCCGGATCTGATTGTGCCGGTTCCCGTACACAGGTCGAAGGAGCGGCAGAGAGGTTTTAATCAGGCTGCATATCTGGCGGAGAAACTCGGTCATTATACCGGGATTTCCACAGATGTCAATATTGTGCAGAAAGTTTTAAAGACAAAGTCGCAGAAAAAACTGAATGCTTTGCAGAGAAGAAAAAACCTGGAAAGAGCGTTCTGCGTGACCGGAGATGTCAGGGGAAAGAATATCCTGGTGATAGATGATGTGTATACAACAGGAAGTACGATCGATGCAATGGCCGGATGCCTGAAGAGAAAAGGTGCCGGAAATGTTTATTTTC
>ERZ836760.3094-NODE-3094-length-11074-cov-2.798439_pt1 | contig 11074 bp, 10 predicted proteins | sample MGYA00519941_ERZ836760 | MGnify/ENA primary metagenome ERZ836760 (study PRJEB31850, sample SAMEA3708807) | human gut metagenome | biome: human gut; feature: human-associated habitat; material: faeces | place: China | collected 2014 ... | reverse complement strand
TTCATCGTCAGAAGCTGGTTTCACATCCTTAATGGATTGATTAAAACGCTTTGCGTCTTCTCCAAATATGATTGGAGTCTCTTTTATCGGTTTGGCCATCGTAATAATTGTTTATAGTTTATAAATCCGATACAAAGATAAATATTATTCTTGATCTTTCTCCTATTTAGTCAAGGAAAGATCAAGAATACACGAATGAATTAATACTATCCTGTTTTTGTCAAACATATAAAGCTTCCTTTTCGATATTTCGTTTCAGATACTCATCCATACGATCACGCAATCTTACCAGGTCGACTCGGGGTCCTAGCAAAGCTTCAAGATCAAATTTGATACGGGCTAATGTGAGTAGATTAGGAGCGGGGGCTTCAAAACAAATACCCACATCGCTATTTTCTGTTTGCTCACCACGGGCAACACTGCCGAAAATCCCCATACGGACAATACCATATTTACCGGCATGGGAATCCATATATTGCCGTAATAGTGTCAAGTATTCATTTGTCGATTTCATAGCAGTTACCTTTTATGAGGTCAAAGATAGTTATATTTTTTTTGAAAGGGAGATTACTTAGCTTTGTAAAATCCAATCAGGTTCTACGAATTTCTTTATTGCCTAATTAGAATTAAATCACTAACTTTGCGGCATTTTTAGAAGAAAGATAAATATAACGCGAAATGAGTAAGAAATTTGCCGAATATTCTAAGTTTGACTTATCGAATGTCAATAAAGAGGTGCTGAAGAAGTGGCAGGATGGAGACATCTTCCACAAGAGTCTTGAAATCCGCGAAGGATACCCCTCATTTGTATTTTACGAAGGACCGCCTTCTGCAAATGGTATGCCGGGTATTCACCACGTTATTGCCCGTTCGATTAAGGACATTTTCTGCCGTTACAAGACCATGAAAGGATTCCTGGTCAACCGTAAGGCGGGATGGGATACGCACGGCCTGCCGATCGAACATGCCGTCATCAAGGCTACGGGCCTCAACCGTCATGAAATTGCGCCGCTCGATCTGCGTGCCAAATGCCGCGAATACGCTTTAGAAAATGTAGAAATGCAGAAAAAGGATTTCATCCGCTTCGGCGTCCTCGGCGATTGGGAACATCCCTATCTGACACTGCAGAAGCCCGTTGAAGTCGCTCAGATCGGCGTCTTTGGCGAAATGGCTAAAAAGGGCTATATTTACAAGGGACTGAAAACAGTCTACTGGTGCCCGCACTGCGAAACAGCCCTGGCTGACGCAGAAATCGAATACAAGGACGATAAATCCTTCTCCCTCTATGTCCGGTACCCGGCTCATGACCTGGGCAATGACAAGGGCAGCCACATGCCGGCCGGCGCCGATCCCGAAAAGGTTTCGGCCCTCATCTGGACGACGACGCCCTGGACCGTACCGACTATCATGTGTTTGTGCGTCGGCCCGGACATCGACTATGTATGGGTCAAGGTTGGCGATCAGTACATGCTCATGGCTAAAGAACTGGTAGCATCTGCTATGGCTGCCGGCAAGGTAGAAGATTACGAAGTATTGCCGGACGTCATGAAGGGCAGCCAGCTCGAAGGCCTGGTCTTCCAGCACCCCTTCTACCCGGATCGTAAGCTCCCCGTCGTCTGCGGCGACCACGTCACCCTGGAAAGTGGTACCGGTGTCGTCCACACGGCTCCTGACCACGGCGAAGATGACTTCAACGTCTGCAAGAAATATGCGGCTTGGGGCCTCAAACCGATGGGTACGACGGACTCCCGTGGCTGCTACACGAAGGTCATTCCTGATTACCAGGGCATGTTCGTCTTCGATGCCAATGTGCCTATTCTGAAACGACTGGCTGAAGAAGGCTGGCTCTTTGCCAAAGCTTCCATGCGCCATCAGTATCCGCATTGCTGGCGTTGTAAGGAACCGATTCTCTACCGTGCTACGGAACAGTGGTTTGCTTCTGTCGATGGTTTCCGCCAGGAAGCACTGGACGCGATCGATAAAGTCCGCTGGATCCCGGCCTGGGGCCACGACCGTATTTACAATATGATCCGTGACCGCGGTGACTGGTGCATTTCCCGTCAGCGTGTCTGGGGTGTGCCGATTCCTATTTTCTACTGCAAGGATTGTGGCGAACACATCATCAATGACGAAACGATCCAGCACCTGCAGGAAATGTTTGCCAAGGAAGGCTCCAACACGTGGTGGATGCACGACGTAAAGGAACTCCTGCCGGAAGGCTACAAGTGCCCGCACTGCGGCGGTACAGAATTTACAAAAGAAACGGATACGATGGATGTTTGGTTCGATAGCGGCTGCACGCACCAGGGCGTTATGAAGAATGATCCTGATTCGGGCTACCCTGTCGATATGTATCTCGAAGGCTCTGACCAGCATCGCGGCTGGTTCAACAGCTCCCTTCTCACGTCTGTTGCCATCAATGGCATTGCACCGTACCGTCAGGTACTGACCCACGGCTTCACTGTAGATGGCGAAGGCCGTAAGATGAGTAAATCCGTAGGCAATACGGTAGCACCGCAGGAAGTTATTGATCAGTACGGTGCCGACGTCATGCGTCTCTGGGTTTCCTCGGCTGACTATCAGGGTGATATCCGCCTGTCGCCGAAGATCCTGAAACAGCTTTCCGACGTATACCGCAAGATCCGTAATACCTTCCGTTACCTCTTGGGCAACCTGGCCGATTTCAATCCTGAAACCGATGCTGTAGCCTATGAAAATATGACGGAACTCGATAAATGGGCACTCCTGCGCCTGGAACAGGTCTTTGAAACTGTCACAGATGCCTATGAAAACTATCAGTTCCACGTTATGTATCACGCTATTCACAACTTCTGCACTGTTGATCTGAGTGCTATCTACCTGGATATCATTAAAGACCGCCTCTATACGGAAAAGACGGATGCCCTCAGCCGCCGCAGCGCCCAGACCGCCATGTATCAGATTCTCGATACACTGGTCAAGATTATCGCGCCGGTTCTTTCCTTTACGGCAGAAGAAGTATGGCAGAACATGCCGGCTGTCACAGGCAAGGAAGAAAGCGTCCTTCTCACGGATTGGCCCCAGGCTCATCCGGAATACCTGAACGCCGCTTTGGACGAACATTGGCGTCAGCTCCTTTCCTACCGCAGCGACCTCATGCGGGTCCTCGAAAATGCGCGTAAAGCCCACCTTATCGGTCATCCTCTTGATGCGGCTGTTACCATTTACGCTAGCGGTGAAGATTATGACTTCCTGGCAGCGGTTCAGGATAAGCTTGCTACACTCCTCATCGTCAGTGAAGTTACCCTGGTGCAGGGTGATGCTCCGGCTGAAGCTGAAGCAGGCGAAGACCATCCGCAGATGAAGGCCGTCGTCGCTCCGTCGGCTAGCGAAAAATGCGAACGTTGCTGGCGTCATGACGCCACCGTTGGCACGGATGCCGATCATCCGACACTGTGTGCCCGTTGTGCATCGGTTCTTAAATAACAATACTATATTGGGGGTATCCCCATGTGCTAAAGAGTACTGCAGCGTTTTTTCTGCAGTACTCTTTTTTTATATATGCATTTAGTTTATATATTTGTAACCATAGTAACAAATATGTATGATGAATATTTCTAAATGTATTGACACTATTGCAATGGAGTAGTATGCTACATACAAGTACTGTATATTAAGAAGGTGAGTTGCAGGAGGAAGTCGTGATTACCAGAATTTCAATTAAGGAACAAGTCTATGAATACTTAAAAAAAGGCGTTGTCGAAGGCAAGCTTCAGCCTGGTATGGTCTATTCGGAACAGATGATTGCCGATACGCTGCACGTATCGCGGACGCCTGTCCGTGAAGCCATCCAGTTGCTACGCCATGAAAATCTGGTAGAGGTATACAGCAACCGTGGCTTTGGCGTCAAAGATATTTGCGCTGCCGATATAGAGGAAATTATCCAGGCACGTCTGGCTATCGAAGGCTTTGGCGTCCGGTTATTGGCGCGCCAATACGCTAGTGCTCCGGCACAAGACACAAGACGGCAGTTACAGAAAACAGTAGAAGATATGAAAAAAATCAAGGCAGGCAAAAAAAATCACTATTTGTTTACCCAAGCCGATGTATCTTTTCACCGTTTACTCGTTCAATTCACGAATAATCCGTATTTGATGCAGGTTTCGGATATGATACAGACGAAGCAGGCACAGGCAACAGTACATTCGTTACAGGAACAATCGCGTATGGATCAGGCTGTTGAAGAGCACGAAAGAATCCTTTCTGCGTTGGCGACAGGAGAAGAAGAGGAAGCCGTACATGCTTTTGAATATCACATGCAAGTAACACGGCAGATTCTTCATGCTGAAAGTGGTCTCGAAGACGCGTAAAGTAAGAGTGGTATTTATTTTTACATGTAGTTATATTAAAGGAGGAAACGAGTATGTTAAAAGTTGGCTTTGTAGGATTAGGTGTTATGGGTAAACCGATGGTTATGAACATGCTGAAAGCAGGCATTGAAGTAACCGTATCGGATTTGAAACAGGAATTAGTTGATGAAGTCGTTGCTGCAGGTGGTAAATCGGCTGCATCGCTGAAAGAATTGGCAGCCGGTAAAGACGCTGTCTTCACGATTTTGCCGACGGCTGCTATCGTACAGAGCGTACTTACGGCTGAAGACGGCATCCTCGCCGGTGTCGATGCCGGTACGGTAGTCGTAGACAGCAGCTCCGTATCTCCTATTGAATCCCAGCAGTGCCGCGATTTGGCAGCTGCCAAAAATTGCCCCTTCCTCGATGCGCCTGTAAGCGGTGGCGAAGAAGGCGCTATTAACGGTACCCTGGCTTTCATGATCGGTGGCGACGAAAAAGCAGCCGAAAAGATCAAAGAAGCCTTTGAAGCTATGGGTTCGAGCTGGCTCGTCGTCGGCCCGACAGGCAGCGGCTCCGTTACTAAACTGGCTAACCAGATCATGGTTAACGTCAACATTTGCGCCGTTGCTGAAGCACTCGTTCTGGCACAAAAAGCCGGCGCCGATCCGAAAAAAGTTTTTGAAGCTGTTCGTTGCGGCTTAGCAGGCAGCACCGTATTGGAAACGAAAGCTCCGAAAATGTTCAACCGTGACTTCCGCGCTGGCGGTACGATCAAGGTTAACCTGAAGGATATTACAAACGTCATGAATACAGCCCGTGACCTCCAGGTACCTCTCCTCCTTTCCAGCATTGTACAGCAGATCCAGCTCAGCCTTAAACAGTCTGGCCATGTCATGGACGATCATGCCGGCTATGTACAGTTCTACGAACAGATTTCCGGCGTTACCGTAAAGACCAACGAAAAATAAGACCTGAGCGAAAGGGGAGACAAACAGCATGGCAAAAGTATTAAAGGCTGAATTATTTCAGTCCTTGCCGAAAGTACAGGTAGATGAAGAAAAAATCAGTCAGGAACTCCTGAAGGAATTAAAGGAATTCAATAAAAAAATCGTTGTGCTCGATGATGATCCGACAGGTACGCAGACGGTTCACGACATTTCTGTATATACAGAATGGACGGAAGACACGCTGACCCAGGGCTTTAACGAAGAAAATTCGGAATTTTATGTGCTCACCAATTCCCGTGCGTTTACCCAGGACTATACGCGCCAGGTACATACAGATATTGCCAAACGCGTGTCCGACGTAGCCAAAGCAACGGGTAAAGATTTCATCATCATCAGCCGCAGCGACTCTACACTGCGCGGGCACTATCCGCTGGAAACGAAAACCCTGAAAGAAACGCTCGAAACCAACGGAGCTCCCGTCATCGATGGGGAAGTACTCATGCCGTTCTTTAAAGAAGGCGGCCGCTTTACCATTGGCAACGTTCACTATGTACAGGAAGGGGAATACCTCGTTCCGGCTAACGAAACGGAATTTGCCCAAGACAGCACCTTTGGCTATAAAGCGGCTACGATGCCTGAATACATTGAAGAAAAAACGGGCGGCGCCTTTAAAGCAGACAGCGTAACCTGCATTTCTTTAGAAGATCTGCGGGCCGGTAATGTCGATGCTATTGCTCAGCAGTTGGTTGCCGTTCATGACTTCAACAAAGTAATCGTCAACTGCACCGATTATATCGACGTAAAAGTATTTGCGCTGGCTTTGCTGAAAGCCATGCGTGAAGGCCGTCATTTCATGTTCCGTTCGGCAGCTGCACTGACGAAGGTATTGGGCGGCGTGTCCGATAAAGAATTGCTGACGAAAGATGAATTGGTCGTCAAAGGCAATACGAACGGCGGTCTCATCATCATTGGCTCCCATGTAAAGAAGACGACTCAGCAGCTGGAAAAGCTGCAGGAACTGGATAGCATTGAATTCATCGAATTCAATCACCTCATGGTTCTGGAATCGGATGAAAAACTGGAAGCTGAAATCGAACGGGTTATTAAAAAGACGGAAGATAATATTAAACATGGCGTAACGACAGCCGTTATGACAGGCCGTAAGCTGTTAAAGATGGATACGAAAGAAGATTCGCTGCGCGTTTCCGTTAAGATTTCTGATGCCCTCGTACAGATTGTCAACCGTCTGACGATTCAGCCGAAATTTATCATTTCTAAAGGCGGTATCACGTCCAGTGACGTAGCTACCAAGGGCCTGCATATTAAAAAAGCCCTGGTTCTGGGCCAGGTTGCTCCGGGGATTCCTGCCTGGAAAGCCGGCAGTGAAAGCAAGTTCCCGGGTATGAGCTATGTTGTATTCCCGGGCAATGTAGGCGAAGTAACGACGCTGCGTGACGTCGTTGCTATGATGAATGTCTGAGACAGGAGTTAGTCTATGCTGATCAATCTTAAACAAATGCTGCAATATGCAGAGGAAAGGAAGATTGCTGTACCTTCTTTTAACGTGTATAACGTAGAATCGGTACAAGCTGTCTGGCAGGGGGCGCAAGAAACCCAGACGCCGGTTATTATCTCGTTTGGTGAGTCCTATGACAGCCATATGCCTATTGAAGCAGCTGCAGCGCTCATTTTGTCTTATGTACGTGATGCGTCTTTGCCTGTCGTCTTGCATTTGGACCATTGCCGCAATGAAAAGAATATTCTTCGTGCCCTGCGGGCTGGCTTTACTTCCGTCATGTTTGATGCGTCAGCCCGTCCGCTTCAGGAAAATATTTCCCAGTCCCGCCATATTGTCTCCCTGGCCCATGCCTTGGATGTCAGTGTAGAAGGGGAACTGGGCTACATGAATGAAGAAGACGGCAGTGGTGTAGTGCAAGGACCACAAGGGTATACGACCGTTGCAGCGGCACAGCAGTATGCGTTGGAAAGCGGTATAGATGCATTGGCAATTGCTATTGGCAATGCCCACGGTATTTATAAAGGAACACCGACACTCGATTTGGAACGCCTTTCTGAGATTGAAGCCGCTACGGATATTCCCTTGGTGCTTCATGGCAGCTCCGGAATTCCGTTCCCCTTACTGCAAGAGGCCATTGGCCGGGGCATCCGCAAGATCAACATCAATACGGAAGTGTCTACTGCAGGCATTCAGGCTGCGCGTGTGTTCCTGGCAGAACATAAGGATCCGAATACGCGGTTTGAAACCATGACCAAGGCCGCTGAAGCAGCTATGGCCCAGGTAGTAAAAAAATATATACATTTATGCAGCCAGCAGTGAGTAACTGATGACTGCGCTTACGCACGACACCGGATAAGGGAAGAATCGGGTGTCGTGCGTATTTTTTGTGTCTAAAAGGCGATCATTGCATTTTTGATATAAGAAATGATTTATTTATGTTTTGTATGCATGACACACATTCCTGATTGACATTTTTTAAATATGTTATATAATAAAAATATAAAGAAACCAGTGTGATCATTAAGTACGTACTTAATGTAACATTGTTAGTGTCCTAGTATTATACAAAAACGATTCCCTAGCATTGCGAGCGAGAAGTCAAAAGGAGACTCTGCCTTACCGTACTCTGCGAGTAGCTCTGACAGTATTGGTTCTGCCCCCCGTTTTAACAAAACGAACGATGAACAACGCTGAGAACCAACTGGAGGGGAGGGCATCATTATGAATAGAATTAAAAACGCTATTCCGCTGTTAACAACTGTGGTTATCATTAGCCTTGCAGCTGCCGTCATTTATTTTGAATAATTTGTTTGTAGAGATGATACAGAAAGAGGCATAGAAACTGCCGCTGCGTTAGTGCAACGGCAGTTTTTATTTTGTCCGTGTGGCTCCTAGGCTACACCCCGCCAGATGGCGGGTCGTATGCAGAGGTACTGGAACACTAACAACTGCAACGATCACAGAGGAGAAAAAGGAGAGGCATATGGCAGAAAACCGTATTTTAGCACAAGATATAGCCGATCAAATTTTAGCCATGATTACGGAAGAAAAACGCTTCCATGCAGGCGACCGGCTGCCCAATGAAAACGATTTTTCCAGGGAACTCCATATTAGCCGCAATACGTTGCGCGAAGCAATCCGTATTCTCAGTGCCTATGGCATTTTACATATCCGTCGGGGCAGCGGTACCTTTGTTACCGACGCTGTCAAAAAAAAGGATTTGGAAAAACGGATCAATCCCTTTTCGGAGATGGAATTGGACGTACACGACTTTAATGAATTAAATGAAATGCGGCTCATTCTGGAACCGGCAGCTGCCTATTTGGCGGCCAAACGGGGCAGCGAGCGGGAAATTAAGCGTATCGTAGAATTAGGTCACGAAGTTGAAAAAAAAATCCGTAACCGTGAAGACCGCACGGAAGCGGATAAAGCGTTTCATGCAGCCATTATCCAGGCTGCGCACAACCGCTATCTGGAAAAGATGATTCCTATTTTGTACCGCATCATAGCCCAGGATGTATCCTATTACGATCAGTATGTACAAGCCGGCGAAAGCACCATAACGGATCATCTGTTAGTAGCAGAATTTTTGGAACGCCGCGATCCGATTGGAGCGCGTGATGCCATGCGAATCCATATGCAGCATGGTATTACTAAAAATCATTTTGATATATAATGTGAACGATAGAGAGAATACTTCCACCCTTTGTGGCAGAGGTATTCTTTGAATTTATCTTTCTAAAGGTTTGGAAATTTCCTTGACAGAAGAAACAAGTAAGCATATAATATCCAAATTAGTTGAACAACTTCATCATGTCCAACTAATGTGAGCATGTTTGCCACCAATACAAATAATAGCCACATCCACAAGAGAAAAAGACTCCGGAAGCCACGCCGGAGTCTTTTTCGTTATATAGAGATACCTCTTGCTATAGTATATAAAAAAGCCAGCCTATAACAGGCTGGCCTTTTTATATGTTCATTAGTTATTGCTGTCAGCAATGCATTCATTGAGATCGGCAACTAAGGCATCTACGTCAATTCCGTGTGCACCGGCACCTTCGCCGATAGTTTCGAAATGAGCGGCCATGCAGCCAATGCAGCCCAGACCATAAGCCTGGAAGATCTGAACGATCTGCGGATATTTCTGGACAGCAGCAATAATACCTGTATCTTTAGTAATAGCTGGCATTTTGATTCCTCCCTACGAAATACAGTTCCGGACGTTAATCTCCGGACTTGAGTTTATTATATCATACTTATTTCGCTTGACTAGTGCCATTTGCAACGAAAAATGAAGAAAGTTTACGTTTTTTGTCCTCTTAAGGGAAAAGACGTTATTTTTCGACACTTGCCGTATCGAGAAGGGTACCGTCAGGCAGGAAGCACTGGAAGGTAAGCTTATTTTTCGTTGCTTCCATGACCATGTAATTGTCTGTTTCCGGCTGGGGTGGTACGTATTCGTCTAAGGGATGGGTGGCCCAGAGGCTGGGATACCGTACGTTGCCGGCAACGCCCGTGAGGATGTAGAGCGGACCTGCGGGATCGCGCTTAAACTGGCGGATGTGGCCGCGGTTACGGTACGTGTGGAGATGGGCCGACAAGACGACGTCGACGCCGATTTGGTCGAAAATAGGCATGAACGTTTCCCCTTCAGCAGAAAAGCCGTTTTGCCGGTCGCCACTACGTACAGCCGGATTGAAGGCGTATTGCAGAGGATCCTTGTGCATGATGATGATTTTCCATTTCTTGTCCGTCTTAGCAGCGTCGTCCGTAAGCCAGGCCACTTCGTCGGCTTCCAGGGACGGCTGGAACTGTTCCATTTCCGTAAACTGCGTGTCCAGGCAGATAAAGTGGATGTCGCCGTAATCGAAGGTATAGAACTGGTTCTTGTATTTCTTCAGGCCGTTATCGGGCAAGGAGAAGTAATGTACGTAGGCTTCGGGGAAGCGGACCTTCCAGTCGCGGTTGTACGTTTCGTGATTGCCCGGAATGGGTGCAATCGGAATGGTACTGGCCATCTTTTCAATGGCACCGAACCAGGCGCTCCACTGATAGTGGTCCTGGCCGTTATCGACGAGGTCGCCCATGTTGATGTAGAACTGGGCGTCTTGGTTGCGTTCATACGCCGGCACGGCCGTATCACGTCAGACGGAGTAGTCACTGGACTGGGAATCGGGGAAGATGAGGGCCTTAAAATCGCTGCCCTCTGCCGTGTGAAGCGGATACCAGTCACTCCGTTTGTCGCCGTAACCAATGCGGTACTCATACGCCGTACCGGGCTTTAAATCCTGGATTGTCGCTGTGTGGAGGTACGTCGTCGTATCGTCGTCCGTAAAAGTTTCATTGCCGGCAGAAATGACAAAGGCATCTTCAGCATCCTTTAGGCGGTATTCGACAACCGCTTCTTCCTCAGAAAGGGCTGATTGCCAGGAAATGGTACGTGACGTACGGCTGTCTGCCGTAATGACCTGCCACAAATGGAGCATGTCCACATCGCTCGTGAGCTCATAATGGGCAGCCGCCGCCTTGGTCGAGCGCACAGCCTGATGGGTCACGGTTTTGGCGCCGGGAATAAATTCATATGCTAAACCGCCGGCAACACCGATAGCGGCCAGGCCGGCGAGCTTTAAAAATGTTCTGCGTGAAATAGGTTCCAAATAAAAGGCCCCCTCTATATCCTTTTAAACATAAAGAAATAATAATATCTATTATAGGACCTGAAGTGTGCTTTAAGTCAAGTATTGGCAGGGAAAAATATGACTTTTAGAGGAAGG
>ERZ836760.3091-NODE-3091-length-11095-cov-3.648551_pt1 | contig 11095 bp, 8 predicted proteins | sample MGYA00519941_ERZ836760 | MGnify/ENA primary metagenome ERZ836760 (study PRJEB31850, sample SAMEA3708807) | human gut metagenome | biome: human gut; feature: human-associated habitat; material: faeces | place: China | collected 2014 ... | reverse complement strand
GCGGGCGGGAGCAGTTCGATTTTTTGCGTACCGTCGCGCTTCCTGAACTGGAACGTTCTCGGCCGCGTCGTACCTGGAACATACTATGCGCCGGCTGTTCCACGGGCGAAGAGTGCTATACCGCGTCTATGATCGTAGAGGACTATAGCCGCGATCACGCTATTCCCCCAGTGCGCATTACGGGCATCGACGTTTCAAGCGCGGCCATCGCGAAAGCCCGCCAAGCGGTGGATCACCCTATGCATGTGGAAAAGGTTCCGCCGCACTGGCTTTCGGACTACTTCACGCGCACCGGGGAAACCTATACGGTAACCGCCCCGATTCGCCGCCGCGTAGCGTTCGCGCAGGCGAATCTTTGCAATCCTGAGGCGCTGCGTCGCCGCTACGACCTTATTATATGCCGTAATGTTATTATTTATTTTGACGAACGCACTCGTGAGCAGGTGCTTGACAACTTGTATCGCCATTTAGCCGTTTCGGGTTACCTTATTCTCGGCCACGCGGAAATACTCCGTGACCGAGCAAGATTCGACTACAGGAAAGATTCGGTATATCAAAAGCGACCGGAAGCGACCGCCTTATGAACCTGTCATTTAAAAACGCGAGCATTAGCCGCAGTCTCATGGTTTCCTACCTCACGATCATCGTGCTGTTCGTGGTTTCTATTTGCGTGGCTATCTTCGGCGTTCATCAGAATTCAGTGATGACCACGGAGTTTTACGAGCGTCCGTATCAGGTGTCGAAAAGCGCCATCTTGCTGCGCAACACCATCGAGCAAACGTCTGCTTCGCTGAGGCAGTGCATTCTGACGGATGACCCCGCCGAAAGAACGCAGCTTGTCTCCGACATCGAGCAGCTGGCAATCGTGCGCGAAGCCGAGTACAACGTTGTTGCCAGCAATTTCAAAACCGACGTGGATGTTCTGACGCAGTTCGCCCTGACAAGCGAAAGCCTTATCGTTGTTCGCGATCAGGTTATCGAAGCGATACGCGCGGGCGACATCGAGCGGGCGCACGAGATGTACGATCAGAGCTACACGCCGCAAAAGGACATCATGGTGGCGCTGGCGAACAGCATCGTCGATATCGCCGAAAAGGAAGCTCTTGAGTACTCGCAGGATACAACCTACGTGGAAATCGCAACTTCGGTCATCATCGTGCTGCTGGGACTTTGCGCCATCGCGCTGGTGATGGTGCTTTGGCGTCGCATTACTCGTGCCATTGCGGTACCGGTGGTCGAGATCGAAGACATAGCGCGGCATGTGGCGGAAGGCGATCTTACGGTGCGTGCCGTTGCCGATTCGAGTAATGAGCTGGGTTCCCTTGCTGCGTCCATGAACAAGACGGTGGAAACGCTGCGCCTGACGGTGGAGCGGCTAAAGGAGACGGCCGATCAGGTGGAGCGCTCTTCGTCGCAAATGGCCGACGGCTCGCAGACCGTTGCGCAGGGTTCCGCCGAACAAGCCATGGCCATCGAGGAGCTGGCAACCAGCGTGCAGGGCATTAACCAGGTGGTGGAGGAAAACAACAAGAGCGTGGTTACGGCCAACGAAAACACCGCCATGGTGCTGCATGCCGTCGAGCAGAGCAATCGTCAGATATCCCAGGCCGTGAAGATCATCGAAGACATCAGGGTGAGCACGAGCAATATCTCGCAGCTTGCGAACACCATCGAGGATATTTCGTTCCAGACGAACATTCTTGCGCTCAACGCTTCCGTTGAAGCGGCGCGCGCAGGTGAGGCCGGCCACGGATTCGCCATTGTTGCCGAAGAGATTCGGCGTTTAGCGTCGCAGGTGAGCGAGGCGTCGCGCGCGGCTGATGAGTTCGCCGCCCATGCCACCCTCAACGTGGAAAACGGCAGCGCGCTCATTAAGACGACATCGGCCAGCATGGATAACGCTGTGTCTGCTACAGAGGGCGTGAAGGAGATGATGTCCGCCATCGCATTGGCGTCAGCGCAGCAGCTGGATTCTTTGTCGCAGATTCAGGAAAGCATGAACAGCCTGTCCGACGTGATCCAGGAAAACTCGGCGGCTTCGGAAGAGAGCGCGGTGATTGGCGAGGAGCTGGCTGACCAGGCTCGCGGCCTCAAGCGCCTGATCGATCGCTTTACGCTTGAGAAGCCCGCGCGGCGCTCAAACGGTGATGGCAAGTGACCGGGCGGACTGCTGCGCCTTCGTCGGATTCGACGTCGGAATCGGATCGTGCCGAGTGCCTTCAGCTGCGTGAAGCGAACGCCGTATTGCAGGACAAGCTCGATGCCATGCGAAGCTTGGCCTTTCGCGATCAGCTTACGGGCCTGTTCAGCCGACACTACCTTACGGATTACCTAGAGCAGAAAATGCAGGAGTCCAGCCATGATTCGAACACGGTGCTGGCGCTTTGCGATATAGATGACTTCAAGGCAATCAACGACGTGCGCGGCCACCAGTCGGGCGACATCGCCATTGTGTGCATCGCCGACATTCTGGATGATTTGGCTGGGAGCCACCCCGTTGTTCGCTGGGGCGGCGAAGAACTGCTTATCGTCATGCTTGCAACGTCCGACCATGACGCGCTGCGCCTGTGCAATCGCATGCGCGAAGAAGTTGCCGCGTATCGCATCGACGATGGGATGGGCGAGTTCTCCTGCACGCTTACGTTCGGGCTGTGCTCGTACGATTCCGGTTTTACGCTTGCCGAGAACTTCGCGCGTGCAGACCGCGCGTTGTATCGTGGCAAGGAAACCGGAAAGAACTGCTGCACGTTCGCTCAGTCTGAAGTGGCGGGTGAACAGGCATGAAGCAGGCGAAGCGCGAGGAATTCATCGTTCAGGTTATCTTCAAGCCTAATTGCGGACTCGAGAACACGCGCGCGTCGCTTGTGATGCGCCGTATCGTGCCGCTGTGCGAAACGGCGTCGTGCCATCCCCGCGCAGTTAAAAGCGATCGATCCACCATTACGTACCTGCGTGACCACGGGCTGTTCATTCGCTTCACCTCTTCTGTTCCCGAACAGGTTTTGCTGACCATCAAAGGGTCGTTCTTTGTAGATAGATGCACCATCGTTGCTGATGAAAGCGCTATTCCTGCATACAAGAAGGAAAGCATTGCGTCTGGAGACTTGGGGGGAACCGCGTCTGCGCTGCCGTATTCGTTTGCGGACGAAAATCACCTGAACGGGCGCGGGAGCCAGCTTGTCAACGTGTTGGCGCAGTTCGAAGAGGTGCATCGCAAGTTGCGCGAGCATGCCGAGAGCATGCCGCAAGACCATGAGCTGAACAGCATCGTGCTCTCGCATACGAAGGTGGTGGACGAGCTGCGCACGGCCGTTGCGCGGTCGCGTATCGAACGGTTCGATCGCATAGCGCCATCGCTGCGTGCGCTTGTTGCCGATTGCAGCCGGCGTTTTGGCGTGCTTGTCGACCTGGACATTGCCGACGGCCACATGGTTCTCGATCGGTCGGTGCTCGCTTCAATGGAGGAGATAATCAAGCGTCTGGTGCGGTTGTGTCTTCGCGACGGGATCGAGCAGCCCGAACATCGCATTGCCGCGGGAAAGCCTGCGCGCGCTCTGCTGCGCTTGCGATTGGAGGCCGATGGATCGGACGTGGTGTGCCGCATCGAGCACGACGGCATGCCGTTCAATTCGCACGACGTTGGGCAACATGCTGCGAAACACGGGCTGCTAACGCGCCCGCTTGAGGCGTATACCGAAGAAGAACTGGGCGCCCTCCTTTTGGTCCCTGGGTTTGCCGCTGCTTCCAAAACTCCTGTTGCAGGCATGTTTTCCCAATTCAACGAAGTTGCATCGCTTTTGCAGCACGTGGGCGGTCGCGGCGAGGTGCGCAATACCGATCGCAGCACGCTTGAGATCGTGCTGCACATTCCCGTGCCGTTCACCATTATGGAAGCAGCGCTTTTGCGCACGGGTTCAATGACGTTCGCGCTTCCCGCGCAACGCATCGATCGCTTTGAAGCGTATCATGCAAACTGGATCGAGCCTGATAGCCAAAGCGCACAAGAGCCTCAGGCGGCAACGCCCCAGCGGGTTCGCGCCGCGTTTTACGTGGGAGAGGACGGGAATCGCTCGAAGCTCATAAACGGAGCGAGTTCGGGCTCGCCTTTGAAGGCGGAGGATCCTCTGCTCGTTCTGTTTTTGGAAGAGCTGGGAGAGCGGCGTTGCCTTGTGGTGGACGCCGTAGTTGGCTACGAGCGGATTTCCGTAAGCCGGCTGCCGCAGTTGCTCGATCGGGGGTCCTTGCGCAAGGCCGGGTGCTTCGGCTATGCGCTTCTGAAGAACGGGGATCCTTGCGCGGTCGTGAGCATCCGTCATCTGTTGAACGCAGCGTTCAAGGAAGAGGGTTCCCATGCGTGACGTTGAGCAGCGCTTACGGTGGATAGAGGAACTGATAGGCGGCGGCCAGCGGGAGGCGCATCGCTCGAACGCGCTTGTCGTTCCCGTCGCAAACGGCAACATCGCCATTGCGTTCTCCTCTATTGAGGAAGTGGTGTCGTCGGGCAAGATGAAGTCGTTGGCGTTTCTTCCTAAGGAGTTTAGCGGCGTGCTCTCGCAAGGCTACGAACTTGTGCCGGTGCTCGATGTTGAGGCATGCGTCAGCGAGTCATCGTCTCAAATCGTGATCGTGCGCAGCAATGATTGCTTGTTGGGGCTGCGCTTTTCGGGCGATCCCTACGTGATCGACTTGAACGAGCTGGATCATGCGCCGTTGAAGACGGAATCCTTGCAAGATGCCGCCCGCGCTCCCTTGTCGCTGCTGGACGTCGACGCCATGGTTTCCTCGCTGCTTGCTGTTGGCTGATCGCGCGGATTGTCGGCGCTTGCGAGGCGGTATACTGGGCAGCGTTGATCGCTCGTTTTGGCTTACGAACTCGCAGGAGGTTGTTCGTGGAATTCGTCATTGCAACAGCTGAGCACCTTGATCGCATGTGCGACATAACCGACCAGGCGAAGCGTCAGCTTCGGGGTTTGGACGTGAATCAGTGGCAAAACGGGTACCCCTGTCGCGAAACGTGGGTGCAGGACATAGCGGACGGCTGCACGTATCTTGCCATGGAAGACGGTTCGGTGCAGGGGATCTTTGCCTACAAAGAGGGCCCCGATCCTTCGTATGCCGTCATCGACGGCGCGTGGTTGACCGGCGACGATGCGCGCTACGTGGCGCTGCATCGCGTGTGCGTGGCGGACGAAAGCAAGGGAAAGGGCGTGGCGGGCGCGATGTTCCAGTATGCGTTCGACCTTGCCTGCCGCGCCAACATGGCTTCCGTGCGCATCGACACGCACCCCGAAAACGTTCCGATGCGGCGTGCGCTTGAGAAGGCGGGCTTTCGGTATTGCGGCGAGATTCGTTTGGCCGAAGGCGCCGAACAGGGCGACCTGCGCATTGCGTTCGAGAAGGAACTGGCCTGATCGTAGGCTCGCGTCGCATCGGAACGCGCGCGTCGCCGCATGCCGTCGTCGGCTCACGCAGCATGCGCGACCGCTTCGCCTACGCGGCCGGGAACCTCAGCACCAGGTACACGCCCGCCATCAGCACCGTGAGCAGCATGATGGGGAAGGCCGTTTTGAAGAAGCCCATGAACGTGATCTCGTAGCCGAACTTCTTGCTGATGTCGGACAGCACTACGTTCGCGCTGGCTCCGATAAGGGTGCCGTTGCCACCCAGGCACGCACCCAGGGAGACGGCCCACCACAAAGGCGTTACGTCCATGCCCGACGCTTCCATGGTCAGCAAGATGGGGATCATGGTGGCTACGAAGGGTATGTTGTCCAGGAAGCTGGAGATGACCGCCGATCCTATCAGCAGCACCAGCATGGTTACGAACACGTTGCCCCCGGTCATGTCCACCAGCCCGTTCGCCAGCATGCCGATGACGCCGGTTTCCGCCAGCGCTCCAACAATGACGAACAGTCCGGCGAAGAACGAAAGCGTGGTCCATTCCACCTGCGAGAGCGCGTCTTCGATGCTCGTGCCCGATAGCAGGATGGTGATGCCGGCCACGCCGAGCGCGATGATGCTCGATTCCAGCCCTAGCGCTCCGTGCCCCATGAATCCGACGACTACGACGCCGGTCATGACAACGCTCAACTTGAGCAGGCGCGCGTCTTTGATGTACGTGCGCTCGTCAAGCTCCATGACGCGGGCGCGTTCTTCGTCGTTGACTTTCATGGCTCGTCCGTACATGAAGTAGAACACTATCAAAATCGCGGCCAGGATGACTACGACGGCAGGGGCGTCCATCATGATGAAGTCGAGGAACGTGAATCCTGCGGCCGATCCGATCATGATGTTCGGGGGATCGCCGATGAGCGTGGCGGTTCCGCCGATGTTCGACGCCATGATCTCGGTCATGAAGAACGGGATGGGGTTGATGTCGAGCAGGCGGCATACGGTCAAGGTCATGGGCCCGATGAGCAGCACGGTGGTCACGTTGTCCAAAAACGCAGATAAAACGGCGGTGAGCAGCACGAACAAAAGCATGATCTTCCAGGGGTCGCCTCGTGCGATGCGCGCGCTCTTGATGGCCAGGTACTCGAACACGCCCGACAGTTTCACCACCGACACGAACAGCATCATGCCCAACAGCACGCCCAGCGTGTTGAAGTCGATGTGCTCCATGGCTGCGTCGAACGGCATTACGTGCAGCGCGAGCACCACCATGGCGCCCACGATGGCCGCGAGCGACCGATGCAGCTTTTCGGTCATGATCGCCAGCATGACAACCACGAATATGACGATGGCTATGATCTGATTTGTGTCCATGCGGATTATTGTACGCCCGAAGCGGCAATCGAGGCTGCACTTTTCCAGCGTCCTGTCCGTCAATATGCGTCGAATGGCGGGCAGCGGGCTGCATGACGCCGGCATCCGCCCGACGTCTGTCGTTGGTTTTCCTTCCGCGCGGCGCACGTTCCCTCTTAGGCTGTCTGAGGATGCTGCGCTTCGGTTGGCGCGCGGGCGCAACCTGATGATTGTATGGAGGGGCGTGCCTTGCGGGCACGGGGCGCGTTCGTGCGCGACAACCGAACGGGTATACTGATCGCATTGAAGCCGTACTACACGTACTACAAGACGAAGGACACTTTATGGGTTTGCAGTTCGCCGCCGCACGCGCCGTGAGCGCCGTCTCCACGTGGGGACTGAAGAACGTGTTTCATCGCCCTGCCGCCAACTTTCCCGGGAAGATCGCGCTGTACGTCGATCCGCGCATCATCGCCGATCTGACGCCGAAGCTGGCCAAGGGCTCGGTTGCGGTGGTCGGTACGAACGGGAAGACCACGGTCACGAACCTGCTTGCCGATGTGCTGGAGCAGGCGGGCCAGCGCGTGGTGTGCAACCGGACCGGAGCGAACCTGGATTCGGGCGTGGCCACGGCGCTGCTGCATGCGGGCCCGTCCGATTGGGGCGTGTTCGAAACCGACGAGCTGTGGCTGGCGAAGATCCTGCCGCATCTGAAGGCGAACTACGTTGTTCTGCTCAACCTGTTCCGCGATCAGCTGGATCGTGTGGGGGAGATCGACCGCATCCAGGACAGCATCGTGGGCGCGCTGGCTTCGTCGCCCGACACGGTGCTGGTCTACAACGCCGACGATCCGTTGTGCGCGATGATTGCCGAGCGTGCGGAAAACCGGTCCATCGCGTTCGGCGTTGCTCAGGATATGGGCTTGCCTCAGAACACGGTGGCCGACGCCACTATGTGCCAGCGTTGCTCGTCGATGTTTGAATATGCGTTTCGCCAGTATGGCCAGCTGGGAGATTTTCATTGTCCGACCTGCGGTTTCTCTCGTGCAAGCCTTGATTTTGCCGCCGAGGACGTGCGCTTGAGCACGGACGGCTTGTCATTTCAGCTGGGAAAGCCCCAGCAGGGTGTTGCCGCAAACGCGGGCGCGTTTTCGGTGCGCGCTCCGTTCAGCGGCGCGTACATGGTGTACAACCTGGCGGCGGTGGGCGTTGCCGCAAGCCTGCTCGGCTGCTCGAACGACGCGCTTCAGCAGGCTATCGATGCGTTCGACCCGCAGAACGGGCGTTTGCAATCGTACGAGATTGCCGGTCGGTCGGCGCTGCTCAACCTGGCAAAGAACCCGACCGGGTTCAACCAGAACCTCAAGATCATCTTGCAGGACGAAGGACCCAAGGCCGTGGCGTTCTTCGTCAACGATAAAGAAGGCGACGGTCGCGACATCTCATGGCTGTGGGACATCGATTTCGAGGAGCTTGCCGCCGAGCGCGACTTGCTGGTGTTCGCGGGCGGCATTCGCCGCAACGACCTGCAGGTTCGCTTGAAGTATGCCGGGCTTGACGCGCAGCTGATCGATGACGCTCACGACCTGTTCGGGCGTTTGTCCAACGTGCCTGCCGAGGTCAAGGCGTACCTTATTGCAAACTACACGGCGCTTCCTCCCGTTCATGCCGACATGGACGCGCTGGCCGCTGCTGAAACCGCGCCGTCGGCAGGCGCGCCGGGCGCTTCGGGCACGCTCGCTGCTGCGGACGCATCCGACGCTTCGCAGGCGCCTGTTGCTGCTGCGAGCGCGCCCTCGGCTTCGCAGGTGCCCCCTGCCGCCGACCCGTCGGGTTCCGAGGCCCCGCTTGTTATCGCGCACCTGTTCCCCGACCTGCTCAACCTGTACGGCGACGGCGGCAACGTGCGCATTCTGGAACGCCGCCTTCGCGACCGAGGCGTTGCCGTGGAGGTCAAGCGCGTGAACCACGGGCAGTCCGTCGATCTGGCGGACGTCGACTTGGTGTTCTTGGGCGGCGGGCCCGATCGCGAGCAGCGCTTGGCTTCCACCGAGCTCATGCGCATGCGCGATGAGCTGCGCGCCTTCGTCGAGGACGACGGCGTGTTGCTGGCTATTTGCGGCGGCTATCAGATCCTCGGCAAGGAATGGCTGCTGGGCGACGAGGTGGTCGAGGGCCTGGGCATCGTCGACATGACCACCGAGCGCGCGGCGGGATCCGCTGACCGGCTGATCGACAACATCGTGCTGGACTCGCCTTTGGCGCAGATGCCGGTGGTGGGGTACGAGAACCATGCCGGTCGCACGCGTCTTGGCGCCGGCGTTCAGGCTTTCGGGCGCGTGGTTTCCTCGGTGGGCCATGGCAACAACGACGACGACAAGCAGGACGGCGTGCTGTACAAAAACGTGGTGGGAACGTACCTTCACGGTCCGCTGTTGGCGAAGAATCCGCAGGTGGCGGACGCTTTGCTGGCTCGGGCGCTCGAGCGCCGCGCCGCGCGTGCGGAAGTTCCCGCCCCCTCCCTTGCGGCGCTTGACGACACGGCGGAAAAGGCTGCGAACGAATACCTGTGCAAGCGCTTGAACGTGCGCGTTTAACGAATGGCGAGGACGGCTTCCTTGAGGAGCCGCCCTCGATTCGCTATGGGCTTTTCCTAGTAAAGGCTTGTGCGCGCTTGCGCGGTCGCGCGTTCGTCGGCACAATACGTCCATGGACTCTCAACGAAGCAATCAAAGGCGCCCTTCGCGCGCGCATGAGGAATCACCTCGACCCACGCAAGAAAACCGTTCTTCGCGGCCCGGTCCCGTTCGGGCTTCTCGACCGGCCGCCTCGCGCGGCGCGGGCGATGGCGCAAGAAGGCGACCGAGCGTTCAATCCGCATCTTCTCCTACGCCTCGCGCTCGATTGTCGCGCAACGGCGCTGACGTGCCGCGCTCTTCAAAGCGGAAGCGACCCAGCAAGCTGGTGATCGCGCTTGCGGTGGTGGGCGTGCTCGTGTTGGGCGGAGTCGGCGCGGCGTTTGCGTACTACGGCATTTTGTCGGGGAACCTGCACGCCGGGGTCGATGCCAAGTTGCGCGCGGCGCTCGTTGATACGGATTTGGCGAAAGAGCCGTTCTACGTACTGCTTATGGGCACGGACGGGTCGAACGATCGCCAGGCTTCCCAGGAATACGCAGGGGACCAGTTTCGCAGCGACAGCATCATACTTGCGCGGATCGATCCGGTCGACAAAAAGGTCACCATGGTTTCGATCCATCGAGACACCCTGGTTGACATGGGCGAATACGGTCAAAACAAGCTGAATGCCGCTCACGCTATTGGCGGTGCGGCACTGGCGGTGGAGACCGTGTCCAAGTTGGCGGGCGTGCCCATTTCCCATTACGCGGAAATCAACTTCGACGGCTTCAAGGACGTGGTGGACGCTTTGGGCGGCGTTGAGGTGGACGTTCCCATGGAGATCGACGACGAAGACGCCGGCGGCCACTTGGATGCCGGCGTGCAGACGCTCAGCGGCGATCAAGCCCTTATCCTGTGTCGTTCGCGGCATGCGTACGATGAGTTCGGAGACGGCGATTCGTATCGCGCGGCGAACCAGCGATTGGTTCTGGGGGCTATTGCGAAGAAGATCCTCTCGGCTGACGTGGCCACCATGGCAAGCACCGTGCAGGCCCTTTCCCAATACGTGACCACCGATCTTGAAATTACGGACATCGTGGGCATAGCTCAAACCATGCAGGGGCTTGATCCGGCAACGGATATGTATTCCGGCATGGAACCCACCACGTCCAGCTACATCGACGGCGTGTGGTACGAGATCAACAACGTCGAGCAATGGAAGGCCATGATGGCGCGCGTTGACCAGGGTCTTCCGCCTACGGAGGGCGATATCGTCGACGAGGTGTCGGGTACCATCTTGGCCAGCACGGGCAGCGGGCAGCTTGTGAACGAGAGCGGCGATTTGAGCGGCGGCGGCGCTTCGCAGAAGCGTTCGGGAACGGTTGCGGTGCGCAATGGAAACGGCATAACCGGCGCGGGGTCCCAGGCTGCCGAGCGCGTTCAATCGCTGGGCTACAAGGTGGAGTCGGGCAATGCGGACAGCTTCGATTATCCGCAAACGCTTGTCGTATACGAGCAGGGTGGAAAAGCGGATCGCGCCCAAGAGATTGTCGATGCGCTCGGCGTGGGCAAGGCCATGGCCAACGACGGCTCGTACATCATCAACGCTGATTTCCTGGTGGTGCTGGGAGCTGATTGGAAGTAGCTTAGAAGCCCATCGTCCAATCGTTGAGCAGCATGCCTTTCGCCAAGCCCAATAGCAAGATATGCGCAGGGTAGTATGCGTAGAAGAA
>ERZ836760.3090-NODE-3090-length-11104-cov-3.491990_pt1 | contig 11104 bp, 1 predicted proteins | sample MGYA00519941_ERZ836760 | MGnify/ENA primary metagenome ERZ836760 (study PRJEB31850, sample SAMEA3708807) | human gut metagenome | biome: human gut; feature: human-associated habitat; material: faeces | place: China | collected 2014 ... | reverse complement strand
AGTATATGATCAGTTTAATTCAAATAATAATGAGATTGAACTACTTTTACTTGAAAATGAGAAGCTTAATGAATACTTGAGCAGATTAGATAGAATGGAACAGAAAGTAAGAGCAGGAAATTAAATAGGGGGAAAGATTTTATGAGAAAGAACGACATTGAAAAATCTCTAAAAAGATTTTTAAAAAGAAAAGTCAGTTATTCAGTTTCACTTTTGGTAGCATTTATGATAACAGGCGGAATAGCTGCAGGAGCAGGAATAACAGCAGAAGAGATTCATGAAACAAAAGAAGAGCTGCTGACAAAGATTCAGAGGGAGAGAGAAGAGATAAAACAGAAATTGCTGGAGAATGATTCTAAATTGAAAGCATTGAATCTGGATTCAAGAATTCTTTTAAAAGAAGCAGATTTTTATTCAAAACCAGTAGAGCCAGCTTATGGTTTTACAATGATAGGAGGATTTAAAAAAGCTGATAGTGTAGGGAAAGACTGGAAAGGGAGTGTAAGAGGAGATACTCCAATGGATAAAATGAGAAAAAGATTTAATGAGGTACATGGAAACTCTACAGAAAATGGAGAAAAGGGAACACTTTTGGAAGCAGCCCAATATACACATAATAATAGAGCAGGAGGATATGCATCAAGTGGCTGGATAAATATGAATGGAAATTATCATTTAAATACTAATGTATATGATGCAGAGGCAAAATTATTTATTCTTCCAGTAGTAAAGGCACCAGTAGTAATAGAACCTACAATACCAAATGTATCATTTACAGTCCCAACAGCTCCAACAGTAATACCAGTGACATCACCAGCAATAGCATCAATAACAGTAGGAGCAGTAAATGTGACAGCTCCAACAGTAGTAACCCCAACAGTGACACTGCCGACAACCCCAGCAGCACCAGGGGATATAACAGTAACAGTAAATGAACCAAATATAAATGTGAACATAGGGGCAATAAATGTAGCAGGACCAGGGGTATTAAATATCCCTAATTTAGTTACCCCTAATATAGTGATTTCTTTGAATCCTGTGGCACCACCTTCAATTATACCTCCATCACCAAGTGTATCTACACCAGCAGCACCAGCAGCACCAAATTTTGTATCATATGTAGCGCCTGGAGGATCATGGTTAGGAGGATATACAGCATACCAAGGAGTCAATTATTTTAATCCTGCAATTTTATATGCAAATACTAACTCTTTAGCTAGTTTAGGAACTACTGCAAATTTAGCTAGTGGAAGTGTAAGAAGACAAACAGATACTGCTATGCCTCTTTTTTCTAATATGCAGATAACAAATGGATCTGGGGGAGCAAGAGGAAAAGTATATGCCTATAGAACTGGAGGTGTAGCAAAAACTGGTTATAAGAATATAAAAAGTCCAGATACAGCAGTAGCATATACCCCTGTATATTATGGACCTTCTAATGGTGGGCTCACACCAATTGTTACAGGAACAGCATCGAATCCAGGATATGTTGCAAATACAACTCTTGCAGATAAAGAGATAGATCAGAAAAATAGATGGATAATGACTATTCATAAAAGAGCAGGAAATGCAAAAACGGTTGTAGAAAATATAGACTTTGAGATAGGAGGAGCTGATGGAGTTCCAGGTTCTACAGGTTGGAGCAGTGGAGATGCAGCAAAAACTGGAGAATCGGGAGTTCTCTTAATGAGAAATGATGGGGATGCCCTATTTAGAAATTCAACTATTGATCTTTTAGGAAAAACTACAATCAATGTTGATATTTTACATTATGGGGCTCACTACTTAACATCTTTAGAACTTGACAATGTAAAGATTAATATAAAAGGAGATGAGAATACATTATTCAGTAATGTTCCTCATTCAGATATTGGAGTGTGGGGAACTGTAGATGTAACTGCTAAAAATAGCAGTTGGGGATTACCACAACGTGATGATGGAGTAGGAAAACAGGGAATACATGGAAAAACAGATCTGAATATAGATACTAAAGTAAATACTATTTATTATATAAGAGCAAATGGCTCATACAGATGGAATGGATATAATGGAGGAAGTACAGTATTATCAGATGGGACTACAGCACAACACAGTCATATAGCCAACCCAGAAGCATTTTTAGTATATACTCCTCTTATGGGAAGAGTAAGATATGAAAATAAGGATTCTGGATTAAATAAGGGGATTTTCAATTTTAATGGTTCTGGAAATGTAGGAACATGGGTACAAAAATATGTTCCAGATAGAACTAAATATACGTATAACTCTGCTATGGCAGCAACAGAAGCTCCTATTATAGATTTAGGGAAAGTAATGATGAATGGGGATGGAAATGTAGGTATATACTTAGCTCAACATAATACTAGGCCAGACTATAATGGAATTTTCCAAGGAAGCTTGCCAATTGACTTCTATATAGGAACTGCATTAAATAGTAGTGGAGGAAATCAGTCAATTGATGGAAACAAAGATGGAGATGCAACAAAATCAAGTGGAAATGTGGCCCTTTATGTATCTTCAGGACAGAGAAAAGAATTAACAGTAGCCAATGGATATTTTCCTGCTACAACAAATTTAGTTACTAATGGAGCAACTAATATATATGGAACAGGAGTTCCAGGAGGAACACAAATTGGATATAAAGATTTGGATACTTTGGCTCATGCTATACAAAATCTTAAAATAGACACATATAGTGCAGTGTTTGGAAAGTATTCTAAAAATAATATAGCAATTGTTGCAAGAAATGGAAGTGTTGTTGAACTATCACCATCTACAACTATAACAGATGGACAAGGGTCAGGAACACCAGATGCAGATAGAGCAGAAGGAACAATAATAGCTTTTGCAGAGGGGGTGTGGTATAACCCTAGAACTGCAGCTGGAAATAGAGCTCCAAATGATGGGAATAATCATTTTGATGGAAAAGTAGTTATAGATGGAACATCGGGACAAAAATATGTGCCACAATATGGTTCTTCAGTTCTTGTTTCACAGAATATAGCTTTAGGAAGTAAAAAAGCTGTAGCAGTATTTGCTAAAGATGGAGCAAAGATAGAAACAAAGAGTATAACTGTTTATGGCACTGAATCTACAGGAGCCTTTGCATCTGGACATAAAAGATGGTTGGATGTGGGAATTTCAAACTTAGAAGGAAATACAGCAATTGGTGGAGGAACAGCAGCTCCTTCAGTTATTAATATAGCTGGAGATATAGTTCTTACAAATGGTGATAAAAATAAAGGTGTTGTTGCTATGAGTGGAGCAACAGGAGATGGAGCTCAAATAACTGTAACAGGTAAGTTAAATGTAGCAGGACTTGGAGCTTATGTAGATGGTGCAAAATCAAAAATAATAATAAATGGGGTAGGGAGTACTCTTACATCTGGAGAAGATGGGGCTTTAGTAGCTTTAAATGGAGGACAGCTTGAATTTAAAGGTGGAATTATAACTCATGGAGTAGAAGATCAATTGGCATTTTATTCATCTTCAGCTGGAAATTCAAGACTGACATTTACAGGAGCTACAACTTTGAATATAAGTAAAGGGGTAGTTTTCTATGGAGATACTTCAGACTTTACTGCTGGAACAGGAACTACAGCATACAATGGAATGAATAATCTTACAGTTACTTTAACAGATAATGGAGTAAATCTTGGAGTGTTTAAAGATATAGATGTAACATGGGACGGATCAGTAACATATGTAAATGGATTAAAAACTATTCCTAAAGTTGCAGCTATAAATACAGGAACATATTGGTATAAAAGTAGTTTAGATGGAGGGAAAATTTCAATTCAAACTAATGTAAATAGAGATAATATATCAAGTGGAGGAACTTCAGGAGATGGATTTAATGACATAATTATGGAGAGAAAAGAAGTTACTTTAGAATCTGGATATACAATAACTTCTGCTAATGGAAATAGTATGTTGTTAGGATCAAATTCAACAGCAGCATTGAATACTGAATCTGGTTATACAATAAAAGGAACTATTGATATCAGTAATACATTAGGAAGTCCAACAACAGCAGCATATACAAGTTTTGGATATATTGATGTTGATACTTCAGGAGAGCTTAAGGTTTCAGAGGGAATTGGAGCTTATGGTGTTAATGGAAGTAAAATGATAAATAATGGAATAATAGAAGTTACAAACTCAAATAATATAAATTCTGGAATAGGAATGGCTATACTTGCAACAAATGCTTCTGGAACTCAAGATGCCTATGGAAAGAATACAGGGAAAGCTGGACTATGGGGAGAAGTTATTAATAAAGGAATTATTGATATAACTGGTACTCATGGAATAGGTATCTATATGGAAAATAATCATAATAGTGCACTTAAGACCCAAATGGCTATATATAATGAAGCTCCTATTACATTGGGAGATAATGGAAAAGGTATTGTAATAAGAAGCACTAATACAACTGGAGCTGGAGGAACTCTTACTCTGAAAGATTCTGGAAGCGGAAGAGATATCAAAGTTGGTAAAAATGGAATAGGTATCTATGCTCAAGGTTCAGATGTAAAAATGGATGGAAATTATGGAATAGAAATCCAAGAAGGAGGAGTAGCTCTTCAATCAGAAGGAAATAGTATAATATCTCGTACTAATGCAGCAGATAAACTTACAGTGGACTATGCAGGAACTTCTGGAACAGGGAACACAGCTATCGGAATAGCTTTTAAAGGAGTGACAGGAAATACATTTAATAATAATATGAATATGGATGTATTGAATACTAATGGTGCAGAAACTATAGTAGGTATCTATGGATCAGGAGCAGGAACTCTTACTAATAGTGGAAATATAACAGCAGAATCTACAGGTTCTTATGGAATAATTTCAGAGGGAGTAGATGTAGTAAATACAGGACTAATAACAGTTGGAGATAGTGGACTGCCAGTAAGCAGCGCAATAGGAATTTATGTAAAAGATGCTTCTGTAGATGCAGTTGGAAAAGATATTGTGATACAAGGAAATGGAGACAGCTCAACAAGTACACACCCTATAGGAATATATGCAAAGAGCAGTATTGCAGGGAACAGAGAAATAAAAGTTACTAATGGAGCATCACCAATGAGTGTTGCAGGAAAAGCTGGAATAGGAATATATGTAGAGGATACTGTTGGAACAGCTTTGAAATTAAATAATTCATCAAATATAGTTTTAGGAGATTCATCAGCAGTAGCAGACAGAAGATTTGGAATATTTATGACAAATGCTAAAAATACTGCAAATGAAACAAGTGGAATAATAACTGTAGGAGAAAATAATATAGGTATCTACAGTAAAGATTCTATACTTAAAAACAGTGGAACAATAAATGTGACACATAATGCATCTGGAACAGAAAATATAGGGATACATAATGTAACAGATAATGAAAACTTTACATTTAGTAATTCTGGAACAATAAATGTAAATGGAGTATCAAATATAGGTATCTCTGCTAAAACAACAGGAACTCACCAAGGTTCAATAGAACTAAGTGGAGGAACATTAAATGTAACAGCAGCAAGTCTTGCTGATGGAGATATTCCATTAGGAATATATGCATCAGGAAATAATATAACAATATCTTCAACAGCTTCAAGCAATATAACTGCAGATCCTAATGCTGTTGGAATATACATAGACGGAGATAATACTTCAAAAACAAGTGGATTAATAAACCTTTCTCTTTCATCTGATACAGGTGGTAAGATGGGAATAGGAGCCTACTATAAAGGTGGCGCTTTTGCAGATGCAGGAACAATGAAACTAAGCAGTACAACTACAGCGCTAAGTGGATCAGATCCAGTAAGACCTATTGGGTTATACTATGGAACAGGTTCTACACAAAATAAAACTGATATAGAAATTGTAGCAGGAAGTGATGAAATCATAGGAATGTATGGTTCAACTTTAGCACCATTTACTAACAGTGGAAATATAACATTGAATGCAAAAGGAATAGGGGCATACTTCATAGATACAGATGTAACAAATAGTGGAAATGTAACAGTAAATGCCAATGATGGATATGGAATGTACTTCAAAGGAGGAGATTCTTCATCAACAGGAACTATAACAGCCACAGGAAGTAATTCTGCTGGAGTTATTGTAACTCAGGCAGGAGCTGAATTTACAAATAGTATAGGAGGAATAATAAATTCTGGAGGAATATCATCAATTGGTGTCTATGCAGAAAACGGAACTACATTTACAAATGCAGGAACTCTGAATTCTACTCTTGCAGGAGGAAGTATAGGAGCCTTTGCTAAAGGTTCTACAATAGAAAATACAGGAACAATTGGTTCACATAATCTTGGACTATATGGAAAAGATGCTTCAACTATTAACTATACATCTGGAACAATGACTATTAACAGTGGAGTAGGAATACTTGTTGATGGACTGGCATCAACTGTTAATCTTAATGGTGGAACTATAACAGGAACTGTTAATAATACTACATCAGTAGTGGGAAAAAATACTGGAATAGTAAATCTAAATGGAACAAATATATCTCAGAGTGGTTCTGGAACAGTAGGAATAGTTATAGAGAATGGAAGTTCAACTCTAACAAGTGGAAATATATCTGTAGGAGCTGGAGGAACTGGAGTATATGCAAAAAACAGTGCAATAACTTTATCTGGATATAGTGGAAATATCACTATGGGAAATCAGGGAATAGCTATGTATTCTGAGGATTCAGCGCTGTCTTCAGGAACATTGAATGTAAACTATACTAATACTGCTAAAGGAGTAGGTATATACTATGAAGGAACAAATCCAGTAACAAATAACATAACAATAAATCATACAGGAGATAATCTTGTAAGTATATTTGCTGATGGAATCTCTCTTACAAATACAGCAGCTCAAACTATCAATGCTGATGGAATTGGAATATATGGAGACAATGGAGCAGCAGTTTCTAATCAAGGAACACTGACTTTATCTGGAGATGATACAATAGGTATCTATTTAGATGGAGCAAGTTCTACAGTAACAGATATGGGAACTATAACAGGAACTCCATCAACAGTTGGTAATAAGATAGGAGTTTATGTAAATAGTGGAGATATAATAGGAAATACAGCATATAACTTTGATATTGATGGAGGAATAGGAATCTATCTGAAAAACAATGACATAAGCTATACAGGAACTATGACTGTAACAGGAGATTCTACAATAGCAAACAGAACAATAGGTATATATGTAGATCCAGGTATAACAGGGACTCTTGGAGCAAAAATAAATGTAACAGGAGAAGATGCATTAGGTATATATCTTGCTGAAAACATGGGAGTAGCAGCAAATATAACATATAATGGAGAACTTAATATTACATCTTCAAGTACAGCAAACAAAGGAATAGGGGCTTTACTTGAACAGGGAAGCACATTCACTTTAGGTGCTGGAGGAAAAGTAGATATAGGTGGAACAAATAACATGGGATTCTATGTTAAAAATGGAGCTAACCTTAATGTATCAGGAGGAACAGTAACAAATACAGCAGCAGGTATTTTTGCATACTTAGATAATGGAAATCTTCATTTTACATCGGGAACTCCTGTAAATATTAATTTTGCCAATGTAATAGTATCAGGAGTAGCAGGGAATATACTTAATGACACTGCTATAACTGTAGGAACAAGTGGACTGCAAGGAGATAGTGGAGCAACAATAACTAACTCTAACCTAGGAACTATCAATGGAAATGTAGTAAATGCAAAGGCTATGGTAGGAACAGGAGTAGGAACTACTCTTGTAAATGCAGGAACAATAAATCTTACAGGGGATACATCAATAGGAATGTATACTGAAGATTTTGCTGTTGGAACATCAACAGGACATGTATCAGTAGGGGATAAGTCAGCAGCATACTATGTTGGAACTGATGGAACTATGAATATAAGCGGAACAGCTTCAGTAGGAGAAGACTCGACTTTACTATTTGGCGCTGGAGGAACAATCAACTATACAGGTGCTGATATAGTTATGAGCAATAAAAGTATAGCTCTTACACTTTCTGATTCAGCTGCTTCAGTAGATTTCAACACTAGAGAAGTTACAACAGGAACAGAGGGAACGGGAATATTCCTTACAGGAACAGGAGATATTTCTAAAGTGACAAATCTTGCTAAATTAAATGTACATAATAAAGCAACAGGAATATTTATGGATAATAATGTAGCATTGAATACAGGAATGGCTATAAATATCATAGGAACAGAAGCTATAGGAGTATTTACTACAAATAATGGCAATATAAATTATTCTGGAAATATGAGTTCCTCAACTATAAAAAATAAAGGAATAATCAATACAGGAACAGGAACTACTGTAAATAGTGGAACTATTCAACTTACAGGAGATTCTAGTATAGGTATGTATGGTGAGAATGGAACTATGATAAACAACTCATCAATAGAAGTAGGAAATGGAGCATATACAGGACTGATACTTAATTCAGCAGTAGCTATGTATGGTAAAAATGTAACTTCTGTATCAAACAGTGGAAATATAAAAATAGGAAAAGATGCAGTAGGTATATTTGGAGAAAATACTGTTGTAACAAACAGTAATTCTATTCAAAGTACAGGAGCAAAGAGTACAGGAATTTATGGACTTCAGGGAAGTGCTTCAAATACTGGAAGTATAGTGTTAGGAAATAGCTCTAATGGTATATTTGTAAAAAATGGAACTACAATAACAAATACAGGAAATATAACAGTGGGAAATACTAATTCAGCTGGAATCTATGGAGCAGGAACTACTTCAGTAGATCATAACAGTGGAACAATAACTGCTGGAAAAGAATCTGTTGGAATAGCTACGGAAAATGGAAACATAACAGTAGCAAACGGCGCTGTTATCAATGTAGGAACAGATTCATCATATATATATTCTGCTTCAGGAACAGGAACAAATAATACTAATCTGTCATTAAGCGATCATAGTATAGGGATGTATACAAAATCAGGAACTATGATAAATAATGCTAATATAATAGTAGGTAAATCAACTGTAGTATCAGGACTGCCTCCAAAGATTTCAGTAGGAATGGCAGCAGAATCAGGAACTGTGGAAAATTCTTCTTTGGGATATATACATGTACCTGATAATCATGGAGTAGGAATGGTAGCAAATGATCTAGGACATGGAATAAACAGAGGAACTATTCGAGTAGATGGAAATCTTGCTTATGGAATGCAGGCAACTAAAGGGTCAACATTGGAAAACCATGGAGCAATTATAGTAGATGGAGCAAATTCAAGAGGAATGGCAGCTACTGATTATTCAATAGTAAGAAATCATACTACAGGAACTATTACAGTAAATGGAGCAGACAGTGAAGGAATTTATGTAGACTATGGAGCAACTGCTGAAAACTATGGAACAATAAATGTAAATGGAGCAGGAAGAACAGGAATATATTTAGGTACTGATGGAGTTCTTCTTAATAAAGGAACAATAAATCTATCAGGAGAAGCAGATGGAGTTATAACAGGTAGTGGAAGTCTGACAAATGTAGGAGATATAACTATCAATGGACCAACAGCTTCAATAGATGGAATAACTATTACAAATACAGGAACAATAACAGTAAATGGAGCTCTTGATTTTGGAACTATAACTTTAGGAAGTACAGCAGGACATATAGGAACAATAAATGCTGATTCATTTAATAAAGGACAGTTTATAGTTCTTCCAAATGTAACTCAGGGAAGCAATCATGATATGTATACAGTACAATATCTAAATGGAATTACAAATGTACCAAATCAAGGATCTATAACAGCAATATCTCATTCAGTTTCATTTATAGCAGATGTACAAAAAGATGATACTGATCCTAATCTAATAAGAGTAGTATTGGTAAGAATACCATATAAGAAACTTCTTGCTGGAACAGATGCTATAGAGTTTGGAAAAGGACTGGATGAAATTTTTGCAGGAGCGGCAGATAAAGAACTTGAAATGTTTGATGCATTAAAAAATATATCAGATAAAGATGAATTGGGAGCTACATTTGATAATGAGCTTAGAGGAAATGTATATGCAAATATCCAAACTAGAATGCTGGATATTAATGAAGTATTTACTACATCATATGAAAATCTGAGAAACAACAGACTTTATTCAAGAGAAACTCTTAAAATAGGAGCTATCATGACTGGAGGAGAAACAAAGAGCAGAAGAGCAGGGGTTGAAGATTATGAATCTAAATCTCTTGGAACAATGATATTAAAAGAGTATGATCATATGAAATATGGAAGAGTATCTAACTGGAGTGTAGGATTTACACAGACTAAATTTGATTTTGATCCTGGATCAAAAGAAACAGTTTACTCACTGAATGCAGGAGTAGGATTTGAAGACTACATAAAAGACAGCAAGAATCTGAAATACTACACAAGAGGAGAGATAAGTGTAAATCATCATGAAACAGACAGAAAGATACACTTAAGCAGTGGGACATATGAGAATACAGGAAAATTCTGGTCAGGAACAGTAGAATGGAAAAATAAACTAAGATATGATATTCCATTGGATAGTGAAAAGATAAATATAGGATTATTTGGAACATTCAACTTAGGATATGGAAAGTTTGAAGATTTCAAAGAAAGTGGAGATGGAATAGAACTGGATATAGAATCAAAAGATATGTACATAGTAAGACCAGGAGTAGGAGCAGATATAGCTTTCAACAAATATGCGCAGTCAGGAAAATACAGTCTGATAGGAAAGGCAACAGCAGAGTATGAACTGGGGAAAGTATATGATGGAGCAAATAAGGCGAAAATTAAAAATACAGATGCAGGATACTATGACTTGGAAAAACCTAAGAAAGTAAAAGATATAATAAAAATAGGTGCAGAGCTGAAATATGAGACAAGAGAAGGACACAGCATAGGATTTGAAGTAACAAGACAAGAAGGAAGTGTAGATGCAACTAGATATGGAGTAAATCTAATGTATAGATTTTAAGAATATGATTTTTAGAAAAAATAATCTGAAAAATTAAAGAAATAAAGAACAAAAAGGGACTGTTGCAAATTTGCAACAGTCCCTTTTCTCTATTATTAATTCTGCCAAC
>ERZ836760.3061-NODE-3061-length-11262-cov-3.788793_pt1 | contig 11262 bp, 8 predicted proteins | sample MGYA00519941_ERZ836760 | MGnify/ENA primary metagenome ERZ836760 (study PRJEB31850, sample SAMEA3708807) | human gut metagenome | biome: human gut; feature: human-associated habitat; material: faeces | place: China | collected 2014 ... | reverse complement strand
GACCACGACCATGAATGCGGCTGTGGACATGATCATGAGGAACATGAGCATCATCACCACGATCACGACCATGAATGCGGCTGCGGACATGATCATCATGATCATCACCATCATCACGCAGATGAGGTATTTACAAGCTGGGGACGTGAGACGATTAAGAAATACACAAGAGAAGGTCTTGAGAAGATGCTTGAGGCTCTTTCCGCTTCTGAAGATTACGGTATTATTCTTCGTGCAAAGGGAATGCTTCCTGCAGAAGACGGAACATGGATTTATTTTGACATGGTTCCAGAGGAAACAGAGATCCGTGAAGGTGCACCGGAATACACAGGCCGTCTCTGCGTGATCGGCTCCAAACTGAAAGAAGATAAGCTTGCAGAATTATTCGGGCTTGCATAATGATCATGAGGAAGCAGTGATTTATGGCAATCCTCTAAAATACTGCATCTGGATTCGGCTCATCAGAGTGTGAAATCCTCGTCATAGATGCGAGACTGAATGATTTCGGCAGATAATAACAGAATCAGAATAAAGATAAAGGAATAAATTATATGATGGATGATATCAGAGTTCCCATTTATTTGGTTACGGGATTCCTGGAAAGCGGAAAGACTACTTTCTTGGATTTTACACTGCAGCAGGAGTATTTTGCCATTGACGGCAAAACTCTGTTGATCCTTTGCGAAGAAGGCGAAGAAGAATATGATATGGATAAACTGAAACTTACAAACACAGTTGTGGAAGTGATCGAGGATGAAGAAGATCTGACACCACAGCGTCTGGCTGCCATGGATATCATCCATCAGCCGGAGCGCGTTGTGATCGAGTACAACGGAATGTGGCTTGTAAGTAAGTTTGAGCAGATGGAGCTTCCGGAAGGCTGGGGCATTGAACAGGAGATTACCTGTGTGGATGCAACAACCTATCAGGTTTATATGGCAAACATGAAATCTCTGTTCATGGATATGATCAGAAATACAGACATGGTTGTATTTAACCGCTGTAAAGAGGGAGATCCGCTTCCTGCATACAGACGTGGAATCAAGGTTGCAAATCAGAGCGCAGAGGTTATTTTTGAAAATGAAGAGGGCGAGATGGACGACATTTTCCAGGATGAGATGCCGTTTGATATCAATGCACCGATCATTGAGATCCAACCGGAAGATTACGGAATCTGGTTTGTAGATGCAATGGATAATCCGGATAAATATGTAGGCAAAATTGTCCGCTTTAAAGGACGTGTTATGAAACCACGTGGAATGGGAAGCAAATTCTTTGTTCCGGGACGTGTGGCAATGACCTGCTGTGCAGATGATACCACTTTCCTTGGATACGTGTGCAGAAGTGATTATGCACCGCATATTAAAGAAGGCAGTTGGGTGGAAGTAACAGCGAAGGTTGCGTTTGAGAACCGTACAGAATATCAGGGCGAGGGCATTGTTCTTTATGCAAGTGATGTGAAAGAATGTGAGCCGCTTAAGGAAGAAATGGTATATTTTAATTAGGAGACGCGCATATGTATTTAGTAGTGGGACTGGGAAATCCCGGAAGAGAGTATGAAGCAACACGCCATAATATGGGATTTGATACCGTTGACCGTCTGGTAGAGGATTACAATGTCCCTCAGGGTGGTGTGAAATTTAATGCCATGTACGGTAAAACCATGATCGGCGGAGAGAAAGTGATTCTTATGAAGCCGCTTTCTTTTATGAACCTGAGTGGCGGTCCTGTTCGTGAGATGGCGAATTATTTTAAAATTGATCCGGAATCAGAGCTTATTGTTATTTATGATGATATTGATCTGGAACCCGGGCAGCTTCGCATCCGCAAGCAGGGAAGTGCGGGTGGACATAACGGGATCAAAGATATTATCCGCCAGCTTGGCACAGAGAAATTTCTCCGTATCAAAGTAGGAGTTGGTGCAAAGCCGAAGGGATGGGATCTGGCAGATCATGTACTTGGCAGATTTTCCACAGAAGACAGGAAACTTGTGGATGAAGCAATAGCAAAGGCGGCAAAGGCTGTGGATATCATAATCTCACAGGGTACAGATGCAGCCATGAACGAATATAACAGAAAAGTACCTGTACAGAAATAAGCAGACAGGAAACAGATGATTGTTCAGCAAAAGGTATAGAAAGCGGTAACTGGAAACAGAAGCCGCTTTTATTACGTCGAAGGATCATGAGGGGTGAAGATGAAAGCATTTTTAACACCTCTGCAGGGGCTTGCAGAGTTTGAACAGATTAAAGAAAAAAGCAAAACGAATAAGGGAATCCTGCAGGTTTCGGGGTGTATGGAATCGCAGAAATCTCATCTGATGTACGGACTTTCCGGGATTGCACCTTATCGTCTGATCCTGGCGGAGGACGAACGCCGCGCCAGAGAAATTTATGAAGATTACAGATTTTATGACAGAAAAGTGTATTCTTATCCTGCGAAAGATCTTCTGTTCTTTCAGGCAGATATCCATGGAAATCTGCTGATACGTCAGAGGATGAAGGTCATTAAGGCGTTACTGGAAGAGAAAGAACTGACAGTTGTTACAAGTATTGACGGATGTATGGATTTTCTGGAATCTCTGGAAAAGATAAAAGAACAGCTGATTCATTACGAAAGTGACAGCACCGTAGACATAGAACAGCTGAAGAACCAGCTGGTGGCTTTAGGTTACGAGCGGGTAGGACAGGTGGAAATGCCGGGGCAGTTCTCTGTGCGTGGCGGTATTGTGGATATTTACTGTCTCACTGAGGAAAATCCATGGAGAATCGAGCTTTGGGGAGATGAGATTGATTCTATCCGGAGTTTTGATCCGGAGAGTCAGCGTTCTCTGGAAAATCTGGAAGAACTTACGATCTATCCGGCGGTGGAGCATATAGGGGACAAGGATATGGTTTCCTTCCTGGATTATTTTCCGGAGGAAAGAACCATAATCTTTCTGGATGAACCAAACCGACTGACTGAGAAAGGCGGGGCTGTAGAAGAAGAGTACAGACAGAGCCGTATGCACAGAGAGGAAAAAGGCAGCCGGAATCTGCCGGAAAACTGGCTTTGTTCTTTTGAACAGCTTCAAAAAGAACTGAATAAACGCAACTGTATTTCTGTATGTGCGCTGGAACCGAAACAGGCAGGCTGGAAAGTGCGGGAGAAATTTTACCTAGAGGTAAAATCAATCAGCGCTTATAACAACAGTTTTGAACTTCTGGTAAAAGATCTTCATCAGTATAAGAAACAGGGATACAGGATCGCGTTGCTTTCCGGTTCCCGCACAAGGGCCGAGAGGCTGGCAAAGGATCTTCAGGAAGAGGGACTGGCAGCCTTTTATGGACAAGATTATGACAGGGAGATCTGTCCGGGCGAGATCATGGTGGTTTATGGCCATGCAAAGAAGGGCTTTGAATACCCGTTGATCAAGTTTGCGGTAATGACAGAATCTGACATTTTTGGACAGGAACAGAAAAAAAAGAAGAAAAAAAATTACAGTGGAAGCCGTATTCAGGATTTTGCGGAGCTTTCTATCGGCGATTTTGTTGTCCATGAAAAGCATGGTCTTGGTATTTACCGAGGAATTGAAAAAGTTGAAGTAGACAGGATCGTTAAAGATTATATTAAAATTGAATACAGAGGCGGAAGCAATCTCTATATTCCTGCTACTCAGCTTGACTGTCTGCAGAAATATTCAGGGGCAGATGCTTCAAAGGCTCCGAAGCTGAACAAACTTGGTACTCAGGAGTGGAATAAAACAAAGAGCAAGGTTCGTGGGGCAGTTAAAAATATTGCAAAAGAACTGGTAGAGCTTTATGCAGTGCGTCAGGAAAAGGAAGGATATGTCTGTGGTCCTGATACTGTATGGCAGAGAGAATTTGAAGAAATGTTTCCATATGAAGAGACAGAGGATCAGCTCAGTGCTATTGAGGATGCCAAACGTGATATGGAGAGTACCAGGATTATGGACCGGCTTATCTGCGGGGATGTGGGATACGGCAAAACAGAAGTGGCGCTGCGTGCTGCATTTAAGGAAGTACAGGAGAGCAGACAGGTAGCTTATCTTGCACCTACAACGATCCTTGCGCAGCAGATTTATAATACCTTTGTGCAGAGGATGAAGGAATTTCCGGTACGTGTGGAACTATTGTGCAGATTCCGGACCCCGGCACAACAGAAGAAGGCAATCGAAGATCTGAAAAAAGGTCAGGTGGATGTGATCATTGGAACGCACAGAATCCTTTCCAAAGACGTACAGTTCAAAAATCTTGGCCTGTTGATCGTTGATGAGGAACAGCGGTTTGGAGTTACGCATAAGGAAAAAATCAAGCAGTTAAAGAAGGATGTGGATGTCCTTACACTGACTGCAACGCCCATTCCCCGTACTCTTCATATGAGCCTGATCGGAATCCGGGATATGAGTGTCCTGGAGGAGCCTCCTATGGACAGAATGCCGATCCAGACATATGTTATGGAATATGATGAAGAGACAGTCCGAGAGGCTATCAACAGGGAATTGCGCAGAGGCGGCCAGGTTTATTATGTTTATAATCGAGTGACGGATATTGCAGATGTTGCCCTGCGTATTGCGAAGCTGGTGCCGGACGCAAGGGTGGATTTTGCTCATGGCCAGATGAGTGAGAGGGAACTGGAGAATGTGATGTATTCCTTTGTAAACGGGGATATTGATGTGCTGGTTTCCACCACGATCATTGAGACAGGGCTGGATATTTCCAATGTAAATACTATGATTATCCATGATTCAGACAGATACGGGCTTTCTCAGCTTTATCAGCTTCGGGGAAGGATCGGGCGTTCCAACAGAACTGCCTATGCGTTTCTGATGTACAGAAAGAATGTGATGCTGAAGGAGACGGCTGAGAAGCGTCTGGCTGCGATCCGCGAGTATACGGATCTGGGAAGCGGATTTAAGATTGCAATGAGAGATCTGGAACTTCGAGGTGCCGGAAATCTGCTGGGTGCGCAGCAACATGGACATATGAATGCGGTTGGATATGATCTTTATTGTAAGATGCTCAATGAAGCAGTGAAAGAGGCGAAGGGTATTCATACAATGGAGGATTTCGAGACATCGGTTGATCTGAATGTTGATGCGTATATTCCTGATTCCTACATCAGTAATGAATTTCAGAAGCTGGATATTTATAAAAGAATTGCGGGGATTGAGACACAACAGGATTATGATGATATGCTGGAAGAACTTCTGGACCGTTTCGGAGAACCCGGAAAGGCAGTGCTGAATCTTCTGGCGATTGCGAAGTTAAAGGCGATTGCTCATCAGGGGTACGTAACGGAAATAAAGCAGACTGGAAAAACAGTCCGGTTTACCTTTTATGAGAAAGCAAGGCTGAATACAGAAGGCTTTCCGGCTCTTATGCAGAAATACAGAAGAGGTCTGCAGTTTAAGAATGAGCAGGAACCAAAATTTATCCTGGAACCACAGGGGAATCTGATCCTGGCATTGACGGAATTTGCAGAGGAGCTTAAGAGCATGGCGGAAAATATGTGAAATATACTACATATTTTTCGATTTGCCTTGCCCTTCGCAGGAAAAAAGTTTATACTCTAATAACAGTACATTCTGGGAAAGTGGTATGGAAGAAAGACCAGATTGATAATATGGAGGAAGAAATGAAAAAAATGGTAAAGAGAACAGCCGTTGTGACACTGGCAGGTGTGATGTCAGTTGGTATGCTTTCCGGCTGTGGAAGTAAAACATTAGATGGAACAAAGACAGTGGCTACTGTTGACGGAACAGATATTCCGCTTGGAGTTGTAAGTCTTTATGCCCGCGAACAACAACAGCAGACAACAACCATGTATTTAAATTATATGGGAAGTGCAGATAATATCTGGGATCAGACAGCAGGTGATGATTCAGATGAGACTTATGGTGATCAGGCAGTGACAAGCAGTCTGGAGTCTGTTGAGAAGATGTATATTCTCAAAGAGAAGGCTGCGGATTATAACGTAGAGCTTACAGATGATGATGAAGCAGCGATCGCAGATGCAGCATCACAGTTTATGGCTGCAAACAGTGAAGAGACAATTAAGGAACTTGCGGTAACGGAAGATCAGGTAAAAACACTTCTGGAGCTTCAGACAATTCAGAAGAAGATGTATGATCCGGTTGTAGCAGAAGGAAAGATCACAGTTTCTGATGATGAAGCGAATCAGACAACCTTCACTTATGTAAGTATCTCTACAAGCGGTGATGATATAACTGATGAGGAGAAAAAGACTAAGAAAGAACAGGCTCAGGAGATTCTGGATAAGATGAAAGAGGATCCTACAGCAGACATGAGTGAGATTGCCAAAGGTGTAGATGACAGTTATTCTGCAGTACAGGGTAATTTTACAACAAAAGAGAGCGAAGACGAGGATGAAGATTCCGGCAGCGAGGCATATCCGGATGAGGTTCTGAAGGTTCTGAGAGGACTGAAAGACGGAGAAGTTGCAGACAATATTATTGAGACTGACACAGGATACTATGTAGTAAGACTTGACAAGATCAATGATGAAGATGCCACAGCTTCCAAGCGAGAATCTCTTCAGAATTCCAAAGAAAGTACCTATTTTACAGATACAACTGCTAAATGGCTGGATGAGGCAGATGTAAAGGTAGTTAAGAAAGTCATTAAGACACTTAAGATTACTGACAAACATACCTTCATGGCACCGACTCCTACCCCGGTTCCGGAAACACCGACACCTGAAGTGACAGAAGAGGCAACTCCAACACCGGAAACAGAGGAAGTTACAGAAACACCTGCAGCAGAGGATACAGAGACAACAGAGACTCCGGCGGCAGAGGAAGAAGCAGCAGAAACTACTGAAACACCGGAAGCAACACCGACAGAAGCAGCTAAATAAGAAAATCCGAACTGTCAGTAGCTTGCTGATAGGAATTGAGTATTGTAAATTAAAACAGCTATGATGAAAACCTGAGTGTTTTCACATAGCTGTTTTTGAGTTGTTGGAATTGCTGTAACGTAAAAAAATCAGGAAATAACAGTGTCACGTCCATGTGTTTTTCCGTAATAGAGTTTGTCATCTGCCCGTTTTACAATATCAGAGATACTGGACTGAAAATCGTTCTCCTCTACGCCGAAAGTCATGGTTACATGGATGGTAATATCTTTATAGCTTATAATACATTTGCTTACTGCGATGTTGATTTCATTCATAAGGGTAGCGGCATTATCAAGATTCATTTTGGGAAAAAAGAAAAGAAATTCTTCCCCTCCCCATCTGCACACGTGTCCTGCTCCGAGAGTTTTTTCTCTGAATAAATCCGAGAGGGATTTTAATACCTGATCACCACAGTTATGTCCATAAGTATCGTTGATTTTTTTGAAAAAATCAATATCACCGATTGCGATACTGAAATTCTCGTTTGGATTTGCCCTGATATGGTTTTGGAGAACTTCTTCCATGCGGCGCCTGTTATAAAGTGTAGTCAGCGGATCAGTTCCGGCCTGCTGCTGAAGCTCAATATTATACAACATCAGATGCTGTTCGGCTTTCTGAAGATTGGAACTGAAAGATATACAGATCACGCTCGTGACAACGAAGAATACAACTGTATTTAAAATCTGTATGATCAGTATATGAATTCCGGTAAGAACATATACAGGAGGATGAGTCTGGCAGTGGAAAAACAGAGCCATTCGCATAATAAATAAAAAGACTGTAAAAGCAATTTTATTAAATAATGTATCGTACAGCGAAAACATGGAAACCAGCATTAATGGTAAAATAAAGCTTGTCGCACCGGTTTCCCATCCATAATAGTAGAGAAAATAGCAAATCCATCCTGCGGAGATCGTAACATAAAACAAAAGGTTCCATCGTATGAATGTATGGTTTATATAGTACCTTGCGAGAAGACATACAATAAGCCAGCCTGCAGCAGGAAGTGCATGAAGCGGATATCCGAAACCTGTGATGCAGATGATGAGTAATAAAAAATATACAGCATAGATTTCGTAGGAGCGTTTCAATGCGAAATAAAAATACAAAGGTGTGGTTTCTGCGTCAAATTTATGGTTGATCATACCCATAATTATTCTCCTGAGCATACAAAAATAACGCAGGCGTAAATAAGATTAGGATACGTTATTTTTATATTGGGTTAAATGAGACGGAAATGCTTCAAAGCATTGGCAATTCCGTTATCTTCGATATTGGTTGTCTGGTAAGTGCAGTGAGGCAGGATCAGGGGATCCGAGTCGCCCATTGCGATGCTGTTTCCGGCGAACTGCAGCATAAGAAGATCGTTCGTGCTGTCGCCGAATGCATAGGTGTCTTTGACCGGAACCCCAAGGCGGTCTGCCAGAAACCGGATTCCGGTTGCTTTGCTGAGATTTTTCTGAGTCAGTTCCCAGGCCTTGTCTTCATGTATGAAACACAGAAAATGTTCATCTGCAAATTTGCGGAAAGTTTCCATATCAGAATCAGCAGACGGAAAAGCCAGAAATTTGTCAAATGTAAAATGGTTGTATGTTTCGGGCGGGTAGAGAGCCAGATCTTCTACTATAACTTCTGCTTTCAGCTTCTGAACAGTTTCAGGAACAGCACATGAACTGCTGTCATATAAAATCTTATCCGGGCGTTCAAAAAACGCAGGAATTCTGCATTCCCGCAGTAATTCTGTTGTTTTACGGCAAAGCGGATTTGGAATAGAACTGGAAAACAAAAGCTCTTCATTCATATAAATCTGGCTGCCGCATCCGCATACATAGCCGTCGAATCCCATTTCTTTAATGATTTCCGGAATCATTGTATAGGTACGTCCGGAATTGATGAAAAGGAGATGACCATTATAGCGGGCTTCTTTTAAAGCCTGTTTCGCACTGTCCGGAACTGTCCATGGGTAAGGGGTTAACAGGGTTTTGTCAATGTCAAAAAATAAGAGTTTATGATTATTTTCCATCAGATGTCTCCTCTGTCTCAGTATCTGTATTGTCATAAAATTCGTCATCAGAAGGATTTTCATTTCCTGTATGTACGCGGATTCCGTTCAGTTCAACTTCGCCTTCCATTGGGATTACAAGGCACTTGCGTCCGTCAATTACGCGTGTTTCCACAAGATCGGCACGTTCAGGATCTACGTGGACTACAACATCCGGGGTTTTGATCTCGAATCTTTTTGTATTGGTGATGTTGGAAGCGACCAGAGAGGATTTTTCCCCAGCTGTGATCTCGTATTGTTCATCAAATGACTGTAGTTTTTCATCCTCTACGCCACATTCTTCAAAGAGGCGTTTTACCTCAGATTTGGTCAGAACTACAGGTTCCGGCTCATCCTTCTGTGATTCGATCAGGTCGTTTAATTTCTCGTGAATGCTTAATACAGTGTCATATCTGCAGTCGTCGCCCAGAGTATCTTCAACCAGTGCGTTAAAGGAATCACGCTGTCCTCCTGCAGAAAGAGGTGCTGTACATCCAAGCAGTTCATCGATAAAAATATCCCGAAGCTCGTTTGCATTTTTACTATAATAAAGGACACCATGGATGTCAGTGCCGCGGTCGTTAAACTGCGGGAAAAGGAAAGCAACATCCGGAAGTTCCACGATCCAGTCGCGGATACGGTCTTGGATGCTGTTGGTTTCGGCATTGTAGCAAAGACCTGCCTTAGAGAGTTTTACAGGACAGATACAGCACATGATGTGCTCATAAATCTCATCAGATGCATCAAACATTTCTGCACCGTCGGAAGACTTTCCGGGGATATCATATACTCCATGGATCAGGATGATGTAGTAGTTTTCGGGATAATCATAGTTTTCAATGATCTTATCGTAGAAACTTTCTACCAGTGCATCATCGGTCAGTTTGCTTTCTCTCAGTTTCATAAGAAAATGTTGAGTTCCGCCCTCAGTTTCCTGCTCGAGAGGAAATTCCATGTTCATCAGATTTTTTCCTATTGTTCCGGAAAGGGATTTGCGGAAAATTTCAAAGTATTTGAACATTTCTTCTTCTGATAAAGAGAGAAATGCTTCTTTCAGTTCGGTTTTTTTATTCTTTTCTCCGTCAACGTAACATCCGCAGATGCGGGTGAGAGAACAGTTCTCGGGAGTGAACTGTTTCTTGATTTCAGAAATTTCTTTTTTGTTCATATAGTTTATACCTCATGTTAGTCTGTTCTTTATTATAGACCAGTTGTGATGCAGGGGCAAGGAAAATTGCCTGAAAATTATGGGAAATACAGGTGAGTTTTGGTAGATGTAGTGCTATAATATAGAAAGATATTGTTGCCTGGCTGTGTTGCTGAGAACGTGGTGGACAGTAATGTTGCTTTGACAGTGATGAAAACAAATACAGGAGGCTGCTGTTGAGTATATTTGATTTTAAGAGAAAGAAGTACAGAACGTTTCTGCAGGATTCTGAGACAGGTGAGGAGATTGCCGAGGAGTATGAGACAGGCCGGGGAGTCTGGAAAAAGCATGATGTTCAGGATGGGAAGGGTTCGGAGATGAGAGAGAATCTGATAAGGAAACATTATTGGTTTTCGGGGAGAGTGCAGGGAGTTGGATTTCGCTATCGGGCCTGTTATATTGCCAGTTCTCTGGGGGTTACCGGTTGGGTGAGAAATAACTGGGATGACCGCGTGGAGATGGAGGCGCAGGGGAGCAGGGAGCTGCTTGCGCAGATGGTGGAGATGTTGGGGAGACAGAGGTTTATTGAGATTGAGGGGATTGAGGAGAGGGTGATTCCGGTGGAGGTTGAGAGTGGGTTTTATTCCAGATGAAAGGGACGCAAGCTCAAATCATTCTCTTCGGCTCGGTTTCGGGCCTTAAGAAAAACTAAGCCCGGGAAGATCAGCTAAAAGCATTCGCAGATAACTCAAACTCGCCGCGAAGCGGCTCAGACAGTGAGTGATCTGCGAATAACGCTGATCTTCCCGGGCTAAGATTTTCTAAAGACCCTGCAAAAGTCGCCGAAGAGAATTGTTTAGGGCTGCTGGCTGTTGGCTGTGACTGAGGTGGCTGAAAGAGAAGCGGGATGGTGGTCTGTTAGTTTGGTGGAGTAGAAAAGTTTCCTATATATAGTATGAAGGGGACGGAAAAGCTGGGGTGTTGTGTGTATATAGTATATGGATGCTGCATAATATAGAAAGGATAGACAGGGAGGATGGTTGGAATTCAGGTGTCAGATAGACTGGACAGATGTTGGGGATTTAGTGGAGTTTAGGATGAAAATAAAAAAGTTTGTCAAATTATGAAATTAACTGTTGACAGGGGGAACTTTCAG
>ERZ836760.3043-NODE-3043-length-11346-cov-2.509521_pt1 | contig 11346 bp, 9 predicted proteins | sample MGYA00519941_ERZ836760 | MGnify/ENA primary metagenome ERZ836760 (study PRJEB31850, sample SAMEA3708807) | human gut metagenome | biome: human gut; feature: human-associated habitat; material: faeces | place: China | collected 2014 ... | reverse complement strand
AGGCCGCCGTCGTCGCCATCGGGGCTGGTCTCCCCTTCGCCGTCGGGCCCTTCTTCGGCGAAGAAGTCCTCGTACGCCTCCTCGAGGTTCGCTTCGTCGTCGCGCGGATCGAACTCTTCGTCGTCTTGGAATTCCTCGACGTCTTCGATCTCGGTTTGCTGATCGATCAGCTCGGCCTCCGTTTCGGCGCCGGCTTCCATGCTCTCCAGCTGTTCGTCCAAGCCCATGATGGCCTCCTTTTCCACTTCGTCGACCGGCGCGAGGCGCGGCTCGGCATCTAACGGTTGCGCTCCTTCAGCGCTCGCTCCACCTCGCGACGAGAATCGCGGGCAGCCATGCTGGCTCGTTTGTCGTAGAGCTTCTTTCCGCGCGCGACCGCCAGCTCCACCTTTACGAGCGAATTCTCCTTGAAGTACATCTTAAGGGGCACGATGGCCATGCCCTTTTCCTTCACCTGCTCTTGCAGCTGGCGAATCTCCTTCTTATGGAGCAGCAGCTTGCGCTTGCGGTCCGGATCCACGTTCGCGATGTTGCCGTGCGTGTAGGGAGGAATGTGCACGTTGTGCAGCCACACCTCCCCGTTGCGGACGAGCGCGAAGCAATCCGTCAGCTGGCAGTGGTTCTCGCGCAGCGAGCGCACTTCGGTGCCCGTCAGCTCGATGCCGGCCTCCAGCGTTTCGAGGATCTCGTACTCGTGGAACGCCTTGCGGTTCTTGGCTATGGTCTGCGCTTCGCGTTTCATGAGCGTGTTACTCTCCTACTCCGCAGCGGCTTCGCGAAGCGCGTCGGCCGCAACGTCGGAATCCGCCGGGTCCTGCGCGTCGCTCGCATAGCCGCCCATGCCCGGCACGAAGCTTGCGTCCTCGTCCAGATCCAGCGCGAAGCGAACCAGCAAGCGCACCGTGGCGTCCAGGTCGGACAGGCACACCACCTCGGTGGGCGTGTGCATGTAACGCAGCGGCACGGACACGAGGCCCGTGGGGATGCCGCCGCGCGTCACCTGAATGGCGCGCGCATCGGTGCCGGTCACCGCAGGCTCGGCCTCGATCTGGTACGGAATGCCCTCGGCCTTCGCCGCAGCCACCAAACGCTCGAACACTTCGGGGTTGATGTTGGGGCCGCGCGCAATGACGGGGCCTTCGCCGCACACGATCTTGCCGTACTTGGTCTTTTCGATGCCGGGGTAATCGGTGGCATGAGTGACGTCGAAGGCGATGGCCACGTCCGGGTTCTCGCCGTATGCGGACGTGGTCGCCCCGCGCACGCCGATCTCCTCCTGTACCGTGGCGGCCGCGATGAAGTCGCCTTGCGCACGGCCTGCCTTGGCCAGCTTCTCGAGCACGCGCGTGACCACCCACACGCCCGCCTTGTCGTCGAACGCGCGCGACACGGCCATGTTGCTGCCGAAGCGCTCGAAGCCCACGCCGAACGTGATGACGTCGCCCACGCGCACGAGCTTCTTCACGCGCTTGGCCGGCATGCCCAGGTCGATGACCAGCTGATCGATCGGCGTCACGTTCTTGCGCTCGTCGGCCTTGATCAGGTGGATGGGCTTGCGCCCCACCACGCCGCGCAGAGGCTCGATCGAGTTGGAGGCGTGCACGTCCACGCGCAAGCCGGGCAGGATGGCCGCGTCGACGCCGCCCACGGCAGACACCGACAGAAAGCCGTCGTCGGAAACGTAGGTAACCATAAGGCCGATCTCGTCCATGTGGGCGGCCAGCATGAGCGACGGACCCAGCCCGCGCCCGAACAGCCGCGCATGGACCGAGCCCATGACGTCGGTCTGAATCTCGTCCGCCGTGTCGGCAAGGCGCTCGCGGACAACCTTGGCCACCGCGATCTCGCTTCCGGTGGGCGACGGGGTTTCCAAAAGCCGCTTGAGGTATTTCACCTGGTTTTTCTTCATGATGCTCCTTATGAGACGATGCCGCTTTCGCGCGCGGCTACCACCATTCCTTCTTCTTCGCGCGTTTGCGCTCGAGCTTCGGCGCTCGGAAATCGAGTTCCAGCTGCTCGTCGCAGGCCACCGTGGTGGCTTTTTTGCGCTCGACCTTCACGATGCTCCACGACACGGCGTCTTTTCCGTACAGCTCGAGCATCTTCAGGCGCGCGTCGCGCTGGTTGCCCTTGGTTCCCGCACGGGACTCGCTCTCGAATTCGAACAGGCCCTTCGCTCGAGCGTCGGAAGCGACGGGGGAAGAGTAATGGGCGATGTAGGTTTGCATATCCGTCCTTCTTGCAATGCTTGGTGCTTGTGAGCAATCTTACCACGAGCCGCACCGCTCGCGATGACGAGCGCGGGACTTCGAAGAACCGTCACGCCCTTGACACCGGACGACCCGAAATCAGGAGCCGTCGGCCTCCCCTTCATGGGAGGCATCGGGCAGAGCAGCACGAAGCACCTGGTCGAACGGCTCTTGAAAAGCCCGTCGAACCAGGCGCTCCTTTTGGGGTCGAGACAGGCGCTTGAAGCGGTACTCCGCGCTCATGGCCTCGCGCTTCGTTGCGAACGCGGCCTGCGCGACAAGGCGAACCGGCAGACGGGAGCGCGTGTACTTCGCCCCCTTGCCCGCGTTGTGCGTGCGCACGCGCTCGGCCACGTCGACCGTGTAGCCCGTGTACCACGTGCCGTCCGCGCATTCGATCACGTACAGGTAATGGACGGCGTCCGTCGAATCGGCCTGCACGGCGACGCTAGACCCGCACCTTCACGACGATCTTGCGCACATGCTTCGCCGCGCCGAACGAGCACCCGGGCTTATGCCCGTCTTCGGGGGCGAACACGGCAATCTGGCCCGCGCGCAGCACGATGCTGCTGCACCCCGGAGGCGTGCCGTACACGCCGAAGTCGGAATCTTCGTCGAACGAGCCGATCTCGATCATGCCTTCGAGCGGCGCGTACTGAATCAGCTCCTCGCCCGAAACCACGAACTGCACGTCGTAGTAGCGGCGATGGGCTTCCATGCGCTTGTCCGGCGCAGGAACGGTCTCGTACTCCTGCACGTTCGCGAACACGTCGTCGCCGTCGATGTCGACGCGTCCGAGCGGCAACGCGGCCAAGTCGTCGCGCGAGAGGAACTCGTAGGCTTTCCGGAAGCGTTCGGCCAGATAGTCGTTCTGCGCAGCATGCGCGAGCGGGGTAACGAGCATGGGTGTCCTTTCATAGCGGCTCGCGGCAACGCCGTGCTGTGGGCGCGCCGCTTCGTTCGGCATTGTTCGTGCAGCAGTATACACCTTGCCGCCGCCAACGGCGCCCGGCCCGCAAGCCCTGCGGCGCCGCATGCGCGAGCCCGCGAGCCGCACGCAGCAGGACGCCCGGTCTCACGCCCGTTCGGCGCGCCAATCCTCCCTGGCCAAACAGTACAGCAACAGATCCTGAAGCATCCCGTCATGAGAAGGCTCCGCCGCATGCAGCACGCTCTCGCGCGAGAACCCGCACTTCTCGATGACCCGCCGGGAGCGATCGTTGAACGGGTAGCAGGTGCACGAGACGAGCAGCAGGCCCAGCTCGTCGAAGCCGTAACGGATCATCTCGCGTGCGGCTTCCGTCACGTAGCCGCGCCCCCACGCGCGCTTCGCCAACGCATAGCCCAGCATGAGGCAGTCGACGTTGCGCCGCTGAGGGTCGCGGATAAGGCCGATCGAGCCGATGCACGGCCCGCATGCACCGTCCTCGAAACGCTCGAATATGCCGAACACGTGCGGTGCCGAAGCGATCTCTTCCACGAAGAAGCGCGCATCCTCGCGCGTGCGATGCGGCGCCCATCCGGCGTCCGGCCCTATGGCGGGATCGCTGCAGTACGCGAACACGTCGTCGATGTCCGCCTCGGTAAGCGGGCGCAGCACAAGGCGCTCGGTTTGGAGCGCAGGGCACTGCGCGGACGACGACGCGAGCACGGCGGGCAGCGCGCCCGGATCGCGAGCGACACTGGCGGCGACGCACGCCCGTAGCTGGTTCTCGTCGAGCACGCGAATGCCCTCGGCGCGCAACGCCCGCGCAGCCACGCCGTACCCGGCAACGAGCGTGCCGGTGAACGTCCCGTCGTAGATAAGGCCGTTGCCGCAGGAGGGGCTTTTCGACTTCAGCACCGCAAGTTGGCAGCCTTGGGCGCGCACGCAATCGACCACGCTCTGCGCTCCGGCAAGAAACGCGTCGGTTCCGTCTGTGCCTTGACGGTCCACCACGCGCAGCGCGCGCTGTTCAGCCACGATCTCGAACGCCGGATGCGGCACGCTCAAACCGCCCGCAACCTCGGGGCACACGGGCGTCACCTCGTGGAAATCGCGCAAGGCCAGTACGTCCGCGCATGGCTTGGAGGCGCCGTCGAACCGGCACGGGGCGCCCAGCAAACACGCGCTCGCCGCTATCTTCATGAAGCACCGTCCGTTCCGTCGACTCTTTCACCGCCCCGTTTCCTTCTGCATTGTACCATCGGGCCGCGCGCGAACGGCACCAGCCGGGCGCACGGAGCTCGGCAAGGCCCGGCACGCTTGCGCTTTCCGATTGAAGACCCGGGAAGCACCCTCGACGATCCGGCCGGCAAGGCAGATAATGACCGTACCAGTCCGTGCGCCGCATGGCGCCGTCCCGTCGAAGGAGCTCCGGTATGATCAACAACTTCTGCAAGAAACCGCTCTGGGAATGCTCGAAGACGCTCGCTGCCGTTGCGCAAGGGCAAAAGCCGGCCGACGTCGTGATTCGAGACGCCAAGCTGGTGAACGTTTGCACCGCGGAGATCCAGGAAGGCATCGACGTGGCCATCGCGCAAGGGCGCATCGCCTACCTGGGAAGCGCCGAACACTGCATCGGCGAAAGCACGCAGGTCATCGACGCGCAAGGACAGTACATCGCGCCCGGATTCCTAGACGGGCACATCCACGTGGAATCGTCGATGATGGGCGTGGGCGAATACGCGCGCGCCGTCGTTCCCCACGGCACCACGGGCATCTACATGGATCCGCACGAGATCTGCAACGTGCTGGGACTCGACGGCGTGAAGGTGATGGACGAGGACGCCCATCGCACGCCGCTCAAAACCATGATCACCACCCCGTCGTGCGTGCCCGCGGTCCCCGGCTTCGAGGACACCGGCTCGTTCGTCGGCCCCGAAGACGTTGCCGAGACCATGAGCTGGCCGAGCGTCGTCGGGCTGGGCGAGATGATGAACTTCCCCGGCATCCTGGGCGGCACCGATCACGCGCACGGCGAAGTGGGAGCCACACTGGAAGCCGGCAAGATCGTGACCGGCCACTACTCCATGCCCGAAACCGACCGAGGACTGAACGCCTACATCGCCTCGGGCGTGCGCTGCTGCCACGAATCGACGCGCGCCGAAGACGCACTGGCCAAGATGCGCTTCGGCATGTACGCGATGCTGCGCTACGGATCCGCCTGGAAAGACCTGCCGGTGCTGGCCGAAGCCGTGACCGGCAACGACATCGACACGCGCTACGCAGTGCTCGTAAGCGACGACACGCATCCTCACACCCTGGTGGCCGACGGGCACCTCGACCACATCGTGCGCACGGCGGTCGAGCTGGGCATCGACCCCGTCACCGCCATCCAGATGGTCACCATCAACTGCGCCCAGTGCTTCCAGATGGATCACGACCTGGGTTCCATCGCGCCGGGCAAGTGCGCCGACATCGTGTTCCTGGACAACCTGGAAGACCTGCGCGTCACGCGCGTCCTGATCGACGGCGACGTTGTCGCCGAAGACGGCAAGCCGACGTTCGACCTGGAGCCGTTCGTGTTCCCCGCATGGGTAACGCACTCCATGCACCTGGGGCTCGACATCACGCCCGAGACGTTCGCCGTGCCGGTGCCCGAAGGAGCGTCGAACACGGCTGCGCGCATCCGCACCATCGAAGTCATACCGGGAAAGGTGGGAACGTTCGAAACGCACGTGGACCTGCCGGTGATCGAAGGGCTTCTGGAGTCCGACACCGGGCTCGACGTGCTCAAGACGTTCGTATTCGAGCGGCACCACGAAACCGGCACGTTCGGCTACGGCTTCGTGAAGGGCTTCGGCATCAAGCGCGGAGCCATGGCGTCCACGGTGGCGCATGACGCGCACAACCTGCTGGTAGTCGGCACGAACGACGACGACATGGCGCTGGCCGCGAACACGCTGGCTTCCTGCGGAGGCGGCATGGTGGTTGTAGCCGACGGCGAGATCCTAGGCTTGGTGGAACTGCCCATCGCCGGCCTCATGGACGCGCTTCCCGCCGAAGAGCTGAGCGCGAAGGTGCATGCGCTGGAAGGCGCCTGGGAAAAGATCGGCTGCACGATGCCCTCGCCGTTCATGACCATGGCGCTCATCCCCCTGGCCTGTCTGCCCGAGCTGCGCCTGACGAACCGAGGACTGGTCGACTGCACCACGTTCCAGTTCGCAAGCCTGCTGGCCGCGCAGTAAACCCGCTCGCAAGAAAGCCCGGCACGCCGAAGCGGCCGGGCTTTCTCTTTTTATTGGGAAGCAAAAAGCTCGGCTAGAGAACCGCGCCGTCTTCCTTGAGGTTCATGCTCATCGATACGCTCATCATCATGAGCATCTTCTCGACCAGGAGGCTCTTGCACATCTCCTTGAGCTCTTCGGGGTCGTCGGGAATGAGATCGGCCTCCATTTCATCGACCATGTCGAAGGCGAACGACTCGTTCAGGCCGAAGACGTCGAAGAACTCGGGGTCGAAATCCGCGCCGCTCTCGTAACCGGCCCAATCGAGCATTTCCCCGTGCGCAGGATCGGAGGGATCCGCCAAGATGCGGCACAAGTCCTCGTACCCGCCCACGCCGCCGCAGTCTTCCGGCGGGGCGAGGCGCGCGCCGTCCACGCATATCGGGAAGAAGGGAACCAGGATATCGGATTCGGGAACCTCGTCCTCGACCTCCAGCTCTATCTCCCAGTTGTCCCCCAAGTCGTAGGTGTACAGAAGCTTGTCTCCCGGACGCAGCACTTCGGCCACGCCCTTCTTCTCCGCATTGTAATGCGCGCCGCTTCCTGCAGGCTTCGTCGCCATGTCGTCGTAGAGCTGCGGAGCGTCGTAGGAGACGCCGTCCTTCTCGAACAGGTACAGATGACAGCCGGCCCAGTCGAACGACTTCGCAATCGATTCATGGAGCAGGCCCATGTCCACTCCGGAGGGAACCAGGATCCTGCGCCAAATAGGAGGCTCCGATTCGAGGATTGTGGCTTTGATCTGGTAAAGAGTGGGCTCCTGCGCCGATGAGGAGCCGTTGTCGCCCGGAAACTCGATGATTTTGGCCGTCATGGAAGGCCTCCTTCTTGATTGTCGTTCAGCAAGGTGAAGTGTAACAGAAAGCACCGTGGAATCGTCTGGCGCCCGCGTCCGGCTCGCCGTACAATGTCCTCGTGACGCTCATCGACGACATACGCGCGTACCGGCCCTTCAACCAGCAGGAGGCCGCGGACCGAACGACCATCCTTCAGCGACTGGAGGCCGATCCGCATGCGTTCGACCGCACGTCGCCCGCGCACGTGACGTGCTCGATCTGGACGGTCGACCCCTGCGCGACCAAAACCCTCATGGTCTACCACCGCATCTACGATTCCTGGTCGTGGATCGGCGGGCACGCCGACGGCGAGCGCGAGCTGGCGCGCGTCGCGCTGCGCGAACTGGAAGAGGAGACGGGCATCGCGCGGGCGCGCTTGGTGCCCTGCGGGCCGGGCGGCATCTTCTCGCTGGAAGTTCTTACCGTGAACGGGCACGAGAAACGCGGCGCGTACGTCGGCTCGCACCTGCACCTCAACGTCACCTACCTGGCCGTCGCATCTCCCCGCGACCCGCTGCGCAGCAAGCCCGACGAGAACGCGGACGTGCGCTGGTTCGACCTTGCCGAAGCGTGCGAAGCCTCCACCGAACCGTGGATCCGCGACCGCATCTACCGCAAGCTCGTCGACAAGCTGGCCCTCGTCGATCCCAATGCGCTGCGCAGCGCGCATCTATCGGCTTCGCATGGAGAAGGCCCCGAATGAGCGCATTCCGCGAGCAAACAAACGTTCCTGCGATATACAATGGACGTTTGATCGCGAAAGGAGCGCGTCCATGATCTCAGAGCACGAACTCGGCAGCCAATGCGCATCCCGCACGCTTGCGCGGGCGCGCTCGATTGCGGAATCGGATCGCAACATCCTGACGAAGCAGGTGCGCTACGACGGCAACGAGACCACCTTGAGCGCGTTCGTGGCAAGCAGCAGCGGATGGGACGACCGCTACCGCACCTCCGTGGCGATCAACGAAAAGGACGACGCCATCCTTGACTACGCTTGCACCTGCCCCGCCTACCGCGAGTACGACGGCATGTGCAAGCACTGCGCGGCGCTGCTGCTGGCCTACAACGAGGAGCCCCAGAAATTCATGGGGTACCACGCCAAGAAAACCGCGGCCACGTCGAACTGCATCGCGGAGTTCATGAAGCGTACCGAACAGCTGACCAGCGACAACGACCTGCAAGGCACCATCGACATCGAAACGACCGTGGCCTACGGCTACCGCGACTGGTCGGCTCACTTCAAGATAGCGGGCCCGCAGGGATCCTACGTCATGAAGAGCATCTCGGAGTTCGTGGATCGCATGCGCACAGGCGAGCGGTTCTCGTACGGCAAGAAGCTCGCCTTCACGCACGCCCCTGCCCTGCTCACCGAGCACGCACGCGACATCGCGCAGTTTCTGGACCGCGCGGTCTCGCTGCGAGAGCGCGCGAACGGAGCGGCCTTCTGGCGCTACCGCGGGCGCGACGAGGTGGGACGCGACCTTCAGCTTTCGGACATCGAGGTGATCGAGCTGCTCGACCTTCTGCACGACCGGCCGTTCGTCGTGCAGGGAACGGACTACGGAACGCGCTCGATCACCCATGCCCGCATCATCGAGGCCGATCCGAGCATAGACATCAACCTGCGCGCCGCCGACCAGGGAGGCTACCTCATCTTGCGCCGCGACGACATCGTGCTTGCCGCGCAGGGAAGCCGCATGTACGTTTGGCAAGACGACGTCTTCTACCGCTGCTCGCCCGAATTCGCGCAATGCGCTGACTTCTTGCGCAACGTCTACGACAGCGACGAGAGCAAGCTGTTCATCGCCGAGGCGGACATGCCGCTGTTCTGCGCCGCCGCGTTGCCCGCCATCGAGCGGCATCTGCACGTGCGCGCGCCGCGCGAAGTGGAGGCGTACCGGCCCGTGCCCTGCCAGCTGGAGTTCTTCTTCGACAAAGACGATCGGGGCGTGACCTGCGACGCCTGGGCCGCCTACGGCGAGAAGCGCTATCTGATCTGCGGATTCACCAACGATGAAACCGCCGAGGAAACAGCGGGGCCCCTGCGCAACGAGCGCATGGAGGCGAAGGCGGTCGACCTGATCAAGCGCTACTTCAACCCGTTCGACGCCTCCATCGACATCGATGACGACGAAGCCGTGGCAGCCCTCGTGTTCGGCGGCCTTGCCGAGTTCCGCGAGCTGGGCACCGTGTTCACCACGCCCGCGTTCGACCGGCTCACCCGCGACGGCAAGCCGCAGGTAACGCTGGGCGTGTCGCTGACGGGCAACCTGATCGACCTGACCGTGTCCTCCGAAGACTTGCCCGCGCGCGAGCTGAGCGCGCTGCTGGCAAGCTACCGCAAGCGCAAGCGCTTCCACCGCCTTCGCAGCGGCGCGTTTCTGGACCTGCGGGACTTCGATCTGTCCCAGCTTGACCGGCTTGCGGCCGACCTGGGCCTGACCGCGAAGCAGCTGACGTCCGGCCACGCCCAGCTGCCCGCCTACCGCGCGTTCTACCTGAACGAAGAGGACAACCTCGAGCGGGATCGGTCGTTCACCCGCTACGTGGAGAGTTTTCGCCACGTGGACGAGCGGTCGTACCATGTGCCGGACAGCCTTGCCGACACGCTCAGGCCCTACCAAGCGGAGGGCTTCCGCTGGCTTTCGGCGCGCTGCGACGCCGGGTTCGGAGGCATCTTGGCCGACGAGATGGGCTTGGGCAAGTCCGTTCAGCTGATCTCGCTTCTGCTGGCCCGACGCGACCAGGCCTGCGAAACCGGTCCGAGCCTGATCGTCTGCCCCGCCTCGCTCGTGTACAACTGGCTTGCCGAAATCGAGCGCTTCGCGCCCGAGCTTCGCGCGCAGGCCGTGACGGGATCGAAGCGCGAACGGGCGCGCATCCGCAATGCCGCGTTCGACGGGCAAGACGCGCGAAGCGATGGGCACGCGCCCGTCGATCAGCCGATCGACGTCCTGGTCACCTCGTACGATCTGCTGCGCATCGACGTGGCGGATTACGTGGGGCGTTCGTTTTTCTGCTGCGCGCTCGACGAGGCGCAGTACATCAAGAACCCTGCCACCCTCACGACGCGCGCCGTCAAGCGCATCGACGCCGCGCACCGCTTCGCCCTGACCGGCACTCCCATGGAGAATCGCCTGAGCGAGCTTTGGAGCATCTTCGACTTCCTGATGCCCGGCTTGCTCGGCCCGTACGCTCGCTTCCGCGAGCGGTTCGAAGCGCCCGTCGTAGGCGGAGACGAAGCCGTGGCCCGACGACTGCAAGCCGTGGTGGGACCCTTCATGCTGCGCCGTTTGAAGACCGACGTCCTTGCCGATTTGCCCGACAAGCTCGAGTCCATCGTCTACGCGCACCTGGAGGGCGAGCAGCAGCGCCTGTACGCCGCGCACGAGCAGCGCCTGCGCGAAGATTTGACCGAGCAGCGCAACAACAGGAAGAACAACGATTTCGGAAAGCGGAAGGTGGAGGTACTTGCCGAGCTTACGAAGCTGAGGCAGCTCTGCTGCGATCCGCACCTGCTCTACGAGAACTACGGCGGCCAGGCGGCGAAGCTCGATGCCATCATGGAACTGGTCGACTCCGCTATGGACGCCGGCGAGAAGACGCTCGTGTTCTCGCAGTTCACCAGCTTTTTGGAGCGCATTGCACGGCGCCTGAGCGCAGCGGGCGTTGCCTACTACACCATCACGGGAGCCACGCCCAAGCAGAAGCGCCTGGCCCTGGTCAATTCGTTCAACGAGGATGAGACGCCGGTGTTCTTGGTGTCGCTCAAGGCCGGAGGGACGGGCCTTAACCTGACCGGCGCATCGGTCGTGGTGCATGCGGATCCCTGGTGGAACGCAGCCGCGCAAGACCAGGCCACCGACCGCGCCCATCGCATCGGCCAAACGCGCGTGGTGAGCGTGCAGCGCGTGATCGCCAAGGACACCATCGAGGAGCGCATCGTGCGTTTGCAGCAAGCGAAAAGCGAGCTGGCAAGCCAAGTCGTTGGAGCGAGCGGCGTTTCGCTTGCGAACCTGACCCGCGACGACCTTATCGACCTGCTGCAAGGA
>ERZ836760.3040-NODE-3040-length-11366-cov-2.423570_pt1 | contig 11366 bp, 8 predicted proteins | sample MGYA00519941_ERZ836760 | MGnify/ENA primary metagenome ERZ836760 (study PRJEB31850, sample SAMEA3708807) | human gut metagenome | biome: human gut; feature: human-associated habitat; material: faeces | place: China | collected 2014 ... | reverse complement strand
TTTGCGCACCCCTATTTCTTTATAGCGTAGTGACGCCCGAGCTGTGGAAAGTGTCATGAAATTGAATGCACCCATAAAGATGACCAGAATGGCTAACGCCACAAATAGGTACATAGTGGCAAGGCTACCATGATTCTTAACGTTTTCATCAGAGAAGGTTGTATGTAGATGAATATCTCTTATCGGCTGGAAACGCAATAACGTTCGTTTCTCACCAAACTTTTTGAGAGCATGCCTCATTGTTCTTTGCTCCTGACGATACAACTTACCCTCGTCACCCTGTTTCATTTTTACATAAACATGCATTCCACGGCGCATGCTATCCCAATTCCACCCCATGGAGAAGAGACCGTATGCATCTATCGAAAAGGCAACATCAAACTGTATGTGACTTTTCGCAGGTATCTTAACCACGGCAACAACAGTGTGTACATCAGTCCGTCCAACATAGTTTCTTTTCACTTTTTTTCCTATGGCAGAAGCATTTCCAAATAGTTTTCGTGCCATAACCTCGGATAATACAACATTATCAAGATTATCCCATAGTTGTTCGGGGTTACCTTCTATTATAGGGAAGGGAAAGACATGAAAAAACGTACTGTCCACATGGACATATTTACCAATTATTCTTTTCTCATCATCTGTCTCCAGTGTAAGGTTATCTTCATATTTGATAGCTGTCGCATCTTCTACTTGTGGAAAATCTTCCTTAAAAACTCTCACAAGTGAGCGTATACTTTCAGGAGATTCCTTTATCTCGCCACTTGTCTCCCGACTCACTTCTATCACTCTGGAAATACGGTCTGCATCCGGAAAACAATTATCATACGTCAGCTCGTTTATCACCCAGAGATAAATGAGAAACGCTGCCGTCATGCCAAATACAAAGCCCAGCATATTGATGGTAGAAAATAGGAAGCTCCGCTTGATCAACCGGAGTGCAACTTTTATATAATGCTTTACCATAATCGCATTTATTAGAATAAGACTTTCTTCTACGGAAGTTTCGCAAGAACTATACCAAAAGAATAATACATTGTTTTTCATTTACTTAAGCACAATATCATTTCACAAAATTGCACGATATCGTACACCAAATGCACGCTTCCGTACACTTCTTTTTCAAAAACTTTACCTATCTTTGTACATGTCCGGAAAAGAGCTCTGTATCCGCACATTTTAAACTTAACTTTAAGTATAATGAAACGAGGAAAGATACTCATTGTAGACGATAATGAAGACATTCTCTTCACCTTGAAAATGCTACTGCGTCCTTTGGTAGAAAGTATTACTATGACAACTGATCCACGTGAATTGCTGCCGCTCATCTCTCGTACCCACTTCAACGTCATCTTGCTTGACATGAATTTCCGTCGGGATGCCGTCAGTGGAAAGGAAGGATTCCACTGGTTGGACGAGATACTGAAGCTGGACGAGAAAGCTGTTGTTATCTTCATTACCGCCTATGCGGATACGGAGAAGGCAGTTCAGGCCATTAAGAAAGGTGCCACAGATTTCATTCCCAAACCCTGGCAAAACGAGAAACTGATAGCCACCGTGTCTTCCGCCCTGCAACTCAGTTTCAGCCGGACGGAAGTAGAAACCCTGAAACAACAGAAGGAGACTTTAAAAGAACAAACAGAAGCTTTGACTCTTCCCCCTGAGCCAACGCGCGTCATCGGTGAATCTGCCGCCATGCAAACTATTTTTCAAACGATCAGAAAGTTCTCCGAAACAGATGCGAACCTTTTGCTCCTGGGAGAAAACGGAACAGGTAAAGACTTGATTGCCCGCTATGTTTACGAACAGTCCCCCCGCAAGAATGAGATATACGTACCTATCGATTTAGGAAGTATTCCGGACACATTGTTCGAAAGCGAATTGTTCGGATATGAAAAAGGTGCATTTACCGACGCCCGCAAGAATAAGCCGGGACGTGTGGAAGTGGCTTCAGGCGGAACGTTGTTCTTGAATGAAATCGGTAACCTGAGTCTTCCACTCCAAGCGAAGTTGCTTTCAGTCATTGAACAGAGAAAGAGTTCACGGCTCGGCTCTACAACTTCATATCCTGTAGATGTAAGGTTGATTTGTGCCACAAATACGGATTTATACAGTGCCATCGACGACGGACAATTCCGCCAGGATTTACTGTACCGCATCAATACGATTGAAATTCGTATTCCGCCTTTACGGGAACGGGGAAACGACCTGTTCCTGTTAGCCGATTTCTTTCTCCAACGCTATCGGAAGAAGTATAAGAAAGAACTTCGGGGAATTTCCAAAGAAGCACGAAAGATGCTACAACTTTACCGTTGGCCGGGCAATGTGCGTGAACTGGAGCATGCCATCGAACGTGCCGTCATCCTCTCTACAGGAACCATGCTGGCTCCAGATGATTTCATGTTACGCAGCCCCCGATCTTCGAATACTGTATCTGAAAAAGATAAGTATAATCTGGAACGGATTGAAAAGGATGCAATCAATGAGGTAATGAGAATGTGTGGCGGTAACATTACATTGGCAGCAGAAATGCTGGGAATCACAAGGACTTCACTTTATAGAAGGATTGAAAAGTTCGGATTATGAAAAGACAAACTTGGGTAAAAACGCCTCTTTGGCTCACAATTGCATTATTGATATGTTGCCTCGTTTCAGCTTGGTTGGCTGTACACGGCTTTTATTTTAGCCTGTTTGTGGCACTCTGCCTCACGGCGTTTGTTGCTTATACCATATATAGGTATATCTTACGTTCTGCGCGTGCCATGGCCCAGTTTATCTGGGCTGTGCGCTACTCTGAATTTCTTTCTTCTCCCACTTCCAATCTCAATGCCACCCAGCCTCTTCCCGAAGAACTGCTGACTGAAATGCAGGATGCCCTTGAACATTACCGGAACAACCTGCAAAAGAAAGAAAGCAAATTGCAGTATTTTCAGGCACTTGCCAATCATATAGACATGGCTATTCTTGTTTATACGCCCGACGGGCAAATGGAATGGGTCAATGATGCAGCCAAACGTCTGATACATATCGATTGCCCGCATACGATAAATGATCTGGTCGACTTTCACCCCGATCTCCCGGCCAAGCTGCATACACTGAAAGCAGGCGATTTGTCCGTATGGCAAATCAAACAGGAAGAAGAGACTGTGCAATTCGCTCTTTCCGGTATGGAGTTTGTCATTCAAGGCAGGAAACTCTTGATTGCCGGAATGAAGAATATCCATTCTGCCCTGGATAACCGTGAGACGGAAGCCTGGCAAAAGCTAATCCGTGTACTGACACATGAGATTATGAATTCCATTACTCCCATCATTTCGCTTACAGAACTTCTTGCCAAGCACGCCGACAGTCTGGAAGGTGACGAAGAAACCAAAATGGAAATCAGACAGATGTTGCAAACCATCGGTCGCAGAGGGAACGGTCTAGTACGCTTTATGAATAGCTACCGGGAAGTATCGCACCTGCCACACCCTTTATTAAAACTTTATAATGCCGGAGAACTGCTGAAAGGAGTCGTTCTATTGATGCAAAATGATACAGATGATCTACATCTCTCTCTTCCCAACGTTCCGTTGCGCCTGATTGCAGATAAAGAGCAAATAGAACAGGTACTTATCAACCTGATACGGAATGCCCGCGAAAACGAAGCTACACAAATTACTCTTTCCGCGGGCATCACTCCAGGAAATCATCTTTTCCTGCGTGTTACTGATAATGGAACCGGTATCGATCCGGAAGTTCAGGAACGTATTTTCATTCCATTCTTCACCACAAAACCTACCGGTTCAGGTATCGGGTTAACCATCTCACGCCAAATCATGCACCAGCATCATGGAAGCATTACGGTGCAATCAAAAGTGGGAGAAGGAAGCACGTTTACACTTCTGTTCCCGATAGTTTAATAAATGATGCGAATCAGGAGTTACCCTTTATAAGGAAAAGTAATAAATAAAATGATGAAATACTATCTCAATTTACTTAATATTGGAATTAGCATTTAATTCATAACCCGTCCTAAAGACGTTAATTCAACTACTGATTCGCATAAATGATTAATTCCTAATCACTCTACAACGCTTTTTTGTATAAATCCAGAATAATCTCCTTCGTCACCTCGCGAGGATTACCCGGTGTACAAACATCGGCAATAGCAGCCGTAGCCAGCTTGTCGAGATCGCTTTCCTTGATACCCAATTCAGAGAGGTGTTGCGGAATACCGACTCTTACTGACAGTGCTCTCACCGCATCTACGGCAGCACGTGCAGCTTCTTCCTGGCTCATACCTTCTTTATATACTTTCATCGCCTTAGCAATTTCCACATACTTATCAAGTGCAGCAGAAGCATTAAATTCCATAATGATAGGCAGCAACAACGCATTAGCCACACCGTGAGGTATATCAAAAATAGCACCCAATGGATGTGCCATACCATGAACAACGCCCAAACCTACATTAGAGAATGCCATACCTGCAATATATTGCGCTACCGCCATACCATTACGCGCCTCTGCATTCGTCGGCTCAAACACAGCCGTTTCCAGATAACGGGTAATCATTTCGATAGCTTTAATTTCAAACATATCGCTCATTTCCCAAGCTCCCTTAGTAATCAGACCTTCAATAGCATGTGTCAATGCATCCAGTCCCGTAGAAGCGGTCAGCCCTTTAGGCAAAGTGTACATCAATTCGGCATCTACAATGGCGATGGCAGGAATATCATTCGGATCTACACATACCATCTTCTTTTCATTCACTTCGTCGGTAATCACGTAGTTGATAGTCACTTCGGCAGCCGTTCCCGCTGTAGTAGGCAGAGCAATGATAGGCACGGATTTCTTCTGAGTCGGCGCCACTCCTTCCAGAGAAACCACATCACTGAATTCCGGGTTATTAGTGATAATGCCGATAGCTTTTGATGTATCGATGGAAGAACCACCACCAATAGCCAGAATAAAATCGGCACCGGATTCTGCAAACGCTTTCACACCTGCATTTACATTACTAACCGTAGGATTTGGTTTAATATCGCTGAATACAACATAGGGTATGCCTGCCTTATCCAGTACGGAAAGCACCTTGTCGGCTACACCAAATTTAATCAGATCTTTGTCGGTAGATACAAAGGCTTTTTTCAAGCCGAGACGTTTAATTTCCTGTGGGAGCACTTCGCGGGCACCCGGTCCGAAGTAGGATACTTCGTTCAAGACGAATCTGTTAATCATAATACGATAATTTAGGTTCCGCAGTGTCATTTTGAGATTGAGTGTGCGGAAGGTTGATACTTCATTTTGTTCCGACAAAATTAAGAAATATAGAGGAGGAAGGGACAAAAGATTCTGATTTTTATAGTATGCGGAATGTTTTTAGTAATCATAAAAAAATAAGTTCTTCATTTAAATGACAGCAAATCATTGAAAGATAAAGCAAACATGCTATATTTGTACTATCATTGAAACGATTATTAAAAACGATAGATATGGGAAAGAAAGAGACCAAAAAATATTCTGATATTCCAGTGCAACAAACGAACGCTTCCGAACCGTTAGGTATCTACGGAGATATTATTGCACAAAAAGATAAATTTGAGCAGGAATGGGAACAGGGACTAACCGTTGAGGATTTCCGCATACAGTGTAAACGCAAATTAAAAGAAATGTATGCTCGCAACTAAAATCCTTATACACCCTTCTGTTTCAGATTTTTTAGAGGAACTTCCTAATATCCTGATAACTGAAGGCTATCTGAATATTTATGAAAATGCAGAACTACTTGTAGACGAAATTATCGATTTTATTCAGGAAATTCCAACAGCAGTTCATTACCACCTCAGCCCTTCAGCCGAAAGCCATTTTTCCCGTTACGGAGAAAATATACAATACACTTTTTTCAAAAGAAGCAAGTCACCTCGTACAACATGGTATATCTTTTTCATTAAACAAGACGAACGTATTCTGGTTAAGTATATAACAAACAATCACAAGGAAGGACAATACATACGTTAAGATTTGCTCGTCACTATTTAAACCTCGACCTATCCACTTCCTCCCTCTTCTTCTCCCTGTATCCTCCGAATTTATACGTAAACGACACCCCGATTTCCCTGAAACAAGTATAATCATTCGTCACGTTCTGCGTACCAAAACGGATGCGTGGTTTTATCTGTCCCGTCTCAAAGATATCATTGCAATAAAGATTCAGAACAGCCTTTCCTTTGGCAAAGCCATACCGCAAAGCAGCATTTACATACCCTGAAGACGGTAAATCATAAATTCCCTGAGTCGCTTTACTACGAGCCATTCCCGTCAGTGTCAGTTTCAGATCAGGCTTCTTAGAGAGAGTGAAAGTATTTGTCAGTACGGCAATACCATAACAAATATTCCGGTTAAAAGGAATATCCCAGAAATCATCATCCTTCTCATGATGCCACACACCAATCAAAGTTAAACGAGAGTTTAACCATTGCTTTATATCAAATGGTATAGAAGCTTGTACTCCTGCTTGTTGCTGGTAATTAAAATTCAAATGCTTATAGATTTCCACCAGACGTTCGGAAGATTGATAAAGAGTCTGGGTAGAATAATCTTTCGTATGAGCAAACCATGCGCTAAAGATGTATTTACTCTTCAAAATATGTGTCAACTGAAGTTGATATTCCTGAGCCGGTTTCAGGAACGGGTTCCCATGTATTTCAGAATATCCACCGCCCAGATAAGAGATAGCGTCCTGCACCGCCCAATAATCAGGATAGTCCTTATCACAGCTCAAAGCCAATTGCCAAACATAGCCGGGGGCAGGCATATAACTCAGGTTAATGGTAGGATACCAATCCCATTGATTCCATACCGGTGTCTTATAATGCTCCACGGCAAGCGAAGCATCCAGGGAAAGTTTATCACCAAAACTTTTATTGAAACCCGCATAGAAGTTCAGAGTTTGTTCGCGACGGCGGGATTGCATATTATCGGGAATACCTGTGCTCACACCTGCCTTTGTTCCCGCATCCTTCTCCGTATCATAATAATATTGATAACTGTGGTCGATACTGGTAGTATAAACGGCACCATAATTCAATCCCCATCCACGCCCCAGATTATGCTCCTGGGCAAGGAAGAATTTCCAGCGATTGATGCGCTGACAGTCTTCGGTATAAAAGGCAAGTTCTTCATCTTGCATGCTGCTATGCAATAACTGATCGGACGGAGAACGGTAATAAGTCAGTTCAGCACCGGCTTTCAATCCGAAAGGTGTACGGTAATCCAGACGCCCGTTGTGCAGCCAATCGGTACTGCTGCTACGGGTGTTGGACTGCTGCGTACCGTAAATATCCATCAGACTATGATGAGTCGAATAACTTCCATTATAAACAAAGCTCAACTGATGGTCCTTGGCAATATTATAATCCGTTCCTACCCGGAAACTATGAGTATGTGAACGGCTTCGGCCCATCTCATCGGTTGTGATGTGATGAACCGAACCGTCCGCCAGAGAGTGCATAGCTTCTTTATCGGTTAAAGAATATCCCCGTCCGTGGTTGTGTGAGTAAAGAAAATCTGCTGAGAATTTATTTCCATTATAGATCAGGCTGGCACGTTCGTTGAAGCCCTCGTAATGTTTCTGATTATATTTGCCATAAAGCTCTCCCTGCCAGGAAGACGGGCCTCCGGTGCTTTGTTTCAGTGTGATATTGATAAGTGCACCCCGCACCTGATAGCGTGCCGGAGCATTGTACATCACTTCCGCCTTCTCAATGCGACTGGACGGGATGCTTTTCAATAAAGAATAAAGCTGTTCGGTACTCATGGTGGTAACTTTGCCATCCAATATTACAGTTACCCCCTGCCCTGCCAACATCAACCCGCCATTCATCTCGGTTACGCCCGGCAATTCCTTCACAGCGTCATAAGCATTATCCACGGGTAGATTACCGATAAGACGCGGAAGATCGTACACCAGTTTACCTTGCTCCGCTTTCACGATGGGACGTTGCCCGGTAATCATTACTTCAGGAAGAGATTGATAAAGACTGTCCAGCTGCTTGTCTTGTGTTATAATACTGTCCGCGCTGAGCGTCCGTTCGCTCTCTACATCCGTACTCTTTGTTATTTCCTGAGCGGAAACTCCTGCACTCAATGCACATAGCATCAGGGAAAGATAGTAATAAGACTTCATGTTCATTTGTTTTAGATACGACATAAATGTGTTCAGACTTAGAGATGATTGGGTGTCAACCTTGGTTGACAGGTCGATTAAGCTTGGTTGACAGATCCATTAACCTTAGTTGACAGGCCGGTTAACCAAGGTTGACACCCAATTATGCAAGGGACTGCACAAGATTCTCCCTATACCTTTTGCAAAAGATGCCTTGTGCAAAAACGAATCATCCCTTAAGCTCTTGCACTGCAAAGTACGGTGAAATCTTCCGGACTTTGTGTTATCTGGAACTTACGTAGTCTTATCTAGTGTTATCTGAAGTGTTATTTAGTCTTACCGTCCATACATGTACCGGTTATCTTTCCTATCTTTGTCCATATAAATACAAGAGCTACATGAAACTGCCATTCAAACCTATTGCCATATTAGTCATAATCTCTCTGCTGGGTATCTTTATTTACCAGGCATACTGGATCACGGGGCTATACAAAACGATGAAGCACGAACTGGAACAAAGCATCGTAGAAGCCATGCGCATGAGCGATTATAATGAAATGATGCTTCGTGTAAAGGAGATGCAAAAAGAAAATAAAGCCCACGGTTCCGTAGAGGTTTCAGCAGGATACAATTCCGATTCCGGAAAATCATTTGTCCGCAGCAGTACAACTGTTAACCAAACAGACAGTGCCGGAAGTCGTTCACTTTTAAAAGAAGGTATCCCTATGAAGTATGACAGTGTATCAGTAAGTTATCCGAATGACTCGACAAGAAATATCCTTTTCACACGAGGACAGGAAGGCACAAATATTTCAGTCTGGGCAGAAAGAGATTCAGTAAAAGAGGTCCTGGAAGATACAGTGATTAATGAGGATGAACCTCAGGCTTCTTTAAGAGCCGAAGGTGGAATAGACATGATGCTGCGTGACCAAAGCAGTATGGTGGAACTTGCCACTTTCATCCAGCGTGGAATGCACTCGGGACTGGATATTTTTATAGAACCTGATATAGCCGTTTATGACAGTCTGCTCAATACCTATCTGCAAGAACGGGGGCTTAAACTTCCCTACCGATTGGAACGTCTTCATTCCGGTGCCGATCCGGACTCAACGCTGGTTTACACTGATACGCTCGCTATTGTCGGGACTCCCGGATACATACCCAGTGAAAAAGCAAAACAATATAATTATGCTTTCGACATTCACTCCAATCAAAGTTACCGCCTCACAATAGAACCTATTTATAAGATTGTATTGCGACAGATGAGCGGTATTCTTACTACATCATTCGTTATTCTTATTATATTAGGTTTCTCCTTCTGGTTTCTTATCCGCACCATTTTGCGGCAGAAAACACTGGAAGAGATGAAGAGCGACTTTACCAACAATATCACCCACGAACTGAAAACACCTATTGCCGTGGCGTATGCCGCCAACGATGCTTTGCTTAATTTCAATCTGGCAGAAGACAAGCAACAACGGGATAAGTATCTGGGTATCTGCCAGGAACAGTTACAGCGATTAAGCGGACTGGTGGAACAAATTCTCTCCATGAGTATGGAACGCCGTAAAACCTTCCGTCTGCATCCGGAGACCCTTAGCTTGCACGATTTGTTCCCGACACTCATCGAACAGCATAAACTGAAAGCGGGCAAGCCTGTAGAAATCAATCTCGACATTGCACCGGAAGACCTGACAATCATTGCCGACCGTACACACTTCAGTAATATTCTGAGTAACCTGATAGATAATGCCATCAAATACTCTCCGGATAAAGCCGACATAATGATCTGTTGCCGGAAAAAGGAAACGGAACAAGTGGAAATCTCAGTTACAGACCACGGTATTGGTATCCCTACGGATAAACAGCCTCACATTTTCGATAAATTCTACCGGGTTCCGACAGGAAATATCCACAATACCAAAGGCTACGGGCTGGGGCTTTTCTATGTAAAGACAATGGTAGAAAAACACGGTGGCATGGTAACCGTACGAAGTGAAGCGGGAAAAGGAAGTACTTTTACAATAAGAATCTGAATAACATTGCTTATTATGAAAATGAATCAAGATATGGACAAAATCAAGGTACTGCTGGTTGAGGATGAACAAACCCTCGCCATGATTATCAAAGATACGCTGGAAGGCCAGAACTTCATCATCCATACTGCTGCCGATGGCGAGGAAGGTCTGCGTATGTTCTTCGACTTACGCCCTGATGTACTGGTAGCAGATGTTATGATGCCCCGTATGGATGGTTTTGAAATGGTACGCCACATCCGCCAAACCGACAAACGAACTCCGGTACTTTTTCTCACCGCCCGTTCTTCCATCAATGATGTGGTAGAAGGCTTTGAACTCGGGGCCAACGACTATCTGAAAAAGCCTTTCGGCATGCAGGAACTTATCGTACGCATTAAAGCGCTGGTGGGCAAAGCATTTACATTCAGAGAGGAACCAAAGAAAGAAGAGACCTGTTTCGAAATAGGCGATTACCATTTCAACTCTGTCACACAGATATTGTCCCATACCGGAATAGAGCAGGAACTCTCCCACCGCGAGGCCGAAATACTGAAGCGCCTGTGCGAAAACCGTAATCAGGTAGTGAATACCCAGAATATCCTGCTCGATCTTTGGGGGGACGACAGCTTCTTCAATTCGCGCAGCCTGCACGTGTTCATCACTAAATTACGGCATAAACTTTCCAAGGACGAACGTATCCGCATTGTCAATGTCCGAGGTATCGGATACAAACTTATCATCAACTGAAACTTCCGTTAACACATAACGACTTATGAAAAAACTATTCATCATTCTGTTCCTTCTCACTGTTTCCTTTCGCGTTGCTGCACAAAACGAGCAAACAAAGGACAGCACATTATTGAATCGTTTTCCCACGGAAATGGGAAAAGAGCCGTTGTCTCCTCCACCCGGAACAACTGCCGCTCCTAATCGGGATATGTCGGTAAAGACTTCTCTCAGCACGGATAGCACGGACTTACACATCACTCTTCCGACTTATTATCCCAACTTTCCGTGGATGGATATCAGAATGGGAAAGATGGTCAGCAGTTACGATCCTTTCGTGATGGATTACGAGCATTACGGTGCTTTTCAGCTTTCCCCCAATAGTATATTGAGCACATTCAGCACCTACAATACCTACCCTACTATGGGAACAATTATCCAGTCAGGCGCCGATTTTATATATCGCCCTAATG
>ERZ836760.3031-NODE-3031-length-11415-cov-6.226144_pt1 | contig 11415 bp, 10 predicted proteins | sample MGYA00519941_ERZ836760 | MGnify/ENA primary metagenome ERZ836760 (study PRJEB31850, sample SAMEA3708807) | human gut metagenome | biome: human gut; feature: human-associated habitat; material: faeces | place: China | collected 2014 ... | reverse complement strand
AATTTATGCAGGTATATTTTTTATAATAACTTAAAATAAATAACCCTATAAAATATATTACCTGTTAAAATATACTAGTTACACATTAATGTAATACATAAGAAAATCTATTGCGGGTCTTTTTAAAGGTTTCTGTTACTTGTTGTATACGAAAAAATCTTATATATGGTCAAGATAAAAGCAGAATTTTCCTATACAATAAAAAAGACTGTCCTAGAATATATAAAATATTTCTAGGACAGCCCCTTTCCATGTTTTACAAAAAACTTTTAATTATTAATTTATTGGTTCCTTAGATGGTGTTCCTGGTTTTCTTGGGTATTTGTTTGGAGTATTTTTTACTTTTTTAATAATTACTATATTTCTCATCATATCTGATTTAGGTAATTGAAAGTTATCTATATTTTCTATCTCTCCACCTAAAATTGATATTGCTTTTTTACTATTTTGAAGTTCTTCACTCACTTCAGAACCCTTCATACAAATACTTTTTCCACCAACTTTTACTAACGGTAACATATATTCTGATAAAGTTGCTAAGTTTGCAACTGCTCTAGCAGTAGCTATATCAAATCTTTCCCTGTATTTTTTATTTTTTCCAGCGTCTTCTACTCTAGAATGTATTGTCTTAATATTTTTTAAATCCAATTGATTTATTACTTCATTTAAAAAATTTATTCTCTTATTTAAAGAGTCTAATAAAGTAATCTTTATTTCTTCATCCATTATTTTTAAAGGTATTCCTGGAAATCCAGCTCCTGTTCCAACATCAACAAGTGTGTTTTTTCCTTTTATATCCTTTAATACAGTTAAAGAATCAATAAAATGTTTTATTATTATTTCCTTTGGCTCTGTAATAGCTGTTAAATTTATTTTTTCATTCCACTCTATCAATAAATTCATATATTTATAAAACCTTTCAATTTGAATATTTGAAAATTCTATTGAAATTTCTTTTCCATATGAACTAATTAACTTAGAAAACTCTTCTATTTCCATTTTTACTATTATTTCCTCCTTAAGCATAATTCTAGTTGGAAAAGAATTAAATTCTTCAACCTTCTTTTCCTTTATTTGTTTTCCTTAAATTACTATAACTTTTAAATAACTTTATATTATTCTCATACTTTATTTAGTTTCAATATATTTTTTACTTCTTATTTCCTATCTGTTGCAAATATACTAAAAGCACTGATACATCTGCTGGTGAAACCCCTGATATTCTAGAGGCTTGGCCTATTGAGCGAGGTTTAAATTTATTTAGCTTTTGTCTTCCTTCTAAGCTTATTCCATTAATTGTTTCATAATCTATATTTTCTGGTAAAATCTTTTCCTCTAATTTTTTAAATTTTTCTACTTGTTCTTCTTGCAACTTAATATATCCTTCATATTTTATTTGAATTTCAACTTCTTCTTTCTCTTGATATGAAAGCTCTGGCCTATTTTCGTCTATATCTTTTAATATTTCATAAGAAACTTCTGGTCTTTTTATTAATTCAGCCATTTTACTTCCATTATTTAATTCCGATGTACCACATTTTCTTAATATTTCGTTTACTTTTTCTGTTGGTTTTACTACTGTTTTCTTCAATCTTTCTACTTCTTTTTCTATATTCTCTTTTTTAGATAAAAATCTTTGGTATCTTTCATCAGATATTAAACCTATTTTATGTCCTATTTCAGTTAATCTTAAGTCCGCATTATCTTGTCTTAATAAAAGTCTGTATTCTGCCCTAGAAGTCATCATTCTGTAAGGTTCATTAGTTCCTTTTGTTACTATATCATCTATTAAAACTCCTATATACCCTTGCGTTCTATCTAATATTAATGGTTCTTTTCCTTTTATCTTCTGTGTTGCATTTATTCCTGCAAGTAATCCTTGACATGCTGCTTCTTCATATCCAGAAGTACCATTTATTTGACCTGCCATAAATAATCCTTCTATTCCTTTATACTCTAAAGAAAGCTTTAAGTTTGATGGATCTATACAGTCATACTCTATTGCATAAGCTGGTCTAGTAAATTCTGCATTTTCTAAACCTGGTAATGTTCTATAAAAAGCAATTTGGACATCTTCTGGTAATGATGAGCTCATTCCTTGAATATACATTTCTTCTGTATCTAGTCCTACTGGCTCAACAAAGACTTGATGTCTTGGCTTGTCACTAAATCTTACTACTTTATCTTCTATTGAAGGACAATATCTTGGTCCTGTTCCTTCTATCATCCCTGAATATAAAGGTGACCTATGTAAATTTTCTTTTATTATTTTATGTGTTTCATCATTTGTATATGTTAAATAACAATCTACTTGTTCAAATTCTTTTGGCTCATTTTCAAGTGAAAATGCTTCTATATTGTTATCACCTTTTTGTACCTCCATCTTAGAAAAATCAATACTTCTTCTATTTATTCTAGCTGGTGTACCTGTTTTAAATCTTACTAAATTAATTCCTAATTTCTTTAATACATCAGATAATTCATTAGCAGCTGCAACACCATCCGGTCCACTTTCTTTTGAATAATCTCCTATAAAAATTTTACCTTTCAAGTATGTTCCTGTTGCAAGTATAACAGCTTTTACCTTATATATTGCTCCTACATCAGTTTTAATTGCCGTTATCCTTCCATTTTCCACAGAGATATCCACAATTTCTCCCTGTTTTACTTCAAGATTTTCTTGTTTTTCTAAAGTATGCTTCATTTCTGCTTGATATTTTTTTCTATCAGCTTGTGCTCTCAATGAATATACTGCTGGTCCTTTAGAAGTGTTTAACATTTTTACTTGTATCATTGTTTTATCTATATTTTTCCCCATCTCTCCACCAAGAGCATCAATTTCTCTTACTAAATGTCCCTTTGAGCTTCCCCCTATATGTGGATTACATGGCATATTAGCTATCGCTTCCAAACTAATTGAAAAAATTAATGTTTTCATTCCTAATCTTGCTGCTGCTAATGCTGCTTCACATCCAGCATGACCTGCTCCTACAACTGCCACATCATATTCTCCTGCAAAATATTCCATTTTTTGTTCCTCTCTCCTTTTTATTTCTACTTCCGTGTGAAACAGAAAGTTATGTTTTATTAATGTTCATTTGAAAATTTTACTAATCGGTAAATTAATTTTGTTAATACATTGTATTACATTGGGTTCTATGACTTTCAAAAGTAGAATTCGACATTTTTCTACATTTACATAATGCTGTTATTTTATGTTTTTACTCTTCTGGAACCGTTGTGTTTGTAGTGTTTCACTACTTATGTGTTCGTCATTTACTTTTTAGTAAATATTTTTTAACTCTTTTTTCCTTTATTTTTTTGTTAATTTTTAAAGCATCTTTAATTCTTTTCAAATTCAATTTTAATCGTTTTTTATTTTTATTCTACAAGTTATATTGTTTCATGTTTTATTTGTCTTATTTTTGATTTTAAAGTGCTTATTTTACAATTTATTTTCCTAAACAAAATTTAGCAAAAATTTCATTTATTATATCTTCTGTTACAACTTCTCCTGTTATATTTCCTAAATTTTCCAAAATTTCTTTTATATAAATTGCAACTATATCTAATGGCATTTTATCTTCAATAGTTTTTAAAGTTTTATTTACACTTTTGACTGACTTTTCTATTAAATTTTTATGCCTAATATTTGTAATAACAATTTCATTATCTAAATTTATTTCATTTAAGTTAAATAAATTTGTTATTTCTTCATAAATTTCCTCTATTCCTATATTATTTAATGCTGAAATTTTTATAATCTTACTTTTTATATCTGAAAAATGCTCATCATTTTCATCTATAACTGGCTCTAAATCTATTTTGTTAAGTACAATTATTGCATTTTTATTTTTTATTAATTCAATTATTTCTATATCTTCTTTTGTTAAATATTTTGTACTATCAAAAATAGCAATTACCAACTCTGCTTCTTTGGCTATTTCTTTCGCTTTAGCTATTCCTATTTTCTCCACTTCATCTTTAGCATTTCTTATTCCTGCTGTATCGATTAATTTTAATGGTATTCCATTTATATTTACAAATTCCTCAATAGTATCTCTTGTTGTTCCCTCATATTCAGTTACAATAGCTCTTTCTTCTTTTAAAATTTTGTTTAATAATGAAGATTTACCTGCATTTGGCTTACCTATTATTGCTGTTTTTATTCCATCTTTTATAATTTTTCCATTATCAAAACTCTTTTCTAGTTTAGATAACTTAGCTTTTACACTATTCAACATATCTACTATTTGCTTATTTGTAACATCCTCAACATCATATTCAGGGTAATCAATGGCAACTTCGATATTTACCATTACATCTAATATTTCTTGCTTTATTTTGGCAATTTCGTTTGAAAGAGACCCCTCTAATTGTTTTATGCCAGTCTTAGCTTCCCTCTCTGACTTTGCATTTATTATATCTATAACAGATTCTGCTTGTAACAAATCAATTCTTCCATTCAAAAATGCTCTTTTTGTAAATTCACCAGGTTCAGCTAATTCTGCACCATTTTTTAAACATAATTCCAATATTTTTTTTACTACGATATTTCCTCCATGAGAGTTTATTTCGCACATATTCTCTGCTGTATAACTTCTTGGTGCTTTGAAATATGAAACTAATACTTCATCAACTATTTCTCCATCAGCTACTATATTTCCATATTTCATTCTATATCCTTTTATATCTTCTATTTCTTCTTTCTTCTTTGGCTCAAATATTTTTTCTAAAACTTTAAAACAATTTTCACCACTCATTCTTATAATACCTATCCCACCTATTCCGTGGAGCCGTAGATATTGATGCTATTGTACTCATAAAAAACCTCCTTTTTCTTTATACAAAAACTTTTAATATTATATCATATTATGTCAATTTTTTTAAGTCTTTTTTATTAATTTATGTAAATTTATCTTTATAAAACTGTTATTATTGTAGAGTAGCTTGAAATAGATGATTATTATGATTTCCTTGGATTTTGACGTTCGCCTGAAATGAAGATTAAAATTGGTTAGGCTTTCGAATGAGGAATGCTCACGGTACCTGAATTATGAAGGGGTCTGAGTGAGAGAGGCTCATGAAAAAGCCTTACCAATTCTTTCTGAATGGAATAAGTAGTAAAAATCCAAGGAAATCATAATAATCATCTATTTCAAGCGGTTAATTTTAAAAAAAAGAGGCCAACGGAAAATTTACTTAACTTCGTAAATTTGACCTTTGACCTCAAATTCTATTTATTTTTTAATGAAATTACTATTCTTCTGTGTGGTTCTTCCCCAACACTAACTGTTTCTACTTTAGTATTTCCTTGTAATTTGCTATGAATAATTTTTCTTTCATATGCTTGCATAGGTTCTAATTTAACAGTTTTTCTTGTTTTTATAACTGTTTTAGCTACTTTTTCTGCTAAATCTTCTAAAGTTTTTTCTCTTTTTGCTTTATATCCTTCAATGTCTAATATAACTCTTATTTTACCTTTTATTCCTTTACTAGCAACTGCTGATAATATATTTTGTAATGCATATAAAGTTTCACCTCTATATCCAATTAGATACCCCAAATCTTTATTAAATAAATTAACTTTTATCGCTTTATCTGTTTTTTCTATTGAATATTCTATATTTTCAGGTAATTCTTTAACAAATTCTTTTAAAAAATTTTCTAAATTTTCTGTTGCTTTATCTTGTTCTTCATCACTCATATGAATATCTTTTTTTACTTTTTTTTCAGTTTTATTTTCTTTCACTGTCATTTCAACTTTAACTACTCTTGGTGCTAATATACTAAAAAAACTTCTTTTATCTTCATTTTCTAATACTTTTATTTCTACCATATCTCTTGGAAGTTTTAACTCTTTTAAACCTTTTTCTATTGCTTCATTTGTTGTCTTTCCTTCTGAAATAATACTTTTTTCCATCTGATTATTCCTCCTCAGTTTTTATAACTTTATCTAAAACTACTCTTTCAACAATCATTAATATATTGTTTACTAACCAATATAATGCTAATCCTAAAGGAGCTACAAGCGCTACTGAAATAGACATTATAGGCATCATCCAAGACATCATTTTATTAGTTTGCATTACTGCATCTAACTCATTATTTTCTTCTTCTGGTACTAGTTCTTTTCCAGTTGTACCATCAATTGTTGTCTCTTTAGTCTTTTTATTAGATTTCTCTTGCATTGAAGTGGTTAACCTTATAGAAATAAATGATGATAAAATATATAAAATTGGTATTATATATACTGTAAAATCAGTTAAATTTTGTTGTGGCACTTTACTTAAATCTATTCCTAGGAAATTCATTTGTAAATTTATTTTTTCTATATTAGCATCTTCCGGATTTTTTTCTTTTAAGAAATTATATTCTCTAATTATATCAATTTCAGGATATGCTCCACTTACGGATTTGCCACTTTCCTGAATTTGGGTTACATATTTAGAAATATCTTCTGCTGGTATTTTTTCCATAAATGTTAATGGTGATCTTACTAAATAGAAAATTGAAAATAACAATAAAAATTGTATTATTGCTGTAAAACACCCACTAAATGGATTCATTTTTTCGTTTTTATATAAATTCATCATTTCCTGATTCATTTTCTCAGGATTATTTTTATACTTAAACTGAATTATTTTCATCTTTTCTTGAATTTTAGCACTTTTTTTCATTGTTTTTTGTTGTTTAATTGAAAATGGCAAGAATATCAACTTTATAACTATTGTAAAAAGTATAATTGCCAAACCATAGTTACTTGTTAGGTTATAAAGTAATTCTAACAAATAACCAAAAATATTTGCAAAAAATTGAAACATTTTTATTTCCTCCTACCCTATTTTAACGGATCATATCCTCCTTTTGAAAAGGGATTACATCTCAATATTCTCTTAATTCCTAAAAAAACACCCTTTATTACACCATATTTCTCAATTGCTTGTTTTGTATAATCTGAACAAGTAGGATAAAATTTACATTTTATATTTTTACTATCTAACCATAATGATATATGTTTTTGATAGAAATTAATCAAACTTATTAACACTTTTTTCATGATTTTTCCTCAAAAATGTTTGCTTTTTTTAAAATAAATTCTAAATCTTCTTTTACTTTTTGAAAATTTAATTCATCTACATTTGTTTTCTTCTTGCATAAAATCACTATACTATTCCCAACTTTTATATTTTCCTCAAAAACATAATACCCTTCTCTTATTAGTCTTTTTAAATGGTTTCTTTTAACTGCTTTTCCTATTTTTACACTTATAGCAATCCCCAAAAAGTTATTTTTTTGATTATTATGTTTAATAAAAGCTTCTATATATCTTCCAGAATAGTATTTTCCTCTATTCAAAACACTTCTGAATTCATAATTTTTCTTTAACATTAAAGTCTTTTTCATTGTTCTCTTCCCTATTAGTTAGACTAAAAGGCTCGCATAATATTAAATATTAATGCGGCCTTTTCTAATAATGCCTAGAAACTATTTTTAAGCAATTCTTAAATTATGCTGTTAATTTTTTTCTTCCTTTAGCTCTTCTTGCTTTTAATATGTTTCTTCCAGCTCTTGTTTTCATTCTTTTCATAAAACCATGTTCTCTTTTTTCTTGTCTATTTTTAGGTTGAAATGTTCTTTTCATTTTAGCACCTCCTACTGTTTTTTATTTATATAAATTCCTCTTGGAAATTATCTGCTACAATTAAGCAATATAGATTATACATTACATTCTTGATAATTGTCAAGCAATTTTGTTTTTTTTATAAAAAATTACGGAAATTCAAGCTTGAAAGAGTTTTTAAAGTGCTCTTTTTAGAATTTTTTGGAGTAAAAAACAAAATTAGAAACAAACAAAAAAATAATATTATTATAAAAAACTTAAGGGATAAGGCTAAAAAAAAATATTTTGTAAAAATTTCTCTTTTTTTGAAAAAAGAACAAATTTTTAGTAGATTTTTTGTTTTTTTTGTAATATTATTGTAATATAAGATGACTTATCCACAACTTTTTTTAAAACTTTCCACAGTTTCAAAAAATTTTCCACAATTAACTTGACTTATTTTATAAAAGTTTGTTATTATATCAAAGTATAAAAAAATATGAATTTTACTAGAAAACACTTAAATTTTTGTTCGCAAAAAAATTTTTATTTTTACAAAAATATTACAACATTATCAACAATTGTGGATAACTTTGTGGATAACTATAAAGAAAGGATGATAATTTAATGGCCATTGATAAGAACGAATTACTTGCAAAAATAAAAGAACTATTAGAACCTGAAGTAACTAAAATATCTTATGATACTTGGATAATGCCTTTAGATATCAGAAGTATTGAAGGAGACAATATTGTTTTCACAACTATTTCAGAATTTCAAAAAGATTTTATTGAAAACAAGTACAGAAGCTTAATTTTTAACACATTAAGATACATAACAAACAAAGATTGGACATTTTCAGTTGTTGATTTATCAAAAGAAGATGCTTTAGATGAAAAGCCTAATGACATCATAAAAGATATAAATAAAGCATCTTCAACTGAGATAGAATCAAACAAATCAACACTAAATCCAAAATATACTTTTGAAACCTTCGTTGTAGGAAACAATAATAGGTTTGCACATGCTGCAGCTTTAGCAGTAGGAAATGATCCTGCAAAATCTTACAATCCATTATTTTTATATGGTGGAGTAGGTTTAGGAAAAACTCACTTAATGCATGCAATAGGAAATAGAATATTAGAAAATGACAAATCAAAAAATATTTTGTATGTAACTTCAGAAAAATTTACAAATCAATTAATAAATGCAATAAAAGATAACAAAAATGAATTTTTCAGAAACAGATATAGAAATATCGATGTTTTACTAATTGACGATATTCAATTTATTGCTGGAAAAGAAAGAGTACAAGAAGAATTTTTCCACACATTTAACTCTTTATACGAAGATGGAAAACAAATTATAATTTCCAGTGATAAGCCTCCAAGAGATATTCAATTTCTTGAAGATAGACTAAAATCAAGATTTGAATGGGGATTACTTGCAGACATATCTTGTCCAGATTATGAAACTAGGTTAGCAATTCTTAGGAAAAAAGCTCAAGATGAAAATATTTTGATAGAAGACTTAATTTTATCAAACATTGCAAATAAAATTGATTCAAATATTAGAGAATTAGAAGGTGTATTCAATAAAATCGTAGCTAGAGCTTCACTAATTCATAGCCCAATAACTATTGAATTAGCCGAAAACATAATAAATGAGTTCAAATATGAAAGTGAAAAAGTAATATCTTGTGACTTTATAAAAGAAACAGTTGCAAAATATTTTAGCATAAATAAAGATGACTTGGCAGGAAATAAAAGATCAAATGACATTGCATTTCCAAGACAAATTGCAATGTATCTATGTAGAGAGATTGCAAATATGTCTTTTCCTCAGATAGGAGTAGACTTTGGAGGAAGAGATCACTCGACAGTAATGCATGCTTGTAAAAAAATTGAAAAAGAAATAAAAGAAAAAAATAATACAAAGCTAATTGTGGATAGTGTGAAAAACATAATTATAAATGGCAAACAATAATGAAATCATTAAAATTTAAAAATTTTTAAAATTTGTGTTTGTAAAAATAAATGTTTGTGAAAATAAAATCAATCTATACTTACGGAACAGCTACATTAGATATCCACACCCAGATGTTAATAAGATGTTAAAAAACTGTGAACATCTTAGGTTATACACAAATCACAATATTACCTGTGGATTATTTAAAGAGTTTTCCACTGAATTATAAACAGTAATTTTATTAGGGATTTCAAGTTTCAACATAGTTTTCCACAGTTTCCACAGCACCTAATACTATTACTACTAAATATATTATATTATTTAATAAGGAGGACGCAAAATGAAAATAGTATGTTACAAAGACAAAATAATAAAAGCTATTAATTCCGTAGTAAAAGGTGTAGCATCTAAAACTACAATGCCTATACTAGAAGGAATACTTATACAAACAAATGATAACGAAATAAAATTAACAACCTATGATTTAGAAATAGGGATAGAATATATAATGGAATGTGATGTAGAAGAACAAGGAAGTACAGTAGTAAATGCTATAATGTTTAGCGAAATTATAAGAAAATTACCAGATACAGAAATACATATTAGTGTAAACGAAAATAATTTACTAGAAATTGAATGTGAAGGCTCACATTATAAACTAGCAACTATGAATCCAGAAGAATTTCCAGAATTACCAAAAATAGAAATAGAAAATTCAATAGAAATTGACCAAAATGTATTAAAAAATATGATTAGAAAAACAATTTTTGCAACAAGTACTGAAGAAAGTAGACCAATTTTTACAGGCTGTTTATTCGAAATAGAAAATAATAAATTAAGTTTAGTTGCAGTAGATGGTTTTAGACTAGCATTAAGAACAATATTCCTTACAAAACAAACAAATGACTTTAATGCAGTAATACCAGGAAAAACTTTAGTTGAAGTAAACAAAATTTTATCAGATTCTTTTGAACCAGTAAAAATAGGAGTATCAAAAAATCAAGCATTATTTGAAATGGACAACTGTAAAATAGTTACAAGAATCCTAGATGGAGAGTTTTTAAATTACAAAAATGTAATTCCAAGTAATTGGGAGACCAGAATTAGAGTAAATAAAAACAATATTCAAAACAGTTTTGAAAGAATAAGCTTAATTTCAGCATCATCTATGGAAAAAGAGAAAAAATATCCAGTAAAAGTACAAGTAGATATAGGAAAAGTTGTAATATCATGTACAAACCAAACAGGTGATGCTAAAGAAGAACTATTTGTTTCAACAGAAGGAAAAAACTTAGAAGCAGGATTTAATCCAAAGTATTTCTTAGATGCATTAAAAGCAATAGAAGATGAAGATGTATTTATAGAATTTGGTAGTAGCATATCCCCATGTTTAGTAAAATCTGTGGAAAACAATGATTATGTATATATGATTTTACCAATTAGATTAAAAGAATAAATGTTTAAGCATTTATTCTTTTTTTGAGCAATTTATTAGAGAAGTGTTGATAAAGTTTTCCACATTTTATTTATTATTTGTGGAAAACTTTTTTGATAAAATTCAAATAAATTAGAATAAAATCGAAAAAAATTAAAAATAAGAGAAAAAAGGAGATAAAGTATTTTAAAATAATTGTGGAAAGTGAATAAAATCGTGAAAAATCAAAAAAAATAGGAAAAAAAAGATAAAAAAAGATATTAGTAGAATTTCTAGGAAAAAAGTTATACACATTCTTTGATTTTTTATGTGGAAAATTATTATAAGGAATTTATTAATTAATTTAAAATAAAATTAATTTAATTAATAAAATAAAAATAAATAATTAAAAACATAAAATAAATTAATT
>ERZ836760.3029-NODE-3029-length-11419-cov-2.918603_pt1 | contig 11419 bp, 11 predicted proteins | sample MGYA00519941_ERZ836760 | MGnify/ENA primary metagenome ERZ836760 (study PRJEB31850, sample SAMEA3708807) | human gut metagenome | biome: human gut; feature: human-associated habitat; material: faeces | place: China | collected 2014 ... | reverse complement strand
GAGCGCATCGGGATGGGTGGCCGAGAACACGAAGCGGCGCTCGGCGCGCTCTCGCTCGATGCGCTCATGATCCGCACGCTGGGAGAACAGGGCCATCTCGACGCGGCGCACGGCCAAAGACGAGCGCGCGTCAAGGGAAGGCACCGACACCGCTCCGCTTTCGCATGCGCGCTCGAGCCCCGCGCCCGCCATTCCGTCGAAAAGCCGCAATGCGTCCTGCGCAAGCGTCGAAACGCGCGCTCGCACCACGACAGCCACCTGGTCGACCGGTTCCGAGGGCAAGGCCTCGGCCCGCGATCGCCCGGTGCGCGCTTCAAGCTCCGCGCAAGAGAGCACCCAAGCTGCAGCATAGGCCATCATGCGCCCGCGAACGCCGCCTTCGTACCAGGCCAACCACGCTTTCGCTCCTTCCGTGCACGACGTCTCAAGCGCATCCTGCACGGCAGCTGCCGCCGCAAGAGACCGCCCGTCCGCATCCGGCAAAAACCCGTCATCCTCGCGCGCGGCTTCGGGAGCAAGGGCCAGCGACGAGGCCAGGCGAATAGCGCGACGGCGCTCCCCTTCTTCGGCGCATCGGCCCAAGACGAGCGCCGCGGCGGCTCGCAATCCGACTGTGGCGGCAGAAGACCCGCTCACCCGTCGCGCAACGGCGCAGGCTGAGTCGCGATCCCCCAACAAGGCGCGCCGCGCGGCCTCCGCGGCGTCGAGGGAGCAGGCCAGACCGGCTTTCTCCCCGCCGAGCGAGCGGTACACGCCGCACGCGGGGACCAGGCAGGCCCCGTCGGAAAGCTCGCGGCCCCGGCTTGCCAACCATACCGCGCGCGCCTTGCGCGATGCCAGCAAGCGAGCCGCATCGCACGCACGCGCAAGCTGCTCGCGCTTCAGCAACGCGTCCGCAATGTGCGTCGCGAGCGCATCGGCGTCGGAAAACACCGACCTCTCCGCAAGGCCGGGCAATGTCGGCGAAAACGCCTCCGACAGCTCGTCCATCGAAAAAGAGGCGGCGTCGAAGCGTTCTTTCCTACAGTCGATCCCCAGGTAAGGATACTGCTCCGACAAAATCGCAATCGAATCGTCCTCGCAGGAACCGAACGCCGCAAGGTCGGTAAGCGCGCCGTTTTGCAGGCACAGCATCGAAAACAAGGGGAGCATCAAATCGGCGGGAAGCTCCTCTTTCGCAACCGACGCGAGAAACGCTGCGCGATCGTCGGGCGTCCCCCACACAAGCGTCGCGATGCGACGAGCCGTCGGCATGAGGGCGGCGGGTTCGGCCTCGCGCTCGGCAGCCGTGCGCAAAGCATCAAGCTCGGCATCGGTCAACAGCAAGTCCGCGGCCCCCAGCTTGAGGCGGTCCCGCTGCCCATGGAAGGCATCGCGCATGGGCAGGCAGGTGACCAGAACCTCGCAGCCACGGTCGATCAGCGCGTCCATCTCGCGAGACAGCAACTCGACGCGCTGAGGGTCCAGCGAGGGCACGTCCTCGACAACAGCCAAGAACGGAGCGCGGTCTTCCGAGGAAAGCGTCTTGGCAATGCGCCCGTCATCGAGATCGCGCAAAAAGCACGGGCTTTTCGCGTCGATCCAAAACACGTGCTCGAACCGGAAAACCGTTTCCGCGTACTCCAGCGCTACGAACGATTTGCCGAATCCCTCGGGCGCAACGATGAACCGGGGGACATGGCGCTCCCTCAGCAACTTCGCAATGAGGTCGGGGCGCCGGTAGTGGCGGGCCGAGACGAATCGCTGCGGACGACGTCCGCGACAAGCGGTCTTGGTCAGAAAATCTGGCATGCGAATCACTCCCATCGTAAGGGAGGGATGCAGCGGTTTGAAAGGGTTTCCACCGTATCACTGCGAAGAGGGCGCCGCAAGCCGACATAAGTTCGATCCCGGCATCTTTCCACCGGCAAGCCGAAGCCGGTGCGGCCCGGTTGCGCCCTTCGGCAGCGAAGGCTCCTTCAACGGTGTACAATGCGACTACTGCATGACCAGTCTCCTCAGGAAGGAACCGCTATGCTCCAGCCCGCTTCCCTTTCCGACCTGCCCGCGTTCTTGTGCGGCCACGCGCACGATGCCGCTGCGGCAACGGGCTGCACCGTGGTCATCGCGCCCGAAGGAGGCGTCTGCGGCGTCGATGTGCGCGGAGGCGGTCCCGCCACGCGCGAGACCGATCTGCTCAAGCCGGAGAACATGATCCAAGCCGTGCACGCCGTTGTCCTTTCGGGCGGCAGCGCTTTCGGCCTAGCCGCGTCTACCGGCGTGATGGAGGAGCTGGCGGAACGCGAGATCGGCTTTCCCGTCGAAAGCGCGCGGGTGCCGATCGTATGCGGAGCATGCCTGTTCGACCTGCTCGTAGGCAAAAACGCGCATCCCGATGCGGCCATGGGCCGCGCCGCCGCCCGCGCAGCTTTCGAGCGTAAAGCAACCGAGCCGCTTGAAGAAGGAAACGTCGGCGCCGGATGCGGGGCCACGGTCGGGAAGCTCCTGGGCGGCGATCGGGCCATGAAGGCGGGGCTGGGCATCTGCGGGCTGCGCATGGGAGACGTGGTGGCGGTGGCCATCGTCGCCGTGAACGCGCTCGGCAACGTCTGCGAAAGCGACGGCACCTGGATCGCCGGATGCCGAGGAGCCAACGGCCTTGTCATGGAGCCGCTCGATGCACTGACCGAGCTTGCAAGCCGCGTCCAAGACGACGGAAGCCGCGCGGTCCCAAGCGAAGGACCCTGCCCGAACACCACCATCGGACTGGTCCTCACGAACGCCCGCATAACCAAGGCGCAGGCCACCAAAGTATCATCCACCGTCCACGACGCGTACGCCCGGGCCATCAAGCCCGTCCACACGTCCGGCGACGGCGACACCGTGTTCACGTTCTCCTCGTGCGAAGCAGAGGCCGACTACGACCTGGTGGCCATGCTGGCCACCGAAGCCATGCAGGGCGCCATCGTGCGCGCCGTGCAAACGGCGCAAGGCGCGTACGGCCTGCCCTGCGCCCGAGACATCGCCACGCGTTAGGAGTCCATCGTGAAGGCAGCGAAGTTCGCAAACCGTTCCCTGTTCGTCGCGTCGGTCATCGTGACCGGAGCCATAGCGGGAGCGTTCGTGTGGTTTCTCCTCTTCGTCATGAACCTGGGCATCTCTTTTATATGGGAGAAGATGCCCGCGCATTTCGGGCCGTACTTCCCCCTGGCGGCCTGCCTAGTGGGAGGATTGATCATCGGCCTGTTCGCCAAGCGCTTCGGCCCTTACCCGGAAGATCTCAACGAGGTCATGGCCAAAGTGAAGCAAGACGGTCGCTACGAGTACGACAAGCTGGGAACCATGTCCATCGCGGCGCTTCTTCCGCTGTTCTTCGGCGGCTCCGTCGGCCCCGAAGCCGGCTTGACCGGGGCGATCGCCGGCATTTGCACCTGGGTGGGCGACCGCATGAAGCGCTTCGGATCCGACTTCAAGCAGCTCACCTCGGTCGGCACCATGGCTGCGCTTTCCGCCATATTCACCGCACCCCTGTTCGGGTTCGCCGCACCGCTGTACGGCGGAGAGCCCGAAGGGTCCGAGCAGACCATCACCCTTCCGAAAACCTCGAAGCTGGTCGTGTACTTCTGCGCGATAGCGGGCGCGCTCGGCGCGCTTATGGGCTTGTCGTCGCTGTTCGGCGGGGGTATGTCGCTTCCGCATTACAGCGACATCCACGTCGGCGCAACCGAAGCGGTCTGGTTTCTGCCGCTTGCCTTGATCGGCGCGGCAGGCGGGTGGCTGTTCTGCGCGTTCGACGGCTGCTTCAAGCGGGCGTCGGACAAGATGGGAGATCGCCCGGTGCTGAAAGCGATCATCGCGGGGCTTGTCCTTGCAACCATGGGCATCGCGTTGCCGTTCACGATGTTCGCCGGCGAAGTGCAAACCGAGCAGCTTAACGAAGCTTGGATGAGCATGGGAGCGGTCACGCTGCTTGCGACGGGATTCGTGAAAGTGGCCGTCACGCCCCTGTGCATCCGCTTCGGCTGGCGCGGCGGACACTTCTTCCCCGTCATCTTCGCCGGCGTCTCCATCGGCTACGGCATGGCTACGCTCACGGGAGCCGACCCCGTGTTCTGCCTGTGCACCTGCACGGCAGCGCTCGTCGGCGGCGTCATGCGCCAACCGCTCATGACCGTGCTGCTGCTGTTCCTGTGCTTCCCGGTGAAAGGCGTCGTGGTGATGATCGCCGCAGCCGCATTAGGAGCAGCCCTTCCCCTTCCGAAGGCGCTGCGGACGACTACCGAAAAAAGCCATGCGTAAACCGCACCGCTTCCAATCGTTTCCGGCCGGCCTATGCGTCAGGAACAACCTCAAGCTTGAAGCCAAGAGCCGAAAGCACGTCGACAACGGTGCCGAACCGCGGGTTGCCCTCCGCCGATAGCGACTTGTACAAGCTTTCGCGACCGACCCCTGCCTGCTGTGCTACCTGCGCCATTCCTCCGCGCGCCTTCGCCACGTCGCCGAGAGCCCTTTGGAAGAACTCGGGATCGCCCTCGGCCAGCGCGGCAGTGAGGTACGATGCGATCGCGTCCTCGGAGTCCAAATAGTCGGAAACGCAAAACTCCTTGACCTTTAGCGGCCGTCTAAACGGATTCTTCATCGAAAGCCCCTTCCTGCCGTATGCGCCGAGCAAGCCGCTTCGCTCGCGCGATATCGAAACGCTGAGACCCTTTGTCTCCGCCACACAAAAGCAGAACGACCTTGCACCCATGCCGCATGCCGTACAAACGATAGCCCGGCCCCTGCATGACGCGGAATTCGACCACCGCATCCCCGATCGAGCGGACATCGCCCCAAAGCCCGTCCTCCAGGCGAGCGATCCTCGCAAGAATGGCCACGCGAGCGCTTTCGTCCTTCAACCGCCTGAGCCACCTGTCGAACGTCGCCGTGCTGAAAACCTGAACAGAACCGTCTGCCATCTTTGCTCCTTTGTATCTTATAGGATACAACTTGCCGCGTCAAGCACCTTGGCAAAAGCATAGCGAGGCAATCTAGCGCGCAGATGGCGCATATCCGACAAGGATCCAACCCGACCTGCCGCGGATCCAGCAGCTTCCCAGCAAAAATCCAGCGCGCTCCTGACGCGAATCCAGCGCGGACCGCACGAAAATCCAACACGTTTCCCACGCGCATCCAGCGCGCATCGAAACAGCCTGGTCAACGAGAAACGGGGCCGAAGCCCCGTTTCTCGCTACAAGCCGTATGGCGTGTGGACGACCGCTAGTTGCGCCCGAGCATCTTCGCAATGCGATCGGAATACTCGATCTCGGTCAGGCCCGCTTCCTTCGCCAGATCCACCACGGGCGCGTCGTTCCAGAGCGCCTCCAGTCGGTAGTAGTCGCGCGTTTCGGGCTGGAACACGTGCACGACGAAGCTGCCGTAGTCGAGCAGCGACCAGGTGCCGTCCTGCGTTCCCTCGCGATGCAGGGGCTTCAGGTGGCCCTGCGTGCGAACAGCCTCCTCGATCTCGTCGATGATAGCCTCGACCTGGCGGTTGTTCGACGCGGTTGCAATCACGAAGTAATCGGTTACGCCGATAAGATCGCGCACCTCCTGCACCATGATGTCGGTGGCCTTCTTCTCATCGGCGGCGCGCGCAGCGATGAGCGCGCATTCGCGAGAGGTCACCTTGGGGGTCTCGTTCTTCGTTTCGGTCACGCTATTCCTTTCTTCGGTGTTTCGCCTGCGGCTTCTCGCGCGCGGACAAGGTAATGGTTCCATATTTCGAGCGTTCGCGGATACACCCGCTTACGCCGATCGATAAGGTTGAGAAGAACATGTTGAAAGGTTGCCAAGAACAGCTCTTCGAGCGAGACCTGGCCAACCAGCGCGCGCAGCTTTTCCAGCCCATCGTATTTTCTACCGGGCTCGACGGCATCGGCAACGTACACGACCATATCCAAATCGCTCATGCCGATAGCGCCCGTCGTATGCAGCTCGATGGCCCGCACGATATCGCACGGGATGCAAGGATACGCCCGCGAAAGCGCGAGCGCGGCCGTGGGACCGTGCAAAAGCGCCGGAAGGTCCCCGATCGCAGAGGCATCGACGTCGAGCCCCAGCTCTTCGGCCCGTCGAAGAATTCCCTCGTCATCGAAACTCTTGTCCCAGTCGTGCAGCAGCCCCGCCAAGCGCGCCTTGCGCTCATCGACGCCGTACAAACGCGCAAGTCGCACGGCGGTGTCGGCCACCCCCAGCGTGTGCTCGTATCGAGAGCGCTTGAGCCTTGCCTTCAAATCCTGCCTGCGCGCTTCGAAAAACGCGTCGGAAAGCGCGTCGTCCCCACAAGGAGCAGGCGCGCACGACGTATCCCGTTCGCTCATCGCAACGACCCTCCTTCCGTACCGCCGCATGCGGCGCAGCCTTGCGCGCGATACAGCGCATGCGCTTGAATATAGTCGAGAACGCCCTGCATGGTCAAATAGCGAATCGACCTTCCCGCCGCAACCCGGTCCCTCAGATCGCTCGAGGAGATGGCAAGCGCCGTAACTTCCAGATAGTCGACCGTGAAGCTCCCTCGCTCGGCGATGGCCGCGCGATGCGATTCGGACAGCGCGTAGCCCGGCCTTGTAACCGCGATCAAACGAGCTAGATCGGCGATGGCCGCGCTTTCCCGCCATTGCAGGATGTGGTACACCGCATCGGCCCCGGTGATGAAGCACAGCTCCACGTTGGCGGGGTAATGCGCGCGCATCTGGCGCAGCGTGTCCACCGTGTACGTGTCGCCGCCGCGGTCGATCTCGATCGAGCTCACATCGAACGCAGGATTGCTGTCCACGGCAACGCGGCACATCTCAAGACGGTGCGCGGCAGGAGTCACGTTCCTGTCCTTCTTGAACACCGGATTGCCTGCGGGAACGAACACCACGCCGTCCAGCCCGTAAGCCTCGCGCGCCTGCTCGGCGCACGCAAGGTGCCCGATATGGATGGGGTCGAACGTGCCCCCCATGATGCCCAGCCGAGCAGGACGCCCGTCCATGCCCAGCTGATCGAACCTATCGCAGATGACGGCCACTTACGCGCGCACCTGCCCCGTACCGCGCAGCACGTACTTGTACGACGTGAGGGCCGCAAGCGCGAACGGGCCACGCGCATGAAGCTTCTGGGTGGAAATGCCGATCTCCGCGCCCAAGCCGAACTGCCCGCCGTCCGTGAACGCCGTCGAAGCGTTCGCGTACACGGCAGCCGCGTCAACGCGATTGAGAAACGCCTCCAGCGCCGTTGCGCCCTCTGCATCGGCGGGGTCGGCGACGATAGCCTCGGAGTGCCGTGTGCCGTACCGGTTCACGTGATCGATGGCCTCGTCGACGCCGCCAACGCATTTCACGGCCATCTCGGGCGCCAGGTATTCGGTAGCCCAATCCTGCTCGACAGCGGCTTCCGCCTTGACGCCATGAGCGCGCGCCACGCGAAGGGCGCATTCGTCAGCATGCAGCAGCACGCCCTTTGCCTGCAGGTCGGCAAGCAGTCGAGGAAGCATGACCTCCGCCGCAGCCTCGTCGATCAGCAGCGTTTCGGCCGCGTTGCACACGCCGTAGCGGCGGCATTTCGCGTTGAGCACGATGGCGCGCGCCATCTCCAGGTCCGCGGTGGCGTGCACGTACACATGGCAGTTGCCCGTGCCCGTTTCGATGACGGGAACCTTGGAATGCTCGACGCAGTGGCGGATAAGCCCTGCCCCGCCGCGCGGAATGAGCACGTCGATCACCCCGTGAAGCTGCATGAGCTCGTCGGCCGCAGCGCGATCGGTCGAGGCGATCAGCCCGATGCAACCCTGCGGCATGCCGGCGCCCACCGCAGCGTCATGGAGCACGCGCGCGACGGCCTCGTTGGAAGCGGAGGCCAGACTGCCGCCGCGCAGCACCGCAGCGTTGCCCGACTTCAGGCAAATGCCGGTCGCGTCAGCCGTCACGTTGGGACGCGCTTCGTACACCACGGCCACCACGCCCAAAGGCACGCTCACGCGCGTAAGCTCGATGCCGTTGTACAGCTGGCGCTCGTCTTGGATGCATCCCAGCGGATCGGGCAGGGCGACCAAATCCTCAAGGGCGCACGCCATCGCATCGACGCGATCCGCATCCAACATGAGGCGGTCAAGCAAGCTCTCCTTGGTTCCGGCCTCGCGCGCCGCGTCCATATCGCGTCCGTTGGCAGCGATAATATCCACCGCATGCTCGCGCAGAGCCCGCGCCATTGCGATGAGCGCCCGATTGCGCTCCCCTGCAGTGGTCTGCCCCAGCGCCGCGCTTGCGGCCCGAGCAGACTCAGCAACGCGACGTACCTCGTCGCGCACGGTTTCGTCGATCATATCGTTGCCTCCTTGTCCCGCCTTGCCCATAGCCGAACCGGCCTACTCGAACACCACAAGCTCGTCACGGTGAACAAGCGGGCGTTCCGCCAAGCTTGCCAACAGGCGATTCGCCTGCAACTGCGAGCGTGTGCGTCCTATGGCAAGCGCGGTCTCATCACTTGAAAACGCCGCTTTGCCCCGTGCGAACAGATGCCCCGCACCGTCTTTGATGTCAACGATGTCGCCCGGATCGAAGCGACCTTCCACCGCGCGCACCCCCACCGACAAAAGCGAGCTGCCCTTGCATGTGAGCGCCGCCTTGGCGCCGTCGTCCACCACCAGCGACCCGCGCGCGGAATCTCCGAGCGCGATCCACAGCTTCTTCGGGGTTATCTCGTGCGGCTTTTCAGCCGCGACGAACCGCGTCCCCACGTCTTCGCCGGCAGCCACGTCGACGATGACGTTCTCGCGACGGCCATGGCAGATGACCATGGGAATGCCCGCAACCATGAGCACGCGCGCCGCTTTGATCTTGGTGATCATGCCGCCCGACCCCACCGTGGTGCCCGCGCCGCCCGCCACGGCCATGACCTCCGGTCCGATAGCCTCGACGCACGAGATAAGGCGCGCGTCGGGATGGTGATGCGGGTTCGCGTCGTACAAGCCCTCGATATCGGACAAGATGATCATGAGGTCCGCGTCGATGAGACACGCCGTCAAAGCGGCGAGCGTGTCGTTGTCGCCGAAGCGAATCTGCTCAACCGAGATCGTGTCGTTCTCGTTCACGATGGGCACGACACCCAAGTCGAGCAAGCGCAGCAACGTGTCGCGCGCATGCAGGTACGCGTTTCGATCCGCCGTGTCGCGACGCGTGAGCAGCACGGTCGACGTCGTGATGCCATGAGGCGCGAACGCCTCGGCGTAGGCTGTCGAAAGCGCGCTCTGCCCCACCGAAGCCGCAGCCTGCAAGCTGGGCATGTCCGAAGGCCGCTTGGCAATGCCGAGCGCCTCCAAACCGCACGCGATAGCGGCCGACGTCACGATGACGGGCTGCCAGCCGACGCTCTTCGCATGGGTTATCTGATCGGCCAGCTTCTGCAGGTACGCATAGTCGATCGAGCTCTCCGAAGTGGTGAGCGTCGACGACCCTATTTTGATAACCAGGCGCTTCCCCTGCATCGGCTGCGCCGCATCGACCACACGGTCTGCTTTCATTACAGATCAAGCTCCTTGTACAAATCCTCCGCCGTGCGAGCCGACTCAAATTCGAACGCGCGCCCCACAATGCGGATCTCGTCGCCGTCTACCGCGCCTGCGCGCTCGAGCGCCTGCTCCACGCCAAGACGCTTCAAGCGATGCTGCAGGAAGAGAATGGCCTCCTCGTTCTCCCAGTCGGTCTGCACCACCATGCGTTCGACCTGCGGCCCCTCGATGCGGAACACGCCGCCGCCCAACGGAAACACCTTGAAGCGCTTGTCGCGCGCCTCGCGCTTGAGCTCCCACACGTGCTCGTACTGCACGTCCTGCTCGGCATGCGCGCGAGCGGCCTCGCGCAGCTCGTGCACCTTCGTGGCGATGGCGGCCTTCAGGCCGTCGACGCCTTCGCCCGTCAGCGCGCTGATGCAGTACAGCTTCGGATCGATGGAGCTCTGCCCGAACTCGTCGCCGTCGGCCGCAGCAAGGGAGTCCTCGCGCACGCGCTCGGCCAGCAGCTCGCACGCCTCCTCCACGCCGGGCACGTCGATCTTGTTGGCCACCACGATGCGCGGGCGATTCGCCAGTTCGTCAGCGTACAGCGCAAGCTCGCGGTTGATGATCTCGTAGTCTTCAAGCGGATCGCGGCCCTCCCAATCGCCCGTCAAGTCCACCACGTGCACGATGAGCGCCGTGCGCTCGATGTGACGCAGGAACTCATGGCCGAGGCCCTTGCCCTCGTGAGCGCCCTCGATCAGGCCAGGGATGTCGGCCACGACGAAGCTCAGATCGCCCGAGCGCGCCACACCGAGGTTCGGAACCAGCGTGGTGAACGGGTAATCGGCAATCTTGGGACGCGCGGCGCTCATCTTGGCGATGAGCGACGACTTGCCCGCCGACGGCATGCCCACCAGCGCGGCGTCGGCCATGAGCTTCATCTCGAGTTCGATCCAACCCTCCTGGGCGGGCTCTCCCAATTCGGCGAAGGCTGGGGCGCGCCTTCTGGACGTGACGAAGTGGATGTTGCCGCGGCCGCCCATGCCGCCTTCGGCCACGGTCACGCGCTCGCCATCATGCGTCAGGTCGGCTATGAGCTCGCCGGTTTCCTTCTCGTCTTCGAAGTACTCGCGCACCACGGTGCCGACGGGCACCTTCAGAACCAAGTCCTCGCCCGTGGCTCCGTGCATGCGGCTGCCTTTGCCGTGCGTTCCGCGCTCGGCCTTGAAATGGTGCTTGAAACGGTATTCGATGAGGGACGACAAGCTGGCGTCGGCCTCGACCACCACGTTGCCGCCATGACCTCCGTCGCCGCCGTCGGGCCCGCCTTTGGGGACATGGGCCTCTCGGCGAAACGACATGCAGCCTGCTCCGCCGTTGCCGCCTGTTACGTGAATGCGCACTTTATCGATAAACACGGAAGCGTTCCTTCGTATTCGTTCCGCATCTCGCATCGGGGAGCTGCGGTTTGATGGTATCCAACCTTACGGATTGTATATGAAAAAGTGCCCCCTGACGAACAGGGGGCACCGCTCAACATAAGAACGTTATGCTGTCGTTGTCAGCAGACCCTTACGCCTCGGGGCGCACATGGATCTTGCGCTTGACGCCACGCGTGAATTCGAGCGTGCCGTCGCACAGTGCGAACAAGGTGTCGTCCTTGCCGCGGCCGACGTTCTCGCCCGGATGAAAATGCGTGCCGCGCTGACGAACGATGATGTTGCCCGTCTTGACAGTCTGACCAGCGAACATCTTCACGCCCAGTCGCTGCGCACGGGAGTCGCGGCCGTTACGGGTAGACCCGAGACCTTTCTTGTGAGCCATGGTGTTCCCTCCTTGCGCTTACTCGGCGTCGTCCGACGCAGGCTTCTCGGCGGCCTTCTTGGCAGCCGGCTTCTTCTCAGCGGTCTTCTTAGCAGA
>ERZ836760.3017-NODE-3017-length-11467-cov-3.047581_pt1 | contig 11467 bp, 9 predicted proteins | sample MGYA00519941_ERZ836760 | MGnify/ENA primary metagenome ERZ836760 (study PRJEB31850, sample SAMEA3708807) | human gut metagenome | biome: human gut; feature: human-associated habitat; material: faeces | place: China | collected 2014 ... | reverse complement strand
CCGCCACCATATCGCTCATCTCGTTTCCCGTTCTTCAATAGCCAATGCTTCCAGCACCGCCTTGGCCTTTTGCAAGGTTTCCTCGTATTCGAAATCGAAATCAGATTCCACGGTGATCCCCCCGCCGACGCCTAGATACGCTGTTCCGTTTTGACATACCGCCGTACGGATAGCAATATTGAGATCGCAGTCTCCGTTTGCAGAAAAGTATCCAATAGAGCCCGTGTAGAGGCCGCGGGCATCTCGCTCAAGCTCGTCGATGATCTCCATAGCGCGAATTTTCGGCGCACCCGTGATGGACCCTCCCGGAAACGCCGATTGTACGAAACGCAACGCGCTTTTGCCAGGCGCCAGCACTCCTTCCACAGTCGCCACAAGCTGAAACACTGTCGGGTAGGCCTCGACGACAAACTCCGGATGCGCGACGATAGTTCCCGGTGCGCATGCGCGAGCCAAATCGTTACGCTCCAAATCGACAACCATGAGAAGCTCGGCATTATCTTTGGAACTTTCGGCAAGATCGGCCTTAAGCGCCTCATCTTCTTGAAGCGTTCCCCCCCTCTTGCGCGTTCCTTTGATAGGACGAGCAAGAACGTGCCCGCCCCGTACCTGCAGGAAGCGCTCCATGCTCGCACAGCAAATCTGATAATCCGTCGCGGCATCGCCCCCCTGCCCGCATAGATACGCTGAAAAGGGAGCAGGATTATGACAGCGTAGGTAACGATATGCATCGTAGGGGTCTGCCGGGGCCGAGGACCTCAACAATTGCGTCATGTTGGCAACGTATATGTGCCCGTCAACCATATAGCGCACCATGCGATCAAGGGCGGCGCAATAATCGCCGGCACTGAAAGAAGCATCAAAGCTCGCCTGGCGCTCGTGCTTTAACGGCGTAGGCGCCGGCGTGACCTTATGCAACAATCCAGTCGCCCATGCAAGGGCATCACCATGGCTCATGCGAACGCCCTGTGTGCACAAATACAGCTTCTCGTTCGCAATATCTTCCACAAACAGCAGGTCATAGAAAGAAAAGGAAGCCTCAGGAATGCGCTCGCGCGGCAAGTGTCGCGACGCAATCTTGCACGCCTGAAGCCCCATGCTATACCCGAGATAGCCTAAAGCGCCGGAGATGAGAGGGAGCCCGGTGGTATTGGGCGCCGCAGCATCATCGAGGTAGGCGCCCAATTGTTCAAAGAACGAGAGGGGGGACGCAGCGCCATTGACGTAGCAACTCCCCCCGACTTGCTCGACGGTGGCATACGGCATCAGCCCCACCAAAGAGAACCGTCCCTGATCGCTCTTCTCGGAGGAGTCAAGGAAAAGCGCTTGAGGCATAGCCTTAACCAACTCGAACAGGTCAGAAAGCGGTTTATAGAAGCGAAATACATGAACGGCCGTGGCCACGAGTCCCCCTATCGCGCCGTCTCGCAGCACACCACAAAACGAGACAGAAGCTCATGCCCATACTGGGTTCGCGCCGCTTCGGGATGGAACTGCACACCGTACAGCGGCAGTTCTCTATGCCGCAAGGCCATGATCGCGCCGTCTTCGGAGCGCGCGTCAACGGAGAAAAAATGGGGAAGCTCGTCGTCGTCAACCACTAGAGAGTGGTAACGAACAACCTCGAACGTCTCGGGCAAAGCCTTGAACAATCCTTGGTTGTTGTGTCGAATCGCGGTAACCTTTCCGTGCATGGGACGCTTGCCCCGAGTCACGCGCGCGCCGAACACGTCAGCAATTACCTGATGGCCTAGGCACACTCCCAACAAGGGGATGCGACGACGCGCAGCCAGCCTCACGATATCGCCGCAGTTGCCGCATTCTTTGGGGCTTTTGGGCCCAGGGGAAACCACGATGCCCCGAAGAAGGCCCGCATCATCCATGTCGCGCACGGTCTTGGCGTCGATACCGTCATTCTCGTACGTGTCCATGCGAACGCCCAGCTCACGAAAATAGCTTACGAGCATCTGCGTGAACGAATCGTAATTATCCAGCATCAAATACACTGCTTGCCTCCTACGCTCCTCCGGCAAAAAACACTGCCGCAAAAGAAAAACTGCCACCCATCCGCCGTCACCGGCGAATAAATGGCAGTTTTCCCACTTGTTGCTTTGGGACACACCCTCTGTTTCAACAGATTGTACCCGTTTAACAAGTGCTTGCAAGAAAATACTAGGAGTTCCCCTCGCAACGCCCGCCATACACGAAACGTCCACACTCCCCCATGGAGCTTGTCTTGCTTGATTCGCGTCGACAGTTATGGTCGCAGCTTTCCCTTATATCGCTCCGTCTTTTTCAAGCTGATCGAGGCAACCGGCTTCTAAGATTCAAGATACGTTATTCGCTAGCCTACCGTTTTGGTTGCTAGATTCGTTTGAGAGTGCCTCCATTTGCATCCCGAACCCACCTGACCGATCATCAATTCACCACTTCTCCGGATGAATTGAATTTGCTTCGGCCCCAATGACCCCATTCAACCCAAAGGCGTCAAAGCCACCTTTTTTGTCCCTGCTCGCGAAACGCCTTAGCCCATAAACCCACTAAAGCCGCGATCGAGTTCATTAAACCCAGCTCAGCTTTAGGGGGGTCGCTTCGCGCGGTTCTCTTTATTTGGCCGTCAAAAAAACAATCAGACCTCCGCCTTGACTGCCTCGGCCATGATGTAGCCGTAGTTCATGGCAGCATCGAATCCCATCGCGTAGACGCGGCCGTCCTTCTCTTCGATCGAGCCGCAAACGTCGCCGGCTGCGTAAAGGCCCGGAACGGCGGTGCCGTCTTCCTTCTGCACATGGCAGCTCGTGTCGATCGCCAGACCGCCGGTGGTGAGGTAGAGCGTCGGCTCGCAGGAAACCACCCAGATGCCGTTGTAGGTGTCAAGGTAGGGAAGGTTCTTGCGCCCGAACTCGTCGGGCTCGCCGGCGAGCGCATGCTGGTTGTGCGCGTCGATCGTCGCCTTGAGCTCGGGCAGCTCGAGCGCTTCGGCGGCTGCTTCGACGGAATCGTAGTGAACCATGTCGCCGCGGTCGACGAGGCACTTGTAGATGTCCATCGCGTACGTCTCGTTCTTCATCGTGGTGATGTAGCCCGACTCGTCGGTGATATGGAAGAACCGGCCGCCGTTGTCGGGGTTGCGCAGCGCCTTGCTCATGACGCCGTGGTTGTCCGACATGATGTTGCCGAACTGTTTGCCGCTTCCGTTGACCATGATGCCGGGCGTGGTCTGGTACAGGAAGGCGATCTCGAAACGGGAGCCCGCCTGCGCGGTCGTGGAAAGATAGGCGCCGAGATCGCGCCCCATGCACTCGACGGCTGCGCCCGCCTCGATTCCGAGCTTGATCCCATCGCCGGTGGAACCCGGCGCGCAGTTGAACTTGTACTCTTCGTAGCCAGGGTAGTATTCGGCGATCATCTCGTTGTTCGCCGCGAAGCCGCCCGAGGTGAGGCAGACGGCCTTTGCCGAGACCTCCCAGGTGCTGCCGTCTTTGCCCTTGGCCTTCACTCCCGTGACGCGGCCTTCGGCGTTCTTCACGAGTTCGGTCACCGGCGTGGCGTACACGATTTTTCCGCCAAGCGCCCCGACGCGATCGACGAGGTACTGCATGGCGTACCCGCAGCCGCCCATGTAACAGCCAGGCGCCAGGTAGGGCGTGATGCCGTAAGCCTTGTTCACGCCGAGGCTGTAGAAGCCCACGCCGATTTTGTGCATCCAGTCGACGAGCTTGCCGGAATTGTCGTACATGGCGGTCTGGTAGGGCATCTCGCCGTTGAAGCGATCGTTTTCGGGGACGATGTACTTCTTCATGACGGCGAGCATGGCGTCTTTGTTGAACATGGGGCTGTCGTCGAAGCGGCCCAGGCCGTAGTTGGCCTGCAGGTCGGAGCCTGCGGCGGCGACGCCCGAGTAGGTCATGGACATCGAACCGCCGGGGATGTCCTGCTTCTCGAACAGGATGACGCTCTTGCCCTCTTCGAGCAGGCGGCACGCGCTGACGAGCCCGGCGGTGCCGGCGCCCATGAACACGACGTCGACGTCGGCGGTCTGCGCGGCGCCGCCCGTCCGTTCGACGGGACCCTTTTTGAAGTCGGAAGCGGAGCCGCCCGCGCTTTCGATGGCGTCTTTGACGGCCATGGTGACGGCCATCGACGTGGTGGTTGCACCCGTCACGGCGTCGACGTCGAGGTTCTTGGTTTCGAGCAGCCTTGCGGCCATCATCGGGGCGGCTACCGAGCCGACGCCGATGGTATCGTCGCAACGCAGGACTTTGATGTTGGCGATGTCGCCGCCGGACACGGTGACTTCGGTGATCAGCTCGTTGTCGTGGCCCATGGCCTTCCCGATCCATTTGCCATCGGTGAAGCTGTCGGGCACCTTCTTCTTGCCGGCTTCCCCACCCTCGGGCTTATCTTCGGGTTTCTTCGGTGCAGAGCACCCGGCAAGTCCGCCAAGCGCGGCGAGCGAGCCGACTGCAAGGGACCCCTTGATAAAATTCCTGCGATCGATTTCCATGGCATTCTCCCTCCTTGGGGCGTATACGTGTAGGCGTCGTCCATATTCTCTGGATCGCTTGCCTCTGGGTAGAATACGTCCGTTTTCAAGAGCCGGCATCACCGAATGTCGGTGCATTTGCGAATGAGGAAAATTCATTGATTTTGGATTAGATGCTACCTTTTCCCCAGTTCGGAGCGGTCATACAAAAAACGCGGTACAGCTTGTTCCCAGCTGCTTAACCATTTTTTCGAGAACGAATCATGCCAGTAGCATTAAAATACTGCACGGAGGTGGCCGATGGGTACTACGCGAGAGACGAGGGTTCTGTCCGCTGTTGGATTTGGATTGGCCAAAGCTGCCACATCACTTGCCTACATGACCGCAATGGGATCGGTTGCATCCAGCATCGGATTTGTGTCCGAGCTTGATTTCATGATTGCCATGAATCTTGTTGCTTGCGCGACCGGCCTTGCCATAGCATGGCTTGCTGGCAAAGGAAAGCTTGCTGGGAAAAGCCTTTCCCAGGTTCCTGCCGTCATCATATTCGTTGCAGGCTTGTCGCTGAATTTTATCTCGGGCCCATTCGCACTGCCCCCGGTCTTCTTGGCAAAACTGCTTGGTGCATTATGCGGGTTTTCAATAACAATAGCTTGCGCATGCTGGCTTGAAGTGCTCTCCGCTCAAGACAGCCTCCAGCATTCGATCAACCAAATCGTCTGCGCGCTGATCATCCAGGGAGTACTGGTCGCGTGTCTTTCCTTTGCGCCAGCAACTGTCGTGAGGATAGCGGAGATTGCCTTTTTCCTTGTTTCTTCCTTTCTGCTTCGAGCAGTCCGGCGAAATATCCCGGCAACAGAGCACAAAACACCCCCCGAAACACGGCCAGACCTGCGTTTCGAGTTGTTCCAATCTTACATTTGCCTGTTCGTGCTCGTCGGCGTCGTGGGGATTCTGCACACCTCGGTTCTTGGCTCTTCGACGGAGCACATCGTGGGAGATGTGAACATGTGGTTACCGCTTGGGGTTGCAACGTTTATTACGGCCATTCTCGCTTTCGCAACCGCTCGGCGCCCCAATCCTACAAGCGTCTATAAAGGCTGTTTTCCTTGCATGCTTGTGATTTTGTCGTTGTTACCTTTCATGGGAGACTTTCTTAGCTCTTTCACGGGGTTTGTCATGATCGCCTGCTATGACGTTTGTGGCATGATGTTCCTTGTCTTCATCGTCGAACGATCGCGTACCTTGTCTTACCCCAGCTATATTCTGTCTGGACTTTACTTAGGAGGTTCAAGCCTATCTCTTTTCGTCGGCTTGTCCATCGGGCTTTTGCTTGGGGCCTTAAGCGCCGATTACGGCTTGTCGCTTCTCACCCTTCTGGCGTTTGCAACCATCTACCCGCTGGTAACCGTGCTCATGATCGCAGTCCGAAAAAGCCGGGGATCAAGCGACAGGAACCAAAGCATGCACATCGCAGAAGCGGTAACAATGAAGAGCGTCGATGCCTCAGAAGCGCGTGCCGAGCACGCGTCTGAACTAGACCCCGCCGAAAGCGAAACGAGCATCGAGCAAAGGCTTGCCGTCATCGCCGAAGAAGTGGCACTCACGAAACGCGAGCGAGAAATCATGGCGTTTCTAGCTCGCGGACGCTCTGCCAGATACATTGCCGAAGCGCTTGTCATATCGGAAAACACCGTGTGGTCCCACATCAAGCGCGTGTATTCGAAAACGGGAGTCACCTGCAAACAAGAGCTTATCGACCTTGTGGAAGCTCCAACGGAAACAAGCCATAGCAGCTAAAACGCACGAACCCGGAATGCGACCACAGGCGACCGGCCCATGGTCGCGACCGATTTCCTGCCTGCCTACCCCAACAACGTAAAAGCCAAAGGTTACGAATCGTATTCGAGGAGAGACGCCTTTGCGCCTTCCCTCGAAGCGAGTGCTATTATCGAGCTGCGCACGACCTCTCGCCTCCATACTGCATGCATGGCAGGAAAAAACACGCACGAACACGGCGCGCAGACAAGGGCTTGCCGGATTGTCTCGAGAGAATAGAAAGGATTGCCATGTGCTCGGGTATCAGGTTCACGGATGCGTCGGGAAACATGTACTTCGGTCGTAACTTGGATTGGAGCTGCTCATACGGAGAGCATGTATGCATTACGCCCATTGGATATGCACCCGCATCCCCTTTCGACGCCATCGAGGAAACCCTCTACCCTGTTATAGGAATGGGGATCGTCGCCGACGACACGCCACTCTATTTCGATTGCGCCAACGACCAAGGTCTTGCCATAGCAGGCTTGAACTTCCCTGGCTTCGCACAGTACGAACCCGCCTCCGTCGACGGCAAGGTCAATGTTGCGTCCTACGAGTTTCCCCTTTGGGTAACAAGCTTGCACAAAACCGTCGACGAAGTTGAGGCGGCGCTGCAAAACGTCGCGATCGTCGACAAGCCCCTTAACGCCGATTTTCAGTCGTCCCTGCTCCACTGGATCATTGGAGATGCAGCCCGATCGATCGTCGTCGAATACACCGATCAAGGCATGCAAGTGTTCCACGACGATGTCGACGTCCTCACTAACCAACCAGGATTCGCCTGGCAGTTCGAGAACCTACGGGGCTATCTCAACGTCACCAGCGACGTCCCCCCTACGCGCACGTGGCGCGCGGCAACGCTTGAGCCCTATGGATCGGGCGCTGGCATGCGCGGCATCCCGGGTGACTACTACTCCCCCTCGCGCTTCGTGCGGCTTGCATACCTGAACGCAAATTACCCGCAGAAAAACTCCGAGAAGGAGAACGTTTCCCGCTTGTTCCGTTCCCTTGCGGGAGTCTCCATGGTGGAAGGCGCTGCGCGCATGTCGAACGGCGACTTCGAAATCACCGTGTTCAGCGGGGGTTTCTCGTCGCGCACGAACACGTACTACTACTCCACATACGACGACCCAGCCATCCGCTCTGTATCGCTCGATAATTACGATTGGCGCGGCCCGAGCCTCATCTCAATCGAACAATAGAAAAACATGCGGGGTGCTCTGCATAACGCGCCAATGCGTCGCCCCGAGGGCTCTTGAACGAATCGCTTTTTTTGGGGCGTGCGCCAGAGCGCAGGCGCACGCATTCGCATGGCAGGCATTCGGGATCAAGCCCCTAGGCTTTGTCCATGCCGAAGCCGTAATTTCGTTCAAGCAGGTCTGCGAGAGGCTCCCGCATCAGGTTTTTCTGCACATGCTTCTTGTCGCGAAGCGATCGCATGAGTAGACGGTTCCGTTCTTTTCAACGCTTGCCGCAGGCCATGTTGCACTGCGACTCCAAGATGCGCGAGATAGACTTGGCCATCCAGGACGGGTACGTGCTTCATCCCGTAAAGACCAAGACGAACGCGCTGGTGAAGAAGGATGCAACCAAGAACTTCACCTACCTTGGGGCATGACCGACTACGAGGTAGGGTTCGACCATGTCATCTGCCAGGCGCAAGGGTCCTATCTGCTGGCGAAAAATATGGAGGCTGCGCCCGTTTGGACGATATCACTCTTCAGGCTTACATGACCCATCCACGAGCTATTTTAGACATCCGAGTGTTTTTCTCATGCCTCGTTCTTGCCGCTGATCCCAAGACTTTTCGCCATCCCCGTCACTGCCGCGATGCCTCCTGCGATGGCGGAGCCGGCCAACGTGGCAAGCTCCTCCATGGGGAGCTCGGAATCGCTGTCCGCCCATTGATGGTAGAGCGCCAGCAGCCCGGAGCAGAAAAACGAAACGAAAAGCTCGAAGTACGGCCCCAGGTCCTCAGCCAACCCAAGAGCGTCCCTTTCCGCAAGAACATCTGCCATAGCGGGCCTGAGCCTCGATATGAGAGCATCGGTATCCACATGTTGCACCACAGCTGCCCTCTGATCGAACGTGGCAATGAGCTCGGCGCTGAGTTCTCGGAAGATAACAGGAACGTTTACGGAGCCGTCCTCGTCTGCCGCGGCAGTGGTCAGAACTTCGGCCAGGCGTCTCATCTCCTCGCGCAGAAGGCTGTCAACAAGGCCGTCTATCGAGCTGTACCTCAGATAAAAGGTCTTGCGATCAATGTCAGCACGCTCGGCTAGCTCCTTGACGGTGACGTTTTTTAGACCTTTCTCAGCCAAAAGCTCCCCAAAGGCCGTCCTAATGGCTTCGTCGACCTTCCTCCTGCGCCTGTCGCTTCTGCTGCTCCCCGGCATATCGCTCCTTTCATTTCTTGATACAAGTCTACATTAAGGCTAGTTATGTAGATAAATGCTCACTGCGGCGCAGTGTGACCATTGTTAGTACTCGCAAATCTCAATACAATCCACAGTGTTGATAGCTCCACACTGTGGATTGTATCATGGAAAGAGGTTGGCATGAGGGCTGCTGATCAGATCAAGCGCGCGGCGATGATGAAGACCGTGGGGTACCTGCTCGAGGACCCGGATAAGAACATAACCAAGATCATGGACATGATCGACAAGGTGGCCCCCGAGGACCTCTTTCGCAACCAGCGCAATGCCTTCCGCACTGCCATCGACTCGAAGAACAACTGGTACCAGCTCATCATGCGCATTCTGGAGAAGATGAACCCCGAGGTTCGCGACGCACTGGTCAAGAACCTTGTCGTGGACGGTAATCTAATGGCCTGGCCCATCCAGGAGGAGATGCGCAAGAAGCACCGGTGCAACATTCCCTGGGCTATCCTGCTGGACCCTACCAGCGCCTGCAACCTGAGCTGCACCGGTTGCTGGGCGACCGAGTACGGCCACAAACTCAACCTCACCTACGACGACATCGACTCCATCGTTCGCCAGGGCAAAGAGCTTGGCTGCCACATCTACATCTACACCGGAGGCGAGCCTCTGGTGCGCAAGAAGGATCTGATCAGGCTCTGCAAGGCGCATTCTGACTGCAGTTTCTTGTGCTTCACCAACGCCACCCTCATCGACGAGGACTTCTGTCAGGATCTGCTGCGCGTTAAGAATTTCGTGCCCTCCATCAGCGCCGAGGGAACCCGGGAGACCACCGACGCCCGTCGCGGCAAGGGCACCTACGACAAGGTGGTCGCCGCCATGGCGCTGCTGAAGTCCCACGGACTTCCCTTCGGCATCTCGGCCTGCATCACGTCCCAGAACGCCGACGCCATCGGGTCCGAAGAATTTGTGGACTGGATGATCGAGCAGGGTGCCTTGTTCTGCTGGATCTTCAACTACATGCCGGTGGGCATGGACGCCCCGGCCGAGCTCATGCTCACCGTGGAGCAGCGCAAGCGGATGTACGGTTTCGTGCGCAGGATGCGCGAAGAGAAGCCGCTTTTCCTCATGGACTTCCAAAACGACGGTGAGTTCGTAGGAGGCTGCATCGCAGGAGGCCGCCGTTACCTGCATATCAACGCCGCAGGCGACGTAGAACCTTGCGTGTTCATTCACTACTCCAACGCCAACATTCACGACATGAGCCTTCTTGAGTGCCTGAAATCCCCGCTGTTCATGCAGTACTACGAAGGCCAGCCCTTCAATGACAACCTCCTTCGCCCCTGTCCGATGCTGGAGAACCCTGGATGCCTCGAGGCCATGGTCGAGGCATCCGGTGCGCACCCCACCGACCTGCACCAGTTTGAGAGCGCGGAGCACCTGTGCGGCAAGTGCCGCGACTTCGCGCGCGCCTGGGAGCCGGTAGCCGAGGAGCTGTGGACTGATCAGGACGACGCGCGCTACCCCTACCGCAAGGACATCTCGGTCCTCATGTCTTCGGAGGAACTGAACAAGTTCGCCAAACAGGGTCGTGAGCTGAGGAAACTGTAAGCCGAGGGATCTGCCCCTGTCGAGTTAACGTGTCCCAAACGTGTCATAAACCCGCACCGAAGATTCGTTCGATGTGGGTTTATGACAGACGCTCTATGATAAAGCGAAAACCACCTTGCCGGAACGAAGTTCACCGTGCTTGAGTATTTGCTCGCTTGAGCAGTGCCAGTATTCACTTTGAGCAACCGAAATACTCAGCTTCAGCAGCGGCTGCCGATGCGGCCAGCAATGGCAGCCCACTTTCTGCCCCTAGCTTGCCCTCCTGCACTTGGCGCGCATGTTCACGTCGCCCATTTCGATTCAGGTCGCGTTGCGGACGATCCTGCCTAATGCGAAGTAATGCATTAGACAGGTAATGTGAAGCTTCACATTACCGATCGATGACCGCATCAGCGATAGCTCCTTCCCCGAACTTGGGATGCCATGCGCTGAGCGCAAACTGCGAGCAGAGAATTGAAGACCTTTGGCGCTGCCTGCTCTCGACAATCTCTAGAATCTCTCGCGCCCCTTTAGCTCTTGCCGCTTCCAACAGCCAGTCGTCAATAATCAAGACATCGCACTTGATGTGCTTCTTTTTGGCTGTTAGCCACTCTTCGTCACGCTCGGCGACAAGCTCGTCAATCATCTCCGGCAATCTCGCATAGCGTGCCGAGTGGAACGAGCTGCAAGCAGCAACGCCTAGAGCGCAAGCAATCCAGGTCTTTCCGGCACCTGACGCACCTGTGATCACGATGCTCCTTTTCGCCTTCACCCAGCCGCAGTCCGACAGTTCAAGTATCTGACTTTTATCGAGTCCCCGATCGCCATCGTAGCGAATATCTGCAACATTTGCCTCCGGCGCAGAAAACCGGGCTGTCTTCAACAGGCTAATACGTTTGTTTACGCGCCTTGAGTCCCATTCATCATCTACCAGCATGGAGAAGCGCTCTGCAAATGGTATTTCGTCGAAGCCTCCGGACTCTCGTTGGCTTCCAAAGGCCTTAGCCATGGCGGTAGGACGCATCTCATGCGGTTTATCGATTGTTTGCCCTACGGACACCTCCATTCTCCTTGTTCGTAGTTTTCATAGTATGCAGAACCGCGAAGGCATGCACCCTTGTCGGGATCGACAGGCGCTTGCGCGGCGAGCTTGCTGACTATTGCTTTCACGGTTTTTCTTCTCAAAGCCCAG
>ERZ836760.3014-NODE-3014-length-11493-cov-2.662616_pt1 | contig 11493 bp, 7 predicted proteins | sample MGYA00519941_ERZ836760 | MGnify/ENA primary metagenome ERZ836760 (study PRJEB31850, sample SAMEA3708807) | human gut metagenome | biome: human gut; feature: human-associated habitat; material: faeces | place: China | collected 2014 ... | reverse complement strand
CGGATAGTGAGGCTATGCATGTATATACTACGGCAAATGGGTTACTGAGCAATCAGTTCAATTTCCAGTCTGGATATCGTGACAAGAGAGGGCGTATCTATTTCGGCAGTATTAATGGGTTTGTCATATTTGATCCGGATAATTTTGTCGAGAATACTTTTCTTCCTCCGGTGGTCATTACCGACTTTTATCTGTTTAATAAACGCTTTTCTGTGGATACTCCGGGATCTCCTTTACGGCAGAATATAACTTATGCTGACAATATAGAGCTTGATGCAGACCAAAATTCTTTTGCCTTCCAGGTGGCAGCTTTAAGCTATCAGGCACCGGAGATGAACCGCCTGATGTATAAGCTGGAAGGCTTTGATCAGGAGTGGTATATGTTGGGGCGAAATTCTATGATTACTTATTCTAATTTACCCTATGGTAGTTATACGTTGCGTATAAAAGGATCTAATGGTGATGGAAAATGGAATGATGTGGAACGGATGCTCAATGTACGTATTCGTCCTCCTTTTTACTTATCAGTGTGGGCATACGTTATTTATGTTATCTTGGTTCTGTGTTCATTGGTTGCCACTATTTTGTATTTCAAAAGACGGACGCAACAAAGACATCGGTTGGCAATGGAGAAGTTTGAACGGGAAAAGGAACGTGAACTTTACTCTGCGAAAATCGATTTCTTTACGAATGTAGCGCATGAGATACGCACTCCGCTCACATTGATAAAAAGTCCGCTTGAGAATGTCCTGCTTTCTAAAAAGGTTTCTGACGAGATCAGGGACGATTTGGAAGTGATGGATCTGAATACAAACCGCTTGCTTGATTTGGTAAATCAATTGCTTGATTTCCGTAAGACGGAGACGCAAGGATTTCAATTGAACTTTGTGGAATGTGACGTTGTAGATATATTGCAAAAGACCTATAAGCGTTTTAAGCCTTTGGCACGTGAGAAGGGACTAGAACTTACCATTGATTCTCCGGAGAGTCTGTATGCCTCGGTAGATAGGGAAGGACTGACCAAGATCATCAGTAATTTGATGACAAATGGCGTGAAATATTCGGAAACATATATCCGCATTAAGTTATACGTTGAGGGGGATCAGATGTTGCTCCTGGCGTGTAATGACGGACGTGTGGTTCCGCTGGAGATGCGTGAAGAGATATTTAAACCATTCGTTCAATACAAAGCCGGAGTGCTGCATTCTGTTTCCGGTACGGGTATAGGATTGCCTTTGGCGCGTTCGCTTGCCGAACTTCATGGAGGGACTTTGTGTATGGTAGATTCCATGGAAAGCAATCAGTTTTTGCTTTCGCTTCCGATAAAACATGCCCATACAATACAGACAAAAGAGCAAGTTGTGCCTGAAGAATCTTTTGAAAGTCAGGAGGCTAAAGAAGAAGTTGATTCGCAAAATCGTTATACGTTACTTGTTGTAGAGGATAGTTTGGAAATGCAGGCGTTCATTGTAAAACAATTATCGGCGAAATACCGGGTTTTGACAGCCTTAAATGGTGTGGAAGCCTTGAAAGTATTGGAAGAACACACCGTCAATCTGGTTATTTCGGATGTCATGATGCCTGAAATGGATGGACTGGAATTATGCGAGCATTTAAAATCTGCGGTTGATTATAGCCATATTCCTGTTATTTTATTGACAGCTAAGACCACCCTTCAGGCTAAGATCGAAGGTATGAAGCTTGGGGCGGATGTCTATATAGAGAAACCTTTTTCTGTGGAATATCTTAAGGTTTGTGTTTCTAACTTGCTAAGTAACCGTGAGAAACTTCGTGTTGCTTTCGTTCATTCACCTTTTGAACAGGTCAACAGTATGGCAATGACTAAAGCGGATGAAACTTTTTTAAAGACCTTGAAAGAAGTAGTGGTCGCAAATATGCAGGATCCAGACTTTAATTTGGATGATATGGCAAGCCAGCTGAATATGAGCCGTTCAAGTCTTAACCGGAAAATAAAAGGTATATTGGATATGACTCCGAATGATTACATTCGTTTGGAGCGTTTAAAGAAAGCGGTGCAATTACTCAAAGAGGGGGAATGCCGGATAAATGAGGTTTGTTACATGATCGGTTTTAATACCCCTTCTTATTTTGCCAAATGCTTCCAGAAACAGTTTGGTGTTTTGCCTAAGGACTTTATAAAATAGCTATGAGGAGGGTTTGGTACTATTTTTGCATTGTTTGAGTGGATTTTTATATTTTATATCTTAAAATTTCACTACTTTTGGGCTGTTATTTTTATATGGGTATTCTGCCTGGAAAAAAGAAAGGAGTATATCTGGATTTTATTTTAAAGACCATATTATGAAAGATACATTAATCAACAGAAGAGAATTCCTTAAAAATATAGGGGTGCTTGGAGCTGGGGTGTTGTTGTCAGCAAGTCCTTGGCTTTCTGCCTTTTCGGAAGTTAAGGAAACTTCCAATGAAAAATGCCGTTTGGCTGTTATTGGGCCGGGATCACGGGGACGCTTTTTGATGAGTTTCCTGATACAGAATCCTAAAGTGGATATTGTGGCATTGTGTGATATTTACCAGCCTTCCATTGATGAGGGGTTGAAACTTGCCCCGAAAGCGAAGGTTTATAATGACTACCGGAGACTACTGGAGGACAAAACGATTGACGCGGTATTGGTGGCTACTCCCCTTAATTCCCATTGCCAGATTGTATTAGATGCTTTTGACGCCGGTAAACATGTGTTCTGTGAAAAGACCATAGGTTTTACGATGGAAGAGTGCTACCGCATCTATCAGAAGCACATCAGTACGGGCAAGATATTCTTCACCGGTCAGCAGCGCCTTTTTGACCCGCGATATATAAAAGTAATGGAGATGGTACACGCCGGTACATTTGGCGAGATCAATGCTATCCGTACTTTCTGGAACCGGAATGGAGATTGGAGACGGGAAGTTCCTTCGCCTGAGCTGGAACGTTTGATAAACTGGCGTTTGTATCGCGAATATTCCAAGGGTTTGATGACTGAATTGGCTTGCCATCAGCTACAGATCGGAAGTTGGGCTTTGCAAAAGCTTCCTGAGAAGGTGATGGGACATGGAGCCATCACTTACTGGAAAGACGGCCGTGAAGTGTATGACAATGTAAGTTGTATATATGTGTTCGATAATGGAGTGAAGATGACGTTCGATTCTGTCATATCCAATAAATTCTATGGCTTGGAAGAGCAAATCATGGGTAATTTGGGAACAGTAGAGCCTGAAAAGGGTAAGTATTATTTTGAGAGTGTAGCCCCTGCACCCGGATTCCTGCAGATGATCAATGATTGGGAGAATAAAGTCTTTGACTCTTTGCCTTTTGCCGGTACCAGTTGGGCACCGGAAACTGCCAATGAAAACAAGGGAGAATTTATTTTGGGAGAACGTCCTAAATCGGATGGTACTTCTTTGCTGCTGGAGGCTTTTGTAGAGGCTGCTATTACCCGCAAGCAGCCGAAACGTATAGCCGAAGAGGGTTATTATGCAAGTATGCTGTGCTTATTGGGCGATCAGGCTTTGCAGGAAGAAAAAGTACTTTACTTCCCCGATGAGTATAAAATAGATTATCTGAATCATAAAGCTAAAACAATAGAAGCCGTATGAAAAATACAGTTATTACCGCTCGCCGGAAAAAGATAGAATTGCTGACCTTGCTGGTATGTTTCATTATCGGCAACTTGGCAAATTTGTATGCAATAATCTCCTATAAAACCCCTTTCTCGGAGATGCTGACATCTATTTTCTATGTTCTGGCATTTTCGTGTGTGCTTTATGCCTTTTGGACCCTATTGCGACTTTTATTCTACGGAATAAGAAATTTGTTCCTTAAGAAGAAAAGTGAAGTATAGAGATAATTGAAATAGAATTACTTAATTAATACCAATGAGATAATGACAACACGAAGAGATTTTTTGAAGACCATGACCATGGCTTCTGCCGGATTGGCATTGGGTGCTGGTGATATACTGGCAAATCCCACCTTTGCATCGCAAAGAAAGATAACAGATAAGGTGAAGATTGCCTATGTAGGTATTGGCAATCGTGGCGAACAGATTATTGGGGACTTTGCCCGTACCGGTATGGTAGAGGTTGTAGCTTTGTGTGATGTTGATATGGGAGCACCCCATACGCAAAAGGTGATGAACCTGTATCCCAAAGCAAAGCGTTTCCGTGATTTTCGCCAGATGTTCGATAAGGCAGGCAATGAGTTTGATGCTGTAGCTATAGCAACGCCTGACCATTCCCATTTCCCTATCAGCATGCTGGCTCTGGCGTCAGGTAAACATGTATATGTAGAGAAGCCTTTGGCACGTACTTTCTATGAAGGTGAGTTGTTGATGCAGGCTGCGTTGAAACGGCCTAATCTGGTGACCCAAGTGGGTAATCAGGGGCACTCTGAAGCTAATTACTTCCAGTTTAAGGCATGGATGGATGCCGGTATCATCAAGGATGTGACGGCTGTAACAGCGCATATGAATAATCCCCGTCGTTGGCATAAGTGGGATACGAACATCTATAAGTTCCCTGCAGGACAACAATTGCCGAAAGATATGGAATGGGATCCTTGGCTGGGAGTAACTCCTTATCATGAATATAACAAGGACTATCATTTGGGACAGTGGCGTTGCTGGTACGATTTCGCCATGGGCTGTCTGGGCGATTGGGGCGCGCATACGGTTCATGAGTTCCTGGAATTGGGATTGCCTTATGAAATAACGATGCAGTATGCCAACGGGCATAATGATTTCTTCTTCCCTTATTCTTCCACGATCCTGTTCCGCTTCCCTCAACGTAAGGGTATGCCGCCGGTTGATATCACTTGGTACGATGGTTTGGATAATCTTCCTCCTATCCCTGCCGGTTATGGTGTATCCGGTCTGGATCCTAACATTCCTACAACAAACCAGGGAGATGCTCCGGCTGCGAAGTTGAATCCCGGAAAGATTATTTATTCAAAAGAACTTACCTTTAAGGGTGGAAGTCACGGTAGCACACTATCTATCATTCCTGAGGAAAAGGCAAAGGAAATGGCTGGTAAGTTACCGGAAGTGCCAAAGAGTCCGTCCAATCACTTTGAGAATTTCCTGTTAGCTTGTATGGGTCAGGAAAAGACTCGTTCTCCGTTTGAAATTAACGGTGTTCTGGGTCAGGTATTCTCATTGGGAGTAATGGCTCAGCGTCTCAATACGCAGTTATTCTTTGATCCTCGCACGAAGCAGATTACAAATAATGAATTTGCTAATGCCATGTTGGTAGGAGTACCGCCACGTAAGGGATGGGATGAGTTTTATAAAATGTAATAGCATCATATTAAAATAATTAATAGAAGAGATATCAATATGAAAAAGAATTATTTGTTGCTTCTGTTTGTGTTTTGTGCCTCTATGGTTTCAGCACAGAATTGGGAGCCTCTTTTCAATGGAAAGAATCTGAGTGGCTGGAAGAAACTGAATGGTAAGGCCGAATACAAAGTAGTGGATGGCGCTATTGTGGGTGTTTCAAAGATGAATACTCCTAATACCTTCCTGGCTACCAAGAAAACGTATGGTGACTTTATCCTGGAATTTGATTTCAAGATAGACGATGGATTGAATTCTGGCGTACAAGTACGTAGTGAAAGCAAGAAAGACTATCAGAAGGGCCGTGTACATGGCTATCAGTTTGAAATAGACCCTTCAAAGCGTGCATGGTCGGGTGGTATCTATGATGAGGCTCGCCGTAACTGGCTGTATCCTTTGACACAGAATCCAGCAGCTAAAACAGCTTTCAAAAATAATGAGTGGAATAAGGCTCGTATTGAGGCTGTAGGTAATTCTATTGCTACCTGGATTAATGGAGTACCTTGTGCTAATATCTGGGATGATATGACTCCTGTAGGCTTTATTGCTTTGCAAGTACATGCTATCGGCAACGCAGCTGATGAAGGAAAGACTGTTAGCTGGAAGAATATCCGCATTTGTACTACAGATGTAGAACGTTACCAGACAGCTCAAAAAGCACCGGAAATCAATGTTATTCCTAATACAATTTCTCCGAACGAAGCCAAAGAAGGTTGGGCACTCCTTTGGGATGGCAAGACTTCCGAAGGCTGGAGAGGAGCCCGATTGAATTCTTTCCCGGAAAAGGGTTGGAAGATGGAAGACGGCATCCTGAAAGTAATGAAGAGCGGTGGTGCAGAATCTGCTAACGGTGGCGACATCGTAACAACTAAAAAGTACAAGAATTTCATTCTGAAAGTTGATTTTAAGATTACTGAAGGTGCTAATAGCGGTGTGAAGTATTTTGTTAGTCCTGATATGAATAAGGGAGCCGGTTCAGCTATCGGTTGTGAGTTTCAGATTCTTGATGATGACAAGCATCCGGATGCTAAGTTGGGCGTAAAAGGTAACCGTAAATTGGGTTCGCTTTACGATTTGATTCCTGCTCCGGCAAACAAACCTTTCAATAAGAAAGACTTTAATACGGCTATGATTGTTGTGAAAGGTGATCACGTAGAACATTGGTTAAATGGTGTGAAGCTCATTGAATACACACGTCAGAATGAAATGTGGGATGCATTGGTTGCTTATAGCAAGTATAAAAATTGGCCTAATTTCGGAAATCATGAGTCAGGAAATATCCTTTTGCAAGATCATGGAGATGAAGTCTGGTTTAAGAATATAAAGATCAAAGAATTATAATTAATATTATGTCTTCGAAAAGGGCAAGTTGCAACACTGTGGCTTGCCTTTTTCATTTTTCTCTTAAGAAACACAGATTTGAAAATGTCGAATGTAATTCAACATCTTTATAAGTTCTCATCTGTCCACGGTGGACTGCTTTATGCTTGGTTTCCATCGATGCATACACGCGTTGATATAGTGCTGTGCGGCAGGCAAGGCGAAGAGTCTTTGATGCTTGTGATCAGTGCTATCCGTGAAATGCTATGCCGTTTGGAAAAGATGGCAAATTATTATGATGCAGAGAGTGAACTGGCATATTTGAACCGTACAGCAGCCACGGGACCGCAACCGGTTAGTAAGGAGCTTTATGATATGCTTGCTTTCTGTGTAGAATGTTATACTCGAACTGACGGATGTTTCGATGTTACTATTCATTCGGCTAATTATACACGTAATTCTATCTATAGTATTCAACTCTCACCTCAGGAACATACTCTCTTCTTTTTGCAACCTGGAGTGACTATCAATCTTTCCGGTTTTTTGAAAGGATATGCTTTGGAGAAGATACGGGAGCTACTTCAGCAATATGAAATAGAGAATGCATTGGTTAATATGGGGAATAGTTCTGTATTGGCTTTGGGGCATCATCCATTGGCTGATGGGTGGAAGGTTAACTTCGGACAAAGTGCTGTCACGCAAGCGAAAGAATGGCCGGAAATATTTCTTAAAAATGAATGTCTCACAACTTCGGGTAATGATTCGCATGAGCGGAAACATATTATCGATCCTCAGAGTGGAAAACTGGTAGAGGGGAAAAGGGAAGTAGCAGTTGTTACGGCTAACGGAGCTGTAGGTGAGGTGTTGTCGACTAGTTTATTCGTAGCTGATGCTCGTCAGCGTGAACTTTTGAAGGTAGAATTCTGCCCACGTTTGATTCTTGATCTTTAAAATCTTTCTTTGCTTTGATATATATGCTATTTCTATCATAGTATAAAAGACATGACAAACAAAAATGGTGGTATAAGAAGAGAAATGTATACTCCTGAAAAGTAAGAATTGCGTCAGAAAAAGTAATTATCCAGTCAAGGAGGCGTCCTAAGATGCAATTGACGTAATTATTCCATACGTTGAATCTTTTCTGTTATCCTATGTGTTTTCGATTCTCTACTTTTGTATCACCATGAAAACATCAATTTTATGAAAACACATTTAATACTTTTCTTATTGTTTTTTATATGGACGTCTTGTGGAAATTCTACAAAGCCGTCTGCTTCTACATCAACAGATGACGATTTTGAAGTTCTGGAAGAACGTTTGCCTATAGCAGACCCGTATGTACTCTTTTACGAGGATTGCTATTATGCATATGGAACAAATGTCCGGGGATTCGAAGTTTATACTTCTACCGATTTAAAACATTGGCATCGGAACCGCAATTTAGCTTTGGCACCCGAAGATTCTTGGGGGAATAAAGGCTATTGGGCTCCTGAAGTTTATTATGTAGAGTCGTTGAAGAAGTTTTATATGTTCTATACTGTAAACGAGCAAGTTTGTGTTGCTACTTCCGATTCGCCTGAAGGGCCGTTTGTGCAGGATGTGAAGCAGCCTCTCTTTGGTAGTGAAAAGAATATTGATCCTTCTCTTTTTATAGATTCCGATGGTAAAGCATATCTCTATTTTGTCCGTTTCACGGGTGGAAACGTCATTTGGTGTGCGGAAATGAATCCTGATCTGAAAAGCTTGAAAGAGGAAACATTGACGAAGTGTATTGAAGCACAGGATGAGTGGGAGCGTAAACAGGCTACTGTAGCTGAGGGACCTTCCATATTGAAGCAGAATGGAGTCTATTATTTACTTTACTCAGCCAATCATTTTGAAAGTAAGGATTATGCTGTAGGTTATGCCACCTCGGATTCTCCTTTCGGACCTTGGGAGAAATATAGCGGAAATCCTATTCTCAGGAGAGATATGGATCAGACTGCGAGGTTGTCGGGTACTGGCCATGGTGCTCCTTTTATCTGCGAAGATGGAAGCTATAAATACATATTTCATGCTCATGCCAGTGAAGAGAAGGTACAACCTCGTTCTTCCTATATCAAGGATCTTACTCTGTCGGATAAGGGGATAGTCTCTATTCATGGAACAGTTATCCGACCTGTAGTTGTGAAGTAACTAATGAATAATTAAGATAAACTTTTGGATTTTATGAAACGATTGATGACGCTATTGCTGGGATTTGCTGCCCTGGCGGGATGTACCTCACCCCAATCTGAGCAGCATGTGAAGAATGAATTGCGTGCGCCTGCCTATCCGTTGGTTACTATTGACCCTTATACGAGTGCATGGGCTTTTCAAGATAACTTGTATGATGGTGCAGTGAAACATTGGACCGGCAAGAGCTTTCCTCTGATTGGCGTAGCTAAAGTAGACGGACAAACTTACCGTTTCATGGGAGCGGAAGAACTCGAATTGAATTCTGTGGTTCCCAATTCGGAGCAGGAAGACTGGGTAGCGAAATATACAGTGGTACAACCGGCTGAAGGTTGGCAGAATATGGACTTTAATGATAGCCGCTGGAAAGAAGGCAAAGCTGCCTTTGGAACCATGGAGAATGAGCATACTGCCAAGACGCAATGGAGTGAAAAGTATATTTGGGTACGCAGAACTATAGATCTTCAGGAAGATTTGGCTGGTAGGAGTGTATACCTTGATTATTCACATGATGATGACGTAATTATTTATATCAATGGTGTCAAAGTGGTGGATACGGGTAATGCCTGTAAGAAGCATGCCCAGGTGAAGCTTTCGGATGAAGTGGCTGCTTCTTTGAAGAAAGGGAAGAACTTGATAGCTGCATATTGCTACAATCGTGTAGGAAATGCCTTGCTGGACTTTGGACTATTGGTTGAACAGGAAAACTATCATTGCTTTGAACAGACTGCCGAACAAACTTCGGTAGATGTACAAGCTATGCAGACCTATTATACATTTATTTGTGGGCCAGTTGATCTGAAACTGACTTTTACTGCTCCTTTGTTTATGGATAATCTGGATTTAATGACTCGTCCAGTTAATTATCTCTCGTATGAAGTTTCCAGAGATGGTAAAAAGCATCAGGTGGATTTGTATTTCGAAGCCTCTCCTCAATGGGCGGTTGATGTACCTCATCAGAAATCTATAGCTGGCAGTTTTGAAGAAGGCGATTTGCTGCTTTTACGTACCGGAAGCCAGAGTCAGGAGATTCTGAAAAAGAGAGGGGATGACGTCCGTATTGACTGGGGATATTTTTATTTAGCTGGTAAAAAGGATAATGCTACTTATGGTATCGGCGATGGCAAGACTTTGCGTAAGAGCTTTTTGGAGAATAAATTAGATGCACCGGCTACTGATGGTTATGATAAACTAGCCTTGGTATGTTCGTTAGGTGAAACAAAGAATGCTGATGGTTATCTGATGCTGGGATATGATGATATTTATTCCATCCAATATTTTGGTGACAATTTGCGCCCTTATTGGAATCGTTCAGGGAAAGAAACGATTGTTTCTCAGTTCCAGAAAGCTGCGGTTGACTATCAGAAACTGATGAAAGATTGTGCTGCTTTTGATAAGAAATTGATGGAGGAAGCTACCGCAGTGGGCGGTCGTAAGTATGCTGAACTTTGTGCATTAGCTTATCGTCAATCTATAGCTGCCCATAAACTTGTAGAAGCTCCGAACGGTGAATTATTGTTCCTTTCTAAGGAGAACTTCAGTAACGGTTCTATTGGAACTGTTGATATTACATATCCTTCGTCTCCTTTATATTTACTTTATAATCCGGAATTGGCCAAAGGGTTGCTTAATCATATTTTCTACTACAGTGAAAGTGGTAAGTGGACTAAACCGTTTGCTGCCCATGATGTCGGTACTTATCCACTGGCTAACGGACAGACATACGGTGGTGATATGCCTCTGGAAGAGAGCGGTAATATGCTGCTGGTGACTGCTGCCATTGCTGCCATAGAAGGAAATGCAGACTATGCAAACCGTCACTGGGCTACATTGACCACCTGGACTGATTATCTGGTAGAATATGGTCAAGATCCGGGAAACCAACTCTGTACAGATGATTTTGCAGGACACTTTGCTCACAATGCGAATCTTTCTATAAAAGCTATATTGGGTATTGCTGCTTATGGTTATTTGGCCAATATGCTGGGAAAGACTGAAGTCGCTGAGAAATATACAAATAAAGCAAAAGAAATGGCTGCCCAATGGGTAGAGATGGCCGATGATGGCGACCACTACCGTTTGACATTTGATAAGGCAGGCACTTGGAGTCAGAAGTATAATTTGGTATGGGATAAATTGATGAATTGGCAGATATTCCCGGAAAAAGTAGCTGAAACGGAAATTGCATACTATCTGACCAAGCAAAATCGCTATGGTTTGCCACTTGACAGTCGTGAAACATATACCAAGACTGACTGGATTATCTGGACAGCCACTATGGCTAAGGATAAGACTACTTTTGAAAGTTTTGTTGATCCGGTTTATAGCTTTATGAATGAGACCGTTGACCGCATTCCAATGTCTGATTGGGTCTTTACAGACAGTCCGAAACAACGAGGCTTCCAAGCTCGTTCGGTGGTAGGCGGGTATTTCATTAAGATGCTTGAAGAGAAACTGCATACTAAATAGTATGCAGTTTTATCAAAAGTTTCGCTATATAGAAAATATATATTATAATCTTGTCGAGAAATATCTGTAGGGGCGTATTTTGGTTTTATAATTGTACTTCTTGAAAAGATTGTTCTATTGTTTTTTCTTGTAAAGAGAT
>ERZ836760.3001-NODE-3001-length-11578-cov-3.162978_pt1 | contig 11578 bp, 12 predicted proteins | sample MGYA00519941_ERZ836760 | MGnify/ENA primary metagenome ERZ836760 (study PRJEB31850, sample SAMEA3708807) | human gut metagenome | biome: human gut; feature: human-associated habitat; material: faeces | place: China | collected 2014 ... | reverse complement strand
TTTCGATCCTCTGACAAGGGAGAACGCTTCCAGGATGTCAGATGCTTTCAGCACGGTGCATGTTTGCGTCAGCAGGCTCCCCAGCTCTTCACGGTCGCTTTCGAGCGTACTTGCGATTAGGACGGTGTGCATGACGGTCGTTCCCCTTCGGCCGGCAGGCCCTCGCTTCTTGCGAGGCGAGGGCCACGTGGTATGGGTGGTGAAGGCATCGTTTTGTTTTCGAGTGTAGCATAGCGAGTGCGAGGCGAAGCTGACGAGCCCGTTGTTCGGAAGTGGGTTTTGACGGCTTGCCGTGGGCGTTTGCGCGTGCTGGGCGACCGGCGGGTTCGGCTTGCTGCGAGCGTGAAAGCTGCGTTTGAGAGTGCGTAGAAAATAGCGGAAATTTGTTCTTGCGTTTGCAAAGCGAATCCGGTAACATATTCAACCGCTTCGGAAGAAGCACGATTTGTGCGGGCGTGGCGGAATTGGCAGACGCGTACGGTTCAGGTCCGTATGGGGGCAACCCCATGGAGGTTCAAGTCCTCTCGCCCGCACCATTTGAATTGCAAGGCCCCTGGTTCCAGGGGCCTTTTAGTTGTGAACACGGATCTTGCTGGGAAGTTTCTGCTTCTCATTAGCACCACCCTATCCCCTAAGCCACCGATTGATTGCTTTCTAACTAGTTTCCAAGGGTTTTCCAAAGCGCAATCTGCAGATTATGGCAAAATTCCGAGATTTCTTGCTCTTTCAATATCTGTAGGGTCACAATGGTATTGGTTGTGGCGTCTCTTTGTCCAGGCGATAGTGGTGGATGACGCTCCGGATGCATGAATGCAAGTCGTTCCCCCTCTGCAAGAACCAGCGTATTCCACTACTCTTCTAAAGGATTCGTTATGAATGAAACGGTTCTCATAGTTGAAGACGATTCGGATATTGTCGAAATCTTGAGCCTTTACTTGTGCGGTAGCGACTATCAGGTTGAAACTGCCGCCAATGGAAGGTTGGGGCTCGAGTTGCTGAAGAGCGCGTTTCCGTCGGTTGTCCTCGTGGATTTGATGATGCCCGAAATGAACGGGTTCGACTTTATAAAGGAAGCTCGTTTGGTTTCGGATGCTCCCATCGTCATCATTTCGGCTCGCAGCCAGCCCACCGACAAAATGCTCGGCCTGGATTTAGGGGCTGATGGATATATCACGAAACCGTTCGACCCGATTGAGGTACTGGCTTATGTTCGCGCGGTTCTTAGACGCTGCAACGTATTGTCGGCGGCTGACGCAGGCGATGCTTCCTTGAACCATGCCGTCGTGCGCATTGGCAATATAGAGTTTGATAAGGAGTCTTTGATTGTTCGAAAAAACGGCAACGTGGTTCCTTTCACGGCTTCGGAATTAAAAATATTCAGCAAACTGTTTTCATCTCCTGGTCGCGTGTATACGAAGGCGCAATTATACGAGCAGATCAGTTCTTCATCGTATGGCGGAGGCGAGGACAGCATCATGGTTCACGTTTCCAATATTCGATCGAAGATAGAAGATGACCCTAACAGCCCGACGCATATCGTTACGGTTCGTGGATTGGGATATCGTTTTGAAGGCTGACGCGACATCGGTGGGGCGAGGTATGAGGTCGCTGTTTTCCAGCCTGGCGTTTCGCTGCATGGCGGTTGTGCTTATTTACGCAATCCTGATTATGGGTCTGTTTTCGGCCGTCGGCTACTTCGCAGATTTTCGCCTTAGCAGCGCATTTCCTTCCATTGATGCCTTGGAGGGAAGTGGAGATGCTTTGGAAAACGATTCTTTCAGCGAATTGAGGAGTTCGGTTCCTGCGTCTGCTCAAATGGCGATTTTCGACCAGGATGGGAACCGCCTGTACGCCAGTGACGACGATATTGCCAAATCAATCGATGCGAGCGATTTGGCAATCATTAACGGAAGCGAAGAAGACCGCGTTTTCTACGAGGTTCTGCAGCGTTCCGATGCTCAGCACGGTACCGTGTACGAAATAAACTTGTGCAGCATGAGCGGAACCGGCACTTCGAAGATAGTGCTGTCTTCTTGTGTCTGCAAGCTGGACGGAACGATCATCGAAGGCGACTTGTTTGCTGGCCGGGAATCGCTGAGCGCGCGTGATCTGTCCCTTATAAACGGGGAATTCAGCGCTAATAAGTCTATCGAAAAATACGAGTACGTCACTGCCGATAATCAGCCGCGAACCCTTGTTTTTATTTCTTCGAACGTGAGCGAATCGACGTACGAAGAGCTTATCGGTCAAAATGGAATCATCTGGCTCTCTTCTATTCCTGTTGCAATCGTTCTTACGGCCATTTCGGCTGCGGTTCTGGTAAGGATCATTCGCAGGGCGGCAAAGCCGCTGGACGCTGCCATTACCGCCTGCAAGGAAGGGGGCGAAAACCCTGACCGCGCGCATCGCGTTCCGACCGAGTTAGTGCCCACGTACGACAACTTTATAGAGCTGATGGACGAACTTGAAGCCGCGCAGAACGACAAGCAGCGGATTGTTGCAGATATTTCGCATGATTTGAAAACGCCTTTGACGGTGATAAGGGGATATGCGCAGGCCTTTGAGGATGGGCGCGTGCCTCCAGAAAAGGCGGAAGAGTACCTGAGGGCCATAAAGGAGAAGTCAGACGAGGCTGCCGGACTGATTGACTCGCTGTTTCTTTATGCCAAAACGAACCATCCTTCGTACAACCCCCAGCTTTCGCGGGTGGACGTCTGCGAAGTGGTTCGTCGCATAGCGATAGAAATGCTGTCGACTATTGAGCAGAGCTCCTGTCGCCTTGATGTGTCGATTCCCGACAATCCTATTTGGGTGAATGCTGATAGTTCGCTCTTGGCGCGCGTGTTTGGCAATCTGATAAACAACGCATGCGTGCACAATCCTGATGGGGTTACCGTACGGCTGACGTGCGACCACACTGAAAGCGAGGCGGTGATTGCTGTGGCGGATGACGGAACAGGGATCCCCGAATCCTTGCGCGATCAGGTATTTGAGCCGTTTGTTACCAGCAATGATGCGCGTGAATCGGGCAAGGGGACGGGATTGGGGCTTTCTATCGCCAAGCGCTTCGTCGATTTGCAGGGCGGAACGATTGGCGTTTCGCCCCAACCGGAAACTGGTTTTAAAACCGAGATAGTCGTAACTCTTCCGTTGGCATAGCATGTTTCGTTAAGAAATCTTAAGGCTCTCTTCAGCCTGGGCAAAGGATAGCTTCTCATAGTGGAGGCTGCATGTCTTTGTTTTAAGGAGCGCTATGAAGAAACCCCTGATATGTTGCGTTGCGTTAACCACCTTGCTCTGTGCTGGCGTCGGGTTGTCGGGATGTGTCGCAAGCCAAGAGGATCACGCTGAAAACGATTCGGTTGATAGCGAATTTGCAGACGTACGATACGACGCCCCGAAAGAACGCGTTTTGGTTGCGGCCGGAGGCAGCGACGAAAAAGACTCGAGAGAGATAGTTTGTTGGGGCGATAGCATGACCGAGGGTGCTGGTCGTGATTCGGCTGTAATCACAACCGGCGGTGGGGTTTTTGATGCGAGCTATCTGTCGTATCCCGAGGTGCTTCAAAAGCTGACGGGTATAACCACCTGCAATTTTGGCGTGTCAGGTGCAACGTCTGAGGAGATTGGCATCATGCAGGGAGGCATTAAGGCAAACCGCAAAGATGCGAGCATCGTAGTCGATGAAGAAGTTGTCGAGCTGGCAAAGCGGCATCCAGGAACCATCTTGGTGCTGGAAATTGGAAGCAACGGCGGTTGGGGTGGCGATTATGCTACGCTCATAGAGCAGTATCGTGCGATTATCAAAAACTCTGGATGCGAGAATTTCATTATTATTGGCGATACCGACGATCCGGGGACTTCGTATGGCGATTGGAAGCAAGAGGCTTTTGAACCGGGCGAGGGCGGTCGTCAAACCGACTGGGAAACCGCGCTGGCTGCGGAATTCGGGGACCATTTTATAAACATGCGCCAATTTCTTATCGAAGATGGTTTGGAGACTGCGGGGCTTGTGCCGACCGACGAAGACGCGGAAGATGCTGCGGCTGGCTGCATATCCATGCAGCTGCGATCTGACTGGACCCATTTGAATTCCTACGGATACTACGCGAAAGCGCAAGCGGTGTACCAACGAGGTGTTCAACTGGGTTATTGGTAAATCCAAAGAAACCTTTAGGAAGTGTTTAGAAAACGAAAAGGTTGCTCTCTTACTGTAGAACATGAAGCAAATACGGTAAGAGAGGTTTCTTATGAAACTCAAGAGCAATGTGCTGGAATATTTGGCCGAGGCCGCGCAGCGGACACCGGGCGGTACGGCGGTTGTCGACGAGTTCGGCAGCTATACCTATAAGCAGCTGCAAGACGATAGCGCAGCATACGGCGCGGCGCTGGCCAAATACGACGTGGCAAATCGTGGCGTGGTCATCATGGTTGAAAAAAGCTACGACACGCTTGCCATCATGCTGGGGACGTTGTTTGCATCCGGGTATTACGTGCCGGTTGATCCGTCGGTTCCCCCTGCGCGGCTTGCGCACATTGTCGGGGCATTGGGCAATCCGCTTCTGGTAACCACCGAAGAAACGTTGTGCGGCCTTCAGCTTGAGAATGCGTGCGAAACCGTTTCTTTGGAGGCGCTGCACAGCTTGCGCGCCGGGATGCAGCGACGTGACGCGGTTGAGCCGATGTCGCTTTCGATCGATCCGGCATACGTTCTGTTCACCTCTGGGTCGAGGGCGTGGTTGTCAGTCACGGAGCCATTATCAGCTTCATTGACGAATTCGTATCGGAATTCAAATTCGAAAACGGCGATCGGTTCGCCAACCAAGCGCCGTTTGACTTCGACGTGTCCGTTAAAGATATTTTCGGAAGCTTGGCGGTGGGTGCAACGCTCGTCATCGTGCCGCGCCGTTTGTTCATGCAGCCGCAAGCTTTGGTTGAGTTTCTGGACGAGCAACGCGTGACCGTGATGATTTGGGCGGTTGCGGCTTTGTGCATGGTCAGCTCGTTTCGGGCAATTGCCGGCAATTCGCTTTCGACGGTTCGAAAGGTGCTGTTCAGCGGCGAGGTTATGCCGCGGGCGCACTTAAAATCCCTGCTTGAGTCCTTGTCGAATGCCGAATTCGTCAACCTGTACGGTCCGACCGAAATTACGTGCAATTGTTTGTACTGCCGTGTTGATCGCGCACGCGTCGACACCGCTGAGCTTCCCCTCGGGAAGGCGTTTGGGCATTGCGAAGTCATGGTGGTCGACGAGGCAGGCCATCGTATTGTCGAATCGGGCCGGAAGGGCGAGCTCATCGTGCGAGGCCCTTCGCTGGCATTGGGCTATATCGGTAATCGCGAAGCGACGGAAAAGGCGTTCGTGCCCAACCCCCTCAATTCCCTCTATGGCGAGCGCGTGTACCGCACGGGAGATAATGCAATGCTCACGAATGAGGGCGACTTGGTCTTTTGCGGGCGTAAGGACAATCAGGTCAAATACCAAGGGCATCGAATAGAACTGGAAGAGATCGACAAGGTGTTCGAGGGATTCTCCGACGTCGATAGGTGTCGATGCGCCTTCGATTCCAAGAAGAATCGGCTGTGCGTGTTCTACGAGGGGTCGGCTTGCGAGAAGGAGCTTCCCAAGCGCGCCTTGTCAAAGCTTCCCGTTTTCATGAGACCGGCAAGCGTCGCGAAGGTGGAGAACATGCCTCTGAACAAGAATGGAAAGGTCGACCGTGCAATGCTCCTGGAATTGCACGGCGAGCCAACGAAGCGAGCGAGGGCTGTCCGATGATCGACGACGCGACGTTGCGAGAGGCGCTCGACGTATGTCCAACGCCCGTATACCTCTTTGACCAGCGGGCCCTTAACGACCGGATCGCCCATTTGCGAGCATTGCTTCCTTCCCACGCCAAGATCTGCTATGCGATGAAAGCAAACCCCTTCATCGTTCGGGAAGCATCGTTTCTGGTGGATTGCATAGAAGCGTGCTCGCCAGGCGAGTTGCGCATTTGCGCAAGTGCGGGCGTGCCGTTCGAAAAAGTAGTGCTTTCAGGCTTGTGGAAGGATCGTTGCTGCTTAGACGAATTGTTCCAAGCGGGCCGCATTCCCCATAGATTCACGATCGAGTCTCCCCAACAGTTGAAAGACTTGGTCGAACTTGCCAACGAATACGGCAGGCAGACGGACGTGCTTTTCAGGTTGAGTAGTGGAAACCAATTCGGCGTAGATTCCACCATGCTGAAAAAGCTGGTTGACAGCTGCAAAGACGATCCGTTCGTTAGCATTCAGGGTATTCAGTACTACTCGGGCACGCAGAAAACGTCGCTCAAAAAGCTTGATAGGGAACTGAGCAAGCTGCACTGCGTCGTGGCCGAAGTGGAGGCCTCCTGCTTGGTGAAGCTGAACGAGATCGAGTACGGTCCCGGGTTTCCCGTCGAGTACTTTGATGAGGACGAGCAGCGGGCTCGATGCATGCAAGACGCCCCGATTGCTGAACTTGCAACGCTGCTGAACGGCTTTCCTTTCGAAGGGGACATCGTTCTCGAGTTGGGTCGCAGCATCGCAGCGGATTGCGGAACGTATCTAACCAGCGTTGTGGATGCTAAAACGACGAGCGGGCAAAACTACGCGATCATCGACGGTGGCATGCACCAGATTTCGTATTACGGGCACTCGATGGCTATGAAGTGCCCGGTTTTCAGAAAGGTTGATACGGCGGCAGGCGTTTCGCAACCTTGGAATATATGCGGGGCGCTTTGCACGGTTAACGACATCATTGCAAAGCACGTGCCGATCGTCGATTTGTCCGTGGGAGACGTGCTCGCGTTCGCTCGGGCGGGCGCTTACTGCGTGACGGAGGGCCGGGCGCTGTTTTTGAGCCGCGACCTTCCGTCGGTGGTCGTGCGTGATGTTTCAGGAGACATGCACGTAGTACGCCATCGTTTGGAAACAGCCCTGTTCAATTCATCGAAAAGGTCGCAGGATAACGCGGCGGAACAAGACAAAAAGGAGAACTGATCATGAAACGTCAAATCATCGAGATTCTCGAAGACATCAACCCGGGCGCGGATTATGAGATGTGCGTCGATCTTATCGATTCACGCTGCATTGACTCGCTGACGATGGTCGCCCTTGTGGCCGAACTCGAAGACGCATTCGACGTCGAAATACCGCCTGTTGAAATCGTTCCCGACAATTTCAATTCGGTTGATGCCATGTGCATCCTGATGGCGCGCCTGCAAGCAGAGCAAGACTAGCCTGCGCGAATCGAGCGAGTAGGGAACCGTTTTAATGACGTCGTATTATTCCGCCCTTTTCTTCACGGCCTTTTTGCCGATTGCGGTCATGTTGTACGGCATAGCTCCAAGGCGTTTTAGGTGGGCGGTGCTGCTGCTGGCCAGCTACGGCTTTTTCTTCGCCCTGAGCGGCGCGCTTGTTGCGTTCGTTGCTCTGTCGACGGTGGTCGTGTACGCATGCGCCCGCATGATAGACGCCAACCTTGAAAAGAAAAACCGGCAACCGGCAAAGGCTAGCTCGGGCAAGCGTGAGATGCGCGAGGCCTGCAAGCGAAAGAACCGGCGCATCGTTGCCGGGGCGGTCGTCATCAATATCGGTATTCTGGCCGTTTTGAAGTACTCGGGTTTCTTCGGAGTGTCCCTGGCCTCGGTGCTTGCGGCCTTCGGCATTTCGGTTGACCTTGCCATCCCCAGCTTCGCCTTGCCCATCGGAATCTCGTTTTATACGTTGATGGCCGTTTCGTACGTTATGGACGTGTACCGCGAGCGCACGAAGGCCGATAAAAACCTTGGACATGTGGCGCTGTTCCTGGCATTTTTCCCGGGAATCATGGAAGGGCCGCTCAGTAGGTACAACGACGTTGCTCCAAGTCTTACTGCGGGCGAACCGCTGAATCGGAAGAACCTGTACGCCGGAACCTTGCGCATCGTATGGGGCATGGCAAAGAAGATTATCGTTGCAGATCGGTTGAATGCGTTCGTGAAGCCGGTGTTCGACAACTACGGTTCGTATGATGGCGGCGTCATAGCCCTTGCGGCGATTCTGTACACCATTCAGTTGTACTGTGATTTTTCGGGGACGATGGACGTTGCCCTGGGCATGGGTCGCGTGTTCAACGTGACGTTGCCGGAAAACTTCAGACAGCCCTTCTTCTCGCGTACTGCTTCCGAATTTTGGCAGCGTTGGCATATTACGTTGGGTCTGTGGTTTAAGGACTACGTGTATTATCCGATTTCTCTGTCTAAGCCATGCAAGCTGCTGACGACTAAGGCGCGCAAGCGTTTTGGAAACAGGTACGGCCCGCTTTTGGCAAGCGCTGTCGCCCTTTTCTGTGTCTGGATTGGCAATGGTTTATGGCATGGCGCTGGCAGCCAGTACATTTTCTTTGGTTTGTACTACTTCGTTTTGATTATGGTAGGTGGATTGATCGAGCCTCAATGCGCACGTGTGGCGCAGCATTTTGGTATCAACCGCGACCGCTGGCCTTATCGAGCTTTGCAGACGGCGCGCACTCTCGTGATCATTTTTATTGGCGAGCTATTCTTTCGTTCGAGTTCGTTGGAGGCGGGACTTGCCATGGTGGGTCGGATTGCGGGCAATTTCACTATTGAAGCATTTACGACAGGGTCGGCATTGCAAATTGGCTTTGGCGTAGGCGACGGCATCATCGTGGCCCTGTTTATGATGCTGGTTCTGGTGGTGGGTGTAGCGAAAGAGCGGGGCTGCAATGTGTGGGAATGGGTAGCGGCGCGACGCGCGCCTATGCGATGGGGCCTTGTGATCCTTTTGTTTGTGGGAACCGTAACGTTTGGTGCCTATGGCATTGGATACATGCCGGTTGACCCTATGTACGCGCAGTTTTAGGAGCATGTATGAGAGCAGTAAAACTACAGAGCGCTCTGAAGGTGGTTGTGACCGCGATTTTTGTGGTGGCAGCAACTATCGGTCTTCTTTGGTTGGTGTCGAACGTTGTCCAACCGAAAAACAACCAGAAAGAATTCGGTCAGGTTGCAGAAGCAGCCAATGGAATTCTTGGCGAGCCGAATCGTTCTCTTGATGCTGTATTCATTGGCGATAGCGAAGCGTTCAGTTCATTTTCTCCACTGCAGATGTGGGGGGAGCATGGCTTCACTTCGTACGTGAGTGCTACTTCGGGTCAACGATTGACGTATGGATATTGCCTGCTCGAGAAGGCGCTCCTTTCTCAAAAGCCCAAGGTTGTAGTATTCGAAACGAATTCTATTTTCGCGCCGATTGAACCAGATGACGCGATACTGAGTCTTTTCCAGAACAAGCTGCCCGTCCTTGAATATCACGATCGATGGAAGAGGCTGGGCGCGCAGGACTTCGCGGGGAAGCCCTTGGCTACTTGGAGCGATCCGTTGAAGGGGTTTGTTGTTAACCGTGGGGTAAACCCGGCCGATGCCGCCAACCACATGGCGCCAAGTGACGAGGCGCTGCCGGTCAATGTTGTTAATCGCCAGTATCTCATTGCCATGGTTAAGCTTTGCAAGGCAAATGGCGTGACCCCTGTGCTTGTTAGCACGCCGAGCACGGTTAATTGGAACACGGCCAGGCATAACAGCATTACCGAGCTAGCTAAGGAACTTGGTGTTGACTATTACGACTTGAATATGGGTCCCAACAAGGTTCCAATCGATTGGAATGCTGATACGTACGACAAAGGAGACCACTTGAATTTAAGTGGCGCAACTAAGGTCTCGGCTTATTTAGGAAAACTCCTGTCGGGAAAATATGGTCTTCCTGACCATCGCTCGAACACCGCATTTAGCCAATGGAGCGCATCGTTTGAGAAGTACAAGCAGCAGATTGCTGAAGCCTTTTAGACCAACAACCTTGAAGGAGAGCACTATGGGTATTTTTGATTCCGTTGTCGATCTGCTGGGCGCCTTGAACGGCGGCAATGAAGACGCTGTCAACGAGGGCGAGTGGTTTTGCGAGCACTGTAAAGCGCGTCTGAACGACCAGACGAACTTCACCACTTTGCCCGGTCATTGGATTTGTACAGAGTGCGGACATGACAGCAATGTATCCGAGCCCGAAGAAAACGACGTCATGTCTATGCTTGGGAACATGCTGGGATAGCGGGGCGGCGAGTGCATGGCGTTGGATTTTGAGCACGCGCTATACAGGCGAAAGCAAGGATCGAGGTGGGCAGTGCTCCGGGGAGCAAGTCAACGGAGGTGCTTCGCTTTAGATTCCTGAGATCAAAAAAGCAGGCCAACCGTCTTTATTGGTTGGCCTGCTGAAAGTTTCATGGTCGCGGGGGCAGGATTTGAACCTACGGCCTCCGGGTTATGAGCGAATAGGTGCGTATAATCAGGTACTCCAGCAAGTGCATGTCATTCTATAGCAACGTTTTGACCTGCATCTTTAGCTTCAAATAATTCCACAAAGTCAATTTAATCAGTTACTCCAATTTTGGTTTGGCGGTCAATTGGCGGTCAAAATGGCGGTCGGAAGAATTGTGGAAAAGATTGGAGCCAACCTGATGAAGTACACCACCAGAAGCATGCGCAGAAGGCGCAATTCCGACAAATGGGAAGTAGTCCTTACGCACAAGGATCCACTAACAAATGAGTCAATTCGTACCTTCCACACGGTCGAAGGTAAAGCTCTTAAAGCGGCAGAGCGTGCCCGCGACGAATTCATTGTCGAGCTCGAAGTAAAAGGCGGTGCGTTTGGAACAAACGTTACCATTGCTCAATTCATGGCATCGTTTATCACTTATAAGGAAATGAGCGGAACGGTTGAGCGGTCAACCATCTGCGGGTACAAAACCGAGACAAAGTGGATAACCAAATACATTGGCAACGTCACTTTAGACGAGCTCACCATACCTATCATCAACCAATGGATGGCTTCCATGACTAAGAACGGATACGCGCCAAAAACCGTTTCAAAGGCATTCCGCTTACTCAAGCAAGCGCTCAAGTTTGCTCAAGCTCAAGATTTAATAACCAAAAACCCTTGCGACTTCTGCAAGCCTCCCAAGCGCGTAAAGACTAAAATCAACGCGCTTTCACGTGAAGATCGCACGCGCATGCTCTCCATCGCGCGCTATTCAATACACAATCCGCTTTCACTAGCAATAAAGTTTGCGCTTACTACCGGCATGCGTCGTGGCGAAATATGCGCACTCCGTTGGTCTGATTTTGATGAAGTCAAAAAGACCATCAGCGTTACCCATGCGCTTGGACGCGAGAACGGTAGTTACTACGTAAAGGAGCCTAAGACGGCGGGTAGCCAGCGCACCATCCCGCTTACAGCCTTCACCACGCGCGTTCTTGTGGCTATACGCGGTGACAAGCAGAACATCTGCAAGGCAATGGGTATTAAATTCGGAGACCCTTATATCCTCGGAACAATTGGTGAAGACACTAAACCCTACCGCCCTGATTTGCTAAGCAAGGAATGAAGAACAGAATGCCGATGCACCGGCGGACCGGGGTACAACAGAGAACGGTTTTGCTGGCTCTGATAGCCAACCCATCGGAACCGATCCAGCACAGGTACTAAGACCTGCGCCGTCAGGCAGCAGCAATTCCGGGAC
>ERZ836760.2979-NODE-2979-length-11679-cov-5.367343_pt1 | contig 11679 bp, 10 predicted proteins | sample MGYA00519941_ERZ836760 | MGnify/ENA primary metagenome ERZ836760 (study PRJEB31850, sample SAMEA3708807) | human gut metagenome | biome: human gut; feature: human-associated habitat; material: faeces | place: China | collected 2014 ... | reverse complement strand
AATGAGGAATGCTCACGGTACCTGAAGTATGAAGGGGTCTGAGTGAGAGAGGCTCATAAGAAAGCCTTACCAATTCTTTTTGAATGAAATGAGTAGTCAAAATCTAAAAAAATCATAAGTATAAACTATTTCGAGCGGCTAATTAAAAAACTCTTATCCAATAACTTCTAAAATCATAGCAGGTCCTATTTAGAACACCCTTTTTCAATAACCAATAATAATGACGAGAAATTAACTCCCCGCCATTATAAAAATCAATATTATAATTTCTATTTTTAATTTTAAAATTATTTAAAATACTTTAAAAAATTTATTAGTAATAAGATTATTTCTTACTTAATCAATTTCAATAGCCCCCGTATATAATCCATAATACGTACCTTTATTTCCTATTAATTCTTCATGATTTCCTCTTTCTATAATTCTTCCATGGTCTAATACCATAATCAAGTCAGAATTTCTTATAGTTGACAATCTATGCGCTATTACAAAAACTGTTCTACCTTTCATTAATTTATCCATACCATCTTGAACAATCTTTTCTGTCCTTGTATCTATACTAGAAGTAGCTTCATCTAATATTAATACTGGAGGATTATTTAATGCTGCTCTTGCTATTGATAATAATTGTCTTTGTCCTTGTGATAAGCCTTCTCCATTTCCTGTTATTACAGTATCATATCCATGTGGTAAATGTTTTATAAATTTATCTGCATTTGATAATTTAGCTGCTTCATATACTTCTTCATCTGTCGCATCTAATTTTCCATATCTTATATTTTCTCTTATTGTCCCTGTAAATAAATTAGTATCTTGTAATACCATTCCTAATGACCTTCTTAAATCATCTTTCTTTATTTTTCTAATATTTATTCTATCATATCTTATTTTACCTTCTTGAATATCATAAAATCTATTTATTAAATTTGTTATTGTAGTCTTTCCTGCTCCTGTTGCTCCTACAAAGGAAACTTTTTGACCTTCTTTTGCTTTTAATGTTATATCATGTAATATTCTTTTATGTTCAACATATCCAAATTGTACATTTTCAAACTCTACTTGTCCACGAAGTCTTGTATATGTTATTCTTCCATCTTTATGAGGATGTTTCCAAGCCCACATTCCTGTTCTTTCTTCTGTTTCTACTATTTTTCCATTTTCCATTTTTGCATTTACAAGTGTTACATATCCTTCATCTTGCTCAACTTCTTCATCTATTAGATTAAATATTCTTTCTGCTCCTGCAAGTGCCATAACTATTGAGTTCATTTGTTGAGATACTTGTCCCAAAGGACTTGTAAATGCTTTTACAAATTGTAAAAATGCAGCAATACCACCTATTGTTAATATTCCATTTAATGATAGTATTCCTCCTACTACTGCTACTAATACATATCCTAAATTTCCTATATTCATTATACATGGCATTAAAATATTTGCATAAGTATTTGCATTTGTGACACTATCACATAATTGTTCATTTAATTCATCAAATTTCTTCTTTGTTTCTTCCTCATGATTAAATACCTTTATTACTTTTTGGCCTTCCATCATTTCTTCAATATATCCATCTACTTTTCCTAAGTCTTCTTGTTGTTTTATAAAATATCTTGAACTATTTCCACCTAAATATTTTGAAACAAATATCATTAATACTACCATTGCTAATACTAGTAATGTTAAATATACATTTGTAGAAAACATTGATATTAGTATAGTTATCATTGATACTGATGCAGAAAATACTTGTGGTATACTTTGGCTAAGCATTTGTCTTAGAGTATCTACATCATTTGTATATGTACTCATTATTTCTCCATGAGGTCTACTATCAAAATATCTTATTGGTAGTTTTTGCATATGTTCAAACATTTCTTCACGAATTTTATTTAAAGCTCCTTGAGATATATTTATCATTAATCTATTATATATATATGTTCCTAGAACTCCTACTAAATATATTCCTCCCATTATTAAAATTACTTGTAATAATGGTCCAAAATCAGGAGTTTGACTATTTACTAATGGAACTATATAATCATCTATTAAATATTTTAAAAATTGTATTCCTGCTACTCCTACTAATGCACTTACTATGATGCTTATTAAAACTATTACTAATTGTAATTTATATGTACTTGTTACATATTTTAATAATCTTTTTATAGTATTAATTTTTCCATTTTTCTTATTCATCGTCATCTCCTCCCTTCATTTGTGATTCATATACTTCTTTATATATTTGGTTTGTTTCTAATAATTCTTTTGAAGTTCCTATTCCATCTATTTTTCCTTCATTAAGCACTACTATTTGGTCAGCATCTTCTATCGAAGAAACTCTTTGAGCTATTATTATCTTCGTTGTATTTGGTATTTTTTCTCTAAAAGCTCTTCTAATTAATGCATCTGTTTTAGTATCTACTGCACTGGTTGAATCGTCTAAAATTAAAATCTTAGGTTGTTTTAAAATTGCTCTTGCTATACAAATTCTCTGTTTTTGTCCTCCTGATACATTTGTTCCACCTTGGTCTAATAAAGTATCGTATTTACTTGGAAACTCTTGTATAAAACTATCTGCTTGTGATAATTTGCATATCTCTTGAAGTTCTTCTTCATCTGCGTCTTTCTTTCCCCATCTTAAGTTCTCTGCAATCGTACCAGAAAATAGTACATTTTTTTGCAATACCATTGCTACTGAATCTCTTAAGGCTTTTATATCGTAATCTCTTACATCTATTCCACCTACTTTTACTTTACCTTTTGTTACATCATATAGTCTTGGTATTAATTGTACTAATGAAGATTTTGAACTTCCTGTTCCTCCAATTATTCCTATAGTTTCTCCTGATTTTATCTTCAAATTAATATTTTCTAAAGCATTTTTTCCTTCTTCTTCCTCATCACTATATGCAAATGTTACATTTTCAAATTCAATAGAGGCATCTTTAACTTCTTTGATTGCATTTTCTTTATTTTTTATTGTAGGCTCTTCATCTATTACTTCTATAATTCTTTCTGCTGATGATTGTGCCATAATTACCATTACAAATACCATTGAAAGCATCATTAAACTAGTTAATATTTGCCAAGCATATGTTACAATACTTGATAATTCTCCTGTTTGCATTCCTCCTGCTACTATTGTTTTTGAACCAATCCAAGATATTAATAAAATACATGTATATATTGTTAATTGCATAGCTGGTGCATTAAAGGCAACTATCTTTTCTGCTTTTTTGAAATTTGTATATACTTCATCATTTACTTCCTTAAATTTTTTATTTTCATGTTTTTCTCTTACATATGCTTTTACTACTCTTATTGCTCCTAAGTTTTCTTGAACGACTCTATTTAATTTATCATATTTTTTAAATACCTTTTCAAAATTTGGATGTGCTTTTAATGTTATAAACATTAAAACAGCGCCTAATACTGGAATTGCTATAAAAAATATTAGTGATATTTTTGCATTTATTGATAAAACCATTAGTAATGCAAAAATCATCATTATTGGTCCTCTTACTAAAATTCTAATAATCATTTGAAAAGCCATTTGAACATTTGTAACATCTGTTGTCATTCTTGTTACTAAGCTAGATGTAGAAAATTTATCAATATTTTCAAAAGAATAGTCTTGAATTTTATGGAACATTGCTTTTCTTAAATTCTTAGAGTATCCTGCTGATGCTTTTGCTGCAAATTTTCCTGATAACATTCCAAAAATTAATGACATAATTGCTGAAACTATTAATAAAACTCCTATTTCTAATATATATTTTATATCATTGTTTTGTATCCCAACATCTATAATTTTGGCCATTAATAGAGGTATTATTACTTCCATTACTACTTCTAATATTACAAATATTGGTGTTAATATTGCGTATTTTTTGTATTCTTTTACATAACTTGCTAATTTTTTTATCATTTTTTACCCCCTCAATTTTTTCTTATTTTACTTTTCTTCCACTTTAAAGAGCTATGTTTCCATAGCCCTTTTTAACTTGTTAGTTATTTGGTAGGTGTATCATTTCCTACATCTCTTTTGACCCATAGGGTGTGTGGTTGACACAATTTACCACCTCAAATAACTACTTATATTGTACTTCTATTATACAACTTTTATTCATAATTGTCTAGTTTTTCAAATAATAAATTTTCTTTTTTATTCCTTTTTATTTTATTAAAAGTTTTATTTCCTATTTTTATCATAGTTATTATAGAATTTTTAGGATGCTTTTTATCGTTTAATATTGCAATTCTTAAAATTATATTTAAATTTAATTTTTCGTTTACTGATTTAATCAATACTAATGTAGATGCAACATTAATATTTGAGTCTTTATATGTCAGACCCGGCATTTCTAGTCAAAATTTAGAAGATATTGCAATTAATTATGCAGAATCTTTATGATCCTTCAAAAAGCCCCTTTTTCTTAGGGGCTTTTTCTCAAGTATGAAATTTTATTATTATTGCTTCTTTTACATCTCTAGCACATAAAATAATTGTTATTATAAAGTTTAAAATAGAAATTCCTATTGCAACATAGCTTAAAATCATATTTAACACCATATGCTCATATATAAAATAAATTGGTAATAAACTAAGAATACATATAATTAATTGGTAAATTGCATATCTAACATATTTTTTATAACTTACAATTGTCAGTATTAGCATTGTTATATTAGCTACTATTATTATTATTGGTATAGCCATTTCTAACGACCAACCTCTAAATCCTATTTTATAATCAATGTATGTAGTCAAGATTGCTATTGCTATTAATTGTATTAATACATGCCCTGCAATATTTGTTCTTTTATTTATAGAATAAATAATTGTTATCCAAGCATATATAATACCTGCATTAGCTAAAGCTGACCAGTGTATCTCTGGGTTTACTAATTTATTTATTAGAACTAATATTAGTGCTATAAAAATAGAAATTATAATTGCTATTTTTATTATTAACTCACTTTTCTTAATACTTAACTTTTGAGGATACAACATATTTTTTATTCCCTTCTAAACTTTTTAAAAATTTTTATCACTCTTAATATCTAAAATACCATTACTTTCTATATTTACATCTATACCTTTACTAGTTAAAAATTTATAAAAGATCTTTTCAATCTCACAATTTCTTAAAATCGATGTAAATGTAAAAACTATTTTATTTTCAAATGAACATGCTGAACATTTAATTTTTTCCACTGGTTCTGGTGCAATTAACATCAAAAAACTTTGTATATATTTCTGATATTTTCCTATAATACCTATTCTTCCTATATTTGAAAATGTAGTTGTGGTGTATTTTCTAATTTCGATGTAACTAAGTCTTACTAATGGTTTCTTCAAAATTAATGGTATTCTTTTTATTATTGGATTTATACCTAATTTTACATTTGATGACATAGTTTTTTGTATTTCCTCTTCTGTTAATTTATTTTTAAAATCTTTTTTTACAAATTCTAAAATGTTATCAAAATCGTTCATTTTTTCCTCTTTCATATTAGCTTCCAAGGTAATATATGAAAAAAAATTAGAAATTGTATTTGATGGAAAGTATTTCTTTAAATTAACTGGTATACACACTTTTATTGGTTTTTTTGTATTATTTTTTCTACCTTTTAAATAATTTGCTTCATATATTGAATAAATTAATACTGCCGTTAAATATTGTGTCACAGTTGCACCTTTTTTCTTGCATTCATTTTTTAATTGTTCAATATTAATAAATTCATGTATTGCAGAAATTGCTCCAAATTTTGTTTTCTTACCTTCTAATTGATATGCTTTTTTACTTGAGCTATTGTTTTTAGTTTTTTTATCATAATTTTTTATATAACTATCTTCTGCTGATAAATCTATTTTTTTAGTAGTTCTTAATTCTTCTTTAAATTCTTTCTCATGTGTTAATTCTATGTAATTATATATAATTTCTCTAAAAAATGTAACTCCACTATTTCCATCTGTTAAAGAATGAAATATATCTATATTAATCTTTTTTTCAAAATATGTAACTTTAAATAAATATCCATTATTTCTAGTTGGCTCTATATATGTGCAAGGATATTCCTTTTCTTTTTCTATAATTGGCTCTTTAGGATTATATTCTAAATAATTCCAAAAAAATCCGTCTTTCATTCTTACTTTAAAAAATTCATATTGTTTTAAAGCTTTCTTAACAGCTTCCTTTAATGCATTTGGCTCTATAACTTCTGTTAAAATTGCTGATAATCTAAAAACTGTACTATATTTCTTTCCTGCAGAAATAGGAAATATTTTTGCTGAGTTATCTAATCTTCTCCAATATAATTTTTCTTTTTTCATTTTGGTTATTCACCTTCATTTCTTAATTCTTCTAATAAATCATTATATGCTTTGGTGGTTATTTCTGCATCTGAATTATTGTCAATTAACCATATATGTTTTGCCTTATCATATACTTTTAATTTTACATCTCCACCTACTTTATCTGCTTTTTCTTTTAAAAGCAGAGCATCTGGATTTAAAATATCATATGTTCCTGTAAATATACTTATATTATTAAGTTTTGATAAATCACCCATTATTGGATTTACTAAATACTTATCCATTCCATCTTTGCCTGCATATGCTCTTCCTGCAAGTATTAATTTTTCTTTGCCTAAAATATCATCATTTTTTGAAACCTCGCTTATATTCTCATTTTGCATTCTTACATCTAGCCAAGGAGAAATTAGTATCGTTTTTGATGGTATATCTATAAAATCAGTTGATATTTTTTCGTATAATGCTAAAGCTAAACCTCCTCCTGCCGAATCTCCCATAAGTATTAACTCATTATTGTCTATTTTTGACATTATTTCTTTATATAATGGTACTACCATATCAAAAACATCATCATATGTATATTTTGGAGTTAATGGATAATCTGGCATAATAATTGTATATTTAGTGTCTTTTGCTATTTTTTCTAAAAATTTAAAATGATTTTGGGTTGCTTCTGCTACATATGAGCCTCCATGAAAATATAATATATATTTTTCATTAGATTTAATATTTCTATCTTTTAATATAAATATTTTTCTTCCCATAAATTGTTTTTCTTCTATTTTACATTCTTGTTCTATTTCTTTTGGTATTTTTGTTTCTATATCAAATATAAAAAAATATAGTATTACTATAACTATTGCTATAATTGTTGTTAGTAGTATTGTTAATAATATTTTTAGTATGGTATTCAAATTTATTTTCCTTCCTCGTTTTGCTTATTTGTTTTTTCCTTTTAAATTTTTGGTTATTATTTTGGTTTTCAATTTATAATTTTTAGTTTTGATTTTTATATTTTACCATTATCTATCTTTTAAGTCAAAATTTATATAAAATTTTTATCATTTACCTCAATGACACTTATTGCTCTGATTTAAATATATTTTTACTTATTTTATTCTGAAAAATCTTATATGAATCCAAGATAACAGCTGATTTTTCTTATGCAATAAAAAAAGCTTCAATAACTTATGAAACTTCTTTTTTATAAACTAAATATTATATAATATGTATCATGAAATGATTTTTATCTCCGACCCCAAAATCATGATTCAAAATTATGCTCTTGGGTGTGCTTTTCTATATATATTTTTTAAACCTTCGTCTTGAAATTGCATATATACTTGTGTTGATGATATGTCTGAATGTCCTAACATTGTCTGGATTGCTTTTAAGTCAGCTCCATTTTGTAATAAATGTGTTGCAAATGAATGTCTTAATACATGAGGTGTTATGTCTTTTGTTATATGTGCTTGGTCTTTATAGTATTTAATTATTTTCCAAAAACCTTGTCTTGTTAATCTTCCTCCATTTATGTTTACAAATAATGCTCTTTCTTCATCATTTTTTATTAATATATCTCTTGCTTCTTCTAAATAAGTTTTTAATGCTTTTAAACATAAAGAACCTAATGGAATAATTCTTTGTTTATTTGTTCCTTTGCAAATTGCATATCCTTCTTCTAAGTTTATATCATCTACATCTAATGAGATTATTTCTGTAACTCTCATTCCTGTTGCATATGCAAATTCAAGCATTGCTTTATCTCTCATTCCTTTTAAGTCTTCATTATTAGGTTGTTTTAATAATAATTCTACTTCTTTTGAAGTTAGTACACTAGGTACTCTTTTTTCTATTTTAGGAGATTGTAAATGTGCTGTTGGGTCATTTTTTATTTTTTTATGCTTTAGTACAAATTGATAAAATGATCTTATAGATGCTATACATCTTGATATACTTGAGGCTTTTTTTCCTTGTTCTTGTAATTCTTTGATGTAATTTTCCATATCTTCTTCTTTTACTCTGTTGTAATGTAGTCCATAAGATTCTAAATACTTTCTGAATTGTTTTAAATCTCTTTTGTATGATTGCAATGTATTTTCTGATAATTTTTTATCATTTTCTAAAAAATCAAAAAATTGTTTTAATTGTCTTTCCATCTTTTTTCCCCTACCTCTATATTTTTTAAATTTACATAAATTAACCATATATGTTATATCAAACTATTTGAAAAAAGTAAATACATTTTTCGATATTTTTAAAAATATTTTATTATTTTACATAAAATATTTGTTGAAATAAATATTTCTATTATTGCTGAAATTATTAATAGTATTAACATTATTAATGAAAAAATTGTATGTCTTAAAATTTCTAATTTTATGTTTTCTTTTCTTTTGTCTTTTATTATTGATTTATATAGCTTAAAGCCACTAACAGCTAAAGCGAGAATTGCAGGAATAAATAATATATTTTGTATCAATAATGCAATAATGGAAAAAGTTAAACCTTTGGTTAAGCCTAATACTAATATAGTTGTAGAAATCGTATATCCTAAACAAAATCCTCTGTATAATACGAGTCCAAAAACAATAGGTATTCCAATTACAGTTGTTCCAAAAAACCAAATTACTACTCCTAAAATCAAATTTTGCATTATTGAGTTTTTAAATAAACCTATCATATCTAAATTTTGATTTTCTTTTAACTTAGTTATAAAATTATTTAAGTAATTTGTTACATCTGTCTTTGGTGCTTCTTGCATATTGTTCAAGAAAAATACTCCTGCAAATATTCCTATTATAAAAATTAGTGTGACAATTATATATTCTTTAGCATTATTTTTTATATGTTCTTTTATTAAGTTGACTAATTTCATTCTTCTGTTTTTCTTCATAAAAAAATCTCCTTATCTTTTATACATAATGTGTATTCGATAAGAAGATTTTTTAGAACATTTTTAAATCTATATTTTGTTTCTTTTATCTCATATAATTTCATTTAAGTTGTAGAAATTAATATTTACTATAACTAAAAAATGATACTTTTATATATTGAATATTACAATATTAATTTCTAGTTAGCTCTTAATTTACCATAAATTCCTCCACCACCTGAGTGAACTTGGTATCCTCCATTTCTTGCTTTTTCTATACTACTAGCTACTTTTTCTCCTACTACTGCTTCTATATCATCTTTTGATAATTTATGTAGTATATTCATTTCTGTTTCAAAATTATCTAATAACTTTGTTATAGTTTTTCCACCTACCCCTGGTATAAAACCTAGTGGTACTTGATATATATATGGTGGTCTATTTTCTGGGCTTTTTGTTTTTTGCTTATCTTTTATTAATTCAATTCTATCAAAGACTCCAAATGTAACATTTTTACTTCCACAATATGGGCATTCTTCTACCGGCTCTTTAGTTTCTATAGTTTTTTCACAATCATCACAATATGTTCTATGATATTTACCAAGTTTTGGATCTAGCCCATAATTTGCAATTATTTTTCTTCCATCTTCATTTTTTAAAGCTTTTACTATCTCTTTAAATGATATATCTTCTACTTGTATTTTATTATATTCTCTTGCTATTTTGGGAAGTGAATGTGCATCTGAATTTGTTAAGAATGTTTTATTTTCCAATTCTGTTATCATATCTGCTAAGAATGTATCTGAACTTAATCCTAATTCTACTGCAAAAATTTTATCATATTTTTCCTTGAATATATTTTTTAATCTATCTGTACAATTCCCATAATAACTTTTATGTGGAGTAAAGATATGGGCTGGTATTAATATCCCATTATATTTTTCTACTATATCTATTAAATCATATCCAGATAAATCTGTTCTTTGTGTACTTAAAGTAATATTTTTTAAATGGTGACTTAATTCACTTGAAAATTGTTTTATATCTTTTAAATGTGGAAAGAAACATATATTGTGAGCACTTCCCTTTTTTCCATTCCTTCCTTCTTCTGAAGTTTCTACTTCACTTCCTAATAATATACAAACTTTATCTTTGTATATTATTCCACCATCTTTTAACTCATATGCCTCTCCTGTTTTTAAAAAATTTTCTATATCTTCAATTACATATGGTGAAGCACAATCTATTATTCCTACTACATTTATTCCTTTTCTGTCTGCACATTCTTTAGCTATATTAGCAAAATTCAAAGATCTTGCTGCTGTTATTTTTATTGGTTTTCCATTTTCACTTCTCCCTATATGAACATGCATATCTGCAAATATTTCGTACATTTTATTTCCTTCTTGTATTATTTATTTAGGTTTTTATCTGGGATTTACCTATAAACCCACTTATACTTTTTATATCAATAATGATATAATTTGTGTTAATATTAAAATTTCATTTTCTATTTATTTTAATATAATTAAGGAATGTTCTCTATTCTCCTAATTAATAGAATTTTTAGAGACATTCCTTTTTAGTTATTTTATTTAATTAATTTATTGTATCTCTTAATTCTTCTTCCTTCATACGAGATAATACTTTTCTTGCTGTTTCTTCACTAAATAATGGTCGTGATGGATTATCTAGCATTTCATCTTTTATTTCTTTCATATGTTTTTCCATTGCTTTATCCATTTTAGGCTCATAATCATAGCATACTTTATTTATAAAATTCTTTAATTTATCTGTTTCATTATATATTTTTACCAACCTTCTTAAAGACTTCATTGTAGTCATTTCATTTAATTCGATTTGTTCCATTATATTTACAAAATCATTAAATGTATGTAAGTATCTATTGTAATAATCTTTTAAATTTCTATGTTCCAATAAAACCATAGCCTCATCTGGTTTGAATCCTATTCTTTCTGGTCTGTCTAATAGCATTCCTCCAAATTGATCTACTAATTCTAGTATATCACTTTCTTTTTCTCTAGGATTACTTTGGCTATATCTATTTACTTCTTCACATATTTTACAAAACTTGTTATCAAATCCTAATGTTGATAGATATTCTGAACCTTCTTTGGCATATGTATGTACTCTTTTTATATCTTGGGCATCATTTACCTTTTTGCAATTACACAAAAGACATGCCGTTAATACTAAATTTTTATCAACATCTATTTTCATATAGTCAATAAACATTCTTGCTATTTCAGTTTTGAATACTACTGATTTATCAAAAAATATTCTTATTTTTTTAGATAGATAATATGCTATTTCTAATTTAGCTGATAAATCTTCTTCTTCTAAAATGTAACTTGCAAAAGTATCCATGTTTTCCTCCTTAGTTAATCCATATACAAGTTAATTATAATTTAAACTGGTACATTTTTCAACATATTTTTTATAAATGTAATATAATTGTAATATA
>ERZ836760.2977-NODE-2977-length-11686-cov-196.994497_pt1 | contig 11686 bp, 6 predicted proteins | sample MGYA00519941_ERZ836760 | MGnify/ENA primary metagenome ERZ836760 (study PRJEB31850, sample SAMEA3708807) | human gut metagenome | biome: human gut; feature: human-associated habitat; material: faeces | place: China | collected 2014 ... | reverse complement strand
AGTCTTCCGTATGGAATTTAAGTTTACGTGCGGAATTTACTTTTTCACTCAAGCAAGGGGTTATTATTTAGGACTGGATATTGGAACGGATTCAATAGGATATGCTGTTACAGATGAGCAGTATCATTTACTAAGATTTCACGGAAATGATGCATGGGGAAGCCATGTGTTTGATTCTGCATCATTGTGCGATGAACGTAGAGGGTTTCGGTCTGCAAGACGAAGATTAGATCGTCGCCAACAGAGAGTGAAACTTCTTCAGGAGATTTTTGCTAAAGAAATAGCAAATATTGATCCCCGATTTTTTATTAGATTATCAGAAAGCTATCGTTGGAGAGATGATACGGATGATCGATATATTTATTTTAACGAAGAGGAATATACAGACATTCAATACATGAGAGATTATCCTACAATTCATCATTTGATTTGTGAATTGATGGAGAATGAAGAAGAGCATGATATACGTCTGGTTTATTTAGCTTGCGCATGGCTGGTGGCTCACAGAGGGCATTTTCTGAGTCAGTTGAGTGTTGATAACATAGATTCTTTAATTGACATAGAGTCTGTTTACCAAAAGTTTTTACATTTTTTTATAGATAATGGTTGTGAAAATCCATGGATACAAGATGCTGAATTAGTTGGTGGAATACTAAAGGAGCATATTGGTGTTACTGAGAAACACAATCGACTTGGAGAAATTATGCTTGGCAATAGAAAACCAAGCAAAGATGTGAGGGATACCTTTTTATATAGTGAGTATTGTATCATTCGTTTGCTGGCTGGAGGAACTTGTAAACTTCGTGATTTATACGGAAAAGAAGAATATGAAGATTTTGGTTCAGTTTCTCTTGAGATGGATGATGATAAACTAGCTGAAATAATGATCAATATTGGGGAAGATTATGAGTTGATTGCTGTCTTGAGAAGCCTTCATGATTGGAGTGTTTTGGCAGATATTTTGGATGGACAAAATGGACTTACTAATATCTCGACAGCAAAGGTTGCAATATATGAACAACATAAAAAAGATCTTGCTACACTGAAATATTTTATTAGAAAATATTGTCCTGAGAAGTATAATGCTATTTTTAAAGATGCAAGAGAAGATAATTATGTGGCTTATTCTTATCATTATAATAATAAATTGGATGGTCAGATAAAAAAGAAAGCAGATACAGAAACATTTTCAAAATTCCTAATCAAAATAATACATTCAATAAAACCCGATAAAGAAGATGAAATTATTTATCAGGATATGGACAATAGATTGGGATTGCGTCAATTCTTACCAAAACAGAGAAATACAGATAACCGAGTAATTCCACATCAATTATATGAGTATGAACTAAAGAAAATTTTGGAGAATGCTGCCAAATATTTGCCATTTTTGAATCAAAAAGAGGATGGTATTTCGAATACAGAGAAAATAATCAGTATTTTTAAATTTAAGATTCCATATTATGTAGGACCTTTAAATAAGCATTCTGAGTTTGCATGGATAGATCGCAAATCAGGAAAGATTTTGCCATGGAATTATGAAAATATGATTGATGATGATGCAAGTGAAGAGGCATTTATTAAGAAAATGACTAATCAGTGTACATATCTTCCAGGAGAATCAGTATTGCCAAAAGATTCACTGTGTTATCAGAAATTCATGGTACTCAATGAAATAAATAATATAAAAGTGGATGGCAGAAAGATTTCTGTAGGAGCTAAGCAGGGAATTTATTCTGATTTGTTTTTAAAATATAAAAAAGTGAAAAGAAGTCAGATAGAGGAGTATCTGATCAGTAATGGGCAGTTGGAAAAAAATCGCAGGGAAACTCTAAGTGGTATTGATATTCAAATCAAGTCGTCTTTGTCGTCACATATAGCATTTCGAAGACTATTGGAACAAAAGATATTAAATGAAGCAGATGTAGAAAGAATCATTGAAAGAGCTTCTTATGCAGAAGATAAGGGACGTGTTGCAAAGTGGCTAAGAGCGAAATATCCTCATTTAACGGAAGCTGATATTAAATATATCTGTAAAGTCAAAATTAAAGATTTTGGAAGATTGTCACGTACATTTTTGACAGGGATAGAGGGGGCATGTAAAGAAACAGGAGAAGTGGCAACTATCATCAGTATGATGTGGGAAAGTAACGATAATTTGATGGAACTTTTGTCAGAACGATATACTTTTGCTGATACAATTTTGGAGTTTAAATCAGATTATTATACAGAAAGAAAACAAACACTGTCAGAACGTCTGGATGAAATGTATGTCTCTAATGCGGTAAGAAGACCGATTTATCGTACGCTTGATATAGTAAAAGATTTAGAGAAAGCTTTTGGAAAACCAGAGAAAATTTTTATCGAGATGACCAGAGGTGCTATGCCGGAACTAAAAGGAAAAAGGACAAAATCACGTCAGCAGCAGTTGTTAGAGTACTACGATAAATGTAAAGAGGAAGATGTTAGAGATTTAAAGCAGCAATTGGAAGCATTAGGTGAATATGTTGATAACAAATTACAGAGTGACAGATTATTTTTGTACTTTATGCAGTTTGGAAAATGTGCATACAGTGGAATGCCGATTTCTCTGGAACGGTTGATGGCTGGATCAAAAGAGTATGATATAGACCATATTTATCCACAGGCGTACGTCAAAGACGACAGTATTATCAATAATAAAGTATTAGTGCTGTCTGTTGCCAATGGAGAAAAAAAGGATGTTTATCCTATCAAATCAGAGATTCGTAACAAGATGCAGAAAACATGGTCATTTTGGCATCATGTCGGAACAATATCAGATGAGAAGTACAAGCGATTGATTCGTTCCACTCCATTTACAGAAGATGAAAAATATGGATTTATTAATCGCCAGTTGACTGAAACATCACAATCAACAAAAGTAGTAGCAGAGTTACTGAAGGAGAGATATCCGGAGGCAGAGATTGTATATTCAAAAGCTGGATTAATATCGGATTTTCGTCATGAATTTGATCTATATAAATCACGAAGTTACAATGATTTGCATCATGCGGTAGATGCATATCTGAACATTGTTGTAGGAAACGTATATCATATGCGTTTCTCCCGTCAGTGGTTTAATGTAAACTCATCCTATAGCATAAAAACAAAAACTCTTTTTACTCATACTGTTAACTGTAACGGAAAAGAAGTGTGGAACAAGGATATGCTGCCAGGAGTTTTAAAAACAGCAAAGAAAAATACTGCACATTTTACGAAGCATGCAACATTTAAAACAGGAGGACTATTTGATCAAAATCCAGTAAAAAAAGCACCGGGGCTTACTCCATTAAAAGCAGGTCTGCCTACTGAGAAATATGGTGGATATAATAAGGCGGGTGTTATGTTTTTTATACCGGTCAGATATAAGAGTGGAAAAAAGACAGTGTTGATGGTGCTATCAGTTGAATTGTTATACGGTAATCGTTTCTTAGAGGATGAAATATTTGCAAAAGAATATGCAAAAGACCGTTTGCAACGTATTATAGGAAAATCAGTGGATGAAATAGATTTCCCTATAGGAATGCGACCTTGGAAAGTAAATACGATACTGTCTTTAGATGGATTCCGTATATGCATTACCGGTAATGCAAGTGGTGGAAAATGTTTGATAGCACAGCCAATTATGCAATTTTCTTCTGATGAATATTGGAAATATTATTTAAAGAAGGTAGAGAAATTTGTAGAAAAGGTTAAGAATAATTCAAGCTATGTTTATGATGTTGATTATGATGCGGTGCAACATGAAGATAATTTGAAATTATATGATTTATATTTAGATAAGCTACAGAATTCTATATATCGAAAGAGAATAAACGCACCAATACAGACACTTATAGAGGGACGAGAAAAATTTATAGACTGTAGTGTGATAGAACAGTGTCAGGTTCTGCTGAATATTCATCAGGTATTTGGAAGAATGACATCAGGGTGTGATTTGACATTAATCGGTGGGAAAACACGTAGTGCATCAACGGTTAATTTTAGCAGTATAATTTTAAATTGGAAAAAGAATTACACAGATGTCCGCATTATTGATCAATCGGCATCAGGTCTTTGGGAAGTAGTGTCAGAGAATATATTGGAGTATCTATGAGTTGGCGTATTGTTGTAATAGAAAGTCAATCAAAGTTAGACTATAAGATGGGGTATCTGGTTGTTCGCAGTCTGGATACAAAACGTATTCTGTTAGATGAGGTAGCAATTCTCATGATTGAGAATCCTGCTGTCTCACTGACAGGAATATTGATTGAAGAATTGACCATCAGAAAAGTGAAAGTTATATTTTGTGATTCAAAACGAAGTCCAATTGCAGAATTAATCCCACATCATGGGAGTCATGACAGTTCAGCAAAGGTTCGGACACAGATTATGTGGGAGCAGACAACAAAAGATAATATCTGGCGTGACATTGTTAGTGAGAAGATTAGAAAGCAAGCGGATTTTTTACGAGAAACAGGTTATGAAGAGCAGGCAATATTGTTATCGGGGTATACAGGACAGATAGAATTGGCTGATGCAACCAATAGAGAGGGGCATGCAGCAAAAGTATATTTTAATGCTTTGTTTGGAATGGACTTTACACGTAGTGCAGATACAGCAACAAATGCATCATTAAATTATGGATACAGTTTGTTGCTGTCAGCATTTAATAGAGAGGTTTGTGCGAATGGTTATTTAACTCAACTCGGAATATTTCATACCAATATGTTCAATCATTTTAATTTATCTTGTGATTTAATGGAACCATTTCGTGTTCTGGTTGACAGGATAGTTTATGAGATGAAACCAACAGAATTTGGGCAGGAACAAAAACATGAAATATGGAAAATGTTAGATCAAAGAGTTGAAGTGGATGGGCAGGAACAGTTTGTAATGAATGCAATAAAAATATATACAAAGAGTGTTCTGGATGCAATAAATGATGGAGATTCTTCAGAAATTAAATTTTATAGTATGAGCTAGGAGATTTGTTGCGGAGAAAGTATGGCAGGATTTCGATTTATGAGAATGATAGTTTTCTTTGATTTGCCGGCAATCACAGTGGAGGAAAAACGACATTATCGGCAGTTTCGTAAATTGTTAATAAAAAACGGGTTTGTTATGCTGCAGGAATCCGTATATTGCAAAATGATAACAAGCCCATCTGTTGAGAATTCGGTTAAATTACTTATTCATAAAAACAAACCACCGCAGGGATTAGTGCAGATATTGACGGTGACGGAAAAACAGTTTGTTAAAATGGATTATGTAGTTGGAGAATACACAAGTGATGTCATAGATACAGAAGAGAGGTTGGTAATTCTATGAAGTTGTTTATTCCACAAATAGATTGTTTGCTGGAGCTTGGAAAGGAAAAATGCCAATCTCTAGTGATTGAAAATCAAGCAGTGTGGTGTAGCATTTTAAACGATATGGCTGAGCAATTGCGAGGAAATGAGGGAAAGATAGTACTGTCTTGCAATGACAAAATAATTCCGTTATCAAAAAATGTGGAGCTGATTTCCCAATTTATTCCTTTTGACATGAACCAGAAGGGGTTGTTAACAAAAATTATGAATGAGATGCAGAAGATAGCCGTCAGTGAACAACATTTTGCTCAAACAACAACAGCACTGTCGAGTTGGGAAAAATATTTATTAGAATTAACAGCGGATATAGTAGGAAATATAGGGTTTTCTAAAATAAATCTGGAGTCTTTAATAAAATCAGCAGGTATCGAAGTTGAGAACGTATATGATAATCTCGGAGAAAAAATACTAGATTATTTTGAGTTGGTGAGTGTATATGATGGCAAGAAATTGTTTGTTTTGGTAAATTTAAGAAGCTATCTATCAGAGCATGAAATGAAAGAATTGTTAAAAAATGTAATAGTTCATCAATATGAAATATTGTTAGTTGACTCTATAGAGCACCCGATATTAGATCTAGAAAAGCGATATATAGTGGATGCAGATCAATGTATTTTGTGCTAATATAAAGATGAGTGATACGACCTATGAAGGGACACGGGTATTTTGCAGAATATTATTCTTGGACGATTTGAGGTTTGAGAGCAGTGTAAATTCGTAGGGGAAACAAACACAGACAGAGAAATGCTTGAAATCAGCGCAGTTTGAGAGCAGTGTAAATTCGTAGGGGAAACAAACTTACCATCCGTGGTACAGGTTGCTGCAACGTTTGAGAGCAGTGTAAATTCGTAGGGGAAACAAACACGTTCTTTCACCATGCATACAGCAGTGCGTTTGAGAGAATTGGTGCTAGAATATCTTTGATGTCTGTATGGGGCATAGGAAATCAGAATCTCCATCGAAAGAATTACTCGGAGGTATGCCGTAGTCATAAAATGGTTATATGGTAATACCGAAGTGGATTTTGCTCTGTATCTACGAACCCTTTTACTTATACAAAAGATGGAGGGATAAAATACAGGGCGTGAGTGATTCTGAAAAAGGAAACAGAGAATCGATATGTGTGAAACTAAAACTTTAGATTATTACAATAAGAATGTCAGCAGTTTTGTAGAAGCAACAGTGGATGTGGATTTCTATGACACGCAGAAACATTTTCAGAAATTGTTGCCTGAGCAGGGATATATTCTTGATTTTGGGTGTGGTTCAGGAAGAGATATTAAGTATTTTCTGAGTCAGCATTTCCAAGTTGATGCAATCGATGGTTCAGAGGAATTGTGTCGTATTGCAAGTGATTATACAGGTATAAAAGTTAAAAAAATGCTATTTAAAGAACTGGAAGAAATAGAAAAATACGATGGAATATGGGCTTGCTCTTCAATACTTCATCTTCCAAAGAGAGAACTTAAAGCGGTGTTTGAAAAAATGGTAAAGGCATTAAAAAAAGATGGTATCATTTATACATCCTTTAAGTATGGCGATTTTGAAGGAGAGAGAAATGGGCGGTATTTTACAGATTTTACAGAAGAGAAGTTTAATGAATTTGTCCAGGATATAGAAAATGTTAAATTAAAGGAAGAGTGGATTACATGTGATGTAAGACCAGGCCGTGGAGAGGAAAAATGGCTGAACTTAATACTGCAGAAGAATTAGATGATATTAATGAATTAGAATATGGGACGGATGCACTTACTGGAGGCCAGGATAAGAGGATGTATCTGTATTATCAGCTGCTAAATAGTTTAAAAAGAGCTGATAGCGTGGATATTGTCGTTTCTTTTCTGATGGAATCTGGTGTCAGAATGCTGCTTGGTGAACTTGACAATGCGTTGAAGCGGGGAGCAAAAATCAGAATCCTTACAGGAAATTATCTTGGTATAACACAGCCATCAGCATTATATCTTATCAAGCATAAGCTTGGGGAACAGGTAGATCTGCGCTTTTATAATGAAAAAAATCGATCATTTCATCCAAAATCATATATGTTTCATTATAAGGATTATAGTACAATCTACATTGGCTCATCAAATATTTCCAAGAGTGCACTGACATCTGGTATTGAGTGGAATTACCGATTTAGCAGCAAAACAGATTCTCATAACTATGAAAAATTTTACAATACATTTCTTGATCTGTTTGAACATCATTCCATAGTAATAGATGATGATGAACTAAAAAGATATTCAAAAAACTGGCACCGCCCGGCAGTATCAAAGGATCTGGACAGGTATGATTTGCAGGATGACGAAACTACAAATAATCTTGCATTATTTGAACCAAGAGGAGCACAGATAGAGGCTTTGTGTGCATTGGAAAATACCAGAGCAGAGGGGGCAGGAAGAGCCTTAGTTCAGGCTGCGACAGGCGTTGGAAAAACATATCTTGCAGCATTTGATTCAAAGGATTATGAAAGAGTATTGTTCGTGGCGCATAGAGAAGAAATCTTAAAGCAGGCAGCACAATCTTTTAAAAATGTCAGAAATTCAGATGATTATGGTTTTTTTGACGGAGAAAGTAAATGTACGGATAAATCTATGATCTTTGCTTCGGTTGCAACACTAGGCAGGAGTGAATACCTGAATAATAAGTATTTTGCTTCAGATTATTTTAATTATATTGTAATCGATGAATTCCACCATGCAGTTAATGACCAGTATCAAAGAATTGTTAATTATTTTAAGCCGCAGTTTCTGCTAGGGTTAACAGCGACTCCAGAGAGAATGGATGGCAGGAATATTTATGAAATCTGTGATTATAATGTGCCGTATGAGATTTCATTAAAAGAAGCAATCAATAAGGGAATGCTCGTCCCATTTCATTACTATGGAATTTTTGATGATACTGATTATTCAAAGCTGCATATTGTAAGGGGAAGATATGATGAAAAAGAATTGAATGAAACCTATATCGGAAATGTTCACAGATATGAGTTGATTTATAAATATTACTGTAAATATGGTTCAAGGCAGGCTCTTGGATTCTGTTGCTCCAAGGAGCATGCAAGAGAGATGGCGAGAGAGTTTTCATCAAGAGGAATACCGTCAGTGGCTGTATTCAGTGATGCAAGTGGGGAATATACTGAGAAACGGAATGTGGCAATACAGAAATTAAAGAATGGCGAAATAAGAGCGATTTTTTCTGTGGATATGTTTAATGAAGGCGTTGATATCACATCAGTTGATATGGTAATGTTCTTAAGACCTACGGAATCTCCAATCGTTTTCCTTCAGCAGCTTGGAAGAGGACTGAGAAAATGCAGGGGAAAAGAGTTCCTGACTGTGCTTGATTTCATTGGTAATTATGAGAAAGCGGGCAGGGTGCGTTTCCTTCTGGAAGGAAAGTCTGACATGTATAGAGAGGGCTGTCATTTATCAGATACTTTGCGATTTCCGGATGACTGCATGGTGGATTTTGATCTGAAGCTGATTGATCTTTTTGCTGAAATGGATAGAAAACATTTAAAGCTTAAGGATCAGGTAATTAATGAATATTTCAGGGTAAAAGATCTGCTTGGAAAGCGTCCGACAAGGCTGGATCTGTTTACATATATGGATGATAATATTTATGAAACCGCAATCACACACTCCAAAGATAATCCATTTAAAAGATATCTGGAGTTTCTCAATGATTTGGGAGAACTAAGTCAAATAGAAGTAGAATTTTACAAAGGAATTGGAAGAGAATTTATCAGCCTGCTCGAAAACACGAACATGTCAAAGGTATACAAGATGCCTGTGCTTATGGCATTTTATAATAACTCGGATGTGCTGATGGAAGTATCAGAAAAACAGCTCCTTTCAAGCTGGAAAGAATTTTTCTCAACTGGAACAAACTGGAAAGATCTTGATAAAAATATGACATTACAGAAGTATAAAGATATTTCAGATAAAGATCATTTAAAGAAAATTCTTGCTATGCCGGTACATTTCCTATTGGAATCCGGGAAAGGATTTTTTGTTAAAAATGACGATGTGGCATTGGGTTTAAGGGAAGAATTGCGTCCGCTAATTGATAATCCTGTTATGATCCGGCAGATGAAGGATGTGATAGATTATAGGACAATGGATTATTACCAGAGAAGATATAGGGAGAGGCAGAATGAATAGTTAATATGGTCAAATTCAACCGATTTAAACTGATAATTCAACCGATCGAATCAGCAATATTTTTTATAATTTGAAAATAGATAAATTTTACAAATAAGCATGAAACGAACATGACAGTTAGGATGACATATGAAAATATTATCAAAAAATGCTTCGGACACCGAAACAAAAGATACATGTAATAATGACAAATACCATACTCCCGAACAGGCATTAAAAATTTTGTTTGGATATGATTCGTTCAGAGCGGGACAGAAATCTGTCATTGACAGCATTTTGGCGGGGAGAGATGCTTTTGCAGTCATGCCGACAGGTGCAGGAAAATCCGTGTGTTATCAGATCCCGGCAGTGCTTTTGCCGGGAATCACATTGGTGGTTTCGCCGCTTATTTCACTTATGCAGGATCAGGTCAAAGCATTAAATGAGGCAGGAGTGCCGGCGGCATTTATCAATAGTTCGCTTTCTGAAAAAGATTATAATGAGACGATCAGGAGAGCGAGACAGGGTATTTACAAAATTATTTATATAGCGCCGGAGCGGCTCGTCACAGAGGGGTTTCTCGCTCTTGCAAAAAGCGTACCTATTTCAATGGTGACAGTGGACGAAGCACACTGTATCTCACAGTGGGGGCAGGATTTCCGCCCAAGTTACATGAAAATTGTTGAATTTGTCAAAACGTTGGAGAAACGTCCGATCATCAGTGCATTTACAGCTACAGCAACAGAAACCGTCCGCGAAGACATTGTTTGCACGTTAGGACTGCAGAATCCTTTTACATTGGTAAATGGATTTGACAGGGAAAATTTGTTTTTTCAGGTGGAAAAGCCAAAGAATAAAGAACAGTACATTTTGAAATATATTTCCGAGCATAGCGGCGACAGTGGAATTATCTATTGTGCGACAAGGAAAAACGTTGATAATATATACGAACTGCTTAAGAGCAAGGGCATTTCTGTGGGAAAATATCATGCAGGAATGAATGCTGAGGAGCGGAAAAAAATGCAGGATGATTTCGTATTCGATTACACGAGTATTGTCGTTGCCACAAATGCGTTTGGCATGGGAATCGATAAATCAAATGTCCGTTTTGTCATTCATTATAATATGCCGCAGAGTATGGAAAATTATTATCAGGAGGCAGGAAGAGCCGGTCGTGACGGACTTGACGCTAAGTGCATTCTTTTATTTTCACCGCAGGATATTGTGATCAACTGGTTTTTATTGGATCATAAGGAAATGCAGGATCTCGATCCGGCGGACAGGGAGACGGTCAGGGAAAGGGATGTCCGGCGGCTGCAGGTGATGGAGCGATACTGCTATACAACAGAATGTCTGCGCAATTATATTTTAAAGTATTTCGGGGAAAATCCGAAAAAACCGTGTCAGGACTGCGGCAATTGCCTGCGGGAATTTGAAACTCTGGATATGACAGAAGCAGCCAAAAAAGTGATCAACTGCGTATACGAAGCGAAGGGAAGATATGGAAGGCAGATCATCATTGACACTGTTGCCGGAGCTAAGACGGCGAGGCTGGAGGAAATAGGAGCTGTTCGCTACAAGTCATACGGCGTTCTGGCAGGAACGAACAAGAATCTGTTAAGACGTTTGATCGAACAGTTGGTATTAGAGGGATATCTTCGCGTGGGGGATTATCAGGTTCTCAAACTGGGTGATATCAGTGGCCTGAAAAATCCAGAGGCTTCTGTTTTCGTTAAGATCACAGATGAAGACAAACAGCCGGAAAAGACAGCCAAAACGAAGAAGAAAGCAAAAAGTGTGGAAACACTTACATCTTCCGGCTACAAGCTGTTTGAACGACTTAAGAAACTCCGCCTTGAAATTGCACGTGAGGAAAGTATGCCGCCGTATATTATTTTCAGTGACAAGACCCTGATCGATATGGCAGCAAAAATGCCGGCTTCCAAGCCTGAAATGCTGGACGTTTCAGGTGTGGGCGAAAATAAATTTGCGAAGTATGGAGAGAGGTTCCTTGAGGTGATCGAGGAGTATAGGCGGGAAGTGGGATAGGAACAGTTAGAAATTGTGTTGAAAGAAGTTAGAACAGGAAAGGCGTGAGATGAATCTTACGTCTTTTTTTGGAAAAAACATTACGGCAAAATGTAATAATGACGGAGAATAAAGAGGTAT
>ERZ836760.2973-NODE-2973-length-11699-cov-2.849880_pt1 | contig 11699 bp, 10 predicted proteins | sample MGYA00519941_ERZ836760 | MGnify/ENA primary metagenome ERZ836760 (study PRJEB31850, sample SAMEA3708807) | human gut metagenome | biome: human gut; feature: human-associated habitat; material: faeces | place: China | collected 2014 ... | reverse complement strand
GGGGACCGGACAGGCATCCGGTCCCCGCGCACTCTGAGATTGATCGTCTGACAAGCGTCAGTCTGCCGTCTCCTCCCGGCCGACCTTCACGCCCATCTTGTCCTCGTAATACTTGACCAGCGCCGCCTGGTCCTCGTCGATGTGGCCGTTGTCGTTCATCCAGTCCATCACATGGAGGACCACATCTGTCAGCGGTGTGTCGATGTCCAGCTTGTGGGCATAGTGCTTGGCGTTCAGGATGTCCTTCCGGTGGACGGCGATCCGCGCGCCGGGGGTGTAGTCCCGCTTGATGATCTTGGGCACCTTGTTGTCGTACATGGGACCGCCGGCAAAGCCGCCCCGGGTGGCCTCGAACGTGGTCTGCAGGTCGATGCCCGCCTTGGCCGCGAAGGCATAGCCCTCCGCAATGGCCACCAGGATGGCGCCGCCGATCATGTTGTTCACCAGCTTGGTGACGCTGCCGCTGGCGGGGCCGCCGGTGTAAACGGGACTGCCCATGCACGCCAGGACCGGCTTTACCTTGTCAAAGGCCTCTTTGTCGCCGCCGGTCATAATGGCCAGCGTCCCGGCGATGGCCATGGGGTTGCCGCCGCTGACCGGGGAGTCCAGCAGGAACATCCCCGCGTCCTTGGCCTGCTGGTACAGCTCCAGAATGATGTCCGGTGCGGTGGAGCTCAGGTCCACAATCACATTGCCGGGCTTACCGTACTGGATGGCCTGCTCCACGCTGTTGCGGATGATGGGATGGGTGGGCAGGATCTGGAGGATCACGTCGCAGGCCTTGTAGATTTCTGCCGGGTCACTGACGGGGATGCCGCCTGCCTCCCGGAAGGCGTCCATCTGCTGCTGGACCACATCGTAGCCCAGCACGGGCAGCCCGCACTTCTGCACCACGTTTTTCGCCATAGGCAGTCCCATGACGCCCATTCCCAAAAATCCGATTTTTTGCATATCCAAGACTTCCTTTCTTCGCAATCAGCCCGCCATGATGCTGGGAAGCAAGGTGGTGAGGGGCGAGACATAGGTGATGAGGAACAACACGATAATGGAGATCAGCAGCATGGGCATCATGGCCTTCAGGGAGTGAGACAGCCGGGTTTCGCCGGTCTGGTTGCACAGCAGCAGACACAGGCCCACGGGCGGCGTCACCAGACCGATGCAGAGGTTGAAGCTCATGACGATGCCGAACTGCAGCAGATCGATGCCGAAGGCATTCAACAGCGGCAGCAGGATCGGGGTCATCATCACCACAGCCGCATTGGCCTCCATCAGCATACCGATGATCAGGAACAGAATGTTCAGCAGCAGCAGAATGACGACGGGGCTGTTTGTGATGGAGCTGAAGAAGGAGACCAGCTGCTGGGGCAGGCCGGAGGTGGTGATTACATAGCTGGAGGCGGAGGACAGGCCCACCATCACCATGATGGTGGCGGTGGAAACTGCGCCCTCCACAAACACCTGGGGCAGCTCCTTGAAGCTCATGTCCTTGTATACGAAGAGGCTGATGATTAGGCTGTACACCACTGCCACGGCAGAGGCCTCGGTGGGGGTGAAGATGCCGCCGAAGATGCCGCCCAGGATGATGATGGGCATCAGCAGCGCCCAGATGCCCTTGCGCACGGAGGCGCCGATCTTCCTCAGGTTGGGCTTCTCATGGGCCGGCAGATTGTGCTTGTGGCCGTAATACAGGCCGTAGGCAATCAGAGCCACCGCCAGAATGATGCCCGGCAACACGGAGCCCAGGAACAGCTCCGCCACGGACACATTGGTGATGCTGGCGTACACGATCAGCACAATGGAGGGCGGAATGATGGGACCCAGGATGGAGGAGATGGACGCTACGCCCACGGCGAAGGGGGCGGGATAGCCCTCCCGCTTCATGGCGGGGATGGTGATGCCGCCGATGGCGGAGGCGGTGGCCACGCCGGAGCCGGAGATAGCGCCGAACAGGGCGGAGGCCAGAATGGTCACCAGGGACAGGCTGCCCTTGATGTGTCCTATAATGGCATTACAAATGTCAATCAGTTTTCCTGTAATACTGCGGGACATGATATTGCCCGCCAGAATGAAGAAGGGGATGGCCAGCAGGGCGCTGCCGTTCATGCCCGCGAACATTCTCTGAGGCAGCACAATCAGGGGCAGGTCCGCCAGGTTCAGGGCCGCCAGGGCGCCGATGCCCAGGGCGATGTAGATGGGGAATCCCAGGAGGGCGAGACCCAGCAGCAGAATGATGATTAACAGGCCGGCGTTCATACCTGGGCCTCCTTTCCGGCCCCGCGCAGGGCAGAGATGTTCTTGAAGAGGACCTCAATGGAAGTCAGGAGCATCAGCACGATGCCGACGGGCATACAGGAATAGGGGATGGACATGGGGATCCCAAGCCCCGCAGACATGGTGCGGGCGCCGGTCTGCACCAGGGTGATGGAGTAGGACAGCAGGAATACCATGAACACCATGCCGGCCAGAGTGGCGATGATGGTGAGGATGGTCCGCACCTTCGGCTTCATCAGATTGATGAGAATGTCGATCTGCAGATGGCTGTTGCGGCGGATGGCAATGGCTGCACCGATCATCACGTCGTAGATGAACAGATACCGGGCCAGCTCCTCGCTCCAGGAGTTGGCGTGGGCAAAGATGTACCGCATGATGACCTGGTAGGCGATGATGATGACCATAATCCCTACGGTGACAGCCAGGATCGCTTTCTCGACCTTCTCCAGGACATCTAGGAATTTGGAATATCCTCTCAGCATGTTTGACACCTCGCTATGTCCTTCGTGGCGGTTGTCAGGCATTGGGGGCCAGCGCACGGATCTGGTTGCACCAGTCGGCCAGATCGGGGAAGTTGGCCTCCGCATAGCCGCTGAAATGCTCGGTAAAGGCGGCGTTGTCCACATCCACAAAGGTGACGCCTTCCGCGGTCAGCTCTTCCTTGGCGGCATCCTCCCGCTCCAGCACCTCCTGACCGATCTGCTCGCCGGCATAGACGGCAGCCTCCTCCAGCGCGGACTGGATGTCCTCCGGCAGGGATTCAAAGTACGCCTTATCCATGATGATGGTGTTGGCGCTGTATACATGGTTGGTCAGAATCCAGTAGGGGCAGACCTCCTGGAAGGAATAGCTCTGGGAGTCCAGGATGGAGTTCTCCTGCCCATCCACGGTGCCCTGCTGCAAAGCCGTGTAGGTCTCGCCCATAGCCAGGGGAGTCGGGGCGGAGCCCATCCACTCCCAAACCTTGATGTAGCCCTCCAGATTGGGGCTGCGGAGCTTGAAGCCGGCGAAGTCCTCCACGGTCTTCATCTCCTTGGTGGCGGTCACGATCCGGGCACCACGGTAACCGGCGCCCATCAGCTTGAAGCCGGAGTCATTGCCCACGGTGTCTAGAATCTCCTGGCCCAGCTCGCCGCCCCAGACCGCCTGGAAGTGGTCGTAACCGTTGTAGATGTACGGCATGATGTCGATATTTGCCAGATTTGTGAAGGGAGCCAGCGTGCCCACGGACTCGCAGGTGATGTCCGCTACGCCGGCAGCCATGCCCTCCAGCACCTCAGTGGTGGAACCCAGGCTGTTGCCGCCGTAGAATTCAATGGAGACGCGGCCGGATGTGAGCTCCTCTACCTTCTCCTTGAAGAACGTGGCCATATCATAGCCCAGCTCGCCGGGGGCACTGCCGTTCAGCGCCATGCGCCAGGTGTATTCCGCGCCGGTGCCGTCTCCGCCGGAATCACCGCCTCCACCGCCGCAGCCTGTCAGCAGGGTAAACATCATCACAAGTGCCAATACCATTGCCAACGTCTTTTTCACATCAAACACTCCTTTTTCTTTTATCCTGTCGATTCTCTGCGAAGGGTCGCTTGCTGCCGGGACATGACAGTCGTGCCGCCGGCCTGACAACAAAATATGTTGCCTTATAAATGGTTTTACCATTTATATTTCTTGCTTTATTTTATAGCACTTTACCCAATGCTCGTCAAGCGTTATTAAAATAACGAGCTATTTTGCACAATTTTTAACAATGTCGCGTGTGGATATGTCTCGCCACTCCTGCAGGCATCCTACGGACTCTCCCTTGATTCCGGCTTTCGAGTATGATATACTTTTCACAAAAAGCAGGAAGGGTAAGGAGAACCATGATGGAGCAGCCTTCTTCCAAAGCCCTCTTCACGCCTGCCAAGACCCAGCGGGCGTCCGAGGCTATTTACAATCAGATCTACCCCAAGATCATTTCCGGGGAACTGCGTCCGGGGGACCGGCTCCCGCCGGAGCGGGAGCTGGCGGAGATGTTCCAGCGCAGCCGCCCTGTGGTGCGGGAAGCGCTGCGGATGCTCCAGCAGGAGGGACTGATCGAAACCGCCGTGGGCAGCTCCGGCGGCGCGGTGATCCGGGGCGTCTCCCTGAAATCCGTGGAAGAGCCCCTGAAAAACCTGGTGGCCATGGGGGCCATCAATCTGGATGAGCTGCTGGAGTATCGGCATATCAACGACCGCAGCTGCGCCCGTCTGGCTGCCATCCACCACACGGAGGAGGATGCTGAGGCGCTCCGGCAGACCCTGGAGGGCGCGAAGGCCAACCTGGACAGCCTCTTCAGCTTCCAGGAGTATGATGTGGCGTTCCACAGCGCTTTGGCCAAGGCCAGCCACAACACGCTGGCCTCTCTGATTAATGACGTGATTGTCCGCCTCAACACGGATGTGTTTGTGGAGACGATTCGGGATTACACACCGGAGCAGCTGCGGGAGATCAATTTGCGGATCTACAACACCCATTACGCCATCATGGAGGCCGTCCTCGCCCATGACCCCGACGGGGCGGACCGCGCCGTGGCGGCCATGGTCCGGCTGTTTCAGGATACGGTCCATTGAACAGGCACGGAGCTTCACAAGTACGGCAGCGCGCCGCGAAAAGAAACGCTCGCCGCTGCGCATGAGGGGGCGCATCCGGATCCTGCTGCCTGGGAAGGGCAGGGAAATACCGTTCACAAATTTCTGCGATGCAGCTGCGTCGCAAAAAAGCTGGCTGCCCGTCGGGCAGCCAGCTTTTTTGCCATGATGTTTTGGAAAGGAGTTCCCGCGGTTAGGTGCCGCCCCGCAGGGTGTTCTCCTGGATGAAGCGGATCAGCTCCCACCCCAGCTTGGGCAGATAGCGCCCCTTTTTGAGAAAGAACCCCACGTCGAACACCACCGGCTCCTCGAAGGGGCGGATCGCCAGCCCTTCGCAGCCCAGGGCCTGCTGGCCCTGGGCCACGCTGATGATGCCCACGTACCGGCAGGAGCGGACCAGATTCGCCATGCACAGCACCTGGTCATAGTTGAAGAGAATGTCCGGGATCACCTGATGGCGCTCAAACTCCCGGCTCATCAACTCCTTCACCTTGGATTGGGCGTCCATCATAATGAGCTTCTCCTCCCCCAGCCGCGCCAGGGGGATCCGGTCCAGCCGCGCCAGGGGATGGTCCGGATGCAGCACCGCGTGGATCTCCATAGTGCCCATAGGAATGATCTCCAGCTCCTCCGCCTCCGGCGCTGTGGGGAAGGCGTTATAAGCCAGGTCCAGCATTTCACCCGTCACCATCTCCACGTGCTTGTTCATGGAGCCCTCGTTCAGGTAGATCTGCGCCTTGGGGTGCTCCCGCAGAAAGGTGGAGAAGATCATGGGCACGATGGGATTCGTCAGCACGTGGGAGATTCCCAGCCGCAGGCGCTGTTCCGCCGTGCCGGCCAGATCCCGCATGGCATTTTCCGCCGCTTCACAGGTGCTGAGGATGCGCCGCGCCCAGATCATAAACTGCTCGCCCTCGTATGTAAAGGTAACGCCCTTGGAGCTGCGGACCACCAGCCGCACCCCCAGCTCCTCCTCCAGCGCCTGGACGGCGGAGGAGATGGCCGGCTGGGACACGTAGAGCGCCTCGCTGGCCTGGGTGAAATTCTTATACTGGTAGACCGCGTCCAGATATTGCAGCCGCTTCAGATTCAGCATCCGGCAGACCTCCCATCCCTCCGGCGGCGCACCGCCGCGCTTTTCTTTAAGAATAAAGGAGTTTTATTGAAAAATCAAGATTTTCTTTATGCCAAAAGTGCGAATTGACATTTTTTTGACTAGCTGTTTATAAGTTTTTGTTATTCCTGCATAAAAACATGGTATTTCACTATTGAATTGCCAGTTGCTAAAATTCAAATTGGAAGACATATTGGGGGGCGCGGGAAAGGAGGGTACACGGCAACGGGCGCCGCTTTCATCAAATCTGACAGAGAAGGACGGGAGGATATAGACAACATGATCGTAGTGAGCGTGATTGGAATCATTCTGGCATTCGCGGTGCTGATCTTTGCGGCTTACAAAAAAATCAGCATGTTCCTGGCGGCAGTGCTGGCTGCGGCCATCGTGGCCCTGTTCGGCGGGCTGGACGTGGCGGCCTCCCTGGTGGGGGCGGACGGCCCCTTCCTCATCGGCATGAAGGACTTCGTGGGCAGCTGGCTGGTGATCTTCGCCCTGGGCGCCCTGCTGGGCGCGCTGTATGACAAGAGCGGCGCCACCTGGCGCATCAGCAGCACCCTCATCAACAAGGCCGGAACCCAGTGGACGCTGCTGATCTACGTACTGGTAGGCGCCTTGTTGGTGTACGGCGGCATCCAGGTGACCGTGATGATCTTCGTGCTGCTGCCCTTTGCCAAGATCCTGTTCCCCAAGGCGGGCATCCCATGGTACTTGTTCCCCGGCATCACCGGCCTGGCCATCGCCACCTTTGCCATGGGCCAGATGCCCGGCAGCCTGCAGATGCAGAACATCATTCCCACTCAGATTCTGGGCACGGCGCTGACCGCCGCCCCGGTGGAGGGCGTGCTGGCCACGCTGTTCATGATCGTCGTAGGTGTCGGCTACCTCTACTGGCAGGTGAAGAAGGGTCATAACGACCCGGAGGCGGCCATCGAGCTCTACCAGGTCCAGGGCGGCATTTTGGACGAGAAAGAGCTGGAGCAGCGGGCTCCGGGCTTCTGGATCTCCCTGCTGCCCATGGTGGTGACCTTCGTCCTCATCAACGGCTTCGGTGTGGAGCTGCTGTACGGCCTCACGGCCGGGTGCGTGCTGTCCCTCCTGTTCTTCTGCAAATCCCTGGGCGGCGTCAAGGGCTTTGGAGAAATTGTCTCCGAGGGCTTCAACAACGGGATCTTCCCCTGCATCATCATCGCTGCCGTGGTGGGCGTGGGCAAGGTGGTCTCCGCCACCGATGTGTTCGCCCTGGTGCAGGAGAACATCATCAACCTGCCGCTGCCGGGCCTGGTGAAGGTGGCGGCCATCACCACCATCATCGCCGGAATCACCGGCTCCGCCTCCGGCGGCCTGACTATCGCGCTGGAGCTCTTCGGTGAGACCTTCATCTCCTGGGGTTACACGCCGGAGATCATCCACCGGGTGGCCTCCATCGCCTGCGGCGGACTGGACACCCTGCCTTGGAACGGCACCGTAGTGATGCTGTTCGCCCTGTCCGGCGTGTCCTATAAGAAGGGCTACAAGCACGTGGCGATGGAGACGGTCATTCTGCCGCTGCTGTCCCTGATCCCTGTATTTATCTACTATTCCATCGTACACTGAGAAAGGTCGTGTTGAATCGTGGCTACCTATGAAAAGAGCTTTTTGTTGTCCCTGTACCGGGACATGGTCCGGATCCGGGCCTTTGAGGAACACGCCGCCGAGTGCTTCACCAAGGGCATGCTGGCGGGCAACATCCACCTGAGCATCGGTCAGGAGGCAGCGGAGGCCGGTGCCTTCGCGGCCATCGAGCCCAGGGACTACTTCACCTCCACCCACCGGGGCCATGGCCATGCCATCGCCCGCGGGGCGGACCCCAAGCGGGCCATGGCGGAGCTGTTCGGCAAGGCTGCCGGCTACTGCAAGGGCAAGGGCGGCTCCATGCACATTGCGGACATGGAGAAGATGAACCACCTGGGCGCCAACGGCATCGTGGGCGCCGGGCAGCCCATCTCCGCCGGCAGCGCCCTGGCCTCCAAGATCATGGGGGACGACTCCGTCACCGTGGGCTGCTTCGGCGACGGCTCCACCAACGAGGGCTCCTTCCACGAGTCCCTGAACATGGCCGCCGCCTGGAAGCTGCCGCTGGTTTGGTTCATTGAAAACAACTGCTACGGCGTGTCCACGGAGATCCACCGGGTCACCAACACCCCGGATCTGGCCTCCCGGGCCGCGGCCTACGGCGTGCCCTACGCCGTGGTGGACGGCACGGACGCCATCGCGGTGTATGAGGCTATGAAGGTCGCCCTGGACCACGCCCGCAGCGGCAAGGGACCCTATGTGGTGGAGGCCAAGGTATCCCGCTATCAGGGCCACTACTGCGGTGACCCGGCGGTTTACCGCCCCAAGGAGTACATGGAGCACGCCCTGGCAAACGACGGCATCGAGAAGCTGGGGCGGCGGCTGCTGGAGAGCGGCGCCGCCCAGGAGGAGCTGGACGCCATCCGGCAGGACGCAGAGGCCGAGATGGACGAGGCTGTGAAGTTCGCGGATGCGTCCCCATATCCGGACCCCGCGACGGTGCTGGATGATATGTATGTGACTGACAACGAAAGGTGCGTGGCGAGATGAGCAAGAAGATCACCGTCAGCAAGGCCATCGGTGAAGCCTTGCACGAGGAAATGCTCCGGGACGAAAAGGTTTTCATCATGGGCGAGGACATGGCCGTCATGGGCAATGTGTTCGCCATCACCAAGGGCTTTCTGGAGGAGTTCGGCCCCAACCGCGTCATTGACACTCCCATCTCCGAGGAGGGGTTTGTGGGCATGGCCGTGGGCGCCGCGATGCGGGGGCTGCGGCCCGTGGTGGAGCTGATGTACGATGACTTCGCCACGGAGTGCGCGGATCCCCTGTTCAACCAGGCTGCCAAGATCCGCTACATGACCGGCGGACAGTGCAGCGTCCCCATGGTCCTGCGGGCGCCTATGGGCGCCGGCCGCCGGAACGCAGGCCAGCATTCCCAGTGCTTGGAGAATTTCTTCTGCCACTTCCCGGGACTGAAGGTGGTGGCCCCCTGCACCGCTGCCGACGCCAAGGGCCTGCTGAAGTCCGCTATCCGGGACGACGACCCGGTAGTGTTCCTGGAACACAAGCTGCTGTACGCCCACAAGGAGGAGATCCCCGATGGGGAGTACACCATCCCCCTGGGTGCGGCGGACGTGAAGCGGGCGGGCAGGGACCTGACCGTCATCACCTGGAGCCGTGAGGTCCACTTCGCCCTGGAGGCCGCCCAGACCCTGGAGGCGGAGGGCATCGACGTGGAGGTCCTGGATCTGCGGACTCTGGTGCCCCTGGACTGGGATGCCATCGTGAAGTCCGTCTCCAAGACCCACAACGTCATCATCGTCTCCGAGGAGGTCAAGCGGGGCAGCTACGCCGGTGAGCTCTCTGCCCAGATCGCAGAGGAGCTGTTTGATGAGCTGGACGCCCCGGTGGAACGGGTCTGCGGCCTGAACATCTGCTCCCCCTTCAGCCCGGTGCTGGAGGACAAGAACTTCCCCCATCCGGAGGATATCGTGCGGGCTGTCAAGCGCGTGCTGAACAAGTGAGGAGGCGTGTGAGATGGCTTATGAAGTACTGATGCCCCAGCTGGGCCTGACCATGGAGGAGGGAACCGTCTCCCAGTGGATCAAGCACGAGGGAGACGCTGTAAAGGCCGGGGACGTGGTGGTGGAGATCACCACTGATAAGCTCACCAATGAGATCACCAGCGAGCAGGACGGCGTCCTGCTGAAGATCGTGGCCCAGGAGGGCGAGGATGTACCGGTGAAGGGACTGCTGGCCTACATCGGCCAGCCCGGCGAACAGGTGGGGGAGACTACTGCCCCCGCTGTATCCGCGGCTTCTGCTGCCCCGTCTGCGGAGCCTGCGGCTGCGCTGGCTTCTGCCCCTGCGGCATCCCCGGCGGCCGGGGGCAAGCGGATCCGAATCTCTCCCCTGGCCCGGAAGATCGCCGGACAGATGGGCGTGGACTACACCGTCCTCACCGGCACCGGCCCCAGCGGCCGGATCGTCAAGCGGGACATCCTGGCTGCGGCGGAGGCCGCGCCCAAGGCAGCTGCTCCCGCCCCTGCTGATCGGAAGATCGCCGCGCCTGCGGCTGTCTCCGGCACCGCCTTCCCGGTGAAGAACCTGGAGCTGATGGAGGGCGACACGGTGGAGAAGCTCACCGGCATGAGGAAGGTGGTGGCCCAGCGGATGTACACCTCTGCTGTGGAGATCCCCACCGTCACCCAGACGGTGAAGGTGGACGTCACCGCCCTGCTGGCCTTCCGCAAAAAGCTGAAGGAGGAGGGCCATGCCTTCTCTGTCAATGACTTTGTGCTGAAGGCCGTGGCCAAGGCCCTGCGCCGTCATCCGGAGATCCTGGTGAGCCTGGACGGGGAGCAGATCATCCGCCGGGCCCATGTGAATCTGGGCATGGCGGTGGCTCTGGACGCGGGGCTCATCGTCCCCGTGATCCGGGACGCGGACCTGCTGAGCCTGGAGGCCCTGTCCGCCAAGGCCAAGGATTTGGCGGAGCGGGCCCGTGCCAACCAGCTGGGCGCCGACGAGTACAAGGGCTCCACCTTCACTGTGTCCAATCTGGGCATGTTCGGCATCGGAAACTTTACGGCCATTATTAACGCGCCGGAAGCCGCCATCCTCTCTGTCAGCTCGGTGCGCAAAACGCCAGTGGTGATTACCGACGAAAACGGGGAGGATACCATCGCCATCCGGCCCATGATGAATATTCAGCTCTCTGTGGATCACCGGCTCATCGACGGCCTTCTGGCCTCCCAGTTTGTGGAGTACATGAAGCAGCTTCTGGAAAACCCGGTACAGATTCTGATGTAAGTCCTGCCGCCATGGGGCGGGTGGAGAAACTCCGTCGGTGATCAGAAAATCCCAATAAGCGTCAGCCGCCTTTGCGGCGGCTCCATATTTAAAACGCTCGCCACAACAATGTTAGGAGGTTATTAATTATGAAAGACCTGTTTCGTTTGGATGGTAAGGTAGCAGTCGTGATTGGCGGTGCCGGCGGTATCGGCCAGGGAATTGCTGAGGCGATGGCGTTCTACGGCGCTGAAGTCGTGATTGCCAGCCGCAAGATGGAATCCCTTGTGCGGGCGAAAAGTGAGATCAAGGAAAAAGTGGGGAAGGATGTGGCCATCTACACGGTGGATGCCACCAATGAGGACAGCATCATTGCCCTGGTCAACACCGTGGTAAGCAATCACAAGAAGGCGGATATTCTGGTCAACGCCCAGGGCTATAACAAGAAGTTCAGCCTGTTCGACTTCCCCATGGATGTAATGGCCGATATGATGAACGTCAACGTAATCGGCGTCGCCATGGCCTGTAAGCACTTCGGTAAGGTCATGAAGGAAAACGGCTACGGCCGCATCATCAACCTCTCCTCCGTCCGGGGCGTCCGGGCCTTCAGCGGCGGCGGCGGCAACATGGGCTACTGTACCTCCAAGGGCGCCGTGGATATGCTGACCCGCACCCTGGCCGCCGAGCTGGGCCCCGAGGTCACCGTCAACGCCATCGGCCCCACCCTCACGGTTACGCCCATGATGGCGGAGGTCATCAAGGAGCACCCGGAAACCCTGAATCTGGGTAACGGTAAGCCTCTGGAGAGAATCGGCAAGGTGGAAGACTGCATGGGCCCTGCGGTGTTCCTGGCCTCC
>ERZ836760.2968-NODE-2968-length-11721-cov-3.393622_pt1 | contig 11721 bp, 8 predicted proteins | sample MGYA00519941_ERZ836760 | MGnify/ENA primary metagenome ERZ836760 (study PRJEB31850, sample SAMEA3708807) | human gut metagenome | biome: human gut; feature: human-associated habitat; material: faeces | place: China | collected 2014 ... | reverse complement strand
GTCATGACGCGCTTCCCGCAGACCCTCATCAACGTGAAGGTGCAAGACAAGCATGCCGTGGACGACAACGACGCCGTGCAGGCCGCCGTCCGCGCTGCCGAAGACGCCCTGGGCGATTCCGGGCGCGTGCTGCTGCGACCTTCCGGCACCGAGCCGGTGGTGCGCGTGATGGTGGAGGCTGCAAGCGCTGAAGACGCCGAACGTCATGCGGCGGCGATCGCCGCGGTGGTCGAGCGCGAGGTGTAGCGCTTTTTGTTGCTGCGAAAAGAAACCCGCCTGGCGGGTTTCTTTTTTAGCGCGCCGAGCATGACGCGCGTTTCTAGCGGGTGAAAGTCCCTAACGCCGTGCTCGGCAGCGGGAGGCGGCTACTTTCTCACGAACAGGCTGAGGAAGCGCACGAGCAGGCTCGGCTTCTTCTTGTCGGGCGCTGTCGCGGCTACGATCTCCTGATGGGAGGCCGACTCGTCGCCCTCGTTTGCGGGCGGCTCTATCGCATCCGCTTCGAGCGCTTCCGCCTGTGCTGCTTCGTCGGCCGCGGCCGCGGCCGCCTCGACCTGCTCCTCGGCTTTGACCGCTCGCACCGCCTCGGCGGCCTGGGCAGCAGCGCGCGCCGCCGCCTCGGCGGCGAGTTCGGCGGCCTTGTTCGCGGCAGCTGCGATGACCTCGGCTTCCCGGGCTGACGCCTGCGCGTCGGGCATGGTGGGAACTGCGGGATGCTCGTCGTCTTCCGCGAGCGCGGCGGCTTGGCGGTTGGGGGTCGCATCGGGTGCGGACTCGTCCCGCGCCGCCATCCTGCGACGGCTTGCATCGCGCGCCGCTTCGTCCTCGGCCGCTTCCAATCGGCGCTTCTGCGCCTGCTTGATGAAGAACTCCTGCGACTCGAACAGCGCGGTCTCGCCGTTATCGTCCTGCTTGGCAAACGATCCGAGCGCCGTGTAGCTTTTATCGGGCAGCAGTTCGCGCAGCTTCGCCGTGTCCGCCATGCTGACGTCCAGGTATCCCAGGATCTGCTCGCGCAGCTCTTCGTCGAGCACGGGCCATGCGATCTCGATGCGCTTGTCCATGTTGCGCGTCATGAGGTCGGCGCTCGACAGGTACAGCTTCATGTTGTCGCGCGGGCCGAACCCGTAGATGCGGCTGTGCTCGAGCAGGCGCCCTACGATGGACACCACGCGCACGTTCTCGGTGAATCCCTCAAGTCCGGGCACGATGCACGAGATGCCGCGCACGAACAGGGTGACCGGAATGCCCGCCTGCGACGCCTCGACCACTTTCTCGATCACGTCTTTGTCGGTGACGGAGTTGGTCTTGAAGAACAGGCCGCACGGCTCGCCTGCGCGAGCGCGCTCCATTTCCCGGTCGATGCCGGCAAGGATCATCGGCTTGATCTGCAGCGGGGCAACCCACATGATGTCGTAGTTGTCCGACGTGTTCTCAAGCGCCATGTTGCGGAAGAACTCGGTGGCGTCGCGGCCGAACGTCTCGTCGGTGGTGATGAACGCCAGGTCGGTGTAGAGCTTCGCCGTCTTCTCGTTGTAGTTGCCGGTGCCCAGCTGGGTGATGTGCTGCAGGCCGTGCTCGGTTTGGCGGGTGATGCAGCAGATCTTCGAGTGCACCTTGAAGTCGCGGAACCCGTAGATCACCTTGCATCCGGCCTGTTCGAAGCGCTGCGACCACTCGATGTTGTTGCTCTCGTCGAACCGCGCGCGCAGTTCGAACAGCGCCGTCACCTCCTTGCCGTTCTCGGCTGCCGCGATGAGCGCTTCGGCCAGGTGGGATTGGCTTGCCAGGCGGTACAGCGTGATCTTGATGGAAATGACGCTTGGGTCGTTGGCGGCCTCGCGCAGAAGTTGCACGAACGCGTCCATCGTCTCGTACGGGTAGGACAGCAGCACTTCCTTTTCGGTTACCTGGTCGATGACCGGGCGGTTGCGGTCAAGGCATCCCGGCCACTGCGGCGTGAAGGGCACGTTCGTCATCTTGGCGCGTTCCTTCTCGGGCAGGTGGCTGCCCAGCCCCCAGGTGAAGCTCATGTCAAGCGGCACCGACGTGACGAATGCCTGGTGAGATTTCAGTCCCAAGCGCTTGAGCAGCAGCTTTTCCAGGGTTGACGAAAGGGGTCGCTCGCTTTCGAGGCGCACGGGAGCCAGGCGCGCGCGCTTCTTGAGGATGCGCTTCATGTGCTCGCGGTAGTCCTCGTCGCTTTCGTCGGTGCCTTCGGTGGCGTCAAGGTCGGCGTTGCGCGTCACGCAGATCACGTTGGTGTGCTTGACGGCGTACATGCTGAAAATCTCGGACGCCACCATCTCGATGGCGTGCTCCAGCAAGATGAACTGCAGCCCGTCGCCCGGCAGCTCGATGACGCGCGCGCATTGCTTCGGCATGGGCACCAGCCCCAGCGTCACGCCTTCGGCTCCAAGGTTTTTCGCCTTGTCGGGCTTTGCCACCTTGTCCGCGCCCTTCGCCTTCGCGGTTTTCTTGCCCAGGTTGATCTCCTCGTTCAGGCGCACCACAACGTACAAGGCTCCGTTTTCAAGATGCGGAAACGGGTGACGCGTGTTGATGATCTGCGGAGACAGAAACGGCAGGACGTTTTGCTGAACGTGGCGCGACAGGAAGGCGCGCTGGTCGTCGGTGAGGTCTTCAGGGCGCAGATGGCATACGCGGCGCTCACGCAGCAGGCGGCGAACCTCCTCGAAGGTCCGTTCCTGGATGGGGTAGAGCTCGCGGCAGCGCGCGTAGATCGCGTCGAGCTGCTCGGCGGGCGTCATGTTCGACTTCGAGTCGATGATGTGCTTTTTCACCAGGGCCAGGTCGGTCAGGCTGCCCACGCGCACCATGAAGAACTCCTGCAGGTTGCTCCAGAAGATGGAGATGAAGTTCAGCCGCTCGAGCAGCGGCACCGTTTCATCGGCTCCCTGGTCGAGCACGCGCTCGTTGAACGTGAGCCACGACAGCTCGCGGTTCTGCAGGTAGGGCGCCGCCTGCATGCGCTCGCCCGCAACGCCGTCCGCGGCGGATGCATGGGCGGCTGGCTCCTGGTGGTCGGGAACGGCCGGGCTTGTCTTCGGATGGCCCGCACCCTGCTTGGGGGTGGTTTCGATCGACGGCTTCTTGCTTGCTTCCATGAGCTTCCCTTCCCGTACGTTCCGTCAACGTGCGCTGATGCGCGTGATGGCGAATCGGTTCCTTTAGAGCAGCATGCGTTCGATCAGGTATCCTTCGCGAACGCCGTATTTGCAGATTTCCAGGCGCTGCGCGCCGAAGGCGTCGAACAGCGCATGGAGAATGATGCAGCCCGGTACTAACGTATGCACGCGCTCGGCAGAGGCTTTGAGCGCGGCATGGGCAAATGCGTCGGGGTCGATACGGCACCACTTCAGTATCGCATGAATATCGTCGCGCGTCATGGTTTTGGGCCGGGTTGCCGAGCCTGTGGCTTGTTGCAGCATCTTGGCGGCGGCGCGCGTGCTGCCGCCGATGCCGTACAGGGTGTCCGCTCGGTACGCCTCAGGGTGCGGCAGCTTGTCCAGATGGTCGCGCAGCGCGCGTTCGATGGCGCGCATCTCGGGGTCTGCGGGCAGGATGGCGCGCACGTAGCGCGCGAACGACGAGAGCGACCCTTGCCCCAAGCTGACGTTGTCGAAGTCGCGGCCGTCCTCGATGCGTGTGAGCTCGGTCGACCCGCCGCCGATATCCACCAGGGTTCCGCGGACGACCGATCGATCGCAGGTGGCCCCCACGAATCCCAGGTGGGCTTCGTCTTGCGCGGAAAGCAGGGATATGGGCAGCCCGGTGCGCTCCTCGATCTCGGCTACGGCCTGGTTGCAGTTCGAGGCGTTGCGCAGCACGGCGGTGGCGAACACCTCGAGCTTTTTGCAATCGAAGTACCGCGAGCGCTTCGCGTGGCCCTTGAGCACGTTGACGGCCCGGTCGATGCCCGCCTGGGTGAACGCGCCGTCAACGACGTAGGCGGAAAGGCCGGCCATCACCTTGTCGTTGATGAGGCTTTTGAAATCCTTGTTCGTGTACGTTTCCCGGCGGTCGTCCTTCACTTCGTATATGACGAGGCGAATAGAGTTCGATCCGAGGTCAATTACTCCGTAGTTGGGCATGATGGCTTCTTCGTGGGTCGTTCGGCCGCTGCGGCAGGCGCCGCGTAAGCGACGTCGTGCGCCGCGCCGCGCTGGTTGGTCATTGATTCCATTGTAGGCAAACCGTGGCTGGTCGCAAAGCGCGCTCGCGAACCCGGCACCAAGATTTTACCTTGAGTTGATGCAGCGGAACGGCCCGATTTCCCGCTGTGCTATGATGGGGTGCACCCCCGGAGAAAGGATGCGCGCATGCTGGAGACCGTCGATTTCTCGCTGGAAGCCCTGCCGAAGGATGAGTACAAGCTGCGTCGCGACCAGCTCATGGACCGGCTTGTGGTGCTGCAGCAGCAAGCGCGCACGCAGGGCGTGGGCCTCGTGGTCTTGTTCGAGGGTTGGGACGGGGCGGGCAAGGGCAGTCGCATCTCCGATCTCCTCTATCATTTGGACGCACGCGCGACCAGCGTGCACGTCACGGAAAACCTTGACGTCAAGGCTGCGCGGACCTTTGCGGGCGCACCGTACGGCGTCACGGGATTCTACCCGATCATGCAGGAGTTCTGGCAATCGCTCGGCATGCGCGGCACCACCACGTTCTACGACCGCGGCTGGTACACCGCCGCAGTCCAGCACATGCTGTACGCCGAATACGGAAGCCTGACCATGGCTCAGGCTGAAAAGGCCACGGGCAAGCGCAAGGCCGTGGCTGCCGCCATGGCCGAGGCGCGCGACGAGCGTCACATCAGCGCGCTGCGCCGCCACCTTACGTCGGCGGCCGACTTCGAGCGCCAGCTGGTGGACGACGGCTATCTGGTGGTGAAGTTCTTCGTGCACGTGACCAAGGAGGCGCAGAAGAAGCGCCTGACGCGCTTGCACGACGATCCCGCCACGCGCTGGCGGGTGAGCGAGGAGAAGCTTGCGCGCATAGGAAACTACGAGGAGGCCTACCGCCTGTACGACAACCTGCTGGAAGGCAGCGACTTCGCGTACGCTCCCTGGCATCTGGTCAACGGGGAGGACAAGCGTCGCGCGAACCTGCAGATAGCCGAAACGCTGGCGGACGCGCTGTCCGGCGCGCTTGCCGCGCAGCCCAACGCCGAAGCTGTGGCGGCGGCAGCGAAGGCGCAAGCCAATTCGGCGGGCGCTTTGGAGGAGGCCCCTCTGTTCGGCCGCGCGCCGGAAGAGGAGGCCCGCATCTTGGCTGCCGCGCAGAAAGAGGCTGACGAGGCTCGCGCCCGCGCTCCTCGCGCCTCGCGGTTTCGCCAGGTGGACGACCCTCCCGCGCTCGATCGGGTCGACCATGGCCTCGCGCTGGATCCGATGGCCTACAAGGAGCAGCTCAAAGCCCAGCAAGATCGTTTGAACAGGTTGGAAATGGAGATGTACCAAAAGCGCATCCCGCTCATGCTCATGTACGAAGGATGGGATGCGGCGGGCAAGGGCGGCAACATCAAGCGCGTCGCCCAGGCGCTCGATGCGCGCGCCTACACCATTTTCCCCAGCCCGGCTCCCACGAAGCCCGAACTGCTGCACCCGCATCTGTGGCGGTACTGGACGCGTCTGCCGAAGGCGGGGCACGTGGGCATCTACGACCGCAGCTGGTACGGGCGCGTGCTGGTCGAGCGCGTAGAGGGGTTCGCTTCGCCCGCCGAATGGACGCGCGCGTACGACGAGATCAACGAGTTCGAGCAGGAGCTCGTGCGCTGGGGCGCCATCCTGCTCAAGTTCTGGGTTGACGTGAGCCCGGAAGAGCAGCTGCGCCGCTTCCATGAAAGGCAGAACGATCCGGCCAAGCAATGGAAGATCACCGACGAAGATTGGCGCAACCGCGACAAGCATCCGCAGTATCAAGCTGCGGTCGAGGACATGTTCCGGCTGACTTCGACCCCCTTCGCTCCGTGGATCGTTCTGGAAAGCGACGACAAGCGTCATGCGCGCGTAAAGGCGCTCAAAATTATCAACGACGCTCTGGAAGCTCGCTTGCGCGAAGCCTGAGATCGCGTTACTATGGTCTGCAGCCATTAACGCCGATTGCGCGCTTTCGCGCGCTTGATTTAAGGGGAAGACATGACTCTGTTTGGAATGACCGTGCCCATGGAGGCCATCTGGGTCGTCGTTGCGATCATCGTGCTTATCATCGTCGTCTTCATTGCGAAGGGCTTTATCGACGAGATGAAGAAGTAGCTGACCGCGGGCGACGCCCGTAGTCGTGAAAATTGCGTTTTTGACTACATCGCGCCCTCGTTTCGGGGGCGTTTTGCTTATTATGGTAACGGTCTGGCAGCAGCGGGCGCGCCAAACGGTCGAGGACGATACAACGCCCGCGGTTCGACGTTCCTTCGAAAGGCGAACATGACCGACTATCGACAGTATCCCGATCCCGAGCCGCGCGGTCGTCACGCTCGTGCCCGGGTTCAGCAGGAAGCTGCGCATCAGCAGGCCGCAGGCCCCGGTGCCCGAAGGGCTCCGGCTCCCCAGCAGCCTGGCCAGGGGCAGTCGGCGCCGCAGTACCGGGCGCCGCGTCAGCAGGCTCCCCGTCAGCAGGCGCCGCGTCCGGCGCAGCCCTACGCGCAGCCGACGCAGCAGCAGGCTGCGTATCGGCCCCAACCTCAACCTCATCAGCAGGCATATCGTCCCGTGCAGCCCCAGGCGGGGCAGCAGGCGTACCGTCCGGCACCGGCTTCGTACGGATACGGCGGCGCCGGCAGGGGCCCGAACGGACCTGGGCCGAACGGCTCCGGGGCGAACGGGCGCAAGAAAAAGGGCGGGCCGTGGCGCGTGGTCTTCTGGATCGCGCTCGTGGTGTTCGTGGTGGCCCTGGCTGCCCTCGGCGCCATCGGATTCAGCTATTGGCAGGGCCAGCAGACGTACAAGGAAGTGGCCCAAGACGGCTTCAATCCGCCTGCGGACGTCGAAGGGACGTCGCTTGCCGACTTCACGGTGGATTGGGACGCGCTGAAGGCCATCAACCCCGATACGGTGGGCTGGATCTACGTGCCGGGCACGAACATCAACTACCCGATCGTGCACACGACCGACAACGAGAAGTACCTGACGCATGACTTCAAGGGTTCGGAGGGCTGGATCGCCACGTTCGGCGCTATTTTCCTGGCAGCCGAGAACGCCGGCGACTTCTCCGATGCGAACAACATCGTGTACGGGCATCACCTCAACGACGGATCCATGTTCGCGGCCATTGCCGGCATGGACGATCCGGCGGCGTTCAACGCCAGCCGCACCATCTACATCCTCACGCCGCAGGGCAACGTCAAGCTGACCACGTTCTCGCTCGTGCATTGCGCCGCCGACGACCCGCTTGCGCAAACCGCGTTCGCGTCCGAAGAGGAGCGCGTGGCCTACGTCCAGGACAAGATCGACCGTTCCGTGGTGAGCGTGTCCGACCTTCCCGCCGCTGCGGACATGAAGCAGACCTTCACGTTCGCCACGTGCGACAACCTGCCGACCGATGGTCGCTGGGTGCTGTTCGGCTACGTGGCCGACTCCACGATCGGGCCTGCGCCCGCCGACGCGGCCGAAGGCGGTTTGGCCGACCCCGACGCTGCGGCCGCCGTGGGCGACGCGTCGAAGGAGATCGCCTCATGAGCATGGCTGCGTTTCCGGGCGAGCGCCCCGATCGCCTTGAGGAGGAGTGCGCCGTATTCGGCGTGTTCGCTCCCGGCGAGGGCGAGGACGTTGCCCGTATGGCGTGCTTCGGCCTGCAGGCGCTTCAGCATCGCGGGCAGGAAAGCGCGGGCATTGCGGTGGGCGACGGCGAAACCGTTATGGTTGCCAAGGACTTGGGCCTGGTCACGCAGGTGTTCGACGAAGCGAGCCTGGCAGCGCTCGACGGGTTCGTAGCCGTGGGGCACGCCCGGTACTCCACAAGCGGCGCCGCGGCGTCGTGGGAGGCTGCGCAGCCGCATATCTCGGCCATCGACGAAGTGCTGATCGCGCTTGCGCACAACGGCACGCTCGTGAACACGAACGCGCTGCGCGCGCGCCTGGTGGGCGAGGGCGTGCAATTCCGCGCCGGTACCGACAGCGAAGTGGCTGCGAAGGCCATCGGGTGGGTCACGCAGGAAACGCACCATCTGCGCAACGGCATCCGCTACGCGATGGAGCATCTGGAGGGCGCGTACGCCATGGTGCTGGCCAGCCCCGACTCGCTGTACGCGTTTCGCGACCCGAACGGCATACGCCCCTTGTGCATCGGCCAGCTTCCCGACGGTCGCGGTTGGGCGGTGTCGAGCGAGACGTGCGGGCTGGACATCGTGGGCGCAACGTACCTGCGCGACGTGGAGCCGGGCGAGATCGTCCGCTTCAGCCGCGAGGGCATGCACTCCGAGCAGGGCGTACCCGCGGGCACGCGCGCATCCTGCATATTCGAGTACGTGTACTTCGCGCGCCCGGATAGCGTGATCGACGGGCAGAGCGTCTACCAGGCGCGTCGCGCCATGGGGCGCATCCTGGCGCAGGAGGCGCCCGTCGAGGCCGATCTGGTGCTGGGCGTGCCCGACTCGGGCGTGCCTTCCGCCATGGGGTTTTCGCAGCAAAGCGGCATCCCGTATTCGGACGGCATCGTGAAGAACCGCTACGTGGGCCGCACGTTCATCGAGCCGACTCAGGCCATGCGCCAGTTGGGCATTCGCCTGAAGCTGAACCCGCTGCCCTCGGTTATCCGCGGTCAGCGCCTGGTGGTCATCGACGACAGCATCGTGCGCGGCAACACGTCGAAGAAGCTGGTGGAGATGCTGCGCGAAGCGGGCGCTGCGGAAGTGCACCTGCGCATCGTGAGCCCCGAGGTTCTGTGGCCGTGCTTCTACGGCATCGACACCGACACGCGCGATCAGCTGATCGCCGCCAACATGACGCTTGACGAGATGCGCTCTTGGATCGGGGCCGACTCGCTGGCGTTCATATCGCTGCAGGGTTTGCGGAACGCGTTGCCCGACGTGCGCGAGCAGGGTTTCTGCGAAGCGTGCTTCTCGGGGGACTATCCTGTGGCCATTCCCGAATCATTGTTCAAAAAGAGCTTCATGACGAAGAAGGATTTCGCAGAAGCGTACGATAACGAGGCGTCCGTCTGAAGGGCGGCAAGAAGGAGCTTGAGATGACCGAGAGAATCACCGTGAACGCGAACCAGAACGAGGACGGCCCCCAGATGCCCAGCTGGATGGACGAGGATGCGGTCACGTACGCGCAGGCCGGCGTCGATACGGCGGAAGGCGCGCGCGCCGTGGAGGCTATCAAGGGCGTCGTACACGACACGTACCGTCCCGAGGTGGTGGGCGACATCGGCGGCTTCGGCGGCCTGTTCTCCATCGCGGCGGCCAAGGACATGGTCGATCCGCTGCTGGTGAGCGGTACCGACGGCGTGGGCACGAAGCTCAAGGTGGCCCAGCTGGCCGGCAAGCACGACACCGTGGGTATCGACCTGGTGGCCATGTGCGCCAATGACATTCTGGCCACGGGCGCCGAGCCGCTGTTCTTCCTGGACTACGTGGCTATCGGCAAGCTGAACGCCGAGAACATGGCCGAGATCGTGGCGGGCATCGGCGAAGGCTGCAAGCAGGCCGGCTGCGCGCTCATCGGCGGCGAGATGGCCGAGCACCCCGGCGTGATGGATCCGGACGACTACGACCTGTCCGGCTTCTGCGTGGGCGTGGTGGACCGCGTGAAGATGCTCGATCCGGCGGCCGTGCGCGAAGGCGACGTGCTGATCGGCCTGGCGTCGAGCGGCCTGCACTCCAACGGCTACTCGCTGGCGCGCAAGGTGTGCGTGGAGGGCAAGACCCACTACGAGCTGCGCATCGAGCGCGATGAGTTGGGCGGAGCCAGCCTGCAGGACGCGCTCTTGGCGCCGACGCGTATCTACGTGAAGCCGGTGCGCGCCGTGCTGGACGCCTGCCCGAACGCGGTGCGCGCGCTTGCGCACATCACGGGCGGCGGCATCACCGAGAACCTGAACCGCGCGCTGCCGGAGAACGTGGACGCGCAGGTCGACCTGGGCACGTGGCCGGTGCCTCCCATCGCGAAGTTCGTGTGCGAGGCGGCGCATCTGGACGAGTCCGAGGCGCTCAAGACCTTCAACATGGGCCTGGGCCTGGTGCTCATCGTGGACCCGGAGCGCGCCGACGAGGTGGAGGCCGCGCTGGCCGAAGCCGGCGAGCAAACCTATCGCGTGGGACGCGTCGTGTCCGGCGCGGCCGAGGTTCGCTACGCGAACGACGGCGCGCTGTACGGCTACGAAGCGGAATAGGAGAATTCGCATGACCACGCCGCTTACGATAGGCGTGCTGCTGAGCGGCAGCGGCACGAACCTGCAATCTATCATCGATGCCGTGCGCGACGGGTTGCCGGTGAACGTCGCGTGCGTGGTGTCGTCGCGTCCCGACGCGTACGGCATCGAGCGCGCGAAGGCCGCGGGCATCCCGACCGTCGTGCTCAACCGCGACGTGTACGCCGATCCGCTGACTGCCGATGCGCGCATCGTGGACGAGCTGCGTGCGGCGGGCGCGGAATACGTGGTCATGGCCGGCTACATGCGCAAGGTTACGCCGGTCATGCTGGACGCGTTCCCGGACCGCGTGCTCAACCTGCATCCGGCGCTCCTGCCTGCGTTCAAGGGCGCGCACGCCATCCAGGACGCCTACGATGCGGGCGTGAAGGTGACGGGCGTGACCGTGCATTTCGCGAACGAGGACTACGACAAGGGACCCATCGTGGCGCAGCGCGCCGTCGAAGTGCGCGAAGGCGACGCGTTGGAGGATTTGGAGGCGCGCATCCATGAGGTGGAGCACGTCATCTACCCCGAGGTGCTGCGCCAGATCGCCGAGGGCCGCGTGACGGTGGGCGAGGACAGGAAGGTGCATATCGCATGATGAGGGACGTGCTCGCCGCGGTGGCGGCTGATCTGCGGGCGGGCCGCACGCCCGTCCTGTCGGCTGACGACTTCCCGTGTTTTTCAGCGGAGGCCCTTGCGGGCAACCAGCATGTCGACCCGTCGTACGCGGACGTGATCGCGCGCAGCTTGGGCGAAGCCGACGCCGTCGTGTTCGAGCGCGCCGTGCGCGCCATCGACGAAGGCGACCTTGCCTGGATCGGCTTCAAGGTGGTCTACGATGCACAGCAGGCCCAGGCCAACACCGACAACGAGGTGACGAAGAAGTACGGCGACCAAGGTTCCGCCGACGGCGAGCCGCTCGTGTTCTTCTGCAACGATGCGAAGGAGATCGTGGCGGCGCGCCCGCATTCCGCACGCGATGCGTTTCAGATGAAGGACGTCACGCGCGGGCCTTCGATGCACAACGAGCAGTTCGAAGGCCTCACCTGGCTTTCCGTCCCGCTGTTCGAGCAGGTGCGCGTGTGGTTGCTGGGCGCGTCGGACGCGGCCAGCGAAGTCGCGGCGCTGGCCGCGCACGTGGGCTTTCGCGTGACGGTGGTCGACTACGACCCCGCGTACGTGAGCGAAGCCCGCTTCCCGGACGCCGAGCGCATCGTCCTTCCCGGCGGCAGCTTCGATGCGCTGGACCAGTTGTCCTGCACGTCGGCGGACTACGTGTGCGTGCTCACGCGCGGCCACATGTTCGACCCCGAAGCGTGCGTGTGGGCCGTGCGGCACGGGGCCCAC
>ERZ836760.2963-NODE-2963-length-11756-cov-16.983249_pt1 | contig 11756 bp, 8 predicted proteins | sample MGYA00519941_ERZ836760 | MGnify/ENA primary metagenome ERZ836760 (study PRJEB31850, sample SAMEA3708807) | human gut metagenome | biome: human gut; feature: human-associated habitat; material: faeces | place: China | collected 2014 ... | reverse complement strand
CGCTGACAGCTTAGTTATAATAACACCGCCCAAAGCAAAAGTCAACACCTTTTTTTCGAATTTTCTTATTTTTAGAAAAATATAGTTAATTCTGTATATTCATTCTTTTATCTAACTACTTGTTAAATGCAAAAAATCAACAGAAAACACTTTCTGTGACATCCTCCACCACCTGTAGAGGTGGGGGCTTCCCTAACCTCGGTAGGTTTGGTTCTCGTTCGATAGCACCAATGTGCTAAGCATAGGCGAGCTATCCCCGTGTGTCCCACGGTTTTATTATATTACGTTACGGTCATGCCACTACCAGCCGCATTCCCTCATTTCTGATATTAACAGCCGCATTTACATCTCTGTCGTGATGGGTTCCGCACTGCGGACAATCCCACTCTCTGACCGCAAGTTTTCTTGTCTCTGCGTTCCTGTAACCACAAACTGAACAAATCTGACTGCTGGCGAAAAATTTGTCCACCTTCACAAGTTTTTTACCCTGTTCCTCAAGTTTGTATTTCAAGAACCCTGTGAACATTCCCCACCCGTTATCTGAAACAGATTTTCCAAAGTTCAGCATCTGTGACATTGCTTTCATATCTAGGGATTCTATACATACACAATCATAAGCATTTGCTAGCTGCCTTGACAGCTTATGCAGAAAATCCTTTCGTTGACTGGAAACCTTTTCGTGGAGTTTTGCCACCTTGATTCTCTGCTTGCTACGGTTGTTCGAACCTTTCTGCATTTTGGAAAGTCTGCGCTGCTCCCTCACTAATTTTTCCTCTACATTCCTGTAATACTTCGGATATGCAGGTTCATTCCCGTTGCTGTCACGATATAATTCATGCATGGAAAAATCTAACCCCAGAAAACTCTGCATCTCTTTTTCCTGTACTTGATTTTCATACTCAAAAAGAATACTTGCATAATATTTTCCGCCTGGTGTCTGGCTTACTGTTACAGATTTTAATTTGTATTCTTTCGGAACAGCTCTGTGTTGTTTTAACCGGACTTGGCCGGCTTTCGGCAATTTCAAATATCCATTCAATATGGCAATGTTTCCGTTGATACAGATCGTTGAATAGCTCTTTTTATTCTGTTTTTTAGATTTAAACTTTGGAAAACCTGTCTTCGGCTGTTTGAAAAAATTCTGAAATGCCGTATCAAGATGCCGAAGCGATTGTTGTAATGCGACACTGTCTACTTCCCTCAAAAATGCGTATGCTTCTGTTTTCTTCATTTCAGCCATTTCTTTTGCACAAACCGTGTAAGTTACCGCGGTTTTGTCCTCCTCATACTGCCTGATTTTTCTGGCAAGCCAATGGTTGTACACCATTCGGACACAGCCGAACGTTCTGGCAAACAAAACTTTCTGCACATCATCGGGGTATATTCTGAATTTATATGCTTTGTTTGCCATGTTGGTCACTTCCTTTTTCGATCCGTTTGTCCCTGACTTTCAATGTATTTTTTGATTACTTCCATCGGGGCACCGCCCGTTGTGAGCAGGCAAAAACTCTGGCTCCAGAAATGTTCTTTCCATAATTTTTGCTTTATCTGTGGAAATTCTTTTTTCAGAAGTCTGCTGCTTGCACTTTTATATGCGTTTATGAACTTGCTTATTTCTGTATTTGGATGCGCCTTGAAAAGTATATGCACATGGTCTTTATCGTGATTCCATTCTTCAAGGGTGATATTGTAATTTGGAGCAATATACGCAAAGATCTCTTTTGCCCTGCCGGAAATTGCGTCATCAAAAACCTGTCTGCGGTACTTAACCACAAGAACAAGATGATAGTGCAGTAAAAACACTGAATGTGCATTATTATCCAAATCCATTGTATTTCGACCCCTTTCTGCCATTCGACTGATTCTATTATACCATGATTAGAACCCACTATCAAGAAGGTAACGGACGCAATTCATCTCCCACCTTAGAGGTCGGAGTCTTCTTGCTGAAAGAGGATAAAAGTCCGTTTTCTGCTGACTTTTCTTCTTATTATTAGTCAAGCGGATATTCGCAATCCGTTTCGCTACTTGCTCATAACCGAATAACTGCTTCGCAGCTTATCAGGAGTGACTTGTACCACTCCTGATACAAACAAGTCCCAACCCACTGCTTATTGCTCCACGCAATGGAAGCAGGGGACTTGCTTGATTCGATTAAATCACTTTCGTCGTCCACTCCGAGCAGTCCCATACGCTGGTGGCCAGGCCATCATAAAATTCCGGCTCATGGCAGACCATAAGAACAGTTCCTTTGTACTCTTTCAGTGCGTTTTTCAGCTCCTCTTTCGCGTCCACGTCAAGATGGTTCGTCGGCTCGTCGAGGACAAGGAGGTTGGTTTCGCGGTTGATGAGTTTGCAGAGACGCACTTTTGCCTGCTCGCCGCCGGAAAGTACACGCACCAGGCTTTCAATGTGCTGTGTGGTAAGACCGCATTTGGCAAGCGCTGCGCGGACTTCATACTGGGTATAGGATGGAAATTCTTCCCAGATTTCCTGGATACAGCTGTTGGTGTTGCCCTTTGGCATTTCCTGCTCGAAATATCCGATTTCCAGATAGTCGCCAAGCTCCACGTCTCCGCCAAGGGACGGGATCAGACCTAGAATGCTCTTTAAAAGTGTTGTTTTTCCAATGCCGTTGGCACCGGTGAGTACGATTTTTTCGCCACGCTCGATCGCAAAGGTCAGCGGTCTGGAGAGCGGTTCTTCATAGCCGATCACAAGTTCTTTTGCAGTCACAACGAAACGGCCCGAAGTGCGCGCAGTGCGAAAATGAAATTCCGGCTTTGGTTTTTCTTTCGCAAGCTCGATCACATCCATCTTATCCAGCTTCTTCTGCCGTGACATAGCCATATTTCTGGTTGCCACACGGGCTTTGTTTCGTGCCACGAAATCCTTCAGCTCACTGATCTCCTGCTGCTGGCGGTTATAGGCAGCTTCCTTCTGCGCTTTTTTGACTGCATAAACCTCCTGGAAGTGGTCATAATCACCAACATAACGATTCAGCTCTTTATTTTCCATATGATAGATCAGATTGACAACACTGTTCAGGAATGGGATGTCGTGAGAGATCAGAATGAAGGCATTTTCATACTCTTCAAGGTATCGTTTCAGCCAGGTGATATGTTCCACATCCAGGTAGTTGGTCGGCTCATCCAAAAGAAGGATGTCCGGTTTTTCCAAAAGTAATTTTGCCAGAAGGACTTTTGTTCTCTGTCCGCCGGAAAGTTCGGTGACATCGCGTTCGAGACCGATCTCCTCGAGGCCGAGTGCACGGCCGATCTCTTCGATTCTCGAATCCAGAATGTAGAAATCGTGTGCATCCATCATCTCCTGAATCACGCCAAGTTCCTCCATCATCTGATTCAGCTTGTCCTCGGAGGCATCTCCCATGGAATCGCAGATCGTGTTCATCCGCTCTTCCATCTCATACAGCCAGGAAAAAGCGCTTTTTAATACATCACGGATCGTCATACCTTTTTCCAAAACGGTATGCTGATCCAGATAGCCGACACGGACATTTTTTGCCCACTCAACCTTTCCCTCATCCGGCATCAGCTTTCCGGTAATGATGTTCATAAAGGTTGATTTTCCCTCGCCATTTGCACCTACCAGACCGATGTGCTCCCCCTTTAGCAGGCGGAACGATACATCTTCAAAAATCGCACGGTCGCCGAAGCCGTGGGACAGATGTTCTACATTTAAAATACTCATGCATAAATTCTCCTTCTTCTGTTGTATTGGAATTTTCCGATCTCCTGACCGTTTTCTTTTTCATGTTATAGTCTGAATCATTATATAGGGAAATTCCCTCTTTTGGCAAGCTTTTTCTATACCGTCCCAGGCTTTTATCCCGTATCCGGAAAGTATCCTTTTCCGCAACAAAAAAGAAGAACTCCTTCGGAAAAAGGTTCTCCTCTCAGAATTCTTCTTTTTGTTTTTTTGTTCCAAAACCATAACCATTTCGGAATTTTAAGAGCATTTCTTTTTTTGTCCATACACCCAATCCGCATACATTTCCTTCACGGATGGATAGACATACTCCACAAGATACTGCGAGTTCTGCATTTCTTCGCGTGTAGATTCGCCTGAAAGCACAAGGGCTGCAGAAATATCCGCCATGTTTGCGCACGCAATGTCCGTATAGAGACGGTCTCCCACAAGAACAGCCTCATCGCGGGTTCTACCTGTCATATCAAGTGCCATCTCAACCATCCGTGTACCTGGTTTTCCGATATAAGTCGGCATGCGGTGGACCGCATGTCCGATCATCTCGCAGATGGAACCGCAATCCGGCACGTAGCCGAATTCAATCGGACAAGCATAGTCCGGGTTCGTTGCAGCGTAATCGAGCTCCGGGCGCTCTGTCAACAGCCGACAGATATCCGTCAGTTTTTGATACGTCAGTTCATTGTCATAGCTTGCAAGCACACATGCAATTCCTTCTTTCTCCGGATCGTGGGTGGTACACACACCGAAGCTCTCCAATTCCCGGATCAGAGAGTCCGTTCCCAGCACATAGACGGGACGGGATCCATATTTCTGCTTCAGATAATGCGCTGTTGCAACAGAAGCCGTCAGAAAGTTCGCGCTTGTTGTCGGGATGCCCAGCTTTGCAAATTTTTTCCGGTAATCTGCTACGCTCATCGTCGTATTATTTGTGATAAACACATAATCTCCACCGTACTCGGACAGTCCGTTTAAAAACCGGTCTGCTCCCGGAATCAGACGGTTCCCCACGCAGATGGTTCCGTCGATATCCAAAAGGAACAGCTTTTTTTCTCCAATCGGTATCACTTCGCGTTGCGGCAGGAAACGGCCACATCCGGATAATTAGTGATGACTGCGTCAACACCGGCCTCCATCAGACGCTCGATCTCCGCCTTATCATTGACCGTCCACACATGCACCGCAAGATCGCTTTCCACATACTGCTGAAGAAAGTCTGCCATCTGCACATGAAAGGTTGCCGGATGAAGAGCTCCTGTTCCGATTTTTTTCGCATAATTCACGACATCATAAATAATATCTGCGTAGAGGATGCCGGTGCTGGCTTTCGGATCCAGTTCCAGAATTTTTGCAATGCTGTAATGGTTAAAGGAAGAATAAATCACGCGATCTTCCATCTCCATCTCTTTTGTCAGCTCGAGTACCTTTTTTTCCAGGTCTTTATACCAGAAAATACCGGTTTTCAGCTCTACATTGATCGTCATTCCCGTTGGTTTTAATGCTTCATATACTTCGCGAAGCGTCGGAATTTTTACATCCTGATACTCCGGATGTGTCTTATTAAAATTCAGGTTCTTCAATTCCGCAAGCGTATAATCTTTGACAAATCCGCTTCCGTCACTGACCCGGTCGATTTCTTCATCGTGGACAACAACCATCTCGCCATCTTTCGTCAGCTGTACATCCAGCTCCACACCGTCTGCTCCCTGCTCTGCCGCAAGAAGAAACGCTTCCAGTGTATTTTCCGGTGCATATGCACTGGCTCCTCTGTGTGCCCATACTTTTGTTTTCATCTCGTATCTGTCCTCCATTTTCCGTTCCCATTTCCAAACCTGCACTCTTTTCTATCTTTTGTCCCGGCTGCAGCTTTTTTTCTTTTATCGTAAACCCTGAAAATAATTAAAAAAGCGGTACTGACTCTTTTGCATTATTTGGAGGCTTACTATAAATCCGGAAACACGCCGGATTTTTGTCTCCGGCGCATTTCCAGTCATATCTGAAAAATCATTTCCGTAACTCGGATCTTCCCCTTCATAGAAACCGTTCAAACACGCTTTGGGAACTCGTTTTTCTTCACTATAGGACGAAATCTTATTTTTGTAAAGCCTGTCTCTTATTCATTTACCAGATTATAGTCCTCGATGGAGCTGTTGATCTGGGAAGCCATCGATTCTACTGCTTTCTCCGGAGTCTCGTTTCCGTTGATCATATTCTCGATTTCTGTTTCCACAATCTGTCTTGCCTCCGGGAATACAGAGAGAAGTGCGCCGGCGTACTGCGGCTTGGAATCGTGCAGCTGATCAATCGCGGTCTGGAACTGTGGATACTGTGCCACATTATCTTTGAAGGTCTGCTCCTCATCAGCAGCTGTTGTTACCGGGAAGTAACCAGTCTCGGCATTCCAGTATGCCTGAGACTCCGGGGAAATCAGGAATTTGATAAATTTCCAGGTGGCGGCTGCTTTTGCATCATCGTTGTTGTTCAATGCCCAGAGAGATGCTCCTCCGATGGAAACACCGCCCTCATCGCCGTCCTTGATTGTCGGGAAATATGCGGTTCCAACTTCGAAACTTCCGTTGACATCCTGTAAAATCTGTTTCAGGGATGCGGTAGAGCCAAGAGTGATCGCTGCTTTTCCGGAAGTAAAGTCTGTTGTTGCGGTATCGCTTCCGGCACGGCCTACGTTTGGTGCAACGTCGGCATCATTCAGGGCTTTCCACGCATTTAAGATGTTGAGCGCTCCGCCGTTGGAATCAAATTCAACCGCAGTGGCAGCAGCATCACGGCCATTTCCATTATCCGCATAGGAAAGTCCCTGTTTGCAGAGCCACTGTTCGAAATACCATCCATAGATGGAGAGTGCCAGCGGTTCACCGGCTCCGCCCTTTGTTTTCAGATCATCACCGATGGCAAGAATTCCTTCCAGGCTTGTAGGAACCTCGGTGATCCCTACTTTTTCAAACATATCTTTGTTGTAATACAGAATCGGTGTGGATGAATTGAATGGCATGGAGTACAGCTCATTGTTTACCGTATAATAAGCAGCGATATTCGGCTCGATCTGGGAAATGTCATAGCCATCTGCATTAATCAGCTCCTGCATCGGAATGACCCAGCCGGAATCAATCATAAAGCGTGTTCCGATATCATAAATCTGTACCAGGTCTGCTCCCATATTTCCGATCTGTGCACTTTTCAGTTTGTTAATCGTATCATCATATTCTCCCTGATAAACCGCCTCAACGGTAATGCCATCGGTATTCTCTTCATTGAATTTATTGACAAGATAATCCATTGCCTCGCCATTGACACCGCCCATGGAATGCCAGAAGGTAATCGTGGTTCCCTTCGTATCCTGGTTTAAATCCGGTGCTTCTGCGCCATCTGCCGTACTTCCTGCCTCTGTGCTGGCTGTGGTTTCATCCGTTGTTGCACCCTGTGCCTCACTCGTTGTTTTTCCGCCTCCACATCCAGTAAGCGCCATAGCTGCCATAGAAGCCGCAAGAATCGATGCAATCACTTTTTTCTTCATTTTTTTCTCCTCGTTTTTCATACAGTTTTCTATTCTTTTTTCTGTCACAGGAATCAGCCCTTGACTGCTCCTGAAAACATTCCTTTGATTAAGGCCTTCTGGCCTACGATAAAGATGGAAATGGATGGAATGATAATCATTACCACGCCCGCCAGCATCAGGGTAATCGACTGTGCGTCGACGCTGTTCAGCATACTGATACCAATCTGTACGGTACGCTTGCTGTCCGAACCTGTAACCAGCAGCGGCCACATGTACATATTCCATGCATTGATAAAGGTGTAAACCGCCATTGCTCCCATTGCTGACTTTGTCAGCGGCATCAGGATTTTTACGATAAACCGCAAATTCCCGCAGCCGTCCAGCTTCGCCGATTCATAAAGCGAAATCGGAAAGGTCATGTAGAACTGGCGGAACAGGAAAATTCCCATTGCAGAGGTAAGAGAAGGCAGGATCAGAACAATATAGGTATCGAGCAGTCCGAGACTTCCTACTGTCAGATAATTGGAAATAATGGTTGCCTCACCCGGCACCATCATGGTCGCCATGACCAGCATAAACAGAACATTTTTTCCTTTGAAATTCAGGAAAGAGAAGGCAAATGCCGCAAGAGAACATGTTACAATCTGACCCAGCGTAATGCTGCCCGCAACCAAAAATGAGTTCAGGACAAAGCGTACCAGCGGAATTTTATGAAATGCTTCCACGAAATTTTCCAGCGTCGGATGTTTTGGCACGATGTTCATTGCCATTGTGTAAAGCTCGCCGGACGGCATAAACGCTACACTGATGGTATAAAGCAGCGGAAACAGCATAAACAGACAAACGATCAGGTTCATGGTAACCAACGCTGTTTTCTGAAGCATTTTCTTTCTTTTTGCTTTTGCATTCATTGCCAGATGCAGTGCCTGCAGCTCCTCTGCAGAATAAGTTTTTGGTCCGGCAATCGTAGTTGCTATCGTAGACATCAGTATTTTACTCCTCTCTTTTCCATGTGGAACATAACCAGGGTAAGCGCCATGACAATCAGAAACAAAACAACGGACTGTGCGGCTGCGCTTCCAAACCGGTAATTAAAAAACGCATCACGGTATATCGAATATACAATCAGGTTCGTGGATTCTCCCGGTCCTCCCTGTGTCAGGATTTTCACCTGTCCGAATGACTGGAATGCCTGAATAATGTTAACAACCAGTGTGTAGAACATGATCGGAGAAAGTCCCGGCAGTGTCAGCTTAAAAAATTTCTGTACTGCATTCGCTCCATCTACAGAAGCACGCTCATAAATCGAATCATCAATGTTTCCAAGTCCCGCCGAAAAATACAGGAAATTGATGCCACTGTTCAGCCATGCCGTGAGGACAGCCACACAGATCAGCGCATATTTCGGATCACTGACCCAGTTAATGCTCACATGCAGCAATTTGTTTACGATACCGATCGTGGGATTTAAAATAATCTTGAAAATCATGGCGCCTGAGCTCGATGCTACTGCCATTGGGAGTGCATAGGAAGTACTGAATACCCGGATTCCCGGGAAAGCCTTGCTGCAAAGAACTGCTCCCAGAAGGCCAAGCGCCATACTTCCGACTACAACAATCGCCACAAATTCCAGTGTAACCCAGAGACTGTTGTAAAAGGATGGATTCGATAATAAGCTTTTATAGTTGTCCAGTCCCACATACAATTTCGCTTCTCCAAGCTTGTTTGTCTTATACAGGCTCAGATAAATGGTTTTAAAAAACGGATAAAACAGAAAGATGCTAAAGATCACCATACTCGGGATTAGATACATATAAACTTCTGCTTTTTTACACTTTTCGATTACTTTTTTCACTTCTTGCTCCTTCTTATGCTGTTGCACGTTCTTCTTTTTCAACCGGCAGAGATAAAATATTTTCTTCTGTAAACGGATCAAAGATCTGTGCTTTCTCCATATCTGCATACAATGTAATGCTTTCCTTTACAGTAACCGGCACCTCGGAAGGCACTCTTGCTGTAATCAGATTTTTTCCGGTATTCATATGCAGATACGCTTCTGCACCGATCATCTCCCGCAGGTCAACAAATGCCTTCAACTGATTCTCTTCGTAACAGATCCGATGTGCGGAAGCGGTTGTTTCGTCCTGTAAATCCTCCGGTCTCAGACCTAAGATCACCATTTTTCCGAGATAAGCGCGACGAAGCACCATTTCGTTCTCTCCTTTTGCACGAAGGGTAACTCCTCCGTCTGCCTCCAGATAAACCGCTCCGTTTCTTTCCGTCACCATCGTTTCCATAAAATTCATACTCGGAGCTCCGATAAAACCGGCCACAAATTTGTTTGCCGGATGGCGGTAAATCTGCCCCGGTGTATCCGCCTGCTGCACAACACCGTCTTTCATAACAATAATTTTTGTACCAAGCGTCATCGCCTCCGTCTGATCATGGGTAACATAAATTACCGTCGTTTTCAGTTCCTTATGTAATTTTGCCAGCTCCACCCGCATCTGTGCCCGCAGCTTCGCATCCAGATTTGAAAGCGGCTCATCCATTAAAAATGCTTTCGGCTGTCTCATAATTGCGCTTCCAATCGCAACTCTTTGTTTCTGACCACCGGAAAGTGCTGCCGGTCTCCGGTCAAGTAAATGCTCAATTCCAAGCATTTTAGCTGCCTCATGTACCTTTTTATCAACTTCATCCTTGGGCTGTTTCCGGATTTTCAGAGAAAACGCCATGTTTTCATATACCGTCATATTCGGATAAAGCGCGTAGTTCTGAAATACCATCGAAAGATCGCGATCCTTTGCTTCTACATAATTACAAAGCTGTCCATCGATCCAGAGCTCCCCGCTCGTAATCTCCTCAAGACCGGCAATCATCCGAAGCGTCGTCGATTTTCCGCAGCCGGAAGGTCCAACAAAAATCATAAACTCCCGATCCAGTATTTCAAGCGAAAAATCCTGAACCGCATAATGTTCCTTATCATAAGATTTACAGACATTCTTCAACACAATATTTGACATTCGTTTTTCTTCCTCCTCGTCTTGTCGAGATTCATTATACCTTTCCTTCCGTAAAGCCCACTACCACCGCTTTGTAAAATATCCGTTAATAAAATAACCGGTTACTTTACAAAAAATGTCCACATTTTCCCTTATCTCCGTCTCCATCCCCTTCTTTTCCAGCCACTCTTCCAGATCACTCTTTGTAAAATCCCCGAAAATCACCCGCAAAACCAATTTTCAAAACGAGTTCTGAATAGCCATTCTTTTTCCCAATACCAGACAGATTATTTTTGACACAAAAAAACGCCGCAACTCTCAAAGCTGCAGCGCTTTCTCATCATAACATACCATATTCTTCTTTCATGTCAACGCAGTGGGCGCTCCCGCTCCCACATCCGTGTCCGTCCTTCACACAGCCCCGTAACGCACACAAGGGTGATGCGCATTTGCAGGGAGCGTGTAATTCTTAGGTTCTGGCATTTTGCGTTATGCGCCAAAAATCAACTGTCTGAGCGACAGCGAGTTTTGATTTTTGGCGCATGGTTTTAGCAAAATGACAGAGCCTTAGAATTACTAGCTCCCGAAACCGCGCATCACCCTTGTGTGCGTTACGGGGCGTCCGTCCAAACCTATTCCACCGGTTCTGCCGGCACAAACACCCTGCTGTTTTCCTGTTCTTTCGGTTTTTCCGCTCTTTCCGTTGCCTCCCTGCAGAAATACTCCTGTGAATTCACCAGCGTCTTTCCACGCTTATCCGGCTTCGTATACGTTCCGTCTTTCTGTAAAATACTGGCTTTCACATTATCCTTCATTTGGATATCGAGAATATGCATTACTTCTTTCTTAATCTGCTCATCCTCAACCGGGAACACAATCTCCACCCGTTTTTCCAGATTTCGCGGCATCCAGTCCGCGCTTCCCATAAACACCTCTTCATTTCCACCACTGTAGAAGTAGAAAATCCGCGCATGTTCCAGGAAATTGCCGACAATCGAGCGAACGGTAATATTCTCGCTGACACCCGGGATTCCAACCTTCAGGCAACAGATTCCCCGGATAATCAGGTCAATCTTTACTCCGGCTGCCGAAGCACTGTAAAGCGCCGCAATAATATCGCGATCGCATAACGAGTTCATCTTCGCAATAATATGCGCTTTCTGTCCCTTCTTTGCGTGCTCCTCTTCCATCGCAATCAGATGCAGGAACCGGTCCTTCATCCAGAGCGGTGCAACAATCAGTTTGTTCCAGCGATCCGGCTCCGAATAGCCCGAAAGCATGTTAAATACTGCTGTTGCGTCCTCACCGATCTTTGCATTGCATGTCAGCAGACCACAGTCCGTATACAGCTTTGCCGTAGAATCGTTATAGTTTCCCGTGCCAAGATGTACATATCTGCGAATACCTGTCTCCTCACGCCGAACCACCAGTGTAATCTTACTGTGTGTTTTCAGTCCCAGAAGACCATAAATTACATGGCATCCCGCTTTCTCCAGCATCTTTGCCCAGACAAT
>ERZ836760.2962-NODE-2962-length-11762-cov-3.342530_pt1 | contig 11762 bp, 9 predicted proteins | sample MGYA00519941_ERZ836760 | MGnify/ENA primary metagenome ERZ836760 (study PRJEB31850, sample SAMEA3708807) | human gut metagenome | biome: human gut; feature: human-associated habitat; material: faeces | place: China | collected 2014 ... | reverse complement strand
GTACTGCCCGCCCAGCGAGATGCCGGAGAGCAGGATGGAAATTCCGTATTGCACAGGGATACCCCCTTTTCTTTCAGAGTTGGCGAGCGGGAAGGACCGTCTCCAAAAAGGCCGGGCTGCGGCCCCTTTCGAGGCGGTCCCATCTCGCGCAAGAACAAGCCGCCTGGCGGGGGATACCCCGCCAGGCTGGCCGGATGGCAGGCTTATTCCACAGTCTGGACCGTCTCCAGCGTCCAGGCGTTGTTGGCGGTGTCTGCGGTCTTGATATAGGCGGTGTCCCGGATGGCGTCGCCCTGCTCGTCAAAGGCGATGGAGCCGGACACGCCGGTGTAGGTCACGTCAGGCAGCGCGGCCTTCACGGCGGCCTTGTCGGTAGAGCCGGCGGCCTTCAGGGCCTCCAGCGCCACATAGTAGGCGTCATAGCCCATGGCAGTGACAGCGGCGATGGTATCGTTGCCGCCGTTGTTGGTCATGGCGGTGGAGTCCTCGTTCAGCCATGCCTTGATGCCGTCATCGAACTTGGGAGAGCCGCCCTCCTGGTAGAAGGTGGACACGTACAGCTGTACGTTGCTGCCCTGCGCGGCCTCCAGCACCACGTTGCTGTCCAGTGTGTCGGAGCCCAGCAGGGGGATATCCAGGCCCATGGAGGCGGCCAGACCCACGATCTGCGTGGCGTAGGCGATGGAGACGGGGCAGAAGATCACATCCACATCCTCTGCCACGGCCTTGTTCAGGTAGGTGGTGAAGTCGGAGGTGTTGGTGGGGAAGGAGTCCTTGATGACCTCACCGTCAAAGTTCTGCTCGAAGAAGGCGATCAGGCCCTGGTCGTACTCGTTGCCCAACTCACCCAGACAGTAGGCCTTCTGTGCGCTGAACTTGTCTTTTGCGAAATTCACCAGCACCTGGGCCTGGAAGTTGTCCAGGAAGCAAATCCGGAAGTAATAGTCGTTGCCTGCGGTGATATTGGGGTTGGTGCAGGTGACGCCGATGGCGGCCAGGCCCGCCTCGTCAAACACCGGACCGCCGGCCATAGCCACGCTGGAACCGTAGGAACCCAGCACCAGGCTGACATCCTTGCTCACCAGCTCCGCCGCGGCGGTGGGCGCCTTGTCGGTAGTGGAACCGTTGTCCGCGTAGACCAGCTCCACGTTGTAGGTGGTGCCACCGATGTCCACCGTGGGGGTCTCCTTATTGGCATACTGCATACCCAGCATCTCCTGCTTGCCGCCGGGACCGGAGTCGCCGGTGGCGGGCTCGAACACACCGATGCGGACCACATTCCCCCCGCTGCTGCCGGAGTCGCCGGTGGATGTGTCGCCGCTGCCGCCGCAGGCGGCCAGACTCAGAGCCATGACCATAGCCAGAGCCAGTGCAAGAACTCTCTTCATGCTTCTTTTCCTCCTATCAATGGTTAAGGATCGCTGTTCCCTCATGTATGAAAGGCATTTTACAGGTTTTTTCCAGGCTTTGCAAGATGAATAATCCACAGAAAGTTTTCCGCTCTCTTTCAAAAAAGTTCAAGATTTTTCCGCATATTCCGGTCATTTGTCCCTCTGTTGTGGACGTTTCAAAAAAATCGCAGAGAAAAATGCGGTCATTTGTCCTCGATAGAGAGACAGGCGAATTGGTAATTTTGCCAAACTCCAGTGACTGCGTTGATGCATTTTCCCGTCACTCCAACAGTTTTGGAGGGTTGCGGCGGCTTTATTCCCCGCTTTTTGCAAAAAGGCCGCCGTCCGGTTCTCCGGACGGCGGCCTTTTCTCAGACCTCTTCTTTTTTCAGGGACAACGGCTGTTCGCCGAACACGGCCAGAAACGCCTCCCGCTCCATGGTCTCATGCTCCAGCAGATAGGACGCCACGGCCTCCAGCTTGTCGCGGTTGTCGTTCAGGATCCGTTCGCAGCGGTCATAGGCATCCGCCACCAGGCGCTGGACCTCCTGGTCGATCTGGGCGGCCACCGCCTCGGAATAGCTGCGGCCCTGGGTCATGGTGCGGCCGATGAACACCTCGTCGTGGCCGGACTCGAAGGCTACGGTGCCGATCTTGTCGCTCATGCCATAGGTGGCCACCATCTTCCGGGCGATCTGGCTGGCCCGCTGGATGTCGTTGCTGGCACCGGTGGAGATGTCTCCCAGGCACAGCTTCTCCGCCACCCGGCCGCCCAAGAGACCCACGATCTGATCCTCCATATACCGCCGGGAGAGATAAGACCGGTCCTCCTCCGGCAGGGAGATGGTCATGCCGCCCGCCTGGCCCCGGGGCACGATGGTGATCTGGGTCACCGGGTCCTGATCTGGCAGCGCATGCATCACCACAGCGTGGCCTGCCTCGTGATAGGCGGTCAGCTCACGCTCGTGCTGGGGGATCACCCGGCTTTTCTTCTCCGGTCCGGCGATGACCTTGATCTCCGCGTCCTTCAGATCCTGCATGGTGATGAACTTCTGATTTTTCCGGGCGGCCAACAGGGCTCCCTCGTTGATGAGGTTCTCCAGGTCCGCGCCGGTGAAACCCGGAGTGCCCCGGGCCAGCTGGCCCAGGTCCACATCCTCCGCCAGGGGCTTGCCCTTGGCGTGGACCTCCAGGATCTCCTTCCGGCCCCGGATGTCGGGCAGGCCCACGTACACCTGCCGGTCGAACCGACCGGGCCGCAGCAACGCCGGGTCCAACACATCCGCCCGGTTGGTGGCCGCCAGGACCACCACACCTTCGTTAGCGGTAAAGCCGTCCATCTCCACCAGCAGCTGATTCAGGGTCTGCTCCCGCTCGTCATGGCCGCCGCCCAGGCCCGTGCCCCGCTGGCGGCCCACAGCGTCGATCTCGTCAATAAACACGATAGCCGGGGCGTTCTTCTTGGCCTGCTCGAACAGGTCCCGGACGCGGCTGGCGCCCACACCCACGTACAGCTCCACGAAATCGGAGCCGGAGATGGACAGGAAGCCCACGCCGGCCTCCCCTGCCACGGCCTTGGCCAGCAGGGTCTTGCCGGTGCCGGGAGGGCCCACCAGCAGCACGCCCTTGGGAATCCGGGCCCCCAGAGACAGGTACTTCTTGGGGTCCTTCAGGAACTCCACGATCTCCCGGAGCTCCTCCTTCTCCTCATCGGCGCCGGCCACGTCGTCGAAAGTGACCTTTTTGTCCTTGTCCGTCAGCATCCGGGTCCGGGCGGAGCCGAATTTGGCCATCTTGTCCGGTCCCATGCCACCTCCCTGGGGCCGAATCACCAGGAAGTACCACATCAGCCCCAGGATCACCGCCGTCAGCAGGAAGGGCAGCAGCTCCAGCAGCCAGTTGGTGCGCACCGGCTCCGGGTAGTCATAGTGCTGGATGATACCCTCCGCATACTGCTGTTGAACCAGGTCATTGAAGTCGTCATAAAACAGCTGGAAGCTGTACAGCTCATACCGCACGGTCTCGCTGCCGTTCACCGGCTCCCGCAGCTCCAGGGTCAGTGTGCCGCCGCTGTCAATGGTCAGCCCCGTCACTTTTTCCTGCAGGAACAGCTGGCGGACCTGGGAGTATTCCAGCTGGTCCACATGGTTGTCGTTCTGCCAGAGCCAGTTGACACACAGCAGGATCACGAGGGCCAGCAGTACGAAGCTCAGATTGGATAGCCGTCTTTGTTTTGTCACGAGCAGAAGCCTCCTTTCCCATTGCCTGGGACGCAATGGGAGACTGTTTTCATGTTACGATTGGGCGGAGTCCGCCCAAAACAGGGCGTATCGCCTCACTCCCCGGAGTATACCTCCGGCTTCAAAACCCCGATGTACGGCACGTTCCGGTACTGCTGGCAGTAGTCCAGCCCATACCCCACCACAAACTCGTCCGGCACCACGAACCCCGCCAGGTCGGCGGTGATGGCCTTAGTCCGGCGGGAGGGCTTGTCCAGCAGCGTCACGATGGTAATGGAAGCCGCTCCCTTGGTCATGAAGTAGTCTTTCAAAAACGCCAAGGTGTTGCCGGAGTCCAGAATGTCCTCCACGATGATCAGGTGCCGTCCGGTGATGTCCTGCTGCAGGTCGTGGGTGATCTGCACCCGGCCGGAGGACACAGTGGCGTTCTGGTAGGAGCTGACGGCGATGAACTCCACGTCGCTCTTCACCTGGCAAGCCCGGACCAGGTCCGCCATGAATACGAAAGACCCCTTCAACACGCCCAGAAACAGCGGGTTCTTGCCATGAAACTGCTCATACAGCTCCGCGCCCATTTCGGTGATGCGGGCCTTCAGCTCCTCCTCTGTCACCAGGACCTTCAGGATATCCCTTTCCATCTCGCTTTTCATATCAAATCTCTCTCCTTTGCCGCTTCGGTAATCTGAATGAACCGGCAGGGCTCCCCCTCCGGTGCTGCAAACGCCATATCCACGCCCAGCCGCCACACCGCCGCCAGGCATCCTCCCGCGTAGACGGCCGGCAGCCGGTCCCGCTCCGGGAGGGAGATCCGGCGGTCCATGCACAGCCGTTTGATGCTGCGGCCGCCCCCGTGGGTCTCCGGCAGAACCAGACGGTCTCCCGGCGCCGCAGGGCCCACCGTCAGGCCCATCCGCTCCCCCTGCCGCCAGGGCCGAAGGGCAAGTCCCTCCCCCTCCCGGTGATCCAGCAGGGTGATCCGGTAATCGCCCCAGGCGACGGGGCACTCCTGCAACAGCTGGACCTCCGTCAAAAGCTGGGGCCGGGTCTCCAGGATCAGCCACTCCCGGCAGTACCGGGCGGTGACGCCCTGGGGCAGGTCCACCCGGCTCTCCCGGCCCCAGAGGGTATCCCGGGTCAGGTGCAGGATGGCCTTCAGATGGGCGGCTGTGATATCCCTCCGCCCCACGCCCAAAAGGTCGAAGAGCCGCAGCAGCATCCGGGGGCGCACGGCGTCCGTGGCCTCTGCCAATGCCTGCCGGGATAAGGTCACCCGCCCCTCCTGCACCTCCACATGGGCAGTACGGCGGGCGGCCTCTTCCTCCAGTGATTGGTCCGCCACCCGCAGGCGGCGTCCGGCGTCGTTGATGTGCTCCACAGCTCTGGGGTTGATCTGCCTCAAGCGGGGCATGACCTCCAGCCGGAGGAAGTTCCGGGCCGCGGCGCCGGGGTCGGCGTTGGTGGTGTCCTCTACGTGGGGGATGTGGCGGGCGGCAGCGTAGGCCGCCAGCTCTTCCCTTGTCACGTCCAGCAGTGGCCGGCAAATGCCGTTTTGCTGGTAGGCCATGCCGGTAAGGCCCGCCACGCCGGTGCCCCGGATCAGGTTGAAAAGAATGGTCTCCGCGTTGTCGTCGGCGTGGTGGGCTGTGTAGATTTTGATATGCTGCCCCAGCTTCTCTGCCTCTTGGCGAAGAAAATCGTACCGGAGCCTCCGGGCCGCCTCCTCCAGGGAGAGGCCCTCCCGCTCCATAAGGCCCCGGACATCCCCGGAGCTGGAGACGAAGGCGATGTCATGGGCGGCACACCAGTCCCGGACGAAGGTCTCGTCCCGGTCGGCCTCTGCGCCCCGCAGCTGGTGGTTGAAGTGGGCAGCCACTACCCGGCCATCCCGCTCCCGACACCACCGGTCCAGCAGGTCCAGCAGGCACATGGAGTCCAGCCCGCCGGACACGGCACATAGGGCCGGACGCCCCCGACCGGGCAGCACCCACCGGGGACAGCGGGACAGCAGTTCCTCCATGTCCGTACCTCACCTCTCCCAAAACAGACCTCAGTCCTCGTCGTACCTCGTATCCAAGGTCGAGAACTGGGTGTATTCCGGCATCCACCGCAGCTCTACTTTGCCGGTCTCACCGTGGCGGTTTTTCGCCACAATGCACTCAGCAATGTTGTGCTTCTCCGAATCCTCATTATAATAGTCATCCCGGTACAGGAACAGCACGATGTCTGCGTCCTGCTCGATAGCGCCGGACTCCCGCAGGTCCGACAGCATGGGCCGCTTGTCGTCCCGCTTCTCACTGGCGCGGGACAGCTGGCTCAGGCAGATCACCGGCACGTTCAGCTCCTTGGCCATGATCTTCAGGGCGCGGGAGATGTCGGAGACGATCTGCTGGCGGTTGTCGCCGCTGCGGGTGGGCCCGCCGGCGGAGGTCATAAGCTGGAGGTAGTCTATGACCACCAGCCCCAGATTATCCACCCGGCGGCACTTGGCGTTCATATCGGCCACGGAGAGGGAGGGGTTGTCGTCGATTAAAATCTGCGTCTGGTTGAGGGCCGCCGAGGCGGCGGCGATCTTGGTCCAGTCCTCCTCCCCCAGCTTGCCGGTGACCAGCTTTTTGTTGTCCACAAAGCTCTCGCCGGAGATGAGGCGCATGGCCAGCTGCTCCCGGCTCATCTCCAGGGAGAAGAAGACCACCGTCTTGCCGGAGAACTTGCCCGCGTGGAGGAGCATGTTCAGGGCGAAGGAGGTCTTGCCCATGCCGGGGCGGGCGGCCAGGAGGATCAGATCAGACTTGTTCAGGCCCGAGATGGCCATGTCCACGTCGGGCAGGCCGGTGGACAGGCCGGGCACGGCGGAGTCGCTGGCGGCCAGCTCGTTGAGCCGCTCGTACACATTGAGGATGACGCTGGAGATGTGGGCCAGACCCTGGGCGGACCGGCCCTGGCGGATGGCGTAGATGCGCTGCTCCGCCGCCTCCAGCACCTCCTGGGCGGTGCCGGTGCCCTCTTGCACCATGGCAGTCAGCTCTCCCGCCGTCTCGGCGATGCGCCGCAGCAGGGCCTTGTCCTTGACGATGGCCACGTACTCCTTCACGTTGGCCGCCGTGGGGGTGATCTCCATGAGCTGGAGGACGTAATTGCGGGAGGTATTCTCGTCATACACCCCGTTCTGCTTCATGTGCTCCAGCACCGTCACCGGGTCGATGGTGAGGGAGAAGTTGAACATGGAGTAGATGGTCTCATAGATCTCCCGGTTGGTGCGCAGATAGAAGTCCTCCGGCCGGAGGGCCTCGATCACCTCGGGCACGCAGCGGGCGTCAATGAGCATGGAGCCGAGCACGGACTGCTCGGCCTCAGTGCTGTGGGGCATCTGCCGGGTCAAAAGCTCCTCTTCACTTGGCATGTTTCTCACCTCCGGGAGCATGAAATGCGGGCGGGATAAAACACAAACGCCGCAGGGGCGACCCCTGTGAGCGCCCGCGGGCGGCCATAAAGGCCGCCCCTACCCAGGGCAGACCGGCTGAGCGTATACAGGGACGGCCTCTTTGCCCTCCCGTTCCCGGTTCAGGCCTCGGCCACGACCACCTTGAGGGTGCCGGTGACCTCGTACCCCAGCTTGACCTTCAGCTCATAGCCGCCGAAGGCCTTGATGGGCTCGTCCTGGACGATCTTGGTCTTGGGGATGGCGATGCCGTGCTGGGCCTGGAGGGCGTCGGCGATCTCCTTGCTGGTCACCGCGCCGAACAGCCGCCCGCCGTTGCCGCCCTTGGCCACCACCTTCACGGTCAGCTCCTTGAGCTTGGCGGCGGTGGCCTCTGCCTCCGCCTTCTCGGCGGCCTCCTGGGCCTTTTTGGCCTTCTCCTGCATCTTCATGGTGTTGACGTTCTCCGCCGTGGCGGGCACCGCCAGCTTCCGGGGCAGGAGAAAATTGCGGGCGTAGCCGTCGCTGGCCTCGATCATCTGGCCCTTCTTGCCCTGACCCTTCACGTCCTGCTGCAAAATCACTTTCATTGGGATAACTTCCTTTCCAAATCTCAAAACTTATTCAATAGGGCACGTGAAATTCCGACACCCGCCAGCCGTCGGCGGTGCGCTCCATGCGAATGGGCCAGCGCTCTGTGCTGAGCGGGCGGGCGCCCGTCTCATCCGGCTGCACAGTCAGATCGGCGTAATGCCCCACCAAGTAAAACTCCACAGCGTCCTCGCTCTGGCTCACCAGCTCATAGGTGTCCGGCACATCGGCCCAGCCATACTCCAGGCTGCTGCCCCGCTCCAGCTCCAGGAAGCATGTCCGGCCCTCCCCATCGGCGGTGAAGATGGGGAATCGCTCCCCGTCCATATTCTCCGTCCACAGCAGCTCCTCCTGGTACGCCGGGGTGAAGATGCCGTCCAGCATGGCCTGGAAGTCCTCCCACCGGGCGTACCGCCCCTGGGCCACCAGATAGGTCCAGCCGCTGTCCAGGGTGACCGTCTCATAGTCCCCCAGCTCCGGCGGATCGCCGCCGTCCAGGGGATAGCTGTCCACGCCGCTGGTGGAGCAGCCCATGAGGAAGCTGGCGGCGCTGTACGCCCGCAGGAAGAGCGCCTGCTGCTCCGCGTCCAGGAAAGCAGGCACCGGCTGGTCCGCCATCCAGTCCGGGATGGGGGGCTCCGCCGGAGCTGGAGCCTCCGTGGAGGCCGGAGTGACCTCCGCCGGGGGCGTGGGGGCCTCTGCCGCCGGGGCGGTGCAGGCACCCAGAACCAGCGCCAGGCCGGCCGCCAACAGCACCAGCGGTCGTTTCACACTTCTCACTCCTCCTCCAGATACGCATCAATGGCCTGGAGGAGCATATCGTTGACCTCGTCCACGCCTTTGCCCGGCACCTGGGCGCCGGCGGTGGCGGCGTTGCCGCCGCCGCCCAGCTTCTCCAGCACCACCTGCACGTTCACGTCCCCCATGCTGCGGGCGGAGAGGATCACCCGCCCCTCCTGGTCGGGGAAGAGGACGAAGGAGGTGTCGATGCCCGAGATGTTGAGCAGCTCGTCGGCGGCCTGGGCGGCGGTAATGCGGCCCACGGTGTGGTCCACCTTGGCTACGGCAATGCCCTCATGGTACATTTTGGCGTTCTGAATAATGTCGTACTTGGCGATGGTGCCCTCCAGGTCGTTCTGGAACAGCTTCTTGACGTCGCCGGTGTCCGCACCCGAGCGGCGGAGAAAGGCGGCGGCCTCAAAGGTGCGGCTGCCGGTACGCATGGTAAACTGCTTGGTGTCCAGTACCATCCCGGCCAGCAGGGCCTCCGCCTCGGTCTTGAGCAGGTCGGCGGGCTCCAGCAGGTACTGGAGCAGCTCGGTGACCAGCTCGCTGGCGGAGGAGGCGTAGGGCTCGTGGAAATTGAGGGCCGCGTCGGCAATATAGGAGGAGGCCCGGCGGTGGTGGTCGATCACCGCCACCTTGTGCACTGCCTCCAGCAGATCCTGGCTCACCACCTGCTCGGGCCGGTTGGTGTCCACCACCACCAGCAGGCAGTTGGCGTCGGCCAGCAGGATGGCATCCTGCTGGGAGAGGAACACATCCTTGTACTCGCCCAGCCCCCCCAGCCGCTCGGACATCTCGCTGGCCGGGTTCTGCCCGGCCTCCTTGATGATGTGCACCGGCGCGCCCTTCTTCCGGGCCATGGCGCACACGCCGGCGGCGGCGCCGATGCAGTCCATGTCGGGGTACTTGTGGCCCATGACAAACACCCGGGAGGCGTCGGCCATCAGCTCGCCCAGGGCATTGGCCATGACCCGGCTCTTAACCTTGGTGCGCTTCTCCAGCTCCTTGGTGCGGCCGCCGTAGAACTCGAAGTTGAACTTGTTCTTGACCACCACCTGGTCGCCGCCCCGGCTCAGGGCCATCTCCACCGACAGGGCCGCGTACTGGAACAGCTCGGCCAACGTCTCGGCGTCCTTGCCGACGCCGATGGACAGGGTGGCCTGGATGCCCGAGGGGCTGACCACCTCCCGCACCGTCTCCAGGATGGAGAACTTGCCCTCCTGAAACTGGGCCAGAAACCGCTCCTCAAAGACAAAGAGGTAGCGGTCCCGCTCGTACCGGCAGAACAGCCCCTGAGCCGGGGCCACCCACTGGGCCAGCCGTTCGTCGATGCCGCTGCGCATGGCGGAGCGGGCGGAATCGGTGGCCCCCTTCATCAGCTCCTCATAGTTGTCCACGGTGAGAATCCCCACCACCGGCCGGGTGGAATAGTAGATGTCCCGCACCTGGGCGAAGTCGGTGACGTCCACCCAGTAGGTGGTGGCCAGGTAGCCCCGCCCGCCCTGATCCTCGGTGCGGACCAGGTGGCCGAAGACCAGGAAGCGCCGTTCCCCGATGCGCACCTCGGTGGGGCACTCGGTTTTCCCCTCCATGAGCCAGCGGGAGGAGAAGTCAGGCACCGCCGCGGTGATTTTGGTGTCGAACAGGTGCTCCCGCTCGCCGGTGAGCTGGAGAAAGCGGTCGTTGGACCAGATGACCTCGTCGTTCTCCGGCCGGAAGATCACCATGGGCAGCGGGGCGTTGACCATGGTATCCTTGGTAGCCGTATCCATGTTGCAGGTGACGCTCTCGATGTATTTGATGATCTCCTTCTGCCTCTGGGCGTTGCTGCGCCGGAAGTAGAGGTAGAGCACCGCCACCACCGCCGCCTCGATCACCGCCACCGCCACGCTGAACAGGGCCGACACCGCGGCGAAGAGGAGCAGGAACACAAAGTAGAGCCGCAGGCTGGGCTCCAGCAGATGGGTCAGCTTATTTTTCCGCATTGAGACACCTCCCAAGCAGGTCGTACGGTGCAGAACACACATAATAAGAGATATTATTATATCAAAGGGCCGCCCCAAAAACAAGCCCGCTTGCCCTGGTTCTTGCCTTGTGATAGAATATTCCGGGTATTGTATCATGCTTTACATTCTTTTTTCCCCTGTACTGCCATACTTTTGGAAAACAAATGAACGATCGAGGAGGCATTCCCATGAAGGAATATCCCGTGCAGCGCGCCGCGGTGCTCAAGCCGAAGCCCGATCCCGACACGCTGGTCTTCGGCAAGACCTTTACCGACCATATGTTTATCATGGACTACACCGCCGGCCAGGGCTGGCACGACGGGCGCATCGTGCCCTACGGCCCCCTCGCCCTGGAGCCCTCCGCCATGGTGCTCCACTATGCCCAGGAGGTCTTTGAGGGCCTGAAGGCCTACCGCGGCCCCGATGGCGGGGTGCAGCTCTTCCGCCCCATGGAGAACGTCCGGCGCATCAACTCCTCCTGTGAGCGCATGTGCATCCCCCCCCTGCCGGAGGAGGACGCCTTGGCCGCCATTGAGCAGCTCGTGCGCCTGGAGGCCGGCTGGGTGCCCTCCAAGCCGGGCACCTCCCTGTATATCCGCCCCTTCATCATCGCCACCACTCCCTCCCTGGGCGTGCACGCCGCCCACGACTACCTGTTCTGCATCATCACCTGCCCGGTGGGCGCCTATTATGCCGAGGGGATCAATCCGGTGAAGATCTATGTGGAGAACGAGGACGTCCGCGCCGTCAAGGGCGGCACCGGCTACACCAAGTGCGGCGGCAACTACGCCGCCTCCATCCGCGCCGGGGAGCGGGCGGAGCAGAACGGCTACGCCCAGGTGCTCTGGCTGGACGGCGTTCACCGGAAGTATATTGAGGAAGTGGGCTCCATGAACGTCATGTTCCAGGTAGGCGATACCGTGCTCACCCCGGAGCTCACCGGCTCGGTTCTGCCCGGCATCACCCGCAAGTCCTGCCTGGAGCTGCTGAAGTCCTGGGGGCTGAAGGTGGAGGAGCGGCTGATCACCGCCCAGGAACTCTTTGACGCCGGGGCCGACGGCACGCTGAAAGAGGCCTGGGGCACTGGCACCGCCGCCGTCATCTCCCCCATCGGCGAGATGGGCTGGGAGGACCAGCACGTGGTGGTCAACGGCGGCAAGATCGGCCCCCTGGCCCAGCGCCTGTATGACACCCTCACCGGCATCCAGTGGGGCAAGCTGCCTGACACCAAGGGCTGGATCGTCCCCGTGTGCAAGGGCTGAGTTCCCATCGTCAAAAAGAGCGGAGCCGAAAGGCTCCGCTCTTTTCCTGCGTCCCGCTCAGGGCTGCT
>ERZ836760.2956-NODE-2956-length-11821-cov-2.891977_pt1 | contig 11821 bp, 11 predicted proteins | sample MGYA00519941_ERZ836760 | MGnify/ENA primary metagenome ERZ836760 (study PRJEB31850, sample SAMEA3708807) | human gut metagenome | biome: human gut; feature: human-associated habitat; material: faeces | place: China | collected 2014 ... | reverse complement strand
GCGCGCGCGGCGCATGAGATCCAGCAAGTAATACAGGTTGTGGATGGACAGCAGGATACCGCCCAGCATCTCGTTCTGCTTGACCAGATGACGTATATACGAACGGCTATGGTTCTGGCAGGTCGGACACGTGCACGTGGGATCGAGCGGGCCGAAATCGCGCGTGAACTTCGCATTGCGCATGTTCATGCGGCCCGTGCTGGAGAACGCCGTGCCCATGCGCGCGGTGCGCGTGGGCAGCACGCAATCGAACATGTCCACGCCTTCGCGCACGGCGCGCACGAGCGTGGTGGGATTTCCCACGCCCATAAGGTACCGCGGTCGATCTTCAGGACACGCTCGTGCGACGTCGCCTAGCGTCTCGAACATGACTTCGTGGTCCTCGCCCACCGAGTAACCGCCTATCCCGAAGCCCCCGAAGCGACGGCCGCCAGCCGCCAGGCTTTCGTCCTCGATCTCGCGCAGCAGACGAATGGAGTCCAAACGCAAATCCAAGTGCATCCCTCCCTGCACGATGCCGAACAGCGTCTGGTCAGCGCGCTGGTGCGCCGCCAGGCAGCGACGCGCCCACTTGGCCGACAGGTCCACTGCCTTCGCTACAAATGCCTTCTCGGCCGGATACGGTGCGCACTGGTCAAGCTGCATCGCGATGTCGGCGCCAAGCTGCTCTTGGATGGCCATGTTCGTCTCGGGCGTCCATCGCACCTTCGACCCGTCGTAGATGGAGCGAAACGTCAGGCCGTCGTCGTCAAGCTTCACCGTGTCGGCCAAGCTGAACACCTGGAACCCGCCCGAATCGGTGAGCATCGGGCCGTCGTAGTGCGAGAACCCGTGCACGCCGCCAGCCTCTTCCACCACGTCCGCACCGGGACGCAAAGACAAATGGTACGTGTTGGCCAGCACCACCTGGGATTTCAGATCGTTCAGCTGACCAACGGTGACACCCTTCACCGTAGCGCTCGTACCCACAGGCATGAACATGGGGGTCTGAAACGATCCATGGGCCGTTTCGTACGTAAGCGCGCGAGCGTGGCCGCTCGTCGCTTCGCACGTGCAATCGAACAGCGACACGACTATCCCTCCACTCCGTTGATCGAAAAGCCCGCCGCAGAAACGGCCGCGTCGGCCGCAAGCGCATCGGGGCAACCGTTCGAGGCAAGCGCTTCATCCCGCGCAGTCATCGAAACAAGCCCCGCTTCTATCCCCGTTGCAGGATCGGCGCAAACGGGCAAGGACTCCGCCCAATCGGCGAACGCCTCGAGCGTTCCGTTTCGAACGGAGCTCACGTCGAATCCGATCGGGTCGAGCAGCAGATCGGTCACCAAGAACGCATCGGCCCCCAAGCCCATGAACGCCAAATCCTCTTTCGTGTTGTTGCCCACCATGAGCACATCGTTTCCAGACACCCCAAGAGCGGCCAGGTTCTCGGCGTAGTACGCCAGCTTCGGCTTCACGGACGTCGAGTTCTCGAACGAGGTGATGCGCGAGAACAAGGCGGGATCCACGCCGGCCCATTCCAACCGCCATTCCACCGCGCGACGGGGAAACATGGGCATGGTGGTCAAAGCCAGCGGGTAGCCCTTGGCCGCAAGCGCGTTCACCGCGCGCGCCGCTGCAGGGCTGGGAACCACGCCGTTGCCGATCGCACCGAACTCGCGATCGTAATACGCCGCCAGCTCCCCTTCCCAATCCGCCGCGCCTCGATCGACGCAAGCAAGGAACCCTTCCCAAAACGCATCGGAGTTGGGGCGAGCATCGTCATGAGCGGCCATGGCCTTGATGCCGGCCTTCATGCCGGCGGAAAAATCCTGGGGAGCCACGCCGAAGCGCGCCACGTACGCGCCAAGCGACTGAAAGTACGCCTGCATGAACCCGTCAAGCTCCATAGGGAGCAGGGTTCCGTCAAGATCGAAGCAGATCGCACGGTAAAAACGGTTCGCCATTGCGAAATTCCTTTGCTCAAATGATGGATGAATGCCTAGCGTGGTAGTATAAGCCACGTTTGCGAAGGAGCTCTGAAACCCGATGAAACTACTACTTCACGCCTGCTGCGGCCCGTGTTCGCTCGAGCCCGTTCGCTTGCTGCACGAAGCAGGACACGACCTTACCATATATTACGCGAACTCGAACATAGCGCCGGATGCAGAATACAGCCGACGCTTGGACGCGCTGCTCGCATGGGCCAAAGAAGAGGACGTCGCGGTCATGAAGGGTCTTCGCGCGCCGTGCGCATGGGAAGCATCGGCTGGACGGATCGGCGAAGAAGCTCTCTCGGAAGCACGCGAGCGCCTTGCCGCCTCATCGGACGGAGCCAGGCCCCTTCCCCTTGCCATCGACCCCGCCCGCCGCATGGAGCGCTGCCGCGCATGCTACCGATTGCGTTTCGAGGAAACCGCGCTTGTTGCCGCAGCGCACGGATTCGACGGCATCGGCACGACGCTTTCCGTAAGCCCGTACCAGTACACCGAGATCATTCACGAAGAGCTTTCGAGCGCCGCCGCACGCTTCGGCGTAAGCGCGGTGTTTCGCGACTTTCGTCCCTATTACGACGAAGCCACGCGCAGAAGCCGCGAGGCGGGCATGTATCGTCAAAACTACTGCGGCTGTCGTTTCTCAGCAGCCGAAGCGGAGGCCGAACGATCCGAACGGAAAGCCGCACGCGAAGCCGCCCGGGAAGCCGATCGCGCAGCGCATGCGGCAGAACGGGAGGCTGCTGAAGCCGAGAGAACGGCAAAACGAGCGGAACGGCTGGCCTACGATGAAAAGCAAGCTCGAAAGCGAGCCGTCCTGAAGGCGCTGCGCACGCAGGAAAAGGACGCCTCGCAGTAGCTTGCGCGCAAAAGCGCACCGCATGAACCCTTGGCGAAAGCCGACTGCCAAGCCGGAACAACGCCTATAATAAGATGCTCTGAACCACGCATCGACGCCTACACAAACGCCGCGAAGGAACCGCACGCATGAAAACTTCCGATTTCGACTACAATCTGCCTCCCGAGCTGATCGCTCAAGAACCCGCCGTCGAACGCGACGGATGCCGCATGCTCGTCATGGATCGCGCAACCGGGGCGTTGGAAGACCGCATCTTCCGCGACATCGCCGAATACTTGCGACCGGGCGATTTGCTCGTGGCGAACGAAACGCGCGTCATGCCCGCCCGCCTGCTGGGCGCCAAGCGCGGAACCGGAGGCGCCGCCGAGGTGTTCCTTTTGCGCGAGATAACGGGACGCGAACCGCGCACGAACGCGAGCGCGCTTTGGGAGGTCCTGGTGCGACCGGGAAAGCGCTTGAAACCGGGCACGGGCGCCGTGGTCGACTTCCTTGATCCGGATGGCAACGTCGCGCTTTCCGCAGAAATCGTCGACTGGGCCGAAGGCGCTCAGAAAGGCGAGCGCCTCGCCCGTCTGACCACGACGCTGCCTTCCCTTGACGAGGCGCTGCATGCCGTAGGACACACGCCCCTGCCTCCTTACATCAAGAACTACGCCGGAGACGAAGAGCTGTACCAAACCGTCTACTCCCGCCGCGAGAGTTCGGCAGCCGCCCCTACCGCCGGCCTGCATTTCACGCCGGAGCTCATCAAACGCCTGAAAGAGCAGGGCGTTCGCTGGGAAACCGTCGAACTCGAAGTAGGACTGGACACGTTTCGCACCGTCGACGAGGACGACCCTGCGCAACACGTCATCCATACCGAATTCTACACGGTCCCCGAGCGCACGGTAGAGGCTATCGCCGAAACGCGTCGTCAAGGCGGGCGTGTCGTAGCCGTGGGAACCACCAGCGTCCGCAGCTTGGAAAGCGCCTGGAACCCGCAGACCGGTGCCGTTACGCCGCGCGAGCGAGAGGCAACCTCGCTCTACCTGCTGCCGGGATCCGAGTTCCACGTGGTAGACGCCCTGGTCACGAACTTTCACGTACCGAAATCCACGCTCATGATGTTGGTATCCGCCTTCTCCTCGCGCGAAAACGTCATGGCGGCATACGAACACGCCATCGCCGAGCGCTATCGCTTGCTTTCGTTCGGCGACGCTATGTTCATCCAATAACAAGTACGAGTTCGACGGACCGCGCGCTCCAGCGACGCGGTCCGTCCTCCATTGGCGGTTCGGGCGCCGCACGCCAGTCTGCAAACGTCGCCCAGTCCGATCAAACGCAAAAAAATGGCCCCGCATCTTGCGGGGCCATTTCAGCATTCTATAAGTTAGTCTGCTTATGCCTTCGTCACGTTGCTGGCCTGGAGCTTGCCGTTCTGACCGGTCGTGACGTCGAACTGCACTGCAGCACCTTCGTCAAGGGTCTTGAAGCCGTCCATCTTGATCTCAGAGAAATGCACGAAGAGGTCTTCGCCATCATTCTGGGAGATGAAGCCATAGCCTTTTTCGGGGTTGAACCACTTAACAGTACCTTCCGCCATTTTAAATCCTCTTTCCTCTTCCCGATCCCTCGAGAAGGTAACACTGTGTGCTGCATGGCCGCAACACTCGCCCTCACCTCGAGGGCACGTGTCTACTATACGCTATGGAACAGTGAAAAGGTCTGGGAATCTTCTTTTAGCGCCTTTTTTACCGTTTCGTTGATCAAACGAGCGACTCGCATAGCTTCAAAGCCTCCGCATACGATTCGCGATAATCAGAAACTTCCTTTTCAAGCTCCGCAAGCACAGTCTTCTCCATGCATGCGAGCCGCGCTTCGTCCAGATTCGCGAACGGACTCGAAGCAAGGCATTCGCACAGCATCGTTTCAGCGTTCTGCAGGGGGCCTACGCGAAAACCGCGCAAGGACGCTGCATGCAGAACGGCCCGACGCGCCTCGTCGACGCCCTCTTCCACGGCCTCCGCTTGAACCAAAGCGCTTCGAGCTTCAGCCAGCCGATCGTCTGCTTGCCCCAGCAAAGACTTGCATGTCTGGAAACTCTCAGCCTGCCGTACGACGCTTTCCGCCTGCTTGGCGCGCACGAGCAAACGTCCCTTTTCCTCCATAGCGGGCAATGCGTCCACCAACTCCTGCAAGCGGGAAAACGCCTCGTCCGTTTGAGCTTCGCATGCAGCGCAGTGTTGCGAATCGCCTGCCATGTTAGGCACCGATCTCCTGGTACACGCCGGCAAGCTGCTCGCCAAGGCACTTGCCTTCGACAAGGCATCGACCATGGCTGTTGCCCTGCACGTTGATGGGATAGTCGTACGCGTACATGTCGCCGGAGCAGTTGCCGATGGCGTACAAACCCTCGACGGGCTGATTCTCGGCGTTCAGAACCTCGAAGCTATCGGAAACGTGGATGCCGCCGACAACGGCCAGCAAACCGGGGGCCACCATGCATGCCGTAAAGGGGCCTTCTTCGATAGGATAGAGGAAGTGGCTCTCCTTGTAGAAGTCCGTGTCCTCCCCTTCCTTGCAGCTTGTTGTAACGATCGACGGAAGCCAGGAACTCGTCCTTGTCGACTTCCATCATTTCGGCCAGCTCTTCAAGCGTGTTCGCACGCTTGAAGTATGCGGGCGTCTTCTCAAGCCCGGACTCGACGCCCTTCGCATGGGAGTCGACGGCTGCCTGGTAGTCCGTGCCGTAAGCGCGGAAACTATCCCAGAACATTCCTCCGCCATACTGAAGGCTGTCCAGCAGGTCGGTTTGCCAATTCGCGTCGAACACCGACCAAGCATGATCGGAGCCGCCGTTCACCATCACGCCCACACACTTGCCTTGAACCCAGGTTGCTTCGTTCATGAAGCGCTTTCCTTCCGGATTCACGAACAGGAACGGGCCATGGAACGTAGCGGCTGCCTGCGGATGCATCATCGTGGGCCAGGGGCCGTCCTGAAAAGAACCGCCGGCCCAGGCGGCCATGTTGTGACCGTCGCCCACATTGCCCTGGTCCGAGCAGAGACGCGTCATGACCTTTTTGGCAATCGGGGCGAACTCATCGAGGTACTCGTCGTTGTAGCTTACGTCGCCGGTAGCCAGCACGACGCCCTTGCTGGCATTGTACTGCACGTAATCGCCGTCTTTGTTCTGGCAAACCGCGCCCGTCACCTTGCCGGAATCGTCCTGGACCAGTTGCACGGCAGGCATTTCGTATACGAACTGGGCTCCGTGCTTCACAGCCTCGGATTCAAACAAGTATTCGACGAAATCGGCCATGGTGTGCTGCTCGAAAATCTGGCCACCGGCAATCATATGGTAGCAGTCGATCTCAGGATGAACGACGCTGCGCGATCCCACGGTGACCATGCACTTCGCTCCATTGCTCTCTGCAAGATCGAGGAACCAGTTCATGCAGCGCTCGGACTCGCGGAACCACTTTGCAACAAGAGACTCGCGGCAACGGTTACCGCAGGTGGAAACCCAGCGCTCCATTTCGATCGCTTTGTCGAAGCTGATATTCAGTTTGTCAAGCTCTCGCGAAGCGATAGCGCCGGTGCCGCCCACGCCATGACCGTTGAGCATTGCGTCCTTCTCAACCAGAACGACTTTCGCCCCGTTCTCAGCAGCGCTGAGGGCGCAGCACGTCCCCGAATAACCGCCACCGATAATAAGGACTTCGGTATCCACGGTTTCCTTGATCTTGTCTGCAGAAATAGGTTCGGGCTTGATCTCCCACGTGTGTTTTCCCCCTTCGCCCGTTTCGGACACAGATCCGCCCTCGGCAGAACCCGCCGCCTGCGGGCTGCAGCCCATCACGCCCAGCGCCGCGACGCCAGCAGCGCTCAAAGCAGCGCCTTTCAGCAAGTTTCGACGCGAGATGCCTTTCGTCTCTCCCATAATGTTCCCTCCTGATTCGATTCTCATTCCTTTGCGTTTCACGAGCAGCATTGCCGCGAAACGCATCGAATCTTAAGGCGGGATCGCGGGTGCACGCATCCCATACTTTATGGTGTTTTCCACTGCGATCTGGCTATACGTAAATACCCCCCAAACTATGGGGGGGTGGAGTCGAGGTCGACTTTTGTCGCTTGACCGACAGGGCCGGAGTACTGCCTTGCCTCCAGCCAACCTCGGCTCAAAAGCAAAGGCTAGTCGAACAGATCGATAAGCTCTTGACGAGAATGCACCCCGGCTTTTCGGTAGATGCTCTTCATGTGATCGCGAGTCGTATTCTCGGAAATATAGAGCTTTCGAGAGATGCCGGGAACGTTGTTACCGCGAAGAACAAGCGAGACAACCTCCCGCTCGCGTTTGCTGAACGGCTCGGAAAGCCCAAGCGCTTCGATGCGAGCATCGAGCAGCAGCCCGATGTCCGAAGAGTCGGGCGCCTCTTTCTGCGTCGAGGCAGAAGGCTCGGGTTCAGGATCCAAAGAAACCGCAGACGTCAAAGGTTCGCTGGCGCCCACAACCGCCATGTCAAACGGGATCGACTCCCCTTGCAAGGCGGTGGAACTTCGCCGGCTGCGCCTGAAGGAGATGAGGAACAGCACCAGGGACAAAGCGTACACGCAGACGAACAGAACGTTAACGACTAAGGCGAAATCGTATGCGATGATAGGATTGAGCCGGGTTCCCAGGATATCCCCAACGAACATGGACGCAAGCGTTGGCCCCACGCACAGGGCGTACACGTGAACCGCCGGGACGTTTCGCTCGCTTGCATACACCGCGCACGTAACGATAAGAAGCAAGTTCAAAACCTCAAAACCAAACAACAGCATGCCAACCACTACGGGAGCGTACTGCACGCCAAGAAGCGACGGCAACATAAACGCGCCGGTCACCAGGGGGAAGAGAACCTGGTACACGCGCATAGCCTCGAATCCCCGATCGGAGACCAGCTCTATCAGAAGCACGACCGCAGCTGCAAGAGCAAGCCCCGCAATGCCGGCATTCGACGACGCATCCGCCGGAACCGAGAAAAGCGCGGATACGAGCCTCCAGACAAGCCCGATCGCGCAGGTGCAGAACACAGGCTTCCAAAGATCGCGCGCCGTCGATGCCGCAAGAGCGCGGGTCATGCGAGGAGGCGGATCAGGCAGTCGTATTTCCGCAAGGCTCGCCCTCAACGACACCGCCGCCAGCACGGGAAACACCGCCACCGCGCATGCAATTTGAGCTACATCGGGAAGCACGCGCATAATAGCCGACAATCCTACCGACAACACGGCGGACAGAGGAATATAGATAGCCGTGCGAGACGCGCCCTCAGAGGCAAAAAACTGCTGCCACAATGCATAGAAAAAGCCTGCCGAGCATCCGACGAGCATGCCCGACACCCATGAGAAACCAGATAAAGAAACGCCGAAAGAGAACTCGAGATGAAATACGAGAGCGCCTAAGCCCAATCCCAAACCCGCCGCGACGCCGCACAAGGGAGGAAACGGCATACGGAAGCGCTCGATAAGCATCGCGACGAGAACCGCGGCTATCACGCAAACCTGCTGACATACACGATACGCGCCATAGTCACCGATCGCGCCCACAGGTATCGACAAGCCACCGAACATAACAGCCCAAACAAAGGCGAAGCCTATATGGTACCAGCGAAGCGATCGCATGAGCGTTTTCGCCTTGTTTATGGACAAGAAGCCCTCCCGAAATCTATCCCCTTTTTCACGATATCATAAACCACTATGCCGTGACGACTGCCGATCAAGTCGAAAAAACCAGCTTGTTCAAACCGAAACAGGGTCCCGACGAGGCAAGTCGCCAAGAACCCCACCGCTCGAACGCCGCGGCAAAAGCACGTTCCAAGCCAACGCACATGGGTCGAATTATTCCCGCTGCCCGTTCGCCTTCTCGACAAGCGGATCCGCCAGCTCGGCAGGACCCTCGAACCCCATGGTGGCCAAAGACGGCTCCGCAGCCTGCGCCAACTCGGCATCGACCTCGTCCATGAGCAACGCCAGATCCTCGGGGCTGGCTGGCAGCTCGAAGCCGTATTCGGCGGCTATGGCGCGCGCCTGCCCCTCGCGCACGGCGGCAAGCTCGAACTCGCCGGCTTCGCGCAGATAGCCCGAAGCCAGAAGCAAGCTGCGGGCGATGTACTCGGTGACCCGCGGGTCGACTCCCGATATCTGCATCACCGACGCAATAGACTCGGGAGCGAGCGAGAGCAAAGCCGCCCCGTCCATATCGGTGGCTTGGCCTACGGTATCCTCCAACATATCAGCAGCTCGCTTGGGGTCGTGCTCGTCTTTCGCCTTCGTCCAGCTGCGACGGACGATCTCTGCGAACTGCAGGATAATGCGCATCAGATAGTCTTGCTCAAGCATGGCGGCATCCTTTCAAAGCGAAGGGGCAGCGCACCCGACAGGTCGCGTCAGCGGCCCCGTCGGTTGCAAACCGGCTTCGCGCTCTAATCCGCATCCGTCAAGCAGTCGGAGCGGGCACTCCAATATGATGATACGCTCGCTCCGTAGCCTGACGGCCTTTCGGCGTGCGGATCATAAGGCCTTGCTGCATAAGAAACGGCTCGTACACGTCTTCAAGCGTATCGGGGTCTTCCGACAACGCCGAGGCCAGCGTGGTGAGTCCCACAGGACGACCTCCGAACTGCACCGCGAGTAACTCCAGAATACGGTTGTCCACCGCATCCAAGCCCAGGGCATCCACCTCGAAAAAGCTCAGAGCCTGCGCAGCGACGTCCTCGTCGATCATGCCGTCGCCGCGAACCTGCGCCCAATCGCGTACGCGCTTGAGCAGGCGGTTCGCCAAACGTGGGGTCCCTCGGCTGCGACGAGCGATCTCCAGCGCACCGTCTTCCGCAATGTCGACCCCTAAAATGGACGCAGAACGCTGCACGATGGAACCCAGTTCCGCGGGCGTGTAATACTGGAGTCGGAACACGATGCCGAAACGGTCCCGCAAAGGACCGGTCAGCAGCCCGGTACGCGTGGTGGCGCCCACCAGCGTGAATCGAGGAAGATCCAGGCGAATCGAACGCGCAGCGGGGCCCTTCCCCACCACGATATCGAGCGCGAAGTCCTCCAAAGCAGGGTACAGAACCTCTTCGACCATACGGTTCAGACGGTGTATCTCGTCGATGAACAGAACGTCACCCTCTTCGAGGTTCGTCAGTATGGCCGCCAGATCGCCCGTGCGCTCGATGGCGGGACCGCTCGTCGTCTTGATGTTCGCGCCCAGTTCGTTGGCGACCACCGTCGCCAACGTCGTTTTCCCCAAGCCCGGAGGCCCGGAGAACAGGATATGGTCGACCACGTCGCCCCGAGCCTGCGCCGCCTCGATCAAAATGGCAAGAGATTCTTTGACCTTCGTTTGCCCCAGGTAATCACCCAAGCGCTTCGGTCTCAGACTGCGATCGAGCGCCAGATCGTCTTCCGTCAGATCAGGCGCGACCGTGCGCGGCGCACCGTGCGCGGTCGCGTCTTCAGCCGAGAACACCAGGCCCTCTATTTCGATGTCTTCGCGTGTCATGCCGTCCATTCCGCCCTGCACCGGTAGTCGTGCGCTTCTTTACGCGCCCAAACGCTTCAACGCGTATTGTAGCAGCCTGCCCTCGTCGGCACCTTCGGGCGACCCCTTCAACGCAAGATCAGCTTCCGCCGCCGTAAAGCCCATGGACAGAAGAGCCTCGTGCGCGCCCTTCAGGCTCTCGGCTTGAACCGGCGCAGCCTCGCTTTCGTCGAAAAGCCCCGCCAATCCCTGATCGAGAGATCCCTTGAGTTCGAGGATGATACGGGAAGCAGTCTTCTTCCCCACGCCGGGAATCCGCTGAACCGCCGCTACGTCCTGCGCCGAAATGGCGGAGACCAGTCCGGACGGCGTGAACGACGAAAGAGCCGCCAAGGCGACTTTCGGCCCCACGCCGCTTACGCTGATCAAGCGCTCGAACAGCGCCTTCTCCTCAAGGGAGAGGAATCCGAACAGCGAAAGCCCGTCGTCGCGAACCTGCAGGTACGTATGCACCTCAACCGCAGACCCCGCTTCCGGCAGCTTCGACAAGCTTGCCTGGGACATGCCCACAGCGTATCCAACGCCGCTCACCTCGATAAACGCCGTCGTCGTAGTCTTTCCGGCAAGCGTGCCTTTGAGAAACGCGATCATGCCGTCTCCTTTCCGGAAGATGGCACGGAAAACCGTGCCGGAGCAACATCCGCCGCACGCGTCGGACAGCTTTCGCGATCCTGCCGAAGCGAAGCGATGCGACCCGCCGCCTGCGCGGACCGCGCGCGGTTCGCAAAGCCCTCGTGGGTGGTAAAGCAGATCGCAGCAGCCAGCGCATCGGCTGCGTGATCGGGATGGGGAATGGCCTCAAGCGCCAAAAGCTGGCGCACCATGTACTGCACCTGGTCCTTTTCAGCGGAACCCGTCCCCACAACGGCGAGCTTTATCTGGCTGGGAGAAAACTCCCCTACCTGAAGATCCCGTTCAGCGCACGCAACCAGCGCGGCCCCGCGCGCCTGGCCCGTGGCGAACGCGCTTTGGGTGTTCGAGCCGAACCATACCGTTTCCACGCCTGCGCACGTCGGATCGAAACGGGCGATAACCGCGCCCATCTGACGATGTATCTTCATGAGGCGGTGCGCCAGCGGCATGTCCTTCGAAGTGGAGATGCAGCCGTACGCAACGCAGGAAAGGCGCGACCCGCACTGGGACACGATCCCCCAGCCGGTATTGGCCAAACCGGGATCGATGCCGAGAATCGTTCGCTGCGCCTGCGTCATTTGACCCTTTCCCACCACGCTTGCACAGCCATACGGCCGCAAGCGCATCTTTATATAGTACAAACGTATGTTCGTTCCTATCCTATCACAAAACGAAACGAACCGAAGGAAAATATCAAGCTTGGCTCGACAAAGCGCACAACCCGCAAAACGGCGTCGCATCCCAAGCGCAACAACGTTTCCGCAAGGCGGAGGCGGGATTTCGATCCGGAAAACA